>Ga0180217_1000018_pt1 | contig 353949 bp, 270 predicted proteins | sample eDN3rd37CBELigOP_FD_128521 | JGI IMG/M metagenome (GOLD analysis project Ga0180217, IMG submission 128521) | Enriched Organic Plus compost microbial communities from Emeryville, California, USA - eDNA 3rd pass 37_C BE-Lig OP (version 2) (version 2) ...
ATGGGAGCACGACCGGAACACTCGTCGGTGCGGCACCCGCTGGCGATTCACCACCACGGAGGCGCGCATCAAACTCAAAACCCTCTATCCTCATCCTGACATTTAGCAGTAGACAGAGTAGTACACGTTTCCTCCGCGAGGCAGGAGATAGCCGCCGAGTTCGACCGGCGTGATGACCTCGCGCGGGAGCATGGCCCAGGTCGGCGGATAGAGACGCAGCGCCTCCTTGACGACGCGTTCGGTGTAAGCGAGCCGCGCGACGTCCTCATAGGTCGCGCTGCGGCTGCCGAGCGTACCATGGGCCTCTTCGACCAGCTTCGCTTCCACCTCCGGGTGGGAGGCGATGAGATACCAGATCCATGCGAGTGCCGCCGCGGTCGAGTCGTGCCCCGCGTTGAAGAGCGTCATGGCCTCGTCGGCGGCCTGCCGATCGGTCATGCGTCGTCCGTCCCCCTCCGCGTCGGTGGCCAGCAGGAGCATCGAAAGCAGGTCGCCCCGATCCTCCTGCTTTGCGCGACGTTCGCGGATGATCTCTTCAATCATCATTCGCAGGGTTGAGATCGCCCAGCGCTTGCGGCGTTTGCTTTCCGTGGGGATCCAGTCGGGCAGGGCGAACAGGGATGACAGCTCGCGGACCATCGTTTCCGAGAGCACGTGCACTGCCTCGCCGAGCTGAGACGCCTGCCCGGAGAGTTCGACGTCGAAGAGAGTGCGCGCGATGATCGCCAGGGTGAGCCGGGTCATCGCGTCGGCAATGTCGATCACCGCCCCCGATTGCCAGTCGGCAAGCATCCGCCGGGTGTACTCCACCGAGAGTTCGGCATAGCGGGTGAATCGCCGCGGATGAAAGGCGGGTTGAACAAGCCGTCGCTGCTGCAGCCAGAAGTCGCCTTCGGAGACGATCAGTCCATTGCCGTCGATCTGACGGAGGGCGTTGAGCGTGCGGGGCTGCTTGCGGAAGTGCCTGGCTTTGGTGACGAGGACTTCGCGGATCAGCTCAGGGTTATTGACCAGGTAGGCGCGAATCGGTCCCAGTCGAAAGTGCGCGATGTCGCCGAACTCGCGACCGAGGTCGGTGATGAATTCGAGGGAATCCGCCTTAAAGCGGCGGATGTTGGACAAACCGAGAAGGCGGCCCGGAGAGCCGGGGGGATCGCGATGAGCCATGTTGCGTTCTCCGCACGTTCTCGGAAAAAGGCTCCGGGAGCGAGCAGGATCGAAATGCGGGAAGCGGGACCGTCCCGGACTTTCCTTGCGGTCGGGGGGAGCACGCGGTTTCCGCCCGATGTTTGCGGTGTTCGTCTGCAGGATTATCGGCCAAGACCGGCGGGGCGGAAAGCGGGATCTCGCCGGGCTTTCGGCGGTTTTGGCGGGCTCCTGTGGAAACCCGCCTGACGATCTGGCCTTTACGCAATTTCCCGGATCTGAGAATCTTCCCCGCCACCGCGCCGGATGAGGAGGACAGCGGCCCGCTGCCGTGACAGTTCCCCTTGCGCGGGCGTGGTTGGCGAATCCAGGAGTGAGGGTCGATGAACGCAGGGAAGCGAAACGGGCGGACGCGATTGGCACTTCAGCTGGTGGCCGTGGCGACGGTCCTCTCCGGGGTGGCTGCGGTGGCGACATTCGGTCAACTCGCCAATCTGCCCCCGTTGTTGCAGGTCACGGCGAACGCCGCCACTGCTGCGGAAGACTCGCCCACCGACGAAGAGATTCTCGCGGGTTTCGCGACACCCAATGCAGACATTTCTTCGGCAACCGCGGCCGGCTTGTGGAAGAAGCCCGCGGCGGAAACCGACGATCAGGACGCCTCATTTGAGTTCTCTTTGCCGGTTCAATCGCCGTCGGCGCACAGCGCCGGCGTTCGGGAAACGCCGCGAATGCCCGCTGCCGCGAGGCACGATGAGAATCCCTTCCTGACGGACAACGTCGAACCTGTGAACCGGAATGCCGGGCAGTCGCGAGGCGGTGAACCGCCCCGTGAGGTGGCTCAGGCCACGGTGGAGGAGAATCCGTTCCTGACAGCGGAACCGACGGCACCCGCATTGACTCACCGGCAAGCGCATCGCCCGGTCCAGTTCGCCGAAACAGCGGAGCAGACGCAAGGTCAGCCCCCGCGGCCGCAGCAGCATGCCCAGGAGATGCTGAAGGACACCATGCTTTCTGCTCGGGCGGCGGTCGCGTCCGGTTCGTTCACGGCGTACCGTCGCCAGCGATCAGGTTCGCAGAGCGAATCCCCGCGCCCGCTGCAGTTGGCACAGCGGGAGGTGAATCCGCCGGCCGCGTCTCCGCCGAAGACGAGTGCGAAGCCGGTGGGGACAACGGCGCAAGCAGCCGGAAGCACCGAGGCGAATGCCGGGGGAATCGACCTGCGGCGGATCGAAGAGCTGCGAAACGCCGGGGAAGATGCCGCGGCACATCGACTTCTTTCCGCGTGGTACTGGAAGTATCCCGAGAAGCGGCCTCTGTTTCAGAAGCAGCTCGATGAGCTGGCGACGATCATCTACTTCTCACCCCAGCCGCATTTCCACGAACCCTACGTCGTGCAGCCGGGAGACCTGCTGCAGAAGATCGGTTCGAAGTACAAGCTTTCCTGGCAGTACATTTCCCGTGTGAACAAGGTCGATCCCCGGCGGATCCGTCCGGGGCAGAGACTGAAGGTCACTCAGGGGCCGTTCGATGCGTTCGTCGATCTCAGCGACTACGAGTTGACGATCCATCAGCGGGGACTGTATGTCCGCCGGTATCGGGTGGGGATCGGTAAGGATGGTTCATCGCCGATCGGCGAGTTCCCCGTGAAGGAGAAGCTGGAAAATCCGACGTATTACGGTCCGGACGGCGATGTGCGGGCCGCGGATGATCCGTTGAATCCGCTCGGCGAACGCTGGATCGATATCGGCGACAGCTTCGGCATTCACGGCACGATCGAACCGGAGTCGATCGGCAAGAGCGAGTCACGCGGCTGCATCCGGTTATTGAATTCCGACGTGGAAGAGGTGTACGATCTGCTGACGATCGGCTCGACCGTGCGAATCCAGCGGTGAGCCCGGCGGCGGCCGATCGAGACAGGCAGCGCGGATGGGATCGCGCGGCCACTTTCGTTCGGCCTCTCGTCAGGAATGCGACTTCCCGCATGTACGACCGTCAGCAGTTGATCGACCTGTTTCGTGAACGCGCCCTCAAGTTTGGTGACTTCACGCTCGCATCCGGCCGCAAGGCCACTTACTACCTCGACGGCAAGCAGATCACGCTGCATTCGCACGGCCTGCGGCTGGTGAGCGAGGGACTTCTCGACCTGCTCGCCGGGATTGAGTTCACCGCGATCGGGGGAATGTCGATCGGGGCCGATCCGATCATCGGCGGCGTGCTCACCGCGGCGGCAGAGCAGGGGCGGGCTCTCGACGGCTTTCTGATTCGCAAGGAAGCCAAAGGGCACGGGACCAACCGCTTCGTCGAAGGACCGGTCGCGCCCGGTGCCAGGGTCGTCGTCGTCGATGACGTGGTGACCACCGGCGGAAGCTCGTTGATGGCGATTGATCGCATCCAGGAGTTCGGCTGCGAGGTCGTGCAGGTGGTCGCGATTGTCGATCGCCTCGAAGGGGGAGCCGGCAATTTCGCCGCCCGGAACCTGCCGTTCCGCGCGCTGCTGACGATCGAAGATTTCGGCATCGCTCCCCCCGCGATGTAACGGCACGTGCAACCACGCTGTGAGGGGATGTGTTGCTGAATGAGCCGCTCACGTCCCCTTGCGGCATCGCGTTCTCACGACCTCTCGACGTGCGGGCGAGAGCCCCCGGCCCGATCATTCTCCGCGGTCAGAAATGAGGTGCAAAATGCGGAACCGTGTCGTGCGGCGGTGCGTGGGATTGATCCTGCTGGCCGGACTGGCCTCTCACTTTGCGAGTCGTGGGCCGGCCGCCGAACCTGGTGCGGGCGAACTCTTCAAGACCTTTGTAAACGAGTTCGTTTCGATCACGCCGGGAGAAGGAAAGTTTCCCCATTCGTTTCCGATGGGGTCACAGGCCGGGCCTGCTTCCGAACGTCCGGTGCACGAGGTGACGTTCGATTATGCATTCGCCATCGCAAAGTACGAGGTGCCGCAGAACCTCTACGAAGCGGTGATGGGTGAGAATCCCAGCCGCTGGAAAGGACCGCGGAATTCGGCCGAGATGTTCACGCGCCAGGATGCGCAGGAGTTCTGCCGACGCATCACCGAGCGACTGCGACAGGCAGGCCTGATCGAAAAGGACGAGGAGATCCGGCTGCCGACGGAAGCCGAGTGGGAGTATTGCTGCCGCGCCGGGACGACGACGGCGTACAGCTTCGGCGATCAGGCGCAGGCTGCGGGAGACGACGGGAACAAGGCATCCCTGCTCGATCCGTATGCCTGGCACACAGGCAATGCCGCCGGGAACGATCCTCCGGTCGGTGCGCTGAAGCCGAATCCGTGGGGGCTTTATGACATGCACGGCTACCTGTGGGAGTTCGTCGCCGACGATTGGCACGAGGACTACGAAGGTGCACCGACCGATGGTCGCGCCTGGACCACTGACAACAAAGAAGCCGGATGTGTTCTGCGCGGTGGTTCGTGGCGCGATCGCTACGAGCATCTCCGATGCAGTGCGCGGCGTGAATTTCCGCGTGATGGACGCAGTGATGCCGTCGGGTTTCGCTGTGTTAAAGCCAAACGAAGTGATGCGGCGACACGCGGTGGGAAGAAGTGATGATCGACGGGTGTGCGGGCGTGCTTCGCCGCTGCCTCGCTCGATCGGCCCGCGTGTCCACACGTCAGAGAGACAGGAGACGGCGACCCTGCCGCGCCGGTGTTGTCGAATATGAAAATCGACGCTGGAAAATCTGGAATTGCTAGAGATTTCAAGACTCGTTCGCTATTCTAAACGCAATTGTTGCAGAGTATTCCGTAGACCGAATGTGTGATCAGGATGTGTGCGTGATGAGTTCCGACCGCCCCCTCTCTGAAGCCGAAGCACCTGCCGAGCAGGTTTCTGCGTCGTCCGCTGCCATCCCGACGGCCGGTGAGACACCCGCGGAGTCGAATGACGCCGGGACGGCTTCCGCAGCCCGCTCAGACGCACCGCAGGACGCTCCGACCGCATCGTCGGAACCGACCAGCGCGCCTGAGCCCGCAACCACCTCCGAAACGCCTGCGAGCGGCGAAGCGCCGGCGGCTGAAGCTGCTGCTGAGTCTCCTGCTGCCGCCGGCGAAACCGCAGGCGCGCGTCCGCAGCCGCGACTGAACCCCACCGTCGATGCCGAGAAAGCGAAGGCGGTGCCGAACGTGCCTGCGGCTCCGGCCGCCGAAGAAGGCACGACCGGTGAAGAAGGGGGGACGGCGGATCGTGGACCTGTCGCCAGGGCACCGCGGCAGGAAGCGATTGCCATTCCGCCGAAGAACTACGAGCTCGACGCCGAGACCGAGGCGGAGATCGCAGCGGCTCTCGCTTCCGGCGAACTGCCCGATGCTGTCGCCGCGCCCGCAAGTGCCGAGTTGAAGGCAGAAGACGCGCCACCGAAGAACGAAGACGAACTTCAGGCCGGAACGAAGCTCAAGGGGAAGGTACAGGCGGTCCATGGCGACAACGTCATTCTGGATCTCGGGTATCGTGCCTCCGGCTGTGTCCCCGCGAAGCAGTTTGAAGGCAAGCTGCCGGAAGTCGGCGCGACGATCGACGTCGTCGTCGACAAGTACGATCAGGGAGAAGGCCTGATCTTCTGCGGCCTTCCCAAGGCAACTCGCTCGGTCGGCAACTGGAGCGAAGTCTCCGTCGGTCAGATCGTCGACTGCATGGTCGTGAAGTCCAATAAGGGGGGACTCGAAGTCAACATCAGCAATCTCCGCGGGTTCCTCCCGGCGGGGCAGGTGGATATTGGCTTCGTCTCGGATCTCGAACAGTTCGTCGGTCAGAAGCTGCGGGTCAAGATTACGGAAGTGAACCCGCAGAAGCGGAACCTCGTCGTCAGCCGCCGCGCCTTCCTCGAGATTGCCCGTTCCGAGGCACGCGAAGAGCTCTGGAAGAAGCTGGCCGTCGGGCAGACGTACACGGGCACCGTCAAGACGATCAAGGATTACGGGGCCTTCGTGGACATCGGCGGTGTCGATGGGCTGCTGCACGTTGGCGAGATGAGCTGGAGCCGAATCGGCCATCCGTCCGAACTGCTCAAGGAAGGGCAGCAGGTTGACGTGCAGGTGCTGGGGATCGATACGGAGAAATCGAAGATCAGCCTGGGCATGCGGCAGCTGCAGCAGAATCCCTGGAATGATCTCGAGAGCCGCTATCCGCCGCAGACCGTCGTTCACGGCCGCGTGACGAAGACGACCGACTTCGGTGCCTTCGTCGAGATCGAACCGGGCGTCGAGGGGCTGATTCACATCAGCGAACTTGATCACCGTCGTGTGCATCGCGTGACCGATGTACTTCGCGTGGGGCAGGAAGTCGATGCCCAGATCGTTTCGGTTGATCCGGCCCGCAAGCGGATTGCCCTCTCGCTGAAGGCCCTCACGGCCCGACCCGAACCGGAAGTCAAGAAGGACGAAGACCTCGCTCCCGGCGGCGGCACCCCCTACGAGCGGAAGCGCAAAGGACCGCTCAAGGGGGGCACGGCAGGCGGCGGAGGCACGGGCAGCTTCCTGTTCGGCTCCAACCCCGAGGACTGAGTTCAATCGAACTTCAACCTGCGTCGTTTCCCGCTTAAAGGGGGCGACGCAGGTAGTGCGAATGACAAATAAAGAAAGCGGACGGCATTTGCCGTCCGCTTTCTTTTTGAATGTGCCTCGAGCAGCAGCGAGCCTGGTACCCGCGAGCATTCGAGCTCAGAGCAGGCTCTCCAGCAGCAGCCGCATCTTCCGCAGTTCGATCGGTCGCTGGTCGGCTTCCATCTTCTCGGGGGAGAGATCGACCGCGAGGGACCGCGTGTATTTGTGGCGGTTGAGCTGGCTGATCAGCCGGCTGTAATCGATTTCGCCCAGCCCGATCCGCACCTGGATTTCCTCGGGAGTCGAATCCCGCAGGTGTACGTGATAGACGTGCTGATACACGTGGTCGTACGGCTCTCCGCGATGCGGACCGCAGATGTAGTGGCTCGGATCGAGAGTCAGGCCGAGTCCCGGAGTTGCCTGGCAGAGCTCGACCGCGGTGCGCGGATCTTCCGTCAACGCGCCGATCCGTGTGGGGATCGAGACCCGGATTCCGTCCTGGCTGGCGAGCAGCAGAAACGCCTTCAGTCGATCGATCTCGGCATTGAAGGGGGTCCCCAGGGGAGAAGGCGGAATCGTGATCTGCGTGATCCGCATCTGCTTGGCGAGCTTCGACAGCGTCGCAAACTCCTCCGCCGAGACTTCGCTGCCCAAGTGGAAGGCAACGGGGGTGAGCCGCGTCAGTTCGCGGTAGCGGGTATAGAACCGCTCGGGATCTTTCGCGACTTCCGAGGGCTTGAGGTGCTCGCCGGCTTCATCGAACCAGATCTCGATCTTGTCGTATTCCAGATCGGTGATGAGTTGGCAAGCTTCGTTAAATGGCTTGTCTGAGTAACAACGTGTGGAAGCGGCAACAAACACTCCGGACACTCCCTTGACTGGAGCAGTGGCTGTACATCCTGTGGATACAAGGATTTAAGGTGGGCACTGCGACGCATCGAGCGCGCGTATCGATGGTCGTGTTAATCTATCGCGGTCAGGGAAATTCTGCAAGCTCGACGGGTTGGAGTCGGGGAATCAGTCGTGCCTGAGGAGTGGATTTTCCGCATTCTGCCGGCCGGTTCGCCGATACTTAACGGCAGGAATGGAGTGCCTGCGATTGGAACTGGAACGGACACGGGCACGTGTGACCCAGACGGCCGCCGCGCGGCTGCTCCGCGTCTCTGTGGAACCGTGAGCAAGGGGGAACCAATGCGGAAAACATGTCTTCAGGCGATTGCCGCCAGTCTGCTTCTGCCGGTGATTGCCGGCTGCTATTCGGGGCCGGGGGTGGCCCATTACTCGGCGACCGCTCCCGGAGTGGTGCGCGGGCAGTCTCCCGACGAGGCAGCCGCCTTCGTCGAGGGAGCACGTGCCGGGACGATCCAGGGGCAACCCGCTTCGTTCGGACCGGCGGCTCCCGTCGGTCCTCCGCCGGGCCAGTATGTCGACGCCCACGGCGATCCCCTGCGGCCCGGGTTTAACGGCTACGGCGCTCCCTGTCCTCCAGGGGCTTTCGGTCCTGGATGCTATGGTGAGGACTGTGGTCTGCCGTACTGCGCGCCACGGCAGTGGCATCGCTTCTCGTATCATGTCCCGGCGGGATTGAGCTATCCGCCGGCGAACTCGATGCCCGCGGTCGTTCAATATCCCTACTATGTCCACAAGGGACCGGATTGCTTCTTCTACGGCGGAAAGTGACCTCGCCCGCCGCGATGGGCCACCTCCCTTCCGCGAATCCGATCGCCGGACACCCGGACACGATTGCATGCCGTCAGCGCACAGACGCTGACGGCATGCGGCGTTTCGGGCGTGTTCTTTTCATGCCGATCACATTGCCGCGTTGAATCCCGGACGGGTGACTTCCCGGACGGGATTGGATCGGCTTTGCTCCCGAAGAATTGCGCTCGCGCTGCGTGCCCGCCAAGCGAACGGGAAAAAGCACCAGGAAGCAGACTGCTCAGCGGGGCGGTTCGTAGGCGTCCTGCTCCAGTACGCCTTTCAGGCGGCCGAAGTCCGCCACCATTTTCTTCTGCGTTGCCGCATGAATCAGCGGGCGGGCGAGCTTCAGCGCCCATTTGTGGAACTTCGTCTCGGAGACCACATGGACCCGGGTGCGGTTCTCGCCCAACGGTTCCAGGCGATGGTCGATCAGCGATTCAAAACCGTCTCCGACGAGCTTCAGTGCAATCCGGCGATTCGGTTCGAAAGCCACGACTTCCCCGTCGGTCGCGACCTGATGGCCCATCTCTTCAATGACCTGGTGGAATCGTGTTCCGAGCGTGCCCTCGGTCTCGTGCGTAATCCGGGCTTCGATCAGCCCGCCGACCCAGCGCGGAAGCTGGTTCTGATCATTCACGAATGCAAACACGTCGGCGGCCGATCGTTCGATCTCCACGGAGAGTTCATTGCGCATCAACAAAGATTCCTGGGACGAGAGTGAAAGGAGAGTACTGGAGGCGGAGCCGGAAGCAAATCCGGATCGAGTCGCGGCGGTCAGTCGTTCTTCACGGGGGACGTGCCCGCCGGGTCAACGCATGTCTCGGCAGGGGAGGGGGCTCCGCCGCTCCCTGCGGAACTCAGGGGGATCGGCTGCTTCGTCCCGCCTCTCCGCAGATGGCCGTGCTTGAGAAAATGTGCCGTGTATTCGAGCGTGGCTTTGGTTCGCGTGAGCAGGAGATGCACGCCCCGGACGGTCGCGAAGTCGGCGGCACCGGGGAGACGAGTGCATTCCACACTGACAGTGCCGTCATCGTCGCCGGGGATGAGCGGATTGTAGCCCTTCGGGTGATCGCGGTGCCCGGCAATGACCGCGAATTCGAACTCGGGAATCGGCAGGTTTGCGCCGGCACCGTCCGGGCCGGTGATCAACTGCTGCCCGGCAGGCCCCATCACGAGGCGAAAAGCCCAGTTCTTCCGCAACGCGGTCGCGAGGTCGGCTCCCTGGTTCGGAACTCCGATCATCACCATGCGCTGAATCCGCGGATCACCGTGCTCGGCCAGATACGTCCGCACCACCAGCCCCCCCATGCTGAAGGGAACCAGATAGATCGTGTCGATCCCCTCAAGTGACTGAATGACGCGGTGCAGATAGTTCGCGGCATCGCTCAAGTTGACCCGCGTACTCGGGTAGTTGAAGTTGACGACGTAGAAGCCTTCCTTTTCGAGATGCTTCTGCATATGCGCCATCGATTTGTCGGAGCGGCCGATTCCGTGCAGCAGAATCACCGCTGTTCCCGACATCGGGGGCAGCTGCTGTTCCTGTCGAATCTCTTCGAGTTTCGCGCGACACTCCTCGAAAGTTCCCGACGCGTAGCGAATATCATCCTTGTCGAGCAGTCGGTAGTGCCCGGTGAAAACGTTCTGCTGGATGTGCCAGCCGTGAAAGAACAGGACGTCCCCCCAGAACTGGAGTCCCCCGAGGGTGCGGGCTCGTATCCGCACGCCCAGTGTCAGAAATCTCCACGCATTGCGCGATTCGTCGGTGGGCCGCTGGTCCATGGGGGCTGGCTCGGAATTCGGGACATCTGACAGGTTCGTGACGGGCTGCGAGACGTGGAGAGCGGGATTCGGCTGTGTCTCAGCCGCACGGAGGCTCGGGGGCATCATCGATGCGAACAGCGCAAGAGAGACCAGTCCGCAGCCGACCCGACATCTTCCCAAACGCACGTTGCGGCTCCTTCTCGCTTCCTTCAGAAACTCCGCTCTCGCTGAGTGGATTATTCAGCGGCGGAGAGAGTCCGGCAAGATGCCGGCGGTCGTCGTCACCGCCGACCCCGCGATTTGCTCAGTTGCCGGTGTTTCCCGACGTTCGCGTGCGGAACTTGGTCAGAATGCGGTCGAGTCCCTTGTGCTGCCGCATCTGCTTGGCGAGATGTCCAAACTTGGTCGCCGGCATGCGCACCGACCGGCGTGGCTTTCGTGAAGGTTGTTTTCCCGACATCTTCTGCTCCCCGGTTCGTTTGTCGGCTGACTCTGTCTGCGGCTCTCACGGGTGATGTAGCGTGATTAACAATGGCCTCCCGCAGCGAGGTCGACTGGTGAGGACCACGGAATTGCGGAGTTGCATTGTCCCCTCCGCCGCGATCACATTCCGCCATGAACAAGTTCAGACGCGGCCAGACTGGCCGCGCTCGCTCCTTGTGTCTGCGCTGCGTCCCCGTGCATCCGGTCGCAATGGGAAGCGCATTTCATCAAAATCGTTGCCTGCAGGCATTATACCGGATCGCAGACATCGCGGTTACAATGGCTCACTTGGGACGTTTTGGCGATTGTGGCAACCGCCGCGTTACCCGAAGCTGAGGAACACATGCCGGAGCAGCCAGTATCGCATGGGCCGTGGACGATCCTGCGCTCGCGGGAGGTCTATCGTGATCCCTGGATCGCGCTGCGGCGGGATGAGGTGATGCGGCCAGATGGAGAACCGGGAAGCCACTGTGTGCTGCATCTGAAGCCGGGGGTTTCCGTCCTCGCGCTCGACGAGGACGGGACGGTCTACCTGACTGATGAGTTTCATTACGCGATCGGGCGCAACAGCCTGGAAGCGGTCAGCGGCGGAATCGAAGCCGGCGAAGAGCCGCAGCAGGCCGCCCGGCGCGAGCTGGAAGAAGAGATCGGCCTCGTGGCCGCGGAATGGCTCGAACTCGGCACCGTCGATCCGTTCACGTCGATCGTCGTATCTCCCACGCGGCTGTTTCTCGCCCGGCAGCTACAGCCGGGAACGCGAGCACCCGAGGGAACCGAACAGATCCGTACCGTGCAGGTGTCTCTCGACGAAGCGCGGCGGATGGTCGAAGCAGGGCAGATCACTCATCTGCCCACCTGTCTGCTCATCCTCCGTACGTGGATGATGCAGCAGGAAGCAGGCAGGACGGGATTGGGGACAAAGACAGGTCATTGTGATCCCGCTTGAGAGGCGTGGGCAAGGGCGGACGAGGTGGTAATGCGGACTCCCGGAAACAAGCCTGGCGTCGGGGACCTGGTGACCAACCTCGGTCTGCTGGGGGGAATCGGGGGCGGTGTGGCTCTTCTCTGGAAGGCGACGGCACTTCCCTGGTGGGCCTGCATCCTGCTGGGAGGGCAGATCGGCCTGGCGGGGTTCTGGCTGCTCTGCCTGCTGCTCGCCATGACCCAGCGCCGTGATCTGTAAAGGACGCGTGGATTTTCGGTGCTCAGTGGAAGGCAATCCGCTGGCGAAGGCCGCGCGTCCAGTTGGCCGCGAGTCGCGCGGGGAACATCCACGAGGAGTTGCGAAGGCGTCGCCATCCTTTCTGAAGGCGATCGGCAAGAATCGGGTGTCCGGCTGTACCCTCCGCGACCGGTATGCCCCCCGTCATGAGGCTCGTCTTGAACTCCTCGGAACCGAGGCCCAGATCGATCCTGCGGAGCCCCAGACCCTCGCAGTTCTGCAGGATCATGACCAGGAGCACATAACCGGGAGAGAGCTTTCGGTACTCGCGGTCATAGGCGGGGAACCACCAGTGCAGCAGGTCGCGACAACGCATGCCAAAATGGGCGGCGATCAGCGTGTCTCCCGCATAGAGAGCAGAGAGCATTCCGCTGAACTCGGGACCCTCCGCTTCCAGGAGTCGCTCCAGAAGCTCATTCGTCCACCGGAGCCGAAAGATATCGGCAAAGCCCGTGTCGCGGTACTGCTGTGACTTCCACTGTCTGAGTCTCTTCAGCACCTCGGCATCGCGGGTTTCGAATTCAAAGCGGAGTGGGGCGACCTCCCGCTCGAACTTGCGAATCTTGCGGAGCGTTTGCGGAATGGCGTCCGTGTGGACACGCTTGCGATAAGCCTCGAATCCTCCGCTCAGGTCGATGAACGGAGAAATTCCCCCGTTGTGGTGGTAAGGGGCGAACTGCTGCTGATCGGTGAGAATGTGATCGAACTTCCAGGAGCGCAGTTCCGCCGCGTGCAGAAGTTCCTCGACGCTCCATTCGGTTTCCGGCCGGGCGATCACCGCCTGAAAATCTGACAGGGGCACGCCGACAGGTCGGCCGATGCCGCCGCGGCCGCGCTGGAACGGGAAGAATACCGTCGGCAAGCCGTCGTCGTTCAAGATCGCAATCTCCACGTCGTCACGAACCGCTGCAACCGACCGCACGAACTCGGGGCGGAAGTAGGGGCTGCTGAGGAAGCGGGTCGCTTGCTGGATGGCTTCCCACGCTTTCCATTCAAGCTCCGTCAACTGGTCAGCACGGATGAGGCGCGAAGATCGCATGGGGGGACCTCCTGACTGATGAAGACGCGGAGCGGTCAGTTGGGGGGCCGCTCCATTGGGGGGAGACTTCTTCGCAGGCGGGACGTGCTCGTGATGGAGAGCCGGTTCCTGCAGCACGTGCGCAAGGCAAGACCGTTCGCTGTTCGAAGGGCCGCGAAGCACCGCAGCGACGGAAACGGTCCAAACCGTGTGTTTACCCTGTATGACTGGAGTATCCGCCGAGGGGGCTCGACAGACTACGCTCGCAGCAGGGTACGTCTGGGGAGGATTTGCGTAAGCACGCGAGCGAGACAAGACATCAGGGGATTGACGCGAATGATCGCGACCAGCGAAGCGGGATGATGGTTCCGGGGGAGACAAAGCGGGGAGACCAAAGCGGTGTCGCAGGGTGGGATTGCAGAGAGACATTTCCCGTCGAGGGCGGAAGCGACCCGTCCGGGGCGGGGCGGCGGGAGTGCTGCTCATCGCGAACCGCACAACAGTGCTGCCTTGGGTATGCAGACCATTCCAGCGAAGAAATCTTCGCGTCCGATCGGGAGCTAAGGTCCATCCGCGGACATCAATGGCCGGAACGTGACGAATTCCAGGGGACAGTATCGGGCCCGTTGGCCGTTGGCGCCGGGCGGCGCATGACGCGGGCCCAGCGAACGCCGGTGCCCGTTCCATCACCCATGAAGCGCAGCAAGGGAACTTTCTGGTTGCGGTTCAGGCTCTTGATCGTATCGTGCAGCCGCTGCTTGGAATTGACATCCGGAACCGGAGGGAGCGGGTCATCGATTCGGGGCGGCCAGCCTTCTTCCTCAAACGCCATCAGGATGGTCTCCTGATTGGGAGAAGGAAGGCGGAAGATCTTCACGAGAACACCATCGAGCCGAAGTTCGTGCAGCTCGCGATTCCATTGCGGTCGCGGGCCGGCGGACTGATTCCCCATCTGGCCGTTGCTGAGGATCTCGCCGCGCGCGAGGAGCTCCCCATTTCCGATCGGGTGCGGTCGGGGGGAGTCGTCACTGCTGGCAATCAACCCCGCGGCCCGGACCCCCTTGGGAGTGAGGACAAAGCAACTCCGCTTGGAAAAGGTGAGATGGGCGGTCGGCCGGAACTCGCGGCCTTCATGTCCGGGTGTGGTGATTTCGCGGGCATGCTCCACCAGCCCTTTGCAGATCAGCCAGCGGAGATCGTTGTTGGTCAGTCCGGCCTCACGAAGACTGCTGATCTCGACGGCCAGATCCCAGATGCTGCGGCGCAATTCACTCGCGTAGACATGCCCCTGCAGCAGCAATTCCAATCCCACACGCATTTCCGGATGAACTCCGCTGAGGGAGTCCGCAGTTGGGCTCGTTGCAGAATCCATGGATGACACCTCCATTTGCTGTCGGCAGACAGCCACAGCACAGGATGCTCCGAAATCCCGAGAACGACCTCGAACTCGCGCTGACACTCGCCTCTGCTGTCAGTGATCTACACGCTCAACAGAGGGACTCACTCTCATCTCTTAGAGGCGGGATCCAGGTGCCGCTATAACGTCAGCGACTAGATCCCTTTCCGAATGGTACAGTCCTGCGCGGGTGGCGCTAAGCCCTCGGCCTGCAAACTTGTTCAGACCGCAAGAAATCGCTTCTTCAGAAAGAATCGCAAAATCTTCCTTGCATGCCTCTTTCTCCCCGGCGTGAAAGGGGGAAACGCCGCAGAAAGGAGCAGTGTTCTCGCAGCAGCGGTCTTTCCGGCTGTTGAGGATCACGCGCGGGGCGAGTCGGCACGTTCTACCTGCTCCTGGTCGCGAAATGACCGGCTTTTCCTGGTGCGCTCAGTCGTCGGCAGGCTGCTCGCCGCAGAGTCGCTGTAATCGTTACTTTCGGCGAACTTGAGGTGACCCTTCTGGATAACCTTCTGAGGGCAGTGCTACCTGCTGACGCGGAGGGAAGCGGTGGGCATTCGACGCCTCATTTGCGAATGACGGCGACGAAGGGGGCGGTCGTTCGGGTTATGCATGGCGAAACGACTATTCGGCTTATCCCGCATTCACTCAGAAGGTACGGCGGTAGGGACGATACCGAGATACGGGAATAGCGGTGACCTGCCGAGTAGTTGGATCGCACCGTGTTTCTCCTGACGTACAGGTTCCTTCTCTTCCTCGAAACGGACGACATTGCGATGCCGCGCGTTTCCACCCCACTGGTGTTCCCGCTGCTGTTCGCATCGCTCGGGCCGATGTGGATGGGCGGGTGTTCTGACTCGAAGGCCCCGTCGGCCCCGGTGGCTCAGCAGAGTGCACCGGAGTTTGGCAGCAGCGAGCCGTTCCCCGCGGAACCGCCTTCCCGTGCGGCGGCCAGCCCGCCGCCGGAGCAGCGAGCCGTGGTGGTCGCCTCCTCATCGGCTGACCCGACTGGGCAGTCGCCGTTGATTGCTGCCGCATTTGAAGAGCCAACCGTCGCCCGTTCCGAGCCGGTCGTGCTGCTGCCTCCGATTCCGTACGAGGAAGATGAGCCGGCAGCGGAGTCGCCGGAATCCGCTGTACCCCTGAGTGGACCGGCCCTGGGGGGGCCACGTCTCACGGAGGAGCTCCCTGCTGACGATTCGCTCGTGAACCCCTTCAGGACAGCGAAGCCGAAGTCAGAAGGGCCGGCCCTGATTCCCCCCGAATCACCGACTCATACGGAAGACAAGTCCGCGAGCGTCGCCGACGATGCACCTGCCGTGCAGGTGGCCAGCCGGGATACGGACGCGGGGCCGCGACTGATTCCCGAAGGGGCGGTCACCGAATCGGAAGATATTCTGAAGCCGGTGGAGGCACGCGAGAAAATTCTCTCTCCGGGAGAGCAGTTGCCGGCTCCGCGATTGCCGGGCAATTCGAACCATCGGGCGCTGGTCTCGCAACGCGCGAAGGAGCATATCCGTTATGGATTCGAGCTCGCCGACCGGGGAGCCGTCTATTCGGCCCGGGACGAGTTCTACCGCGGCCTGAAGCTGGTGGCGCAGGCGCTCGATGCGGAGAGCCTGTCGCGGAAGTACACGTCGGCGATGACCGCCGGGCTGACCGCGCTGGAAGAGGCGGATGATTTTCTCGGATCGTCGTCATCGCTCCTCGATCCGCAGCCGGATCTGGCGGCCCTGTGCGCGGCTCATTCCACACCGGTGCTCAAACAGGTCGATGTGAGCGGGATGATGCCCACCGTCGCCATGCAGCACTACTACGCCTACGCGCAGCAGCAGTTGATCGAGGCGGGGGGGAATGAACCGGCGGTGTCGATGGCTCTTTATGGCCTGGGCCGACTCCAGCCGGCACTCGTTCACGGACCGCAGGACGATGCCTCGATGCGCGGGCCGAAGGCGATGGTTCTGCATCAGGCGGCTCTGGCGGTCGATGAGCGGAACTACCGTGCGGCGAATGAACTCGGAGTCCTCTTCGCACGCTACGGACAACTGGAAGAAGCGGAGAACGCCCTGAAGCACAGCCTCGCTGTCTCCCCCCAGCCGGAGACCTGGCACAACCTCGCGACGATTTATCGGCGGCAGGGGAGATCCCTCGAAGCGGAACAGGCGCGCAACGAATATGGGTTGCTGGCGGGACAGAGCGCGCTGCGCTCGCCCGCGGCGGCCGGTAGTCCCGCAGCAGGAATGGCGGCTTCTGTCCGCTGGGTCGACCCGCAAAGCTTCGCTGCCACCTCGAATGAAGGGCGGCTCGCCGGCCTCTCGATGCACGGCACGGGGGAACGGCCGCAGCCCGCAGCAGCGGCACCAGTCGGCAACCCCACAATGCCGCGGGAAGCAGAGCAGCCGAACGACGGCGGTTCGTGGTTCAGCATGTTCAAGCCGCACCGTTCGAGTGGTGAACCTCGTCCTGCCGGACGAGGACGGCTGGCTGGGCTGAACCTCTCGGGAGATCCGCTCCCCGACGCGGAACGTTCCCCACGCTCCCCGCATGGACTGCGCGAAGAACCGCGCATCCGGCAAGCGACATCGTTTCGTGGCGAATGACTTGGCAATCTCCTCCACAGGAGTGTGATTCAATGGACGGTATCACCACAGCGTGCGCGGGCCAACCTCGCCGCTTGCGAATTCGTGCGCTGTTTGTGCCGCTGGTGTTTGCCACGGGTGTTGTCGGATGCGCAGGAACGCCGCAGACCGCGCAGGTCGAGTCGCGGGATCTCGTTGTCGCCGATCGAACAGTCGCGGCAAGAACTCCCGCCGGCCGGCTCGCAGGGCTCGAACTGCAGCAGTCGGAGGTTGGCCACGCAGCTGTCGAGCGGCCCGACATCGTGCAGGCTGCCGCTCTTCGCGGTTACACAGGTGAGCAGCGTGTGCTGCCGCAGGCGGAACCAATTCAGATTCCCGAGTACCCCGAGGCTGTGCAGGTCGGCGGCGTGGTGCAGGCCGGTTATCAGCCTCCACCGCACGGCGAACCTCGTCCCTGGTCGACGTCTCCCGTGCGCTGGGGCGTCCAGTGTGACGATTCACCCTGCGGCCACAAGACTCCCTGGAAGGCCGCCCACCCGTTGCCCTGGGAAGTGTTCGCCCAGGGGGAATACGTCGGCCCGGCGCGGCTGCCGCACGTACCCGAGTATCGGCTGCGGGTCGATGATACGCTCGACTTCGTCTATCGTCTGACGCGCGTCGAGACAACGACTCCGTATCGACTGAACGTTGGCGACCTGATCCAGATCGAGTCGCTCACGGTTCCCGAGCTCGCTCGCGAAGTGCTGATTCAACCGGACGGAACGATCACCTTGCCGCAACTCGGCCAGGTTCCCGCCGCTAACCGCTCACTGGATGAGCTCCGCAAGGATCTGGATCACCGCTATCAGGAGTTGTTTCAGGATCCGCGCATCACTGTCACGCCGATTCGCCTGAATACCAAGCTCGAAGACCTGCGGGCGACCGTCGACAGCCGGGCCGGTGCCGGCGGTCAGGCGCGATCGGCACGGGTGACGCCCGAGGGGACGATCCAGCTGCCGGCGATCGGCTCGGTCCCCGCGCAGGGGCTGACACTCGATGAACTGAAGCGTGAAGTCGAGCAGCGGTATGCAGAGCTCGTTCACGGGATCGAAGTCACTCCGATTCTCCTGGAACGCGCGCCGCGGTTCATCTACGTCGTCGGCGAAGTGCGGACTCCGGGACGGTTCGAGCTGACCGGTCCCACCACCGTCATGCAGGCGATTGCCCTCGCCGGAAGCTGGAACAACGGCGGCAACCTGCAGCAGGTCGTCGTTTTCCGGCGCGACGATCAGTGGCGGCTGATGGCGACCAAGCTCTCCATCCGGGCGCCCCTGTACGGTAATGCCCCATGTCCGGGAGACGAAATCTGGCTGCGGGATTCCGACATCGTTGTCGTCCCCAAACGCCCGATCCTCGTCGCCGACGATCTCATCGAACTGGTCTTCACCCGCGGCATCTACGGCGTCGTGCCGATCAACTACTCGATCTTTACGCAGTTGAGCACGCTCTGAGCCGGCACGTCACGTCTGGTATGACGTGTGTCTGATGTGGACCTGGTGATGCGTTCGACAGGACTTCGCCGCGGACTGGTTCGCTGCATGAAAAAACCTCGATCCCGTACAGGCGACGGGATCGAGGCGAGGTGATGTTTTGGCTGGCTGCATCGGCTGCAAGTGGGAAGGGCCGCAAGGACCACCCACCGGCAGAATCAACCGAGCAGCGACAGAATTGGCTTCCCGTTGTGAGCCACCTTGAAGGGGCGGCCGGACTTCGAGAAGAACTCTTGCGAGAGCGGCAGCCCGAGGGCGTAGGCCACGGTGGCGTTGAAGTCCGCCACGGTCACCGGATCCTTCTCGGGGCGGAAGCCGTCCGCGTCGGAAGCGCCGTAATAGCGGCCTCCCTGGATGCCGCCACCGGCGAGCAGTCCGCTGAAGACACCCGGGTGATGGTCGCGGCCGGCGTTCTGGTTGATCTTCGGCGTGCGGCCGAACTCGGTCGCGACGACCACCATCGTTTCCTTCAGGAGTCCCTTCTTCTCCAGGTCGGCGAGCAGTGCCGCCAGCGCCTGATCGAAAACGCCTGCCTTCGGCGGAAGCCGGTCGTAGATGTCGACGTGCTGATCCCAGCCGTCGAGGGCGACTTCAACGAACCGGACGTTGTTCTCGATCAGCCGTCGGGCGAGGAGACATCCCTGGCCGAAGCGGTCCCGACCGTACTCGTCGCGAATCTCGTCGGATTCGTTCGCGAGATCGAACGCCTTGAGGTCGTCGCTCGACATCAGCTGCGTCGCCTGCCGGTAGAACTCGTTGTAGGCCTCGACCTGCTTCTGCGGGTACTTCTTCTGGAAGTCGTTGTCGAAGCGATCGATCAGCTTCATCCGGCGATCGAATGAATCCTCGGTCAGATACTCGGGGCTCTTCGTGTTCTGCAGACCGACATTGGGATCGCCGATCGGCAGCGGGCTGAAGCTCGGCTCCAGGAAACCGGCGGCCGGATGGCGGGCCTCGGCATTGATGGTGACGTAGTCGGGGAGCGTCTTGTGACGGCGTCCCTGAATCTTCATCGCCCACGCACCCATGCCGGGATGGCGGATCGACGCGATCTGCTTGTAGCTGGTCCGCATCAGGTAGCGGCCCTGCTCGTGATCACCCGTTTCGGTGAACAGCGAGCGGACGACCGCCAGCTTGTCGGCCTGCTGCGCGAGTTTGGGGAGATGGTTGCCGAACCGCATCCCGGCCACCTTCGTTTGAATCCCCTCGGTCTCTCCCTGGACTTCGCGGCCCGGCTTGAGATCGAAAGTATCGAGATGCGTCATCGCGCCGTTCATGAACAGGTAGATGACGTTCTTCGCCGTTCCTGCCTTGGGAGCCGAGGCAACCGTGGCTTTCTTCACGCTTGCCGCTTTGGGGGCCGGGGCTGCCCAGGCGACGGTGGGCAGAATGGAAACGCCGAGCAGCGAACGCGCGGCAGATTCCAGAAACACGCGGCGGGTTGCCGCATCGTATGACTTCAGAGCATCAAACATGTCCGTCCTTTAACTGATTCAATAAGTCACGCAGTCCGCATGTCGGGGCTGCGGTGAGGTGTTCGAGAAAGTCGAGTCGGCCAGCCGATGGTCGTTTGACGATCGGCAACCCTACTGGATGAACAGGAACTGCCGCGTGTTGACGAGCGCCCAGACCACGTTCCCGAAACCGGCGGGGCCGTTGGCCTGGATCTCCTCGCGAGCGATGTTCCGTTCCTCGTCGGAGGGGCGACGGCTCAGAATGCTCCAGAAGACGACGTCGATCCCTCCGTCGATCGTCTTCTCCGCGGCCACATTCGTGACCATCAGCGACTTCGGTTCGAGCAGCATGTGCGTGATCGGACCGTTGAACATCTGCAGGACCTGGGGCACCGAACCCTCGAGTGACGATGTCTCAATTGATTCGTGGTCCGACTGACCGAATTGTCGCAGGAAGTGACTTGCCGGTGCCGGGACGGGCAGTTCGGAAGCCCGTACCAGCAGCATGCCCTTGTAGCGGTAATCCTTCTCGCGGACGTTGCGGTTCTTGTAGTTTGTCACCTCGCGCAGCACCTCGTCCCGCTTCATCAGTTCCTCGGCGGTCGCCTGTGCGAGATCGACGTTGAGAATCGAGGACTGCACGACGGCCGGTTCCGCGGGGAACTTGTCCGGATCAAATACCGCAAGTGTGACGAACGAATCCCACACCTGTTCGGGAGTCATCCGGCGCAGCACCGGGCCGGGGAAGTGATACGTTTCCGCGGGGGAGAATTCCTCACGCGACGCTTCCCGCTGGTAGGTCTTCGTGTTCAGGATGATCCGCAGGTATTCCTTCATGTCGAACTTCACGCGGATCATTTCCGACGTGAGGAACTTCATCAGTTCCGGATTTTCCGGAATACTCTCGTCGCGAATGTCGTCGATCGGTTCGATCTGACCAACGCCGAAGCACTTCTTCCAAAGCCGGTTGGCGATGTTCATCGCAAACCGGGGATTCTCGGGCGAGGTCAGCCAGCGGGCGAACGCGACGCGCGGCGATTCGCCCGGTTTGAGTACGATCGGCGGATCGAACAGCGTCTGCGGCACGACCACCTCGTTCGGCTTCGCATCGTCGTACTGGTAGTCGTGCGGGAACCGCAGCTTCGCTCCGTTGTCGGCGACTTCGACGAGATTTCCGAAGAGGAAACGGTTGTACTTGCCGCCGCCATCGAATTTCTCGTCAATCTTCTTCAGGTCTTCGCGCAGTGCCGTGACAACATTCTTGCCGCCGAACGACTTGTCATTCGCAGCGCGGCGTGTCCGCGTGCCGAACGTGTACGCGGCCATCTCGTAGAACTCGCGCTGCGTCCACTTGTCGAACGGATGGTCGTGACACTGGGCACAGCCGATTTGAGTTCCCAGGAAGATGCGGACGGTGTTGTTCAGCGAATCGAGCGGCATCCCCGAGTCGCGGACGATGTATCCGGTCGCCGGGTTGTCGAAGTACTTCCCTTCCGCGGTGAGCATCTCGTAGACAAACTGGTCGTACGGTTTGTTGGTTTCGAGACACTCCTTGACCCACTCCTGGTACGGCTTGCCGGGGATGTTGTTGGTCACCCGGTCGGAGAGCCGCAGGATGTCCCCCCAGTAGTTATAAAAGTTGCTGGCATAGCCGGGGGAGTTGAGCAGCGTGTCGATGAGCCGGGCACGCTTTTCCGGATCCTTCGAGAAGACAAACCCCCGCACCTGCCGCAAGGTGGGAATCGTGCCGGTGATCTCGAGGTACACCCGCCGCACGAACTGCTCGTCGGTGGTCAGCGGGTTCGGCTGGATGTTGTACTTCTTGTAGTTGGCCTCAACGAGCTTGTCGATCCTGGCGGCGGACGCCAGGACCTTCTCGCGTTCGTTGACATTCACGCGGGCGATGGCCACCTTGCGGACCACCGGAGGCGGTGCCGGCGGCGTGGAAGGTTTGCGATTCACCGCGCGGGGGGCGGCCTGGGCATCGTTCGCGGGAGTTCCCGCCGCCAGGTACCATCCTGTAATGAGCGCCAGAACCAGCGCTCCCGCAATGCAGCGTCCGTCAAACCTCGGGCACAGACGGAAACTGCGCGCAGTCGTCCTCAACACGACATGACTCTCCTGATGTTCCCGGGACATGGATGTGATCTCAGACGAGATCGCCGACATTCAAAGGCCCGCTGGAAGATGTGGCGGATGTCTGTTCGAGGGGCAAGAAAGGGATTGCGGCCGAACGGGTCATCCGAACCGAGTTCAGCGTACCGCTCTGTTCTCTAAAAATCGAGACATCTGCTGATGGATTTTCGGGGAACACCGGCTGAAGGGAAGGTGCATCTGGTCAGATTTACTGATTCCGACCCCCGCGCAACGGGTGATTATCCCTCGGCCGGCACTCCCGAACCTCCCATATAAGTCGCCCAGCCGTGACTCCGCAGGCAACCTGGATCGACTTTGCGGAAGCTGAGGAGGTTCCGAGGCTCCCCTCAAAGGTCGGACGCGTTCCGGCTCTGTCGGAAAGAAGAAGTGTACGGGGGGCCGGCGAGGCAAGTTCCGCCCGGCCGGAGGGGGGAAGCCGACGTGCACGGGGCAGAACGCTCGCGAGGGCACGGCAGTGCCGGGGCATCGCGGGCCCGCAAATCCCGTCCGCAGGAACAGGCCCAGGCCGTCGGCTAATTGCGGTCTCGCAGAGACCCTATCGGCGGTCCCAGCGCTTGAAGTGCTCGACGTACTGATACTCGAGGTTCGGGATGCGGCGGCGCAGCTCGCTCCCCAGCGGGGATGTCGGGTTCCCCTCCTGAACGTTGGCGAGATACTCAAGCAGGGTGCGGCGGGCTTCGGGGGGACCGTGCAGCATGAAGTGCACCCACGCCCACGATTCCCGGTACTCCTTTCCGCCCATCTCGGACATATTGCGGCGGCCTTCGACGTCCTCAAGACGCGGCCGCCCCTTGAAACGGACCGCCAGCTTGGTGGACCGCATGTGGGGATTGTCGTGCAGACGCTCCGCCGCGGGGACTTCGAAGTACTCTGCCAGCCCCTCGTCCAGCCAGAGCGGAACAAAGGGGAGGGCCGAGTGCAGCAGCGCGTGCGTTGTTTCGTGCCGCAGGTTCACTGCGAGATCCCGGCTCCGGTAGGCATAGACCCGCCCGGGATTGCCGCCCCCTTTGACGAACAGTGCCGGCCGCTGCGCTCCCTCGGGAATCCGCAGCGAGACATACCGCTGATAGGCACTGCGATCGCGAAACAGCAGAATTTCGATCGGCTCATCCGTCGGCTGAATGCCGAGCAACTCCTGCAGGTCGCGCTGAAGTTCCGTCAGCGACCGCAGCAGGCCGCGGACTTCACGCAGATCAAAATCGGCCCGGCATTCAAACGGGCCGAACACCTCGGTGTCGACCCACTCGCGATTTGCTGCCGTGTGCAGGAGCGCAACGGACGCGACCACGACAAGCAGCACGCTTCGAAACCGGAGCGGGCGAGGCAGGGGGCTGGGCCGATCAGACATCCGCGTCTCTCCTTGTCGAAGGTGTCGCGAGTCCTCAAGTATTCCCGAGGCGTCCCCGCCGGGAATTTCGTGATGCTCGGTGCGTGGCTGACGCCGTCGCCCGACCCGGTCGCACGTGTCCCGGGGGCACAGTGCATTGGGCGTCGCCGGCAGGACGCTCCGAGACCGGGGATCCGTTCCTCTCGAGGATCGAACAGGGGACGAACCGTCTCAACCTAAGCGGCGCGGCCCCAGCCGAAAAAACCGCGACCACTCCGGGACGGGGCCGCCTTCTTCGTCGAACGGCGACCGGCAGTGACCTCCCGCCCGGCAGCCACGCAGCCCGGGTTGTGACAGCACAGATCGCTGGCGGTTTCGAAATTCGTGATCTCGGCAACGCGGTCGAAGGCCCGCCGCAGCAGCGGCCGCCGCGATTTCGGGCTGTGGGCGTCGGTGCTCACAAAGTGGACGAGTCCCTGCGTGACCAGATCCTCGGTGAACCGTTGAATGTGCGGGCCGAATGCCCCGACCAGGCTCCCGGCGGTCACCTGCAGCAGGCAGCCGCGATCGACGAGCGGTCCCAGGACGTGCGGTGTGTTCAGGATTCCCTGATTCCGTTCCGGGTGCGAGAGGATTCCCACCAGTCTGGCCGACGCGAGCTCCGCGAGCAGACGCTCGAGCGGGATGTACATTTCGTGGGGGAGTTCAAGCAGGACGTGGCGTCGATGGTCTCCCAGTGACATGACCGAACCTTCGCCGATCATCCGGACCATTTCCGATTCGATCCGCACATCGCCACCCGGGAGGACGCGCAGCGGAATCTGGTTCTCATTGAGAACCCGCTGCAGTTCCGCCGTGCGGGCGCGGATGGTGTCGCCGTCATTGTGGCGGAAGTTCCCCAGCTGATGCGGCGTACAGATGATCGTGGAAATGCCGTCGCGGACCGCCATGCGGGCCATCGCCAGCGTGTCATCCCAGTTCTGGGAGCCGTCGTCAATTCCCGGGATCAGGTGACAGTGAATGTCGGTGAATGGGGCAGGGTGTTGTGACGCCATGATGAGTTCCCCCTTGCAGTCAGACCGGGCCGGGATCGACCGGGCGTGTCCTAAACGATGTCGGCGATGACAGCCCGTGCTCATGCACAGCGCGCCTGCCGAACTGTTGAGGCCTGCCCAGTTCGTCAAAAGGGGGGCGAGTATAGTGAGCGGGTCGAGGGGGTCAAGGTCGATTGCCGCGGGAGGGCTGGTCACGCTCGTCGGGAGGCGGCTCTCAGGTTTTGAGGAAATGTCGCCTGGGGGGAAATTGCAGTTGTCACTGGCGGGTGGACCCGATAAGATCGCATCGCTCTGCGGTGCTGCCGGACCCGCACCCCGGTGACCACAGAGCCTGGCCGTTCGAGAGGAGCTTGAGCGGCCGCGATGCGAAACCCGATGTCTGCTTTCCCCCGCATGGGCCAGACCCAAACGCAAACTGCGTTGGCCCGTGGCTGGTTGTGGTGAGCAGGACTGACCGACACAGGGAGGTGTCCCGCCATGCGCGCCTCAGGAAGTGGGCCGTTCGGGGCGATGCTGATGATCGCCCCACTGGTTGCTGTTCCCATCTTGGCCGTTGTCGGCATTCCCCAGTTTGCCCCGGTCGTTGCCTCTCCTGCGGACGAAAATCCCTACGAGGCTGATCTCACCAAGTACCGTGCCCCCGTGGAAGAAGGGCATGGCGAATCGCTTCGGTACGCGGCCGACGATCTGTTTGCCCCGTTCTCGGAGGACTCCGCCTCTGCGTCGTCAGGGGCAGCGCGAACATCGCCTCGTTCTCGAGCATCCGCTGCGCGGAATGAATTCGCGGGGGAGGCGTTCGAGAATGAGTTCGCGGCTGTCGAGAGTTTCGATGCACAGGTTCCCTCGCGTCCCGCGAGTCGACGCAATCCACGCGGGCGGGAATGGGATCCCCCCAGCGATGCCCTTTCCGGTTGGCAGATGAACGCCGGCGAAGAGCAGGTTGCGATGGCTTCGCACCGCGGCGGGGGGCAACGGGGGACCGGGCAGCGTGGCTACGCGCAGTCCGGGGAACAGTTTGACAGCTTTGGTTCGCAGGTTTCGGAACAGCCTTTCGGGACTCCTGCCGCCCAGACGGCTGGCTTCCCCGAGGAAACGCAGTTCGCGAGCGAAGCCAGTCCGCGAGTCCGTCGTCGGGCGGAGACACGTGATGCGGGATTCGCTCGTGACGAGCGAGTCTCGGCGGCCGATGTGAACCCGTTCCTCGAAAGCTCCTTCGAAGCCGCACCGGCAGCCACTTCCGCGCGCACGACCCGCGCGGGAGCACGCTCTGCCCGGGGGGCTGCGCCCGTCGAGGACTTCCCCGCGGCCGATCAGTTCGGTGATGCGCAGGCTCAGTCATTCGGCAACGAAAATCCTCAGTTCGGTCAGGAAGAACCGTTCGTAGATGATTTCGGTGCTCCTGCAGCCACAGAGCCGTATGCCGATGTTGCCGCGCCGACGTCATCGCTGAGGACAACGCCCGCGGGTTCAGCGCCGGTTCGGACCGTCGCCGCCTCTGCCGCACCGGCTACCTATGGATACGGTGGAAGAGCCGAGGAGTTCACCTGGCAAACCGCGACTCAGCAATTGAAGCGGTGGGGAATTCGCAAGCACTACTTCACCTACGTGGAGGATCGCGACACGTTCCTGTTCTCGTGTTCGCTGACGCCGACCGACAACCCGGCGATTTCGCAGCGATTTGAAGCCGAGCACGATGAGCCGCTGCTCGCCGTCCGCGAAGTGCTGTTGCAGATTGACCAGTGGCAGGCGCAGCGAACCGCAGCCCGCTCAGGCCGCGGGACCGGAGGGCAGCTTCGAGCCCAGACGCCGTGAGTCTCGTAGCCGGACAGGCGAATGCCCTCCGGCATGAAACTGACGTAATTCCCTCCCTCGTTTAGTCGCGTCCCATCGGGACGCGCGCAGTCGGTACCCAACTCCGGGGCCCGCGTCCCGATGGGACGCGGCTAAACGTTACGACAGGACACGCAGGTGGGAGTCCACCGCGCGATCGGCAACGCGTCTTCCTACCGTCTCCAGCCTACAGTCTACCCCAACACAGAACAGGCCCATGTGGCAAACACAGCGGATCGGGACTCCGTGGCAGGCTCGGCGGGGGCTAGCCGGACGTCCGGTGGAACTCATGCAGGCCAGTCCTGCCGACGCACGGAAGTGGGAATTCTTCTCACGTCGGCGTGACAGCGAGCCGGCCGATGAGCTGATCGGTTCCGCGGACGGGGGCGAGCGGACTCCCAAAATGGCCCGCCTCGAAGCGGTCCTTTTCGTTGCCAACACGGCACTCGCGCCGCGGCGTCTGGCGCAGTTCGCAACCCTGGCGGACGCGACCGAGGCCCGTACACTCGTCCGCCGCCTCAATGAGTTCTACGATCACAGCGGAACGGCCTTTCGTATCGAACAGGTCGCCTCCGGCTATCAGATGATGACGCGGCCGCAGTACGCCCACTGGCTCGGCAAACTGCACCAGCGGCAGGCCGAACTGAAACTCTCGCCACCGGCTCTCGAAACCCTGGCCATTGTTGCGTATCGGCAGCCGATCATTCGGGCCGACATCGAGGCGATTCGCGGGGTCGGCTGTACCGAGATCCTGAAGCAGCTCATGGATCGGGGGCTGGTTCGAATCGCCGGGAACGACGATTCGCTCGGACGCCCGCATCTGTACGAGACGACGCGGCGGTTTCTGGAGATCTTCGGGCTCCGCAGTGCCGAGGATCTCCCGATGGCCGAACGCCTGCGTCGACGTCCGGCAAACTCAAACGACGGGGCCGACGGCGAGGCTCCGCCCCTCGAATCGGCTGCCTGAGCTATGGGTCGGCAGAGGCAGCCGAAAGGCACCCCTGATCGCTCCGGGGATGGTTCCTGGTGCGGTTTCGAAGGCGGTGGGGTTTCGCGAGACAGAATTTACGGCTACACTTCTTCTCGCAACATTGCTGGCCAGAAAGGAGTCTGCCATGGGACGCGCGCCGCTCCGATTCATTCATGCCGCGAACCTTCATCTCGACCTGCCGCTGAACGGAATTGGCCCGGCTCCCAAGCCGTTGCAGGAAACCATCGAGCAGGCCACCCTGCGTGCCTTCGACCGCCTGATTGAAGCCTGCCTCGAACATGAGGTGGATTTCCTGCTGCTCACGGGCGAGTGCGAACCCGATGCCGAGAATCTCACCGAGGCCGCCGCGTTTCGTGACGGAGTCGAGCGGCTGGTGGAGTATGAAATCCCCCTGATTCTCGGCCCGGTATCGACTCGAGCTGGTTCGCGGAAGCTGCTGGTGCTGCCAGAGAATGTCGTCCGGCTCGACCTGGAGGATCTCGATCCGTGCGTTCTCACGCGCGCTGAGGCTCCGCTCGCGACGCTCTGCCCGCTGCTTCTGGAAGGTCGGCCGGACGGGATCCGGATGGAACCGCAATTGTCACGCCTGCTGAGTGAATCTCAGCGATCGGACGCGCCGGTGATTGCTGTGCCGCTGTGGCCGTCCATGCACGAGCCGCTTTCGCCGGAGTCTCTCGAACTGCTCAAAGATGAGCTGAATGCGAACGGGGAGTTCGGGCTGGCGACGTACTGGGCCTTCGGGAACGGCGACCGGCGGTTCTTCCTTGAGACCGACGCGACCTGCCTGCACCATCCCGGAGCCCTGCAGGGAATGCACCCGGCAGCGACCGGTCCGCATGGTTACCGCCTCGTGCGCATCGACGAGGACGGGCTTGAAGTGGAACACATCGCCGCGGCTCCGGTTCGCTGGGAACGGTTCACGCTGGAGATCGATCCGGCGACCGATCGCGAACATCTGCTGGCGCTTATTTCGGAAGAGCTGTTGAATCTCGAACCGGCCGGGGGCGAAGAGGCCTGGCTCTGCGAGTGGATCATTCGCGGCGACGGGGAACTGTTCGAGCGTCTGCAGCAGCCGGAATTCGCCGCGGAGCTGCTCGCCGAATTCGATCTCTCCGCCGGAGAATCGGGCTGGCCGGTGTGGAGCCATCGTCTCCGGCTGCGGGATTCGGCTGCCCGCGTGGCGCGGTTCGCCGATACGGAAGGGCTGGCGGGAGAGTATCTGCGGCGACTCGCCGAACAGGGGGCGGCAGGCGAGCCGGCAGGACGCGAACCGCAGATGCTGCTGAAGCGGCTGCGAACGATCGTCGCGGAAGAAGACGCTGAGGAAATCATGCAGGCGGCCCGGACCTGGGGGGGCTCCTGTCTCGCAGAGTGATACGGAGAGAGCGGCGCATGAAGATCACCGATATACATGTCGAGCAGTTCGGAGCCTGGCAGGATCTCCGGCTCGACCTTCCCGAGGACAATCTGGTCATCGTTCATGGGCCGAACGAGGCGGGAAAGACAACGCTGCTGCGCTTCATCCGCGGCGTGTTGTACGGCTTTCCGCCCCCCGATGAACTTCCCGCATCACTCCTGCTGGGCTTGCCTTCGGAGAACGGCAGTGCGAAGCGGTCAGGATCGCTGGGACTGGCTCATGCCGGAAACGTCGGACGCGTGCGGCGTTTCTCTGCTGTCGATTCCGACGAGCTGATCGAGCTCCATCGGGACGGGGAGAATGAACCTCCTGCCGACTGGCTCGCTGAGCTGACCCAGGGGATCGATGATGCCTTTTATCAAAAGGTCTTCGCCATCGGCCTGGGCGAGTTGCAGGAGTTGGGAACTCTGCACGCCGACGATGTCGCCGACCGGATCTACGGACTGACGCTTGGCCCGGAGGGGCAGCGATTGCTGGATACGTGGCAACGTCTGAATGCCGAGCGGCAACGCCTCTTCGATCCGCAGACGAACTCGGGAGAATTGATCGAACTCTGCAACGAGTACGATCGCCTCACGGGCGAGCTGCGGTCACTCGACCGGATTCCCCGCGAACATCGCGAGTTGAGCCGCGAACGCGCCCGGCTCGAAGCCAGCATCGAGGATCTGAAACGGCGCAAGTCCGGCCTGCAGTCGCAATTGCGGGGAAATCTCTGCCTGCAGCGCGTCTGGGGGCCGTGGAATCGCGTGCGGCAATGCACGGAAGAACTCGAACGGCTTCCGCTCCTTGCCGACTTCCCGGAGAACGGCCTCCAGCGGCTGGAAAAGCTCGAGCATCAGCTCGCCGAGGCGACCCGGGAGCGCGACGTGATTGTCGCCGATGTGAAGAAGCTGCGGAAGCAGTACGCATCGCATGCGCTCGATCCGAAGATCCGCACACATGCGGGATCGATTCAGGGGCTGCTCGACCAGCGCGAGTGGATGCGCGAAGTGGAGCAGCAGGCCACAGCGACAGCGAAACAGTTGGAAGGGGCGAATGCCGAACTCGACAAGCGGCTGAAGGCGCTGGGGCCGGCATGGAACTCCAAACGCCTTGCGGCCGTCGATACCGGACCGGCCGGGCATTACCGCCTCGCGAACATGGCGCGTTCGTTTCGCGCGGCACTGGTCCGGCGGGCGCGCTTTCGCCGTGTGTGCAGTCGGCTGGAAACCGCTTGCCAGGAGCGAACGGCTGCCATCCGCGCGCGGGTCCAGGAGCTGGGAGGGCAGTCCGTCGAAGAAGCGCTCGGCGTCGCCCGCGAACGCCTCGCCGGATTCGAACATCTGGGACGGATGCGGCTCCGTGAGTCCGAATTGCAGCAGAGGCAGCTCGGCATCGACGAGCAGCGCGAGCGACTCGAAATGCGGCTGGTGCTTCCGGGCTGGGTCTACCTCCTGCTCGGTTTCTTCATCATCACCGGGATCGTTCTGGTCATCCTGGGGATCACCGAAGGTGTCCGGGCGAGCGGACTCGTGGGGGCGATCTATACGCTGGTCGGAGCGACGTGCAGCGGCATCGCCTGGGCCCTCAAGAGTGTGTTCGAGCGGGATGTCCAGGATCGGGTCGACTATCTCGAAGAAGAGGCACGCGTGCATCGGCTGCAGCTGCGGGCCACTCAGGATGAGATTGCCCGGCTGACCGATGTGCAGATTGCGAACTTCACACCTCCCGAACTCGATCCCGAAGACTCGCTGCCGGAAGCGGCGTTGATCCAGTACGTCACGCAGTGCATCGCCGAGCTCGAACAGCTCGACCGCGAAGAGAAGAATGTCGTTCGCCTGGAAAGGCTGCTCGAACGCAAACGCAGCCTGTTGCAGGCGTGTGAACGGGAGGTCGGCACGGCCCGTCAAAGTTGGCAGGAACTGCTGTCGCAGCTTGGATTTCCTCAGGATCTGGGGATTCAGGAAGCCTTCGATGCCTGGAAAGCGGTGGTCGAAGCGGCAGATCAGGGCCGCCAGCGCGACGCGGTGCAGCGGGAGCTGGAGCGGCTGCGCTGGATCACTCAGTCATTCCGCAAACGCGTCGAAGATCTCGGCCGACGGATGGAGTGTTTCGACGCGAATTACGAGAAGCCCGACAAGGTACTGCTCGACTGGGAAGCGCAGCTGAAGACCTTCGCCGAGAATCGCCGCCAGCGGACTCAACTGCGCAAGCAGATCGAGGCGAAAACCCGCGAACTGTCGCGGCACCGCAAGCGGATCGTCGATCTCACCCTGCAGAGAGACGCGTGGCTGGTCCGCGGGGGGGCCGCCGATCGGGATGAGTTCGTGCTGCGTGCGGAACAGGCCGCCCGCCGGGTGGTGCTTCAGGAACAGCTCGTGGAAGCCCGCCGCGAGCTGCAGACTGCCGCGCAGGCCGACAAGGATCTGGCGATTGCGGAAGAGGATCTGCGTGCCTACGACGCCGACGCGAACGCGGAATGCATCGAGATGCTGAAGCTCGAGCTGGAGGATCTCGAACGGGATCTCCGCGAGTCGTACGAATCGCTGGGAAGCGTCAAGCAGAAGCTCCAGACGCTCGAATTGGACCCCGCTCCCCGCCGCTGCCGCCAGCAGCGCGAGCAGGTTGCCGCACTGCTGGCGCGTCGCACCGAAGAATGGCGCGGGCTGCAGGTCTCGCTGGAGACGCTGGCGGTCATTCGCCGCCGCTTTGAGCGTGAGTGTCAGCCCGCGGCACTTGCCAGGGCATCGCGATTTCTGGAGCGGCTGACACACGGGCGTTATCGAAACATCTGGTCGCCGCTGGGAGAGCGGCGGCTGTGCATCGATGACGAGCAGGGGAGAAGTCTTACTGTCGAGCAGTTGAGTCGCGGCACGCGGGAGCAGCTGTTCCTGGCGGTGCGGTTCGCTCTGGTGGCGGAGCTGGCGAGCCAGGGAATCCAGTTGCCGATGGTGCTCGACGATGTGACGGTCAACTTCGACGAGGAGCGAACGGAAGCGACTCTGGATGTGCTCCGCGAGCTTTCCGCGGCCGGGCATCAGGTGTTGTTCTTCACCAGCCGGGCTTCGCTGGCGGAAGCGTGTGCCACCCGGGGGATGTCGCCGATCTTCCTGCCTCAGCGTCGGGCGCGCGAGGCGGAAGCCGCCTAAGTTCGACCGTACCGGGCCGGGATAAACCGCCGGGTTGCAGCGAACAGGGAATCGCCGATTCCGGTGAACGAACGTACCTGTTGCGTGCGAATCTCCATCGGGCAGGGGAGAAATCTGCCCTCGACCGTACCAGCCGCACGGATATCGAATTCGACTTGGTGAAAACCCGAATCAGCGCTTCCCCCGAGTCACGCAGGCTGCCTATTATGGAGATAGATTCACAGGCCGTCATTCCGACGGGAGTTTTGCATGTCTGCACGTCTGGTCCCGGTCCGGGGCGGAAATCTCGTTTACCTCGACAAGGCGATCATCGTCATCGGTCGGAACCCCGACTGCGATGTGGTCCTCGCTGAAAGTCGCAAGATTTCGCGGCTCCACTGCTGCATTGCTCAGGTGGATGACAAGTTCGTCGTCCGGGATCTGGGAAGCACCAACGGCGTCTCCCTGAATGGGAAACGGATCCGCGAGGCCCGCCTTCGTCATGGGGACGAGCTGGTCATTGGAGATGTGACGTTCCAGGTGCAGGTGGTCGCGGAAAGTCCCGAACCGCGTGCGGGGAGTCCCTCAAAACGTGTCGCGCCGACTTCAGCGGGAGCAGAGCGGCCTGCGGCAAAAGCCGGGCAACCGCCGAAACCGCAGGAGCTTTCGCTGGAGTTCCCGGTGCCGATTTCCGAAGCGGTGGACGACATCCTGAAGGACTGGACCCCGGGAGATGATGCTCGCGAGTCCCGCGGGAGTGAGGATTCCGATTTGCGGCTCGGAGGAAGTCATTTCGAGCTTCGTAATCTGGAAGATTCCGGGGTCGTTTGAAGACCTCGCCTGCGGAGCCGTTCGCGGCAACGCCGGCGGCGACCGGGCAGGGGACCTGGTCTTGATTTCGATGGTGAAGCAAGCATAATTGACACGGTCGACGCGGGGGTTCCCGGGAACTTCCGCCGCACAATCAAGCAATTGAGAAGGGAGAGTTGGAGTTCCATGGCAGTAATCCTCTCGGAAAAAGCCGCCAATGAAGTGAAGCGCGTCATCAGCGATCAGAACCTGTCGGCTGAGACGTTCCTCCGCGTCGGGGTGGCCGGCGGGGGATGCAGCGGTTTTCAGTACAGCCTCGGCTTTGATACCGCCAGCGATCCTGCCAAGGACCACGTGAGCGAGCAGCACGGGATTAAGGTGGTGGTCGACAAGAAGAGCTACCTGTATCTCGACGGCACCACCGTCGATTTTTACGACGGTCTCGAAAAGCGTGGCTTCACGTTCAACAACCCGAACGCTGTGAAGTCGTGCGGCTGCGGGAGCAGCTTCTCGGCCTGATCGCCGAAATGGCTCTCCTACCCGGTCTGCGCGGGACGTCCCGGTTGCAGACCACGGAATACTGTGCGGCACGATGAGCGCATAAAAGAACCGGCCAGCGGTGGTGATTCACCACCGCTGGCCGGTTTTGTTCTTTGCATCAGGGATGAAAGGCCCGCCGGGAGCGAGAGGCGCGGGCCGCGCCCGAGGCGACTGCCTCAGGCGCAGCGTTCGCTTCTCACCGTCTCATGGCTCGCATAACCGTTCCCGTCTCCGCTCAAGGGCCAGCTCTGGCCGTTGAGCGGCGTCACGTGGACATCCTCGCTCGGCAGGGCGAAGGCAAACCGTCGCGGAATCCGGCAGTTGAAGGTCACCCGCGAGTCGTGGTACTCGGTGTTGAGCACCTCGGCATGCTCCGCCAGGAAGGCGAACATGCGTCCGTTGCCGACTCCCGTCTCCACTTCGGCCTCCAGGTAGCCGTCGCTCAACTGCTCGGCGACCGCTCGGGCGAGAGTGTCGAGTCCCACATTCTCCCGGGCGCTGACGGAAATGGCCGCCGGGTATCGCGCCCGCAGCACGTCCAGCAGCGAGCGATCCTTCACCGCATCGATCTTGTTCAGCACAAGGATCGGCTCTCCAGCATCGACCCCGATTTCCTTCAGCACCTCATTCACCGTCAGGATCTGTTGTTCCGCAGCGGGGTGACTTGCGTCGACCACATGCAGCAGAAGATCCGCGTGCCGCGCTTCTTCGAGCGTCGATTTGAACGACGCGACGAGGTTGTGCGGCAGTTGCCGGATGAACCCGACCGTATCGCTCAGCAGGACGTCCCCCCAATGGGGCAGGTTCCAGCTGCGCGTGCGGGTATCGAGCGTCGCGAAGAGCTTGTCGGCGACATACACATCGCCTCCGGTGAGCGCGTTCATCAACGTGCTCTTGCCCGCATTCGTGTAGCCCACCAGCGAAACCGTCATGTGGTTTCGGCGTTGTGCGACCATGCGTTCGCGACGTTTTTCGACTCCGTTCAGCTTCGCACGAAGTTCGGCCACACGGGTGTCGATCAACCGGCGGTCAATTTCCAGCTGCTGTTCACCAGCACCACGGTTGGTCAGGCCGCCGCCTTCGCGCGACAGGTGGCTCCACATCCGCTTCAGGCGGGGGCGGAAGTACAGCAGTTGCGCGAGCTCGACCTGAAGCCGGGCTTCATACGTCCGTGCATGGGTGGCGAAGATGTCGAGAATGATTTCGCTGCGATCGACAATAATCTTGTCGGTCGCCTTCTCGAGGTTTCGTCCCTGCGCGGGGCTCAGGTTGTTATCGAAAATGATCAGTTCGGCGTCGGTCAGAGCGGCGAGCGACTTGAGCTCCTCGATCTTTCCGCTGCCCAGATAGGTCGTGGGATCGGGTTGGTAGCGCTTCTGGACGAGAGTGCCGACTACCTGCACGCCCGCGGTCTTCACGAGACCGCGCAACTCGTCCAAAACGTCCTCGTCACGGTGGGATGGGGTGTCGGGAAGCACGACCGCGACGAGAATGGCGCGCTTCTCCTGGACGCTGAGTTCACTTCGTTTTGGATCTGCCAAGCGGCGAATGCCTCCCTTTGCACTGAGAAATGTCTGCGGCTCCAGAGCACTGGAACTGCGTACACGTCATTCTAGACCTGAGCAGGGTACATCAACAAGTGGCTATCTTTTTCCTGTTCAGGTTCCGCCCTCGCAATGGTGGAAATGCTATTCCATAGGACAGGGAGAACGCCAGAGCGGTTCGCAAAATTGTGCGCGGGCGGGATCGCACCTTGGACACTTTGATCGGCCGACGTGAGAATCCGGGGTGAGCGCAGCCGCGAGACTCCCTGACTCGGTGAGAATGAGGATTGCTGCTCTACTGAAAAGTCACCCCCAAAGAAAGGACAGAGGCCGAAAAGGACGCGGGAATCCTTTTCGGCCCGGGGGGGTGGGAGAGTGAGGTGGGAATTGTGGCGTGATGGGCCCGACTCCTCGGGCCGGCGGGATATTTTACTTTGACCTTTGTTCTCGGGGGCTGGACCAGAGTGTCGCAGCCCCGATTACCGGGTCGTGTTTCGTCGCGTGAACGACTGAATGCCTCTCCCTTTAGCAGAGAGTGTGCCAACGACTCCCGTATCCCCTGGGGCAGCTCTCGGGGATCTGCTTCAACTCGCTTTCACATAAGCCTTTGCGGTCTGGGCGAGGTGCCGAAAGTTTTTTTCCGGGGACGACCATTCCCCAGTGGGGGTTGTAAGATTTTCTCCCCGTCCGGGCGGTGCGGAAAAAACTGCAATCGGGAATCGATCAGCCGAACTGCACGCTGACCACCCCCTGGTCACGAAGCATTCACATCCGGCGAGGCGTACACCTCCCGCTGCCGGCGTCGGCCAGCCTCTTTCCGGGTGGATGTCCGCCGACAATGATCATCTCCCGGGGGCTCCTCACGAGGTCGGCTCATTCCTGCGGCTCTGCGTGCTTCACTTCCTGCACCTCGATCTGCATTTTTCCCAACGCGGTGAGCAGCGGAATGAAACTGGTCACAGGCGTCGGGCCATCGTCGGCGAAGCTTGAATCGGCCATCCTCAGGTGCGCGGCTCCAATTCCCCCTTGCGCCAGCGTGGCGTCGAGCGGAATCCATTCCCCGTTGATGAAGACCTCGGTCCACATGTGTCCGCCGAACGCTTCAAGTCGCCGCACGTAAACCAGGCCGACCACGATGCGGGAGGGAATCTCGCGGGCCCGCGCCATCGCCGCCAGCAGGCAGGCATGCTCGGTACAGTCCCCTTCGAGGCTCTCGGCGACTTCGGCCGCCGAGGCGAGGGCGGTGGAAAAATTCTTCTTCGTCAGCTTGTCGTGGACGTACCGCTCGAGACGGACCGCGACCTTCCACGGATCGGTCTCTTCTCCAGCCGCCTGGCGGGCATGCTCGATGACTCGCTCGTGATCGCTCTGCAGGTAGCGGGTCGGCTGCAGGAACTCCGGCGCGACTTCGACTTTCGTGGCGGGAGTCGCGACGGGTGGGCGGCGGGAGGTGACGACGATCTCGGCGACGGTGTCTTCGATCCGGCGGACCTTCTGTGTCGAGCCGTTCGTGAAGGCGGTCGTCGGATCTTCATTCGGAAGCTTGACGCGATAGACGATCTGTGACGTGCGATGGGGATCTTCGATCGGCCCGACTTTCACCAGCGTGTCGAGCGCGACATCCAGTTCCTTCCCCTCGATCGATTTCAGGGCTTCCTCGCGGGAGACGAGATAGGTTTCCATTCCGAGGAAACCAATCGTCGTCTTCAGGGCCGAGCCTTCGTCATCGAGCCAGGCGGTGGTCGTAATGCCCGGCAGGACTGACTGCGTGATGCTCACCTTGAGCAGCTTGCGTTTCTTGCCGTCGAGCAGAGCGACTTCCTCGAAGTCGTGGGCGTGCATCTGCACGGTGGCGACCTTGTTCAATTCGGGAAGATACGCCTTGAAGGAGCGCTTTTCGCCGGCTTTCAGAGGAGATTCCTGAAGCAGCCGATCCTGCCAGGCGGGGGACTTGAGGCTCGTGTCCCATTTCGATTCTTTCTCGACGGTCTTGCCGGCAGTGGTGGTCTGGAGATGCAGCGTCTCACCGCGGACGCTGCCGATCGTGAGGTTCGGTTTGGCGGGGGGATTCTGCAGTTCGAAGCGGAAGCGGAGCAGTTCTCCCTCTTCGGTCTCGGTGGTTTCCAGATGGCTGCGGGTCGTCAGTTCCTGCCCGAACCGTTTGATGAGCATGTAGGTGTCGCTCTCGGTGCGGAAGCGTTTCTGCCCCTCCTCGGTCACTTTCTGCAGGGATGAACGCGAATAGCCGATGCGGCCGCCCCCCAGATAGATGACGTTCCAGGTTTCTTTCGGGCTGGCTTGATCGGCCGCCGACGGAGTCTCCGCCGCGTGCAGCAGAGAAAGCTCGACCACGAGCAGGAGGATTCCGAGTGTCAGTCCGTGTCGAATCCAGCTTGGAGTATCCACGATTGCTTCTCCTTCTTGCTGCCGGGGGGAGGGGGCACAGGCGCGTGTCGAACGTGAGTGCATTATAGACCGGGGCCGGAACGAATCGCCTGTTTTCGATGTGGTTTTCGCTCACGAGCGGACATGCTTGAAGCGGCCGGTGATGTTTCCCATGATGGGCGACGCCTGTAAAGATTCACGTGTCTCCCGGGGGGATGCGGAATGCCGGTCCCGCCGTGCCTCTTCGGTCGGCTCCGAATCCCGCGGGCGAATACGGCAGGCAGTGTGAGGACCGGGACAGTGCCCGGCGTGAAAGAATGTCCCCCGGTGAAGTCGCTTTGAAGGAAACGAGAACTCCCGTGACACGATCGGCCCTGCCGATTGACGAGGTACTGCCGGAACTTCTCTCGGCCCTGAGGGAGAGTCCGGGCGTGGTGCTCCAGGCTCCCACCGGTGCGGGGAAGACCACCCGCGTCCCTCCCGCGTTGCTCGACTCGGGGCTCGCCGGTTCGGGGCAGATCATCATGCTCGAACCCCGGCGGATCGCGGCACGGGCCGCCGCGGCACGCATGGCGTTCGAGCGGGGCTCGTCGCTCGGCGAAGAGATCGGTTACCAGGTACGCTTCGACCGTCGGTCGGGACCGAAGACGCGAATCCTGGTCGTCACCGAAGGCATCCTGCTGCGGATGCTGCAGGACGATCCGTTTCTCGAATCGGTCGGTGCCGTGCTCTTCGACGAGTTCCACGAGCGGAGCCTGCAAAGCGACCTCGCGCTGGCGATGGTTCACCGCGTGCAGGAGACAGTCCGGCCCGAGCTGAAGCTCGTTGTCATGTCGGCGACTCTCGCCGCGCTGCCGATCGCCGCGTATCTCGGAAATTGCCCCGTGATCGAAAGCGCGGGGAGGCTGCACCCGGTCGAGATTGAGTATCTTCCCGCGGCGGTGCAGACGAACCCGCTCGATGCGGTTGCGAGCAGTGTGGAACGGATCCTCTCGCGGACCGCCGGTGATGTGCTGGTGTTTCTGCCGGGGTTGCGTGAGATCCGGCACTTGCGGAAGCGGCTTGCCACACTTGCCGACCGCGAAGGGCTCTTGCTTCTCGAACTCTACGGGGATCTGCCGCCGGAGAAGCAGGATGCCGTGCTGGGACCATCGCGGCAGCGGAAGGTTGTGCTCGCGACCAATGTCGCCGAGACCTCGCTGACGATTGACGGCGTGACGGGCGTTGTCGACACGGGGCTGGCGCGGATCTTGAAGACCGATCGTGCGACCGGTCTCGATCGCCTGGTGCTCTCGCGGATTTCGAAGGCCTCGGCCAATCAGCGGGCGGGGCGCGCGGGCCGGACCGCACCCGGCGTTTGTCTGCGGTTGTGGACGGAACGGGAGCATCACGCCCGTCCGGAGCACGAGGAACCGGAGATCCGTCGCGTCGATATTGCTGGTCCTGTGCTGGAACTCCTCTGCTGGGGCGAAAGCGACATCGCGGCGTTCCCCTGGTTCGAACCGCCGCGGCCCGAAGCGATCGAGCACGCACTGCAACTGCTGCGGCGACTGGGAGCGATCGAGGAGGGGCAGGTTACCGATCTGGGACGGTCGATGGTCCGGATTCCGGCGCATCCCCGCATTGCGCGGCTGCTTGTCGAGGGACAACGTCTCGGTCATCCGGATATCGTCGGTATGGCGGCAGCGCTCCTTTCCGAACGGGATCCCTTTCTGCGCGAGGAAGGAGAGGGGAGGGGAGCCCGCCGGCCGCGGCATCATGCGATGTCGGACGTTCTCGAACGAGTCGCCGCACTCAGCGATTATGAGAAGTCGGGGCGTCGCGAAACTTCGTGCGGACCGGTTCATGTCTCCGCAGCACGACAACTGCTGCATGCCCGCGACCAGTTCACGCGTCTCGTGCGGCAGACCGGGCGCGAGTCTGCGTCAAAGCCGGCGAGTGCCGAGGAGGCGTTGCTCCGCGGGCTGCTGGTCGCGTATCCGGATCGTCTCGCCTGGCGGCGCGAACCGGGCAGCCGCCGCGGCGTGATGGTGGGAGGGCGCGGAGTTCGTCTGGCGGAGGAAAGTGTCGTCGCCGAGCCGGAGCTCTTTGTGTGTGTCGACATCGATGCCGGGAAGGGGGAGTCGCTCGTCCGCATGGCCTCGGGGGTGCGTCGCGAATGGCTGCCGCGGGAGCTGGTGGTCACGCGGACCGAGGTGGAGTTCGATGTGGAGCAGGATCGCGTGCTGGCGTTTCGGCGGATCCGGTTCGAGGACTTGATACTGGATGAAGCGATCACGTCGGCTACTGATGAGGAAGAGGTCGCGCGGGCACTTGCCGCGGCTGCGTCCGAGCGGCTCGATCGCGCCTTGCCATTGAATGAGCCTGAGGTGAAGAATTTCCTGGCCCGTGTCCGTTGCCTGCGCGAGTGGATTCCGGAACTTGAACTGCCAGCGTTCGATGAAGAGGACCTGCGGGAACTGCTGCCGGCGTTGTGTCGCGGCCGTCGCAGCTTTGCGGATCTCCGTCGCGCACCGCTGCTCGATCATCTCCGTGGAACGCTGAGCTATCCGCAGCAGCAGGCCCTCGATCAACATGCGCCCGAACGGATTGCAGTCCCCAGCGGCAGTCGCATCGCGCTTCAGTATGAAGAGGGGCGTCCCCCGGTCCTGGCGGTGCGGATTCAGGAACTGTTCGGGCTGGCGGAGACTCCGCGGATTGCGCGGGGACGCGTGCCCGTGCTGCTGCATCTTCTCGCCCCGAACATGCGGCCGCAGCAGGTGACCGACGACCTGCGGAGCTTCTGGAACAACACCTATGCTCAGGTCCGCAAGGATCTGCGCCGCCGTTATCCGAAGCACGCATGGCCGGAAGATCCCTGGAACGCTCCCCCGGAACGGCGGCCGGGACGAAAGTCGTAGTCGTGGCGGAAATCCGGGGGACAGGACAAGCGGCCGGTATCGATAACAGGGCGTTGTCCGATTGACGTTACGTGTTCACTCTGGCAAGGTAGTCTCTTCAAGAGAACTTGCCCCGGTTGATGAGGATCTTCGTCCGTGCTCGCGCTGCTGCACATTTCCGACCTGCATTTCGGACCCGCTTACGTGCCCCGTGTGGGAGAAGCGCTGCAGCGGCTGGCGCCGGAGCTCGAAGTCGATGTCATCGTCGCCAGCGGGGACTTCACGCAGCGGGCGAAACGCGAGCAGTTCGAGGAGGCGCGGCAGTATCTCGACCGCCTGCCGCCAGTTCCACTCGTCGTCGTGCCGGGCAACCATGACGTTCCGCTCTATCGGTTCGCCGAACGCTGGTTCAATCCGCACAAGCTCTATCAGGAGTACATTTCACCCGACCTCAACCGGGTGTTGAGGATCGATCATGCGGTGATCGTTTCGCTCGATTCGACTGCTCCGCACACGGCGATTACCAACGGGCGCATCAATGCAGAGCAGCTGGAGTTTTGTGCCCGGGCCTTTGCGGATTCCCCCCCGGGAGCCGTGAAGATCGTCGTCGCGCATCATCACTTCGCACCGGCTCCCGACTATGAGGGAGGCCAGGTGATGCCGCAGGCGCGTCGGGCCCTCGACCGGTTCACTCAGCTGCGGGTGGATCTGATCCTCGGCGGTCATCTGCACCGGGCGTACATCGGCAATTCGCTCGATGTCTATCCGGGAGTCGACCGGGAGCACGGGATCATCATCGCCCAGTGCGGCACGACGACGTCACGGCGGGGACGCGGCCGCGAGCGCGAGAAGAACACGCTGAATTTTATCCGCGTCGATGACGAAACGATCCGCATCACGCACTACATGTACTTCGACGACCTGGACAGCTTTGCGCCGGTCAGTCGACACATCTTTCCGCGTACCGAGAAGCGTTTCTTCAATGCGGCACTGCACTGAAAGTAATGCCCGTCGTCCCGGCTTTCATGGTGGCGCCGCGAGGGAGTTTCAGTCCTCGTAGATGAACGTGATCGGCGCTTCGACGGCGGGGTGCAGGCTTTGATGAACCGGGCAGTGATGGCCGGCGGCTTCGAGTTTCGACCGGTCCGTCGCCGAGAGTTTCCGCGCCTTTTCCGCGGGGAAGGTGACGACCAGATCGAGCCTGCCGATTCGCCGCACGGGGGTATTCACCATTTCCTTCGTCACCCGTGCCCGGGTGCCGGCGATGTCGAGTTCGTTCCGTCGGGCAACGATTCCCATCGTCGTCAGCACGCAGGTTGCCAACGCCGTCGCCACGAGATCGGTCGGCGAAAATGCTTCTCCCTTTCCCTGATTGTCGACAGGGGCATCGGTAGGAAGTGTGTTCCCTGAAGGGCCGTGCGTTGCCGAGCAGTGCAGATCCCCTTCGTAAACGACCTGGATTTCGACGGCCATTGATCTCGCTCGCAGAGGGAATTGAAACGTGAGGATGAACTCGTGCGCCCGAATCTGAGCTCCATCATGAAGTCGAACGGGGAGCGAGGGAAGTCCGGGCGGACCGTGTTTTTCAGTCCGCCCGGAACTTCGCTGTCGGCTCTGGCAGTCCGCTCTCGCGGAGTTGCCTGCTCAAGCGGGAACCTCGAGGCTCGCGCCGGAGATTACTCCACAATCAGGAAGCGGCTGAACTGCCACGGATCGGTATCCGCGGCAGGGTAGTCGGGACGCAGCGTCGCCGCGGTGTCGCGGTACTGACCGGGCATCCAGTCGACCGGCTGCGAGACCAGCGGCCCCAGGTAGGGGGCGGAGATCTCCATCACCTCTTCGTGCGGCAGGTGATCGGGGAGGTTCAGTCCCCTGCGGGGATTGCGGACCATCCAGTGGACGGCCCCGATGACCGAGGCCGCGACCTGAAGCGTCGTTGCGTTCTGCCCCGGAACGAGGCGGCGGGCCTCCTCGATGTCGAGCACACTGCCGATCCACCACGACTTGAAGTCGTGCCCCATCAACAGGCAGCCGAGTTCGTCGCGGCCGCTGACGATGTCGTCCGACATGATCCGCCACGACGGCTGCAGCTCGTAGTGCCGCATCTTCATCTCGTGCAGCGAAGCAATCGCCGCGTCGCACGGGCAGTAGGCATAGTGGACGGTCGGGCGATAGACCGCGTGCCCGTCCTCGCCGTACACGGTGAGGTAGTCGGAGATGCTGAACGCCTCGCCGTGGCGGATCACCATGCCGGTGATTTCGCCGCACGGCACCCACGAGCGGACCCAGGTGTTGATGCCGTAGCTCGTCAGGCAGATCTGGTTGCGCGGACCGGACTGATGCAGGCGGGCCCCCGGCGGGAGCGTCTGCTCGTGCGTTCCCCAGCCCATCTCGGCGGGGGCGATTCCTTCCTCAAAGAATCCTTCAACACTCCACGTGTTGACGAATTCGTTGACCTGCTTCGGCTTCGAGGTGATCTGGGTGTCGCGTTCGCTGATGTGAATGACCTTCACGCCCAGCAGCTGGGCCAGCACGTTAAACTGGCGCTCGGACATCGCAGCCTCAATCGCCGGCCGCCGGTGATCGTGCGGCTTTTCATCGACGAGTTTGCGGGCGATGTCCAGCAGCCCCATCTTGGTGAAGTGGGAGACGAGACCCGGATTGGCACCGTGATCGACAACAGCCGTGGCCCCGTTCTTGTTCTCCCAGCCGGCGACCATCTTGCGGAGCGCCATCTGCCGCACGTAGAGGGTGCGCTCGGTGGTCTGGGCCTTGTCGTTCGCGTACGGGTCCCACAATTCGACCGACGTGTTGATGTAGAGCACGTCGTTGGCGTGGCACCATTCGAGCAGGTCCACGGTACCGAGATTCCAGGAGAGATCGATGATCAGATCGCCAGGGCCGACAAAGCGTGCCAACTGCCCGGCGAACCGTTCTTCGGTGATCGCCTCCTGCACATAGTTCACCCCTTGTTCGAGGGCCGATGCAATCCTTGCACGGTTATCAACCATATCGAGTACGGTAATCCGGTTCCTCGGCATGTCGATATGCTTGAGGATGAGAGGGACAGTGCATTGTGCAACCCCCCCGCAACCAATGATCAGGATGCGGCCATTAAACTGGAGCGTTGGCATGATGTCGGATGGTTTCTCTTGAATGCCGATCAGGAATACTCCTGGGGACTGGAAACAAGGCGGGAACCGATGCCCCAACCTTACACAGTGAACTTTCCGGGCGTCCAGTCGCATTCTCCCGGTGGGAAGAACCGCACGTGACGAGCCGGATCGCGGGCGCAATTGCAGCCTGCGGAAACGCCCGTTCCCACGGGAACCCCCCGTGGGAACGAGTCAACTTTCAGGCGGATCAGAGTGCCGCGCGGGCTACTCGATGCCGATCGAGCGGGCGATATCGAGCCCGTTGAAACCCGAAGCGCTGGCGGAGGTGTACGCGCCCATGCTCGGGACGAGCAGGAGTTCGCCCACCGAGAGGTCCGGCAGCAGCTGATCGCGGGCGACGACGTCGCTCGAATCGCACGTCGGGCCGGCGACAACACACGGAGAGAGCGGACGCTCGTCGTGCCCTTCGGCCATCAGCGGGAAATCCGCGTGATCGAAGACGATCCCCGAGAACGAACCGTACAACCCGTCATCGATGAAGTACCACGGCATCCCGTGGCGGATCGACTTGCCGATAACGCGCGTTACCAGCGTGACGGTGTCGGCACAGATGCCGCGGCCGGGCTCGGCGATGATCCGGATCGACAGATCGCCGAAGGTCGCTTCGAGGGCGTTGGCGAGCGAATCGCAGTAGCTCTCGAGCGTCAGGACCTGGTTGCGATACGGCGCGGGGAAGCCGCCGCCGATGTCGAGCACTTCGAGCGCGACGCCGGCACGCGCTGCCTCATCCCAGACCTGGCGGGCCTGGCGGAGGGCGCTTTCGAAGTCTTCCGGCCGCTCGCACTGCGAGCCGACGTGGAACGACATTCCGCGGACGTTCAGTCCCGCGAAGCGCCCCTGCTGGATCAGGTCGAACGCGTCGTCGACCGACGCGCCGAACTTCGCCGAGAGGTTGATCTTGCTCGAAGAGGTGGTGACCGCCAGTCGCAGCAGCAGATTGGCGTCGGGGGCGTAGCGAATCAGCTTCGGAAGTTCCGACGCGCTGTCGAAGGTGAACCAGCGAATCCCTTCCGCGTAGCAGTCGACGAGATTGCTCGGGGTCTTGCAGGGATGCGTGTGGATCATCATCTCGGGGGAGAATCCCGCCGCGAGCGCCGCGAGCGCCTCACGATGCGAGCAGACATCGACCGAGCTGCCGAGCTGTGCGAGGGTGCTCAGGATGTGCCCATCCGGATTGGCCTTCGCGGCATAGAAGAGTTCGACTCCCGGAAGTCCGGCGCGCATCGCATGGTAGTTCCGCGCGACCGCCGACTTGGAGACGACGAGCAGGGGAGTCCCAAACTTATCTGCAAGGTGTGCCGCGTCGGCAAAGCTGACGACCGGTTGAGCCGAACGGTACACGGAGGGGGCAAGAGTTCCCAGGACTGGGGCCATTATGTAGATCCTCTCTGGTTCGAAGCGATGCGAACAACACGGGGGGAGCCACACTATGTGTGACGGTTTCACGAGCGGGGGCGGTCAGCAGCGTTCCAAATCTGGACGTTGACCGCGGGCGCAGACCACAACGGTTCCACCATCGAGCCGGACTTCACCTGCCGGCATCAGGAACGTGTATCAATGCTGAGGAGCAGCCTCACTCGTTGGCGTGGATAACACAGCGCCAAACTGGTGTTGCCGCGATAAAGAACCCGAACTGCGCAACGTGGCGGCAGTTGGCGAGAGGAATTCCCGCAGGAATGCTTCGCTTCGAGAAACGGGGAGAGGAAGAGAGGGGAGCGTCCGCGACTCAGGAAGGTGTTCCGAAACAGGGAAAGCCGGAACGGGGAGACGTTGGTGACAGCGAGGGCCGGCAATCTTGCAGCCGGAGGGACCGCGATGGCAACGCAGCATCTGGGCGCGGCGGACAGTGCGCACAAACAGACGGCGGGGACGGGCGGTCACGCGTTGAGGAATAATGTCGTCAGCCATATCGGTACATAAAGCCTCCCGGGGGGTGCCCATGAATCTTGGAAAAGCAATGCGGACATTGTAGAAACAAAGTTCCCAACGTCAATTAACGTTATCGTCCCGGCGACAGATTTTTCTGAAAACGGCTCGCCAATTTCCCGCCAGAAATGGGAGACACTTACGGACGCCCGTTCCGCCGCTGCCAGTTCTGCTGCCAGCCGTTGGGAAAGGACGAATTCGAGCCCTGCCGCCACTCCCGCTGATACGCCGAACCCGCGCCTGTGCGCGTCCCCCGCCAGCGGTCGGTCGGCCACTGTCCCTGGTCGGCATCCGTCCATTCGCCGGCGAGATAAGTGAGCTGGTCACCAGACGTCCAGCGCTCCTCCCATTCCGGCGGGTAGAGCTCGATCCCCAGCAGCCGCTTGATTCCCTGCAGGAGCTGCAGCGTCACCACCATCATCAGCGTCATGACCAACGCCAGCAGCGGGACGAGCGGGCCGAGCTTGAAGATCTGCTCGGCGGCGGGCCAGAGGCTCTTCCAGAAAAGCAGGACGATTAGCGTCGCCAGGCTGAGATAGGGGCCGTAGGGGACTTCACGCTGCGGCAGGAAGATCCAGCAGACCGCGATCACCACGAGCGCGCAAAGCGGGGCGAGAAAGAACACCATCACCGTCGGCTGCCAGCCGAGGAAAGCGCCAATTGCCGCCATCAGCGTTACGTCCCCGAAGCCCATCGCCTCCTGCCGCAGGACCCAATAGCCGATCAGCCGCACTCCCCAGACGATACCCCCGCCCACGAGGAAGCCGGCGACACTCACGGCGAGACCGTGCAGATGCGGATACTGTCGTACCCATGCGGGAGCGACCGCGGCGTCGGTGAGCATTTCGGTCCCGGCCCAGGTCTGTAACCACTCAGGGGGAGGCGTCTCGGTGATGATGAAAATGCCCGCGATGAATTGCCACAGGTCCGCTCGCTGGAACCAGACCGGCACGATGTAGACGTGTCCGAGGATCAGGCCGCCGACGAGACCGGCAATCATTGCCGGGACGGTCACCGCGTCGGGAATGATCCGCAGATCGAAGTCAATAAACGTCGCCACCACCAGCGTTTCAACCAGCACCATGTGGTACAGGTATCGCCAGTGCAGCACGGCCATCGGCGAACACCAGGCCGACTTCCAGTCCCCCTGCGGTCCCAGCGGCGTGTACAACGAACTGTCGGTGAATGCCCCGGTGATCTCCGGCGGGATCTCAAACCAGTAAACGAGTACGAACAGCAGACCGTTCAGGAATTCGATGGCCGGATAACGGATCGAAATGCCGTGCCGACAGTGACGGCAGCGCCCGCGCAGAAGCAGCCAGCCGAGGATCGGGATGTTGTCGTGGATCCGGATCGGTGTCTGGCAGTAGGGGCAGTGGGAAGGTGGGTGCGTCAGGCCCCGCAGCGCGTCCCAAAGCCGTTCGTGTTGGGGAATCCGGTAGATGCAGACGTTCAGGAAGCTGCCGATGACAGCGCCGAGAATGAACAGCGATGTCAGCATCAGCCACAGGGGGAGTCCGAACAGCACCACGGATCAGGCTCCGGAGGGAGAGAAGGGGATCGACCTCAAAATCCGGTCAACGATCTGCGCGATATCCAGAGAGTCGGTCTCGATGACCAGCGACGCCGTTTCCCGATAGAGGGGCTCCCGCTTTTCGAGCACTTCGGCAACTTCGGCGAGTGTGCCGAGACTGGTCAGGTTTGGTCGCCGTTCGGTCGTGGTGGGATCTCCGGCGATTCGGCGGGCCAGGAGCTCGGGACTTGCCTTCAGCCAGACGACCGGACCGGCCTCGCGCATCCGTCGGCGGGATTCCGCGTTGAGAATCGCTCCGCCTCCCGCGGCAATGACCTGCTTGTCCCCCGCGAGCAGATCCGCCAGCACGTCGCACTCCAGCGCGCGAAAGAACGGCTCGCCATCGCTGGCAAAGATCTCTCGGATCGTACGTCCGGCCCGCTCTTCAAGAACGGCGTCGGCATCGACGCAGCTCCATCCCAGCCGCGCCGCGAGCGCCGCTCCAACAGAACTCTTCCCGCTTCCGCGGTAACCAATCAGAGTGATGACCATTCAGGTACTTTTACAGCGCATGAAATTGATCGTATCGGCAGTCGGACCCCGGCCCGCAGCGCCCTACCTCGTGTGACGCCTCACCCGGAATCACCCGCTCTCCCCGCGAAGTACGACGCGGACACATAACGAGCCCGCGCACACTTCTTTTGAAAGCCTACAGCCTAAAGTCTATAGCCTACTCTAGTGCGCCACCGGAGAGATTCCCCGCCGCAGGGCGTCGCGCATGACATCCAGCGGGGCGGGCTGGCCGCAGAATTTCTCGAACTGGACGGCGGCCTGGCGAATGAACATCTCCACGCCGGTGACGACTCGGCAACCGCGGCTCTTCGCACGCTTGATGAGCAGGGTCTGCTCGGGATTGTAGATCGTGTCAAACACGAGCATCTCGTCCCGCAGCCAGTTTTCCGGGAACGGGCTTTCGTCGACCTGCGGGTGCATGCCGACCGAGGTGCAGTTGATCAGGATGTCGGCATAGACCGCCCCCCGATTCTCCCAGGTCACCTGCTGACAGCCGAGCCGCGCCGCGAGTTGCACCGCGCGGTCGTGCGTCCGGTTGGCGATGGTCAGCCCTCCACCGGCCCGCAGGACTCCCATGCCGATTGCGCGGGCGGCTCCCCCCGCGCCGAGCATCAGCACCTGTTTGCCCGCCAGCGATTTCGTCTCAATCGGGTTGGAGGCGTCCTTCCCGTCCGTGAGGCCCAGTTGCAGACTCACCAGCGCCGCATCGAAGTCGCTGTTGGTCGCGCACCATTCCCCATCGGCATCGCGATAGAGCGTGTTCGCCGCTCCAATCTCCTGGACCGGCCCGTCGAACTTCTTCGCCCGCGACAGAATCGCCTCCTTGTGAGGCAACGTCACGCTGTAACCCTTGATGCCGAGCGTGTTGAACTGCTCCAGCGTGAAGTTCAGCGTATCCCGCGGGACGCGGAACGGGAGATAGACCTTGTTCAATCCCAGGGCGGCGTAACCGGCATTATGGATCAGCGGGCTCATGCTGTGGCTGATCGGATCGCCCAGCACGCCGTAGACTTCCGTATCGGGGCCGATCGACTCATAGCGGTAGATCTTCCGCATGTCGTCGAACGCAAGCTGCCCGGGTGCAAGCTCACGGTCCCGGTTGAATGTCGCGTACGTGAAGGGAGCGCCGTACTTGCCGGTGAGGATGCGGCTGCAGATGCCGAGCTCACCCATGCAGAACCCGACCGTCGGGACTTTGGCGTTCGCCACCAGCTTCAGCATCCGGACGGAATCCGAGGGGGCGTGCGCCATCGTGACGATCTTGATGATGTCGGGGTCCAGGTCGCACAAGCGGCGATGGATGGCTTCCAGATCGCGCGGCGTTTCCTCGAAGTTGTGCAGGCTGACGATCCGCTTCGTCTTTCCATAGCGGGGAATCTTGGCGGCGATATCGTCTTCGAGATCGACGTACTCGACACCGGCGACAATGGCCGAGCGCAGCAATGTCAGCCGCTGCTCCTCCGTCCCCCGCCAGTGACCTTTGTCGGACTCGCGTCGGCAGGTGATGACGACCGGGGTCGGTCGATTCGGGAGCAGTCGCGACAGATCGGGGGGAGTGCTCAACCAGTCGAGTCGCAGTTCGACCAGCTCGGCACCACGCTCAGCCAGGGCGCGGTGCTCCGCGATCATCATCTTGTGCCGCGTTCGGCCAATACTGACGCAGATTTTCGATGCCATTGGCTCGTTCACCGAAAAGGATTACGCGCGGCGGCCGCGCAATTGTTCATGACCCGGAAACGGTCGGTGCCTGCGAGAGAGGGCTTCCCTTCAGAAACCCGGCGACCCGGTGACGGGACAATTGCCCGCTGAAATGCCGGAGTCGTGTCCGCCTGGATATCGGCTCATTCTCCACTGCCCGGTACCGTACAACCGTTTATACCCCGCCGACACGCGAGTGACCAGAAAGCACCGGCGGACTTTTCTAGCGAACGCGACGCCTGTTCGGAATCTGCCGATTCTCCGGGCAGGAGCCGCGGCGGCGCGAAGACCAGAGAGCTGCGACCTGCGGCCCGGTCAGCCCAGGCGTCCGAACTGACGGTCGAGTTCCGCGCGACTGAGGACCAGTGCCGTGGGGCGTCCGTGGGGACAGTGATGCGCATCATCGATCAGGTGCCGCTGTGCGAGCAGGCTCTGAATCTCCTCGTCAGACAGGGGCTGTCCGGCCTTGATCGCGGCCTTGCAGGACATCATGTGCAGCAGTTCATCCAGCAGATCGCGACGACTCGGGGCCTGTCCCGAGCCGGCGAGTTGCTCGGCGACATCGCGGACAAGCTGCGTCAGGTTACTGCGGGAGAGCATCACCGGATAACTGTTGAGCAACAGTGTGCTGCCGCCGAACTCTTCGATCCCCAAGCCCAGCTGTCCGAGCAGTTCCTGGTGTTCGAGCAGGAGCGCCGTTTCCGCCGGGGTGAGTTCAATCGTCTCCGGGATCAGCAACCGTTGCGATTCGACGGCACCGGTGAGCACGCGCGCCCGGAAATGCTCGTAGAGCACCCGCTCGTGCAGGGCGTGCTGATCGATGACCGTCAATCCCTCGTCGGTTTCGGCAACCAGGTAGCAGTCGTGGATCTGCATCGCCCGCAGCTGTGTGTAAGGAATTTCCTTGAGTGTGGAAGCCGCGGGGGGAGCAGACTCCGATCCATTCTGCGTGCCGGCGGGAAGGGCCGCATCGTTCTCCGCCGTGGGAATTCCCGCATCGTGCGGGACTGCAGTCTCGCCGGTGTAGCCGTTCTCGGGCAGAGCGATCCCGTCGGCTGTCGCCTGTGGCGGGAGCGTGGAGAATCCGTCACTCTCCTGAACGGTATTCTCTCGGGCGATTTTCGCCGCCGATGGGGGAAGATCCGGAAAAGGGACGAAGTCGGGAGTGCGGGGGGGCACCGGACTTCCCGGCCGAGCAGCAATCTGCCCGGATGAAGATTCGCGGAGCATCGGCTTCCAGGAGGCGATCTGTGTTTTCGCCCAGTCGACAAGATCTTGCTCAAGTGACAGTTGCCGCTGCTCATCAACCGGGGCGCGTTTTGCCGCTTCCTTCTCGGCCGCCTCGTTACGCGTGACTTTGAACTCGCTGTCGAGGTTCATCCCCAGAAAGCGGGTTCGCAGAGTCGAGAGGAGCTGTCGATAGAGAGGCTGGCTGTCGCGGAAGCGGACTTCCGATTTCGTCGGATGGACGTTCACATCGACAAGGTCGGCCGGCATTTCCAGAAACAGAAACGCGATCGGGTAGCGTCCCACCATCAGCAGGCCGCGGTACGCCTCGCCGAGCGCGTGTTGCAGCGACCGGTCCTGAATCCAGCGGCCATTGAGAAAGAGATACTGTCCCTTGCGGGTCGACTTGCTCTGGCTGGGATGCGCGACGTAGCCCCAGATGCGGATTCCATTCAACTCCGACTCGACCCAGATCAGCTTGTCGACAAGGTCGCCGCCATAGAAGAGCCGCAGGCGGTCGAGCAGACGATCGGTCGCCGGCAGTTCGTAAACCTGCTTCTGGTTGTGCCGCAGGACCAGGTGCAGCCGCGGGTTGGCGAGCGCAATCCGCGTGAACTGTTCGCAGATGTGGCTGAGCTCGGTGGCGGCAGTTTTCATGAACTTCCGCCGCACGGGAGTGTTCAGAAACAGGTCGCGGATTTCGATCGTGGTGCCGACCGGGCAGCCGCACGGGCGCGGACGGTCGATCTCGCCGCCGCGGACTTCCAGCTCGACTCCGTCCTCGCGGTCGGGGCAGCGGGTGCGAATGCGGAAATGGCTGACCTCGGCGATCGAGGCGAGTGCTTCGCCGCGGAACCCGAGCGTCTGGACGCGGAACAGGTCGTCGGCGTTCGTGATCTTGCTGGTGGCGTGACTGGCCACCGAGAGCAGGATGTCGTCAGGGTGAATGCCTTCGCCATCATCGACGATCCGAATCAGCTCCGCCCCGCCCGCCGCGACATCGACTTCAATGCGGGTCGACAGCGCATCGACGCTGTTTTCGAGCAGTTCCTTGACCACGCTGGCCGGTCGTTCGATCACCTCGCCTGCGGCGATCTTGTTGATGACGTTCGGGCTGAGCTGCTGAATCCGGGGCATCGATTGGCTGAACCGAGAGAGACGTGACGATCATCCGGCGTGCGGGTGACGCGACGAATACGCCAGGGTCTGGCGCATCACCCCCGAAGATGTGCATTGTAACCAACACGTAATTCCCTGGGCAGCGTAACGCCGACATCACGGTAATGACAGAACCGCTGCTGTCTTCGAGTCGGAATTTAACTCATGTCCGGCGGCTGGACGAATGGAATCGTCCGACGGAGTGCGGGGTGCGTGCGGTGGCAGCGGTTCTCGAGGAGAGCAAATCTGGCGAAGTTCCTGCCGATACAGGCATCGCCGCTGGTGAGTTGACCGCCGCGAATTGACTGCCGCCACCGGTTACTCAATCGCGATGACCGGTCGCGCCTGGGGATCTGACTCCGCGGCGGGGCAGGTGCTCTCCGTGGCAAGCAAACCGGAGGGCAGGGGAGCGGCGGACGAAGCCTCCATCACCGCGACTTCGGCGGCTGCGGCAGTGCTTGCGTCGCGGTTCTGCTGGCGGGTCGATTCGGCGATCTGGAGCTCTTCAAGCAGCCATTGCCGTCGGCGTTCCATCTCGAGATCGAACTCCTTCAGCACATCGACTGCCCGGTCGCGAGAGGTGACCAGGCCGATGATCAGGTACTGGACGATGGCGAAGGTATAGCACGTCCAGCCGACCGGCCCGGAAAAGATCGCGGCCATGATCGCAAACAGCTGGGACGAGCGGTCGAGATGTTGACAGATCAGCCCCTTGACCCACGGGCGGAACTGCTTCTTGAAGGCGCGAATGATGTGGCCGCGCGGCAGGATCAGCTTGGGAGGGCCGGGATGGATAATGCGGAAGAGCTCCTTGTCGGGCATCGCCTCGGTGACGCCGATCGCCAGCAGGATCCGCAGTGCCGTCGGAAACCAGTTGTTCAAGTCGAGCGGCACCCAGCCGAAGAGCGCGTCCTCCATGTTCTTGGTGGCGACGAGCAACAGCAGCGAGCCGCGGAACCACTGCTCGAGATCCTTTTCGAGCTCCGCATCCATCTCCTGGAGTCGCACGCAGCGCTTCAGGAAGACTCGAAAGAGAGGAATCGCCGTCGCCCCGACGACAAGCCGAACTGCCGGCTTGAAAATCGGCAATTGGATCAGGTGCCAGATGATCCAGCGTACGACGGAGCCCATGAGAACGTCCTCTCCTCCTCGCGATCAGCCCACCATCGATGATATTTACCTCAGAGGGGCTTTCACTCCCCAATTCCAGCTTGCCCGGCATGTATTATGACAGACCCTCCCTGGAAGAGAAAACGCGTTTCCCGCCCCGCGGGATCAGGTTCATTTCTCTGTCAGGGCGGAAATATCGCTAATTGCCTCGGGAACGAGAACTGGTGATTGGTTCTGGTTCGTTCGGCCCGCCGGGGATGAAACAGACGTGCACCGCCGTGGACGCTCCGGAGAGGCTGTCCCGCCGGGGCGAGTCTGCATTCAGCTGTCCCAGTCCACCTGTTCATAGATGTCGAGGAGCTTCTGCCCGCGGGCGGGATTCAGCTGCGCCACGTGCGCGACCTTGCCGCGCAGGTGCCGCGCAAAATCTTCGTGCCGCTCGTGATTCTGTGTCGAGGCCCCGCGCCGCAGGCAGTTCGTCAGGATCGCTTTCAGCCGGTCGAACTCCTTGCGGGAGATGTTCGGGTGCTGGTTGACGACCACCCCCGTGACCCGCTGCTGCTGATTGTCGCGCATGACCCGCCGTTTGGTCGGGTGCAGCCGAAATCGCTCGGCATGCACAATCTGCCGCACCAGAGGGATGAAAACATGCAGGCTGTTCAGGAAGCGGGGCTGCCCCGAAAACGTGAGGTCATCCGCGTAGCGGGTGTAGTTCGCTCCGAACGAACGCGCCAGCCCGGCAAGCCGCAGATCGAGTGCAAACGCGGAAAGGTTCGCGATCGCGGGCGAGGTCGGTGCTCCCTGGGGCAGGTGCCGCGCGCGATAGGGGAAACAGCGGGGAGATTCACCGGCCGGCAGTTCCAGTGTCACCGGCACGGCGGAGGTGGTCAGGCTGCCGAGCCAGATCGCCGCCTCCCGCGAATAACCGAGACTCCGAAAGATCGCCACCACGCGGCCGAAGGTGACCGACGGGTAGAAGTTCTCGAGGTCGAACTTGAGCACGACCCGCTGTCCGACGTGAGGCAGTGCGTTCGTGCGAATCGATCGTCCGCTGATGAAGCCGTGGGCCGCCGGGTGCGAGGGAATCTGGTTGAGAATCTCCTTGAGAATTCGCTGCTGGACGGCGCGGAGCAGCGGTTTGGGGGATTCGATCAGCCGACGACTGCCGTCGCGCTTCTTCAGCCAGCGGTAGTGGTAGTGAGCGGAACGCGCATCGTGCGGCCGGTGCCCTTCATCGCAGCGGTGCGTGAGCCAGGCGAGACGACCGACCGGCATCCCCAGCCATTGTGCGAGTTCTTCGGGCGTATCAAAGATAGGGAGCCCGAGCCGCTCCAGCCGCGCATGATCGCCGTCCCGGCTGAGATCGAGGTAGCCTCCCATGACGCCGAGCCGGGCAAACCGGTACGGCATCTCGGAGACTGTCACTCCGGAGAGCGGCTTTCGGGCGCGCTCCACCCGGGCCGGGACATGCCGGAGTGGTTGCAGCCGCGGTCGCCGATGTTCCCGGTGCGGACGTGCCTGTTCTTGCGGACGTGGGCGGGAGGGCGCCTTTCGGGCGGATTGACCGCCGAACAATCGCCACAAGAATCTAAACAGACCCATAAACGTTCCAACCGCGACCCGCCGCGGTTCCTGAGCCGAGGTGATTCATTGGTTGCTGCAACACTGAATGGGGCCCCGAAGAATGGCGTAAGGTACGGCGATGATCCGCAGGGCCGCCGGTCCTGCCATACGGGCACCAGCCGATGCTCCATTCCAGGGCGGCCTGGGGTCGGGCAGATTTTCCGGAAGAATGTTTGAGAGGAATCAGGGCTGAATGCTCTTTCCGGAATCCCGAAACACGCCCGAAAGGCCGTTCGAAACGTCCGGGCGAGCACGGTCCGGAGAAAACCATGGCCAGCGGGCCGCACAACTGACTCCTGTGCCGAATAGTGTGCGACGGCACAACCTGCCGAGAACACTATTCACGCTGCGAAAGTCGAACAATTTTTCTTCCGCGGGGTAGCCCCGCAGCCGTTCGGGTGGCTGGTCAAAGCCAGGCGAACAAATCTTGTGCGACCCACTGGCCATGTGTAACGCCGTGATATGGTACCGGACACTCCGATCTGGTCAATGGGAAAGACCAGGAAGACCTTTCCTGTTTTTCGGGCAGGCGGCCGGTCCAGGCGGTCGCCCGATGCGCGGAAGCTCCTTTCCTCCCGACCCGGCTTTCGCTACAGTGCCCCGGAAGACTTGCACGCGGCCCTTTGCGGAAGGAATTCATGTTCGGACAAGTCCCCGAGACTGCTTACGATCTGCGCTTCACGCTCCTGGGAGTGCCCGTCCGGGTGCATCCGTTCTTCTGGGGCATCTGCGCGCTCATCGGCTGGCCCCGGCAAGACGTGCCCGGATCGGAAGCCCTGCTGCTTCTGCTCGTGGCGACCGCCTGCGTTTTTCTCTCGATCCTCGTGCACGAAATGGGGCATGCGCTCACGGCGAAAGCGTTCGGCTGGAGGCCGCATGTCGTCCTCTACCACCTCGGTGGCTATGCGTCGTTCTTTCCCGATCGCGGATTCACCACCAGCCGCTCGGTCGCGGTCAGTTTTGCCGGCCCGGCGGCGGGCTTTCTGCTGTTTGGGCTGGTGGTCGGAATTCAGATGTGGCTGGTACGGGCCGGGATCACCGTCGGTCCGCACGCGCGCCTTGCCTTCTTCTACCTCGAGTGGATCAACCTCTACTGGGGACTGGTCAATCTGCTCCCCGTCTACCCGCTCGACGGAGGCAAGATCAGCTTCTCCCTGCTGACCGCCTGGATGCCGCGCAACGGCTGGAGTGTCGCGTTGCAGTTGTCGATTGCCGTGGCCGTCATTGCCGCGGTGTGGTTCTTCCGGCAGCAGTACCTGTTTGCGGCACTCCTCTTCGGCAGCCTCGCATTCGAAGGCTTTCAGATGCTCCAGGCGGGGGGACGCTCGCGGTACTGGTGAGGCCGCTCGATCCGGGGAGATGCACCGGAGCTCAAACATGCCCTACAACGCGGAACTCGCCGGGCAGGTTCGCCGGCATCTCGCCGGGCGGTGGGGCATCGTCGAAAAGAAGATGTTCGGCGGGCTTTGCTTCCTGCGGAACGGGAATATCTGCTGCGGCGTCTGGAAAGAGTTTCTGATCCTTCGGCTCGGCCTCGCGGAGGCACTCCGCGCGCTCGAAGAGCCTGGCGTCCGGCCGTTCGACATCACCGGCCGTCCCATGAAGGGCTGGGTGATGGTCGCCGCCGACGAGGTGCAGGACGAGGAAATCTGCGGCGAGTGGATAGAGCGTGCCCACCGGTTTGTGCGCACGCTCCCCACAAAGTGATTCACCGCGTTCTCGCGGCTGATGTCCGACCGGCCGCTCAGAAGCCGAGCCCCGGGCCGTCGAGGACAGCCGTGCCGACGGTTCCATTCTTGATGTCGAACATCGATGGATAGCGCGGACGCCAGGGGCGGTTCGGTCCCGGGCAGTACTGCCGGCCGTTTCCTTCGATGGCCGCCACCGTGGGAATCCGGGCGGCAAGACTCGCCGAGTGCAGGAACGAGAAACCCGGACAGGTCAGATCCTGCACGCAGAGGAACATGTCGAACTTCTGCGCCGCGGCGGCCAGGAGCAGGGCATCGGTGTGACCTTTGCAGGTCTTCAGCGCGACGCCGGTGTAGCCGAGTTCGCGGCTCAACAGCAGGCTTTCGTAGTCGATCAGCGATTCGTCGATCACGACCGGCTTGAGCTTTGCCGCCTCGTGCATGCGATTCTCGGGGTGCGCCTTGAGATCGCGATGCGTCGGCTGCTCGATGTACTGGATGCGGTCGTAGGCGGCGGGGGACTGCTCGCGGATGCGGTTGAGGAAGTCGACAACGTACTGCACGTTCTCGCACTTCTCGTTGAAGTCGAGCGAGTAGTGCCATTGCGTACAGCCACGCTTCGCCTGGGTTTCGGCCGCGACGCGTTCGACCGCCAGAACGCGTTCGACGTCCCAGTCGAAGTTATCGCCGCTGAGCTTGATTTTGAGGTGCGTCAGACCGTCCGCGAGGATCCATTCGCCGAGCGTTTCCGGCAGGCCGTCGCCCACCTTCTGCGTCACGTCCTGCGGCGTCAGCGGGTCGAGCGCGCCCACCAGGTGATACAGCGGAAGCTCGGGCTTCGGCTCACGGAGCGTGTACTTGTCGAGATACTCTCCCTTGAAGTTCTCGTCGAGATACTCCGAGAGGTCGGCATTCGCGAACTCCTTCGAGAGCGCATTGTAGCTGTTCAGCCCATGCACATGCCCGTAGGCGTCGTGAACGGCGGCGTCGAGCGGGCTCGCGGCGACGAGTTCGGCCAGCGGGGGCATCGGTTCGGCGAGCCCCATCTGCTTCGAAATCTTCTGGCCGAGATGCGCGTACTCTCCCGAAATCCGGTAGACGAGGTCCAGCGGGTGATCGTATTCGGGATAATCCTCGGCAAGTTCAACCAGCTCGTTCGCGAACTGTTTCATTGCCGCGGCTGACTGTTCCGGGGTCACCGAGGTGGAAGGCCACGCCCACACATTCCCGAGGGGCATGCTTCCCTGGCCGATGCCGTGCTTGCCGCCGCGGCTTTCGACCTTGATTTCAAAATTGATCAGTTCTGTTCCCTCGATCACGCGGCCGCCGAACTTCAGTGGCGTGCGAAACTTGACCGGTTCAAATGAACAGAGAACCTCAACGATCCGGATATCGGTGGCTTTCGACATGACCTGTGATTAGAGGAGCAGGAGGATGTTAACGTAAGTCAGCCTCAGCGATGATATTAGCCAGAGACGCAAATCCATTCAAGAACTCCTGGATGCGGCGACTGGTCGGCTGGTACTTATTCTATCGGCTCGCCGGGGGAGCCCACGCCTGCGGAGAGGATTTCGCCGATCCGCCTTGCCTTGCGGAACATCTTTCGCTCGCACTCCGCGGCCGACGGGGCGGATGCAAGAAACGTGCAGACCGGCTGTCCCGCCTCGATCCGGCTGCCCGCAGGGGGAATGTCCGCCAGTTCGGGAGCCTCCCAGAGACTTTCCCGCGAGCCGGCGCAGCGTTCCAGGTCCGGCGCGGTGCCCGCAGCTGCCGCATAAAGAATCAACTTTCCGAAGATCCGCCCAGAGACCGACCGTTTCCGTTCGGCCAGCGCTGCCTTGAGTTCCTGGCCGACCGATTGCGCTTCGCCCTGTCCGTTTTCGCCCGTCTCGCAGGCGCGGCGGTGCCAGTCGAGGCAGGGGAGCCCCAACGCATATTCAAAGAGTTCGACCGATGCGGTGTACCGCGGGTTGACTTCAGTCAGCCAGGCTCCCCGGTCGTCGAGCAGAAAGTCGCAGCCGAACAGCCCCCGCAGACCGCAACCCGTGCCGATGATCTCGCCGATCGTCTGTAACTCGGCTACCTGTTGTGGTGGCAGCGTCCACGGAGCCAGTGCTCCGCAAAACGCGAATTCCGCCGCATGCACTTCCGCCACGCCGATCAACTGCCGCGCGATTCCGATCAGCTGCACTGCGCCCGGGCAGGCGCAGTACAGGGCGGAGATCGGCGTTCCGTCTCGTCGCTGCTGAAAGTAATGCGGCTCAGGTTCGCGGCCCGGAAGTTCATTCGCTGTCTGTGCGTCCCAGACCCGCACACCGCGTCCTCCAGCGCCTGCAAGTGGTTTGAGCATCCAGGATGCATCGGCAACCGGCGGATTCGCTTCCGGGCGGACCTGCAGAGTGGGCCGACCCGCTGCGGCCAGCAGCGTCGCCACAAACGCGGGATCGCGCGCTCGCCGCAGCGACATTCCCGCGTTCCCCCAGAGCGGTCGCTGCCGGGCCATCTGGTCGACCAGATCGGGGCGGTTCTCGAGCCCTCCGGTGTATAGCCACGGCATCATCGGGAGTGTCGCCGAGATCCGCGGCAGGTCGCGGGCATAGTCACCGACCGGATGCACCTGGGCAATGCGGCGGAGATCCGCATCCGCAAACAGGTCGCTGCAATACGGGATCAACCCTGCCCGCAGGGCCGATTCGGCGGCGGCACGCGTGCTGGCTCCCACGATCCACAGGCGGCCGGTCCCATCGGTGTCAGCGCTGGATGCCGGGCGGCTCATCGGTGCTTTCCCTGATCATCGGGCCTTCCGATGTGACTTGCGGAACTGCATCGGTGAACATCGTCCGTGAGAGCGACACCCCCGGCCGTGTCCGCGTGATGGAAGGTGACGGATGCCTCGTCTGGAGCGACTACGGAAAAGTCCCGTATCAGGAACATGCTGGAATTCCGGCTGTCGAGTTGCTATCACATCCCGCATCGTACAAACTGCTGCGGAAGCGTGAGCGACTTGAAACGTCAATCGTGTCGTGTGGGAGTAGCCGAGGGTTCCGGGCACGTTCGCGTCGCCCCCCAGTTCTCAGGAGAACGATACTATGTCGATGTACATCGGAGAAGCGTTGGTCGGCGAAGGGAACGAAGTGGCCCACATCGATCTGTTGATCGGTGACAAGTCGGGTCCGGTGGGCACGGCATTCGCCCACGCGCTCGCGACGCAGTCGGTGGGACACAGCAACCTGCTCGCCGTGTTGACCCCGAACCTCGCCGTCAAGCCGGCAACCGTGCTGGTGACCAAAGTCACCATCAAGGGAGCCCGCCAGGCGGTCCAGATGTTCGGCCCGGCGCAGTACGCGGTGGCCAAGGCGGTCGCCGACAGCGTCGAGGAAGGTATCATTCCGAAGGACCAGTGCGAGAACCTGGTAATCGTCTGCGGCGTGTTCATCCACTGGGAGGCGAAGGACGACAAGAAGATCTTCGAGTACAACTACGAAGCGACCAAGCTCTCCATCGCCCGCGCGTTGAAGGGCGAGCCGAGTGCCGACGAGGTGGTCGCCAAGAAGGCGACCGCGAAGCACCCGTTCGCGGGAGTCTGATGAACGCCGGGATGTTCGCAGGCCGGGAGTGATTGCTCCCGGCCTTTCTTGTATCGCCGTGCCTGTTGCGGATGTCGGTCTCTCACTCCGGCTCGCACTTTCCGCATGCAATCTGCCGCGGAGCGAGTCCGCGAATGCGGGCCGATTCGGAATCTTGCCGCTATTCGCGGAGCCTCGCCATGAAGACGATTCTTCTTCAGCTCGATACGGATTCGCTCCCCAGCTCATTCGATCGCGTGGTTGCCATCGATGCGGGGGTGGACGAACTGTTCAGTTACGGCGGAGTCACACCAGAAAATGTTGAGCCGCTCATCCATGGAGCGATCTTCACGCGGGGGCCGAAAGACCTGAAGTCCACGGCGGTGTTTGTCGGGGGCAGCGATGTCGAGGCGGGCGAAGCCCTGTTCGAGCGGATCAGGAAGATCTTCTTCGGGCCGATGCGTGTCTCGGTGATGATGGACTCGAACGGCTCGAATACCACGGCGGCCGCCGCCGTGCTTGCCGCCCGCAAACACCTCCCGCTGGCGGGGGTCTCCGCCCTCGTGCTCGGCGGAACTGGCCCGGTCGGACAGCGGGTCGCACAACTGCTCGCTGCCGAGCAGGCCGAAGTACGCGTGGCTTCCCGCAGCCTCGAACGAGCCGGGAAGACATGCGCGGCGATTCGCGCCGCGGTTCCCGAGGCACGGCTGACTCCGTGTACAACGGGAAGCGACGAGGCGCGAAAGGCCGCGACCCGCGATATTCAACTTGTGATTGCCGCCGGTGCGGCGGGAGTCGAGTTGCTGTCGGAAGCCGATCGCCGCGCGATCCCGAGCCTGAACGTGGCGATCGATCTGAATGCCGTCCCTCCGGTCGGACTGGCCGGCGTCGAAGTCACCGACAAGGCGCAGGAGCGCGACGGCGTCCTCTGCTATGGTGCGATCGGCGTGGGGGGCACCAAGATGAAGATCCACAAGGCCGCGATTCAGCAGCTCTTCACGGCAAACGATCAACTCCTCGACACATCCGCCATCTATCGCATCGGCGAGACGCTGGGACAGTAAGGCTGCCCACCCGATGGGGCGGACTCCTGAATCTGTAGAGATTGCCGGGAGGACTGGCACAGCCGGTCCTCTTCCGGTTAGACTTGTAAGGAGTCAAAACAATCTCCGGAGGTGCAGAGTTGCGATACTCGGATGCCGATGTCATGCAGCGCGTGCAGGGGGGCGACTTCGCGTCGTTCGATCTGCTCGTGTGCCGCTACCGCGGTCCGCTGCTGCAGGCGGCATGGAGCAAGCTCGGCAATCGTGCCTGGGCCGAGGATGTCGTGCAGGAGGCCTTTCTGGCGGCGTTTGCCGCCCGGCATACCTATGACCCGACGTTCTCGTTCCGCACGTGGCTCTGGACGATCCTGCTGAATCTCTGCCGTCGGCAGTGGAAGCGCCGCGAAAGCCGCCCGCAGGAAATCTCCTGGGGAGCGGGCTCGGACGACGAGTCCACTTCGCTGCCGGAACCCGCCACCGAGACGACGGCGCTGACTCAGATGCTGGCGGTCGAGCGCCGCCAGCAGGTGCACGTGCTGCTGGCCCGCCTGCCGGAACCGCAGGCGGACGCCTTGCGGCTGCGGTTCTTCGGCGGACTGCAATTCGACGAAATCGCCGAGATCATGGGCTCGAGCGTCAGCGGGGCGAAGCGGCGTGTGAAGACGGGCCTGGAGGCGTTGGCCCGGCTCATGCGCGAACAGGATGGAGAACTCGGATGAACTGCGATCAGGCGTTCGAACAACTCACCGATCCCACGCGGTCGTACAGCGCGCCCCTCGAAGCCCATCTTGCGGAGTGTCCGCGTTGCCGTCACATGCGGGAAGCGCTGTCGCCGGCCCTCGCCTGCTTCGGCTCGCCGGAGAAGGCTTCGTCGGCGGATATAGAGCCCGCGGGCAATCCCGGCAACGCCGCCGGAGCACATTTCCTTTCGGTGGAAGCGGTTCAGGTCGCGGAAGCCGCTGCCCGGCAGCTCGCGGCGCGTCGCCAGGTGTCGCGTCCTCCGGTTCACGCCTTCACCGGACTTGCCGCGGCCTGTGCGGCGATCATCATGGTGGCGGCGGCGATGACGCTGGATGTGGTTCGCAACGATCGCCTCGATTTCGCGCCGGCGGCCTTCGAGAAGCCGATGATCGCGGCCTGCACGCGGGCGGACTACGCCGGCGAACGCGACCCGCTGGTCGCCGTCAACTCGCGCAGCGTCGTCCTCTCGTGCATGGGGTGTCACCTCTCGGCCCACTGATTCTTCCGGCGGTCATGTCGACCTGACGGCTCAGGAGCAGATCGCTTCGCGAATCACTCCGGGAGCGTGTCGCAGGGAAGGGCGGAGCAGGAGAGATGGAGCCCGACTTATACGCCCGGCGTTCAATCCGCCGCAGGGGCGACGGGTGAAGCACCCGCTTTCCGGACCGCTGCGATGTCGTCAATCGAGAAGGGGCCGTAGTTTTCGAGACGGCCCGTCTCCGGAGATTTCGCGACGAGGACGAGTTGCCCCTGCTGGCTCTCGCGGGCATCGGGATGGCCGCGAAATGTCTGCCCGTTTTTCAGCGTCACCGTGACGGTCAGCGACTCGTCAATCCCGCCAAGCTCTTCGTGAACGAGATCGGGAAAACGGCTCCACGCCCACGCCCAGAGTGACTTCTCGGGCGCAACGCGACCGGCGATGTCTTGCCACTCCAGCTCCGCCAGGCGGAGCTGCGTGCGCGCCGCCTGCCGGCACCAGGGCTTGAGGACCTGCTCAATCCAGGCCTTTCGGGACTCCACCAGGTCGGAGAAGTTTGCAGTCACGTGAGTTTGCCGTCTTGCAGGAGAGCAGTTTCTGACAAGGCGACACGGCACGGTTGCCACGGCTGCCGGGGTGAACCGGCTTCTCAGCCGGCTTTGGTTTCCTCGGCGGGTTTCGCTTCGGCGGCCTCTTCGGCGGCTTTCAACTCATAGAGCGCGAGCTTGCCGTGTCCCACGCAGAACAGTGTATCAAAGCTCTCGGAGAGCGCGAAACCGTGGACGTGCATCGGGGCTTTTTCCTGGTGCAGGATCTTGCCGTCCTTGACGGTGTAGAAGTTCAGGAAGCCCCCGTGATCGCCGCCGGCACCGAGGAGCCATTCGCCGGTGGGATCGAAGGCGAGCTGCTCGACGAGTCCCTTCATCTTGTCATCTTCGGTCACGTAGAGGGACTTGCCTTCCTTCCAGTCGAAGACTTCCAGCCGCGTCGGGCCGTCGAGATGGTCGATGTTGTTGATCTTTCCGATGCCTCCGACCGCCAGCAGTTTGTTATCGGCGGAGAAGGTGAGGCTGCGGATGCCGCCGATCGAATGCCGCCGCTGACGCGGGTCCCAGGTGTACATCCCCGGTGATTCGACTTCGCCGATCTTCTTGCCGGCGGCGAGATCCCAGATCGCGACATGGCCGACCTTGTCGCCGGTCGCCAGCAACGTGCCGTCCGCGGAAATCGCGACCGCGTAGAGCATCGAGGGATAATCGTGCGGAGTGATCGGCTTGTGGTCGGTGAGCGTGTAAACCAGCTCCCCCGTCTCGACGTTCCACACCTTGCAGAGCATGTCGTCGGCGACGCTGGCGACGAGTTTCCCGTCGGGCGTGGCGGCGAGATTGCGGATCCAGCGGGAGTGGCCTTCGACCTGCCGCACCCTTTCGCGCGTTTCGGCATTCCACCAGATCAGCTGGCAGTCAAAGCCACCCGAAACCACCCACGGCCCGGCAACCGCGACTCCCTGAACGTAGCTGGTGTGCCCGGACATCGCCTGCGGCTCGGGCTTCTCGGCCGCGAAATCGACGGAGTAGACGTTCCCGTCGGAGGCCCCGTAATACAACTGCTGCGAATGCGGCACCCGCGAGACGCTGAACGCGATTTCCTTGCAGCCCAACTCACGGATCTTCTTCAGCTTTGTGGGATCAGCCTTGCTCATGCTTGATGACCTTTGACCGGAATTCCGGGATGCGGGACAACGAGGGACGCGATGCACCGGACGGCGACGTGCCGGCACGAAGACTCAGGCGACAAGCTCGTGAATCACGCGTGTCCCGGGGTTCGTGAGCGGAATGGGCCGCGAGCCGAGATAGTGGAAGTGTTTCTCGTGGTCGATCCCGAGGCATTCAAAGATTGTGGCGAACAGATCGCCCGAACCGACTTCCCCGTCAACGACCTTGCGGCCATCTTCGTCGGTTTTGCCGTACACGACACCTCCCTTGACGCCGCAGCCGGAGAGCGAGGCACTCCAGGCACTGGCGAAGTGATCGCGTCCGAGGCTGGGATTGATATTTGGTGTGCGGCCGAATTCGCCGAGGGTGATGACCATCGTCGATTCGAGCAGTCCCCGATTCTGCAGATCGTCGAGCAGGGCCGACATGACGTGATCGAGCTCGCTCACCAGTTCGAGGTGGGTTTCGAAGTTCTGGCCGTGGCTGTCCCACCAGGCGCGGGCAACCTTGACGAACGGCACACCGGCTTCCACCAGGCGACGGGCGACCAGCACCTGTTCGCCGAACTGCGTCGAGCCGTACTTCTCCCGCATGCTCTGCGGCTCTTGCGAGACGTCGAACAGTTGCTCGCTCGCCATCAGGCCGCGGACGCGCTCATACGCGGAATTATGGCTGCCGACCGCACTGGTCGCCCGTCCGCGGGCGAACCGCCGGCTCAGCAGGTCGCGGAGGTCGGCCCGTTCGCGATGGTCGAGCTCGCTGATCGATTCAAGGCGGCTGATGTTCTCGGGCATCAGGCCATTATCGAGAAACATCGGGGCATAGCGCGAACCAAGAAAGCCGGCGGTTCCTTTCCGACGACCTTCGGTGGAAGTGTACATCGAGACATAGTCGGGAACCGCACTGTCGGCCCGGCCGAGTTCGCGGGCGAGCATCGCGCCGAGGTCGGGGTATTGCACCCCGGCTTCGTTCGGTCGCCCTGTTTCCATCAGCGCGGCACCGCCGCCGTGATCGGCGATGCGGGTGTTCAGCGAGCGGACAACGCCGGTGTACTGCATCCGCTGGGCAAGTTTGGGCATCAGCTCCGAAATCTGGATGCCGGGAACATTCGTGTCGATCGCGCGGAAGGGGCCGCCGGTCGGCCGGCCCGGTTTCGGATCCCACGTTTCGAACTGGCTGGGCCCACCCGCGAGCCAGAGCAGGATGACATGTTTCTGCTGCTTGCGGATTTCGTTGGCGAGCAGCGGCTGGGTGAGCGCGTCGAGCACCGTCATGTCGCTGGCGAACGCCGTCGCCGTCGCGGCAGCCGCCCCCAGAAAGGAGCGACGGTTCATGCTGTGGACCGCCGAGCCGCAGAAGTTGTTGCGTCGATTGCCTGCCATGGTCATGCTCCTGTCGAGAAACGCGGCCCGATCAGCGGGCAGGGGATGTCTGGTTTCAATGAGTTGGAAAACACGGTTAGTTTCCAGAGATGATCAGCACCCGGCTTTCGAAACAGAAAGAACGTTGCCCCGCCATCAGTAATTGAAGCGGGCTTCGGAACTGGTCATCAGTGCCCAGACCATCTGCTGCAGCGCGGCGGCGGGACGGTCCTCGCGTGCAGTGAGATACTGGTGCAGCGTTTCGAGCTCCTCCGGCTCCGGCGAGCGCGAGAGGATTGCCCAGAACGCTGTCTGAATCTGTTCATTGTGGTCGGCGAGCGATTTCAGCTTGCCGACGAGACGGTCGTTCCCCTCGCCGAGGAAATCGTTCTGCACGCTCGGGCTGTTGCTGAAGAGCAGGGCTTCGCTGACGCTCACCTGGAAGTTTTCGTTGGGAACCTCCAGCCGATTGGCGAACCCGGCAGAGCGGCGGTCGAAGTCATCGCGGCGCTTCGCCCACTCTTCGGCCTTCATGTCCAGCGGGAACTGGTCGGGATTCTGGGCGGCGAAATGCAGGGAGAGCGAGAACTGCCGCGGCGTCAGCGGCCGGGGAAGCGCGACGGCAAACAGCTTCTCGGAAGGGGGATCGCCATGCTCCCAGCGGGAGCTGCGAGCATAGGCCTCGCTGAGCACAATGCCGCGGATCAGCCGCCGCAGGTCGTAACCGTTCGTGACCAAATCACGCGCGAGCCAGTCGAGCAGCTCCGGATGGCTCGGCGGGTTCTGGGAATGCATCTGATCGAGCGGCATGACGAGTCCGTACCCCATCAGCCTCGCCCAGATGCGATTCACGATCGACCGCGAGAAGAAGTAGTTGTCTTCCGAACGGAGCGCGAGTTCGACGAGCTTCGCCCGGCGGCTGAAAGCGGGAGCCGGCGGGGGAGGACCCTCTTTCTGGTTTTCGTCCTCCTTCCGTTTCTTTTCGAGTTCCTTCCGCTCCTCTTCGGAGATCTGCGGGGGAGGAGGTTCGTCAACCACGGCACCGGTGAGGAACATCAGCTGCGCCTGTTTTTCCTCGCCTTCGGTGGTCGTGAACTTGACGAGGCCTTCATCGCGCTCGCCCAGTTGATTGCGTTTGTTGAGATAGGTGCGATTGAAGAACGAGGACATCCCGTAGTAATGGTCCTGCGTCCAGTCGAGCACGAGCGGGTGATCGTGACACTTCGCACAGTTGATGCTCACGCCGAAGAACAGGCTGCTCGTATCGTTCGTGAGGTCGTCGAGGTCTTTCGCCCGCTTCTTGAGGAAGGCGAGAGCGGCCCGATTCTTTTCGTCAGTCTCCTCGGTGAGCATCAGCTCGCGGAAGAGTTGATCCCACGGGCGGTTCTCGCGAAAAGCTTCGAGCAGATAATCCCGCCACGCGTTGTCGTTTGTGTTCGGCAACAGGAGCGTGTCGAATTCGTTCCGCTGATGGAGCGGATAATCGGGGCTGGCGAGCAGCCGTTCGACCAGTTGCACCGTCCTGTCGTCCGCTGTCGATTTGACGAATGCCTGCGCTTCGGCGAGTGTCGGGATGCGGCCCGCGAGATCGAGCGTCAGCCGGCGAATCAGCGTCGCATCCGCGGCGCGAGGAGCCGGAGTGATCTCCTCACTGGCGAGTTGGCTGTTAATGTAGTAATCGATGACCTCCTCGATGGGACGGTCGGGAGGCAGGAGTTCGGCTCCCTGAACTGGCGCTGACCATGACGAAAGAAAGAGCAGCAGGCTGGAGAGCAAGAAACCACAAGTGCGCATCCGGGTCTCCTTAGTCTGCGCCTCGTCGGCGGGTGTTTTCGGGCGGGCGGCGCGAAGCCGGCAGGTCAGTCGGCAGGTCGAGGCTGTCGGGAGGCAGGGCAGCGTCTGCAAATGCAAAGCGCAGCACAGGATATCGTCGTTGCAGCTCGAGTCATATTAACATGTCTTGATAGGCCGATCAAGACGCCACCTTTCGCTCCGGGTTCGTATCCACTCCCGGAACATTCGTTGCGATCGCGAGAAATGACAGACTTCACCCATTTCCGCTTTGCTGGCCGTCACGTGTTACTGATCCACACCGCTTTTCCAACGAGCAGGGACGATCCACGGAGAGGCAGCCAGCTGTTCTGCGCATGGCGGTATGTGTTAGTCGCGTCGTGTCGCCGGCCTCCGCAGCGGCTGAACAGAACTGGCGAATCGAATGGTGTTGCGATCGCCGTGTTATCCTCGGCGCAGCATTTGCTTCGCTTGTCCAGGTTCATCACTGTTCCGCCTTCACGGCGATACAAAGCGATGTTCTGATTCGGCGGCTGGCGTTTTTCGCGGGAAGAGTCCGTGGCTCTTCAGACATTCAGCAGCCGAATGTGCGGAGCCGGTATGCCGGGCCGACAGTCGGGATTTCCCGCAGAGGCATACGGGGATCCACGGCGGATATTGAGATTCACCGAAGTTTGTGATTAGATTGAGGAAGTGCCGAAAGGGAAGCATATCGGGCAGATGTGCATGCGATGTTCGTCAACTTACGGCAGCATTTCTCCCCGGCTTCCTGCGCAGGACTGGCCTCAAGCACGGCCAGCCCCATCGGAGACGGTGATGTCGCGTCCTCACGAAGTGGACGGCTGGACAATTCGGTCCCGGGTTGAAAAGCACAGGTGCCATGAGCAGTCTCACTGATGAGCGTACGGAGTCGAACGTCGCAACTCCTCCCGGGCGCACGGAGGATGCGACGCAACGTGCCGCCGAACTCCTGGAACTGGTTTTCGGTGCGCAGTCTGAACCCTGGTCGTTCCGCTTGTGGGACGGCACGGTCGTGCATTGTGGCAGTCGTCCGGCGGATGCCCTCGTACACTTCAAATCGCGGGAAGTCTTCCGTCGATTGTTTACAGGGCTTGATCTGGTCGCCTTTGGGGAAGCCTACATTGAGGGCGAGCTCGATTTCGACGGCGACATCTTCGATGTGATGGAACGCGCAAGTTCGCTGAAGTTCGAGGGTCTTCCCTGGGCCACCAAGCTCAAGGTCTGGGCACTCGCCCGAAAGCTCTGAAAGTGTGGCGGCACGAGCCGCGAGTCGCCCCGAGCGGACTTCTCTCCGGAACGGGACAGTGGACGCAGGCACTTCAGCTGAGGGAGCTCACAGCATGGCCTGGCATGATGTGATTGTGGTCGGCGGCGGTCCCGGGGGCAGCACGGCGGCCTGGCAACTTGCACGCCGCGGACTCCAGCCCCTGGTGCTCGAAGCCCGCGAGTTTCCGCGTGTGAAGCTCTGTGCGGGGTGGGTCACTCCGCCGGTCTGGGATGAACTCGAACTGAATCCCGACGAGTATCCGCTCACCCTGCAGGCGTTCTCGCAGGTCCGTCTGAATGAGCAGGGGCGGACCCGCGAAAGCCGCTGGCCGGGAACAGTCGGGTACGGCATCGTTCGCCGCGAGTTCGATCAGTTCCTCCTCGAAAGGGCGGTGGCGAGTGGTGCCCGCGTGCGGTTCGGCGAGCGGATTCAGCGCGTCGAACCGGTCGAGGGGGGGCTGCGCCTCGTGGGACAGAACGGAGAATACCTCGCCCGCGTTGTGATCGGGGCCGGGGGAACTCACTGTCCGGTCGCCCGGCAGTTCGCCCCGAAAAGCGATGATTCGCTGGTGGTTGCCCTCGAAGCCGAGACGCGGCTGTCGGCCGACCAGCTGCGCGAGTGGACGCCGCACTTCGGCGTCCCGGAACTGGCGGTGGAACCCGACTTTCTCGGCTATGGCTGGTATTTCACAAAAGGGGATTATCTCAACATCGGTATCGGCGCGATTCGCAACGGCGTGAGTGTGCGTGATCGTCTCGAACGTTATCGGGAACAGCTTGTTGCCGCCGGGCGGATCCCCGAGGGAGTCGAACTGGAGCCGTTCCGCGGCCACAGCTACTACGTGGCGACTCACGACGCGCCGCTCGCGGGTGAGCATCATCTCCTCGTCGGCGATGCGGCGGGATTGGCGCGCCCCATCAGCGGCGAGGGGATCGGCCCGGCGATTCACAGCGGCAAGATCGCCGCGGGAGTCATTCTCGATCATCTGCAGGAGGGACAGAGCCTGCGCGATTACGAGCAGCTCCTAAGGCGCGAGAGTCACACGCGTGGGAAGTGGGTGGTCCAGACGGTCGGAGCGCTCTGTCCCCCGGCGATGATCGGCGGGCTGGCCCGGGCGGTCTGCCGGATCCCGGCTTTGCGGAAGCGGTGGTTGTTTGAAGGTTGTTTTGGGATGCGACAAGGGGTGTCTGCATGATCCGCACGGTGACCAAAGACCGCGAGGCGATCGGCTACCACTATGACGTCTCGGATGACTTTTACCGCCTCTTCCTCGACTCGCGGATGCTCTACAGCTGCGCGTACTTCCGCGACCCGCAGGGGGATCTTGAGCAGGCGCAGCAGGACAAGCTCGAGCTGATCTGCCGCAAGCTCGATCTGCAGCCCGGCGAGCGGATGCTCGATCTGGGATGTGGATGGGGAGCGCTGACGCTCTGGGCGGCGCAGAACTTTGGAGTGTCGGTCCAGGCGATTACGCTCAGCCGCAACCAGGCAGAGTATGCCCGTCGGTTGTTCGCCGAGCATGGCCTGCAGGACCGCTGCAAGGTGGACCTGATCCACTGGCGGGAGTTCACGTCGCCGGAGCCATTCGACAAGGTCGCGGCGGTGGGGATCATCGAGCATGTGGGCATCCGCTGGTATCCCGATTACTTCGGGAAGATCTTCGATCTGTTGAAGCCGGGAGGCCTGTTCCTGAATCACGGGATCACGCACGTGCATCACTGGCAGCCGAACGCGCACATGCGGTTCATCTCGAAGTACGTGTTTCCGAATGGCGAGCTCGATTCGATCAGCAATATTCTCCTGCGGACGGAAGAGTGCGGTTGGGAGATTCTCGATGTCGAGCAGTTGAGGCTGCACTACGCCCGGACCTGCCGCCTGTGGGTGGAGGCCCTCCAGAAGAACGAAAAGCGGGCGATCGAGCTCGCCGGCCAGAAGATCTATCGCATCTGGCTGGCATATATGGCGGGGTCGACTGTGTCGTTCGAGAATGGTGACCTGGGCCTGTACCAGACGCTGCTTCGCAAACCGGCCGGTCGCGCGGGCCGACTGAGCCCGTCGACCCGCGAAGGCATCTACCTGCGGCCGTGGAAAACAGGAGAGACTTCCGCCGACTGGGATCGTCTCCAGGGGGCTTCCGGCCCGTCTCCCGAGTGAACGCAGTGAGCGGACGCGAAAGTTTCCGATCTCTTGCATGAGACGGAGGCGGATTTCGCAGAGGGGCGCAGACTGCCGCGGCGGGCGCGAGAGGTAATCACACCTCGCGCGCAGCTTGCTGATGCGGGCTTAATGCTGACGCCGCGTCAGTTCAAAACTCAGCGTCTGCTGGTCGCCCGGCGACCAGTTGCATCCCCATCTTGCGCTGGGGGGAAATTTTCCCGGAATTGGTGGATCGGATTCTTGCATCCGTCAGAACAGATCTGCTATGCTTTTGGCCGATTGTACGACGGTCGTGCCTGGGGCTGTGCCGAGCGCATCCTTTGGCCGGGCTGTACGGTCTTTTCCAATCAGGTCGTTAGGCGAGAAAGGTCTGGCAGATGAATTCATCTGTGGTCGCGGATGTCGAGGTCGATGCCATCGAAGAAATCCGTCTTCGCACCTGGGCACGCGAAAACTATGTGCCCGCTGAAGAGCGTGACGAGAACTGGCACCCGATTGTGCTCGACGAGATGAATTCGAAGGACCGGGAACTGGTCGAAGTCGCGGACGCGGAGTAGTCGTCCTGCCTGCTGTTCGACTGTCTCGCCGTGCGCAAATTGAACCCCGGGCCGATGTCGCCGCGGGGTTCCGCTGTTTCTGGAGACGGGTTCTCCAAAGAAAGAACGCCTCCCTTCCCGACAGGAGAAAGGAGGCGTTTCGTGTTCCTGTGTTCATATGATCCGGCTGCCCCGGGGTTCGGAGAGCAGTCGGGGATTCTAGCGGCTCGGATTCGCGGCGGGCTGGGTGGCCTGTGCGCTGGCCGCCGGGGCGTTGGCACCGGTCGTCTGAATGTTGCCTTCGCTCTCGCTGGAGTCACCGCCCGAGCCTTCTTTCCAGCCGGCAACCGACCACTCGGGATAGGTCATCGCGACGGTCTGGCCGAGATCGACGAGAATCGAGCGGAATTTCCGCGTCGACATGCTGTGGTTCTCGACGACCATCTGCAGCGCAAACCGGCGGTTTGCGGGGATATACGAGAAGAACTTCCCTTTGCCCATCTTGTCGTTGGTCGCCAGCAGTCGCAGCAGGGCGGTGCGGGGGACGTCCCGGGCCGAGCGGGGAAGCTCATCGAGCCACGCCATGATCCAGATTGTCTTCTGGTCGGTGCTCAGCACCGCCGACATCGACAGATTCCACTCTTCTTCCGCCACCTTGGCGGCGAAGGTGAAGTCGTAGCGGACTTCGGTCTTCTTCGGCCGCAGGCCGAGCGCTTCGAGCAGCTTTCCGAGCGTCTCGTCGGTCAGCGCGCCGGGAGCGGCGGCTTCCGCCGCGGCGGCCTCCTCCTGGGCCTGAACGAGGTCAGGATTGACGGCGGCGAGGGCAACCGGGGCACCGGTGACGGTGGCCACCAGCCAGTCGCGACGAGTGAAATTCATCATCAGACACTCCTTTGTCGTGGGATCGTGGGCTGGCTCGCTCCGCGAGCCGAGGCGCCGGGACGGCCTCAGACTGCAGCCGCCCATGGTGTTCCGCATGAGAGACGGCCAATGGTTCCTTCACGAGGGAGTCAGCACGGACTCTGACCGTGATCCTCCCGGCGGAAGCTCCTGGGACCGCGACAATCTTCTTTCTGCTGCCTCAGGGGGAAGAAAACAGGTGGTCGAGGCAGATCTGCGACCAGGTCTCGAACTGCTCGCGGTCCCGTTTCAATTCTTCCACCGAGGCAAACCCTGTCTGTATGATCGACTCTTCGCGTGGGCGAACTTTGGGCGCGTCGAGATCAAAAATGTGCACGATCCCCAAATGGACCTTTCCCACCTCGGAGGCATCGTCGTTCAGCAGCCCCACGCACGACTCGCGGTAGGTCGATTCAAGATGCACTTCTTCTTCGATCTCACGATGCATCGCCTTGAAGTAGGGAACATCCAGCTGACGCTCGTCGGTGGAGGAAATATGTCCACCAATGCCGATCGACCGTTTGTTGTGCAGTCTTCCCTCTCCCTGCAGCTTGCCACGGGTGTAATGGAAGATCTGGTCCTGGTAGCGAAAGATGCAGTAGGGGATCAACTGCTTGAAGCTCGGATCGTGCTCCATTTCGTTTCGCGGGCGATAGCTCGTGAATGCCGGGTCGAAGAGCGTTTTCAGGTAAGGCGCCACGTTCGTGCAGAACCCCTGAAAATACCCGACCTCGTGGAACAGCATCGTCGGGACCACCAGAACCTGTTCGACAACGCCTTCGCCTGTACTCACAACGGGATCCTTTCAGGAATTTCTTGCCGGGGGGCAGTGCTTGGAGAATGAGGTCCGGCAGAGGGGGAGGAGACGATCTCGCACCCCCCTGACGGGCAGCTGGTTTCAGCGGGACTTCGGTCGGCCCAACAGCTCCGCGATCTTCTCGCCGATGTCGGCCGAACGCATCAGCGTCTCGCCCACGAGCATTGCCTGAACCCCCGCCTGTTCCAGACGCTCGACGTCGGCCCGCGTCTTGATTCCGCTCTCGCTCACCAGCAGGCAGTCGTCGGGAATCCGCGGCCGCAGATCGATGGTGTGATCGAGACTGGTCACAAACGTCCGCAGGTTGCGGTTGTTGATTCCCAGCAGCCGCGGTTCGAGCTTCAGCACCCGCTCAAGGTTCTCCGGATCGTAGATCTCGATCAGCGATTCCATGCCCAGCTCCGCCGCGTAGTAGTACAGCTCGCGCATCCGGCAATCATCCAGGCATTCCGCGATCAGCAGGATGCAGTCGGCTCCGGAGGCCCGGGCTTCGAGCACCTGATATCGATCGATCAGAAAATCCTTTCGCAGGACCGGAATCGAGACGTTCTGGCGGACCGCGACGAGGTATTCGAGATGGCCGCCGAAGAATCGCTCATCCGTGAGAACGCTCAGGCAGTGGGCACCGTTCTGTTCATAGGTCTGGGCAATCGCGACCGGATCGAAGTCCTCGCGGATGATGCCCGCTGAAGGGGAAGCTTTTTTCACCTCGGCGATCAGATGCATTCCCGGCCCGCTGGCGAGTGCCCCGGCGAAGTCCCGCACGGGCGGGGCTTCCGCGAGCCATTCTTTCAGCTGCTCCTCGGGGCGCGCCTGCCTGGCCTGCGCGATTTCCTGCTGCTTGTGGGTGATGATGTTGTCGAGAATGGTCGTCATGGAGCAGGGGAGTGGTTGGAGGAGCGGAAGCAATCACGCAGACAGCAAGTGGAAGGCTCGCTGCCGCGTGGAGATGTTGATTTTCCTGGGAGACCGAAGAAATCGTGCGAAGCTTCGAGAGGCAGTCACGATTGAATGCGCACGTGAACCTTGCGGGTTCGCGGGCCGTCAAACTCGCAGAAGTAAATGCCTTGCCAGGTGCCGAGGACCAGCCGCCCCTGTTCGATCAGCACCTGGCAACTCGACCCCATCATCGAAGCTTTCACATGCGAATCGCTGTTTCCCTCGCCGTGCCGATAGCCGGGGGCGTCCTTGGGGATCAGCCTCCGGAGTGTCAGGAGCATGTCGTGGACGACGTCCGGATCTGCGTTCTCGTTGATCGTGACGCCCGCGGTCGTATGCGGGATATAGACAATCACGCTCCCTGACTGGATTCCACTCTGCCGGACCAGATCCTGCACTTCATCCGTGATTTCCACGAACTGATCTCGCTGGCTGGTGCGAACGTTAAATGTGTGCATGGCGGTGGTGACAGGCAGAAAGCGAGAGACGGGGAAGATTCCCGAGAGCGGCCCATGGAGAGACTGTAGCCGTCCCGCTGAATCGAACTCGGGCGGAATCGAACACGAAGATCCCGCGGCCACATCTTACCGGCGCCCGGCAGCGACGGAAACCGTGCTGGTCTGCTTGCCCGGTTCCGTCCGTTCGCGCAGCAGGGGGACGGTTCGCTGCGGGGCTTTCGCGGGGCGGGGGAAGCAATACGGATTCGGCTTGGTTGACGGAACCTCCCTGTCGCCGTTAGGTTCTGGCGGCAGAGTCTGCGGGCGAAATCCCACCGCGAAGTCGCGGAACCTCGTGGCAACCCGGAGTATCGGGGCGATCCCGCGCACGGCAACACTTGCCATCCGGTGAGCCGGGAGCTCGGGGCGGGAGATCGAGAGGCCATGTTCAGCGCACAGCATTTCGTCGAGGTTCTCACCGTCCTGCTGGGCGTTTCGAGCCTGATTCTCTGGTGGCGCCTGGTGCAGCAGCTCCGGGCGGGAGAGTGGCCGCTGGAATATCGCCCGCGTGCCCCGGTTTCCTGGAGCCCCCCGCTCGCGGTGTGGGCCCTCGCGCTGGCGTTTCTGATCGCGCCTGTTGCGGGAACGGCGCTGGCGGGGATCTCCGGGGATGCGGCGGACCAGGTCGCGGCGAACGATCTCTCGGTCATGCTCGCCCGCATTTTGACGCAGACGATTCAGCTCGTGCTGGTTCCGCTGGTGCTGATTGCCTTTTCCCGGTGCCGCTGGGCGGATTTCGGTCTCCATCGCGAGGGGTGGCGGGAGGATCTGCGGGCGGGGATCTGGGGCTTCCTGATCAGTCTGCTTCCGGTCTACACGGTTGCTTATCTTCTGATCCCGGTCCGCAAGGACTCGCCGCACCAGGTCGTGGAGTTTCTGGCGGCCCATCCGGGGCCCACGGGGATTCTGCTGGCCGGTGCGACGGCGGTTGTGCTGGCGCCGCTCGTTGAGGAGTTATTGTTCCGGGTGATCTTGCAGGGGACGCTTGAAAAGCGGCTCCGTTTCCCCTGGCCGATTCTGGTGGTCGCGCTCGCATTCGTCGCCGTCCATGCCGTCGTCGATGTGCTTCCGCTGATTCCGCTGGCGCTTGTTCTCGGATATGTCTACGCGCGGCGGCGGAGTTACCTCGCGGTGGTCGTGCTGCACGCGTTGTTTAACGGACTGAGCCTGCTGCTGGCGATTCTGACGCCGGTCGAGCTGCCGCAGGGGGCCTTGTCCGGGCTCGTCCACTGGCTGTTTAAATCTTGAGTTCCCCGCGGTCGGCGGCGGGATGTGCGCGAAGCAAACCAGGTGATGCCGGTTTGGGGAAGAGTCGGAGTGGCTCTGCGGCGGTGGTCTGGCATCATGCCGGGAGGAGTGTTACTCTCGCAGTCCAATCGCGAAATTGTCGGAACATCGGCCACGAGGAATACTGGCCACGATCTTGTGAAGAGAATTCATCATGTCCTTTCCCCCTGTTGAAGAGCAGTTGGCGATCATCCGTCGTGGCGTCGAGAAGATCGTGCCCGAAGAGGAACTGGCGGCCAGACTCCAGAAAAGCCGCGCGACCGGTCAACCCCTGCGTGTGAAGTACGGCATCGACCCGACCGGCATCGACGTCCATCTCGGGCACACGGTTCCCCTGCGAAAGCTCCGACAATTTCAGGATCTGGGGCACCAGGCCGTGATCATCATCGGCAACTACACCGCGCTGGTCGGCGATCCCAGCGGCCGCGACCAGACGCGCGCCCGCCTGACTCAGGAACAGGTCGAGGCGAACGCCGTCGATTACCTGAACCAGGTCGGAAAGGTGATTGATCTCTCGAGGGCGGAAGTCGTCCGCAACGGCGACTGGTTCGGAGCGATGAGCTTCGCCGACATCCTCGAACTGTGCAGCAAGGTCACCGTGGCCCAGTTGCTGACCCGCGACGATTTCAGCAAGCGATACAAGGCCGAGCAACCGATTTTCCTGCACGAATGCCTGTACCCCGTGATGCAGGCCTGGGACTCGGTGAAAGTTCGGGCGGATATCGAGCTCGGCGGGACCGAACAGCTTTACAGCTTCATGCTCGCCCGCGATCTGCAGCGCGATCAGGGATTGCCGCAGCAGATCGGAATTATGTCCCCGATTCTCGTCGGCACCGACGGAACGCGGCGGATGGGGAAGAGTCTCGGCAATTACATCGGGATCGCCGAGAGTGCCTACGACATGATGAAGAAGTTCATGCAGATCCCCGATGCGTGCATGCCGATGTATTTCGAACTGCTGACCACCATCCCTCTGGAAGAAGCCCGCGAACTGATTGCCAGCGATCCGCGGGCGGCAAAGATTCGTCTCGCCCGCGAAGTCATCAGCGAGTATCACGGCAGCCACGCGGCGGCAGAGGCCGCGGAGCGCTGGCAAAAGGAGATCAGCGAGAAGGCCCTTCCGACCGATCTTGAAGAAATCCCGCTCACGGTCGCCTCCGACCGGATTCGCCTCGTCGATCTGATCCACCGTGAACTGAAGCTGACCGGCAGCAGCAGCGACGCACGGCGGCTCATCAGCCAGGGGGGCGTCTGGATCAATGATCGCGACAACCGCATCACCGACGTCAATGCCGAGATCGAGCTGGCCAACGGTATGATTGTCGGGGCGGGAAAGAAAAAGGTCGTGAAGATCAGGCTGCTGGATTGAGTTTATTACCCGATCAGAGAAAGAACGACAGGACGAATGAGCAAGATTGGTTTCGGTATTGTTGGCTGCGGGATGATTGCCGGGTTTCATGCCCGGGCGATCAATGACATTCGCGGGGCGAAGGTGGTCGCCGTTCATACGTCGAATCCCGAGAACGGCAAGAAGATTGCCGAGATCGTTGGCGGCTGCGAGATCTACACCGATTACAAAGAGTTCCTCCGGCATCCGGGGATGCACATTGTCAATGTGTGCACGCCGAGCGGGGCGCATCTGGAGCCTGCCGCCGCGGCCGCCGCGGCCGGAAAGCATGTCGTCGTCGAGAAGCCGCTGGAGATCACGCTGCCCCGCTGCGACAAGCTGATTGCCGCCTGCGAGAAGAACAACGTCAAGCTGTGTGCGATCTTTCCATCGCGATTCAGCCCGGCCAACATCGCGCTCAAGCAGGCGATCGACTCCGGCCGGTTCGGCAAGCTCACCCTCGGCGATACCTACGTCAAATGGTGGCGTTCGCAGGAATATTACGACAGCGGGAAGTGGCGCGGGACGTGGGAGCTCGACGGCGGCGGAGCCTACATGAACCAGGCCATCCACAATGTGGACCTGCTGTACTGGTTCATGGGAGACGTCGCCGAGGTCTCCGGCATCACCGCGACCCTCGCGCATGAGCGGATCGAGGTCGAAGATACCGGCGTGGCGGCGCTCCGCTTCGCCAACGGCGCGCTCGGCGTGATCGAGGCCACCACCAGTGCTTACCCCGGGTTGTTGAAGAAGACCGAGATCCACGGCACGAAGGGGACCGTCATCGTCGAGCAGGATGACATCCTGCTCTGGCAGTTCGAAAAGGACACGGCGAAAGACCGCAGCATTCGCGAGAAATTCGCGAAGCGGGTCGGCGGCACCGGGGGCGCGAGCAACCCGGCGGCAATCTCCTATCAGGGGCACCTCGACCAGTTGAAGGACTTCGTGAAGGCCATTCAGACCGGAGGCGAACCGCTCGTGAACGGCAGCGAAGGCCGCAAGAGCGTGGAGATCATCCTCGCCATCTACAAGTCCTCGAAAACCGGACGACGGATCGAACTCGGCAAGCGCTGATCGCCCTGTGCGTCGTGTTCGCACGAACGATTTGTCAGCGGCGGCCCTGCGGTTTTCACTGGCCGGGCCGCCGCTGCTCTTGACGCGTTCGCGCAGCGGGGGGACACTGGCAGACAGTTCCGGTCCCGCAACGCCCCAGCTGCTGCCGGGACTGACGAATATTTCGCCACGGAGCGGCGAAATTCCGGGTTCCGGCGCCTCAAGGGAGTGATCTGGCGATGAACTTGCAGCAGTGGCGGTATCGCATCGAGTATGTCGCGTTCCGACTCCTGTTGTGCGTCTGGCAGATCTTGCCGCCGCGGCAATGTGTCCAGCTTGCGAAAGCCCTCGCGTTCTTCATCCATCGCTGCCTGCCGCGAAAGCTGACACGCTACGCGGTCGCCCGCGACAACCTGCGGCAGGCGCTCGGGCCCGACGCGAGTGACGAGGAGATCGATCGCACGATCTACGGCATGTGGGTGCACCTGTTCCGCATGCTTTCCGAGATCGCGTACCTGCAGCGGAAGCTGCGGCTGCACAATGTTCTCGATGTCATCGAGTTCCGGAACAAGCCCGAGGTCGTGCAGGCGTTCGCGTCGGGACGCCCGGTGCTCTTGCTCAGCGGGCATTTCGGGAACTGGGAGATGGCCATCTCGGTCTTCGGACTGTTCGGATTTCCGATGGGAGTCGTGGCCCGCGATCTGGAGAATCCGCTGCTGAATCAATGGTTTCTCGATTTCCGTCAGGCCACGGGGCATCGCCTGATGGGCAAGAAGGACTTTGATGATATGGCCACGCTGCTCGAAGGGGGAGCGTGCTTTGCGATGCTCGGGGACCAGGACGCGGGCCGCGGCGGGGTGTTCGTCGATTTCTTCGGCCGTCCCGCTTCGACTCCGAAGACGATCGCGCTGCTGGCGATGCAGTACAACGCACTGATCTGCGTCGGGTATGCCCGGCGGCTGGCGGATGTCCCCGCCGACTGGGTACGGTTCGAACTCGGCTGCGAGGCGGTCATCGATCCCTCCACCATCGAGGCGGACAATCCGATCGAGGAGATCACGGCGCAGTATACGGCGGCGCTGGAGCGGATCGTCCGCCGTGCGCCCGAGCAGTATTTCTGGGTGCATCGCCGCTGGAAAAGCCAGCCCGGCCAGCGTGCCGAGCGACGGCGGGCGATTGCTGCCCGGCGGAAAGCGGGCTGAACGCCTCGCCCGGTCATCGGTGCTCTGGAAGTCGCTTCCGCCACGGGGCAGGGGGCGGAGTGCGCCTGCCGCTTCATTGCTCCCTTCCGGCAGGAGCCTAGAATGGTCTGATGCCTCTCCGCGACCTCTTGCGAAGAGGCAGTTCGAGGCGGCGTTGCGAGAGCCGGTCAGGCTCCGCGCTGTGCGACTTAACTGTGCAACTTACTTGTTACGCGAGTGCAGAATATTCCAGGGTGAGGGAGCTTCATGTCCCGGTGGGTTCGGGTCGCCACTGTCGATGAGATTCCTCCGGGGACCGGCAAAGAGCTGGTCGCCGGGGAGCGAATCATCGCCCTATACAATGTTGACGGGCAGTTCCATGCGCTCGACGGGATATGTCCGCATGCCGGCGGGCCGCTGGGAGAGGGGTGCCTCACCGGGACGATCGTCACCTGTCCCTGGCATGGCTGGCAGTTCGACGTGACGACCGGCCGGCATTGCCTGAACGCGAATCTGACACACGGCCGATTCGAGGTGCGCTTGGAAGGGACGGAAATCTTCATAGAGCTTCCCTAGCTTCGCTCTGTTTTGCAGAGCGCAGGTTCGGACGCGGGGCCCTCGCGAATCGAGAAATCCCGTTATTCCTTTCTCCTCCCTGGGACCGATAGAAGAGATGCGAACGTCGCGCGCCGTCAAAATCGGCACGCGGGGGTCCGGATCTTGGACAGGGGGACGCGATGGCCACGCAGGCACACAAGGGACTGTGGGTGCTGCTGCTTTGCAGCATGACGGGAATCGTCAGCAGTGACGCGGTTGCAGGCGACCAGTACTGCGAACCGCACGATCCGACGCCCGGAATCCGTCAGCGGTGGTGGAAAGGCAAGCCGTGGCCGCCTCAGCCGCGCTCCGTCGGTCCGAAGGCCTCGTTCACCGACCAGTACCATTACAGCCACTATTGGCCGTATCCGCATACCTGTCAGGATCGCGACATCGTCCGCTCGGCCCTCGAGCAGCAGGTGGCGAACGGATGGGTCGAACAGACCACACTTTACGACCAGCACTTCGACCTGCAGACGAATGAGCTGAACGCGGCGGGACGTCGGCATCTGATGTGGATTCTGCTGCACGCCCCCCCGATGTACCGTGCCGCCTACGTGGCGACGACCGAGACGCCCGAGTTGAGCCAGGCGCGGCTGGTGAATACCCAGCTGGCCGCCAGCCAGATTCTCGGGGCCGAGAACACCCCGCCGATCATGCTCCGGGCGTCGATCCCGCAGGGGGCAAGCGCACAGGAGCTCGACCTGATCCGTCGCAAGTGGCTGTCGACGCTGCCCGATCCGCGGCTGGATTATACGGCTCCGACAAACTCCGCACCGGGCGCTCAGGCGCCGTGACGGAGCATCTGGTCTGAGGGGGAATTGGGACGCGTGGAGCGTGGTCGCTCTCGGGGGACTGCGTTCCACGACACAACGCCCCTCTTCCCCACTTCCTTCCCCCTCTTTTGGAAGGTACTGCGGACTGCGATGATCGACAGCCGAAATCCGAATCCGACCGGCGGAGGTTCCGAACCTCCGCGAATTCCGCCGCTCCAGCCGCCGCGGAGTGTATCCGGACCGCCGCAGGATCTGTATTCGCAGGTTTTCCAGCAGGCGTGGGCGCCTTCTCCGGGGCAGCCGCAGACTCCCCGTCCGCGGGGGCCCTCCTCGCTCGCGCGACTTCCGGCGGCCCCGCCCGCCCCGGCGAATCTTCACGAGAGCGGGCTGGGGCTGATGCAGGTCTGCGACCTGATCCTCAAGCAGCTTTATCTTCAGGGGAGCCTGCTGGGAGTCGACCTCGCCCGCAACGCGCGGCTCCCGTTCAACATCATCGATGAGGGGCTGCGCTTCCTGAAAGAAGAGAAGTGCCTCGAAGTCGCCTCCGGCGAATTGATCGGCCGCGTGTCGTACCGGTTTCACCTGACCGATCTGGGGCGGGTCCGCGCGCGCGAGGCATTCGAACAATGCCGGTATGTCGGACCGGCGCCGGTTCCGCTCGAAGCCTATGTCCGGCAATGTTCACGGCAGGCGGTGACGGGGACGGCATGCACGCCCGAAGCGCTCAGCGATGCCTTCAGTGAACTGATCATCCGGCCGTTCCTTCTCGATGAGCTCGGGCCGGCAGTCTGCAGCGGCAAGTCGATCTTCATCTACGGCCCGCCCGGCAACGGGAAGACCATGATCGCCAAGGGGCTGGGAAAATTTCTCAATACCTACGGCGGCGAGATCTATGTGCCGTATGCGATCCACACCGAGAACAGCATCATCACGATGTTCGATCCGACGATCCATACCGCGACCGACAAGGATGATCTGCACGGGACCGAAATGGGGGGCGGTGCCTACGCGATGAACGATGCCGGGCGGCTTCTGCACGAGAATCCCCCGGATCTCCGCTGGCGCCGCATCCGCCGCCCCGTGGTGATCACCGGCGGTGAGCTGACATTGGAGATGCTCGAACTCCGCTACAACGCGACGTCGAACTTCTACCAGGCCCCGCTGCATATCAAGGCGAATGGCGGGGTGTTCCTGATCGACGACTTCGGCCGCCAGATCGTCAGCCCCCGCGACCTGCTCAACCGCTGGATTCTGCCGCTGGAAGAGCGCATCGATTACCTGACGCTCGCCACCGGCAAGAAGTTCTCGGTGCCTTTCGAACAGCTGATCATCTTCTCGACGAACCTCGATCCGCGGGAACTGGTGGACGAGGCGTTCCTGCGGCGAATCCGTCACAAGATCAACGTGGGGACTCCCAGCCGCGAACTGTTCACCGACATCTTCCGGCTGGTCTGCGAATCGAAACGGATTCCCTATTCGCCGGCGGCGGTCGAGTACTTGTATTCAACGTTCTACGACCAGGGAAAGCCGCCACGGTCGAGCGATCCCCGGGATTTGCTGGAGATCGTGCAGTCGATCTGCCGATTCCGGAATCAAGAGGTCGAACTCGGTCCGGAGTTAATGGCGGAAGCTGCGAAACGCTTCTTCTGTCAGATCTGATCGACCGGAACTCGTTGGGGCGGAACCGCGAGAGGCGGAGCCCCGCAGCTTTCCGTGGTGTGATTGTCGTGTCCGCTGCAGGTGAGTGCAGGGACGGTTTTCTTCACTGCGGTTCTCGGCTATGCACATGGAGGTGCGGGTTGGCTGCCAATGTTTTTTCATCGGGCCGGCTCGCCGGCGTCGCCTGTGTCTGCCTCGCGCTCGCCGGCTGTGCGACGGGATCGGCACCCTTCGGCGACATGTTCGCCTCGGAGAAATCCGCTGAGGCTTCCCCCCGGCTGAAACTCGCCTGGGCCGCGCTCCAGGAACGCGAGGGGAAACTGACCGAAGCCCGCGAAGGCTACACGTCGGTCCTGAAAAAGGATCCCAAGTCGGTTGAAGCGATCCTCGGACTGGCGCGGCTGGATCAGCTTGCGAACCGCCCTGAGGACGCGGAACGCCGCTTCCGCAAGGCTCTCGAAATCGCCCCCAACTCGCCCGAAGTGCACGATGCCGTCGGCCAGTTCTATGCCGACTACCAGCGCTGGCCCGAAGCGGTTGAGCAGTTCCGGCTCGCCGCGAATGCACAGCCGAACGAAGCGATCTACCGCTATCATCTCGCCGTGGCGCTCACCAAATCGGGGAATCCAACCGAAGCCCTGGCGCACTTCAAGGTGACCGTGGGCGAGGCCGAGGCACACTACAACGTGGGTCGGATCCTCTACGACATGGGGAACGTCTCCGCGAGCGAAGAGCACTTTGCGCTTGCCGTGATGAAGAATCCGCAGCTCGAGGAAGCCAGGACCTGGCTGGAAGAACTGCGAATCGAACGGGGCGGTTCGAAAGTGATGCTTTCGTCCGGCCCGGCGCAGGACCGGAGTGTCCCCAATGCACCGGCGTCGGTCTCCACTCCGAGTGGTTCGACGTCGTCGACACAGGCCGTTCCCAATCGGCCGTTGCCTTCAGTTTCCGCGGCGCAGCCGGTCTCCGGTTTGCCGATGCTTCCTGCCGCCACACCGACGCGGCCGGCCGAAGAAGTCCAGCCGGCCCCGGCCTCCGCAGGGGCCACCCGAGTGAGTGCGGTCGTGACCCCGAACGAACGGCAAGTCCTGCAGGCGGAATCACGGACGCCGCACTCCACCGTTCTGGGGACGCGCGAACTGACGCCGATGCAGCGGGAACAGATGCAGAACCAGCGGCACGCGGGAGGGGCACCCTCCTTCGGAGGACCGCCGCCGTATGATCCCCAGCCGCGCTAGCGATTGACGGAATCCCGGCAGCGGGCGGACTTCACGGAGAAGAAAGAGAGCGACGCGTACTCACCCGTTGGGCGCAAGGTTTTGCGACCGGCACTCCAACACGGCGGCGTAGCCACTGTACCAACGACGCAAGCCCGAGGCCTCGCAGGGGGGAACTCTCCCCAATGCGACGCTTCGGGCTGATTGTCTATCGAGCCGGCCCCGAATCGATGGGCCTGCTGCGCCGTCGATCCAGCTTCCCTGGCGCAGCGGCCGTTTACTCGGCGCTGGCGTCCTCGAAGGTGAAGAGCGGGCTGATCTTGCGCGCCTGGGCCAGCAACTGGGCCTTTTCCCCTTCGTTGGTGGACTTTGCGTACTGTTGCCGAATCTTTCGAAGCTTCACCTTGCGGGATCGGCGGCGGGCGATCTCCCGTTGGCGTTCAACGCGTCCCATAGCCTGTGCTGCCTTGTATTTCCAAGTACACTCTGAGTGGCCGTTGCCGGCCGATCTGCCAAACTGGCGCAAGTCCTATCTTGTAGCAGTCCCGCCCGGTGCCGTCAACTGCGGCCAACGCTCTCAAACATGCTTTCCCGATGCTTTTCCGCTGCGGCGGGTTATCCCGGGCGACCCGGTGCCGCGGAACGTGACCTGCAAGGAAAAGGTCATGACGGGCCGTCGCTGTTTCCCCCAGAGATGGCGACAGTCTCCGTGCATCTGCCGGGAGTCGCGCCGGCCGGATTCGTGCGGTCATGTGCCGGGCGGGTTCCCTACAGACCATGTCGCGGCGGCTCTAGAATAACTTCGGGCGAAGTGAAACTTCCATAACGAGGGTTGGCACCAGCATGAGCGCACGCTATCGGGAGATCGTGAACGAGTTGCGTCAGGCGTTTCCCAAACCTGTATCGGACCGGATGCACGACGCTTACTTCGTCTTCTCCTTTCTGCGGGCACTCGATCAGGTGGACGGGATGAAGTCCGCCATGCCGCTGCTGGGAGAACCGGTCGAGCTCGATTATGACGCAGCCCGGGCCCGCCGCATTGAGACCGAGCCGCTGCAGCTCGAACAGGTGACTCTGGAGCTTGTCGAACATCTCTCCGGGATGTTCATCTTCGGACATCCCCGCGCCCAGATTAATGTCGTCCCCTCACCGACGATCGCGAGCATCATCGGCGGACTGCTCCCGTCGATTTACAATCCCAACCTCGTCAGCGATGAATCATCGCGACAGATCGCCGTCGCCGAGGTCGAGGCGATTTCCATGACCGCCGACCTGCTCGGTTACGATCCGCTGACCGCCGGCGGCCTGTTCACCTTTGGCGGGACCGGAACCAGCCTCTACGGGGTGAAGCTCGGACTGGAGAAGGCGTGTCCGGGAACGATGAAGCAGGGCTTGCGGGAGCGGGCTTACGTCCTCTGTTCCGATCGCGCCCACTACGCGGCGCTCAGCGTGGCCGGCTGGCTGGGACTGGGCGAGAACCAGGTGATTCGCGTTCCCAGTACCCCCGAGAACGAAATCCGCACCTGCCTGCTCGAATCGTACGCCCGCGACCTGCTCAAGCAGGGGGGAAAGATCGCAGCCATTATTGCCACCATGGGGACAACCGATGCCTTTGGTCTTGATGACCTTCAGGCCATCTGCGAGATCCGCGACCAGTTGGTGGACGAGTTCAGTCTCGAATATCGCCCGCACGTGCATGCCGATGCTGTCATCGGCTGGGCCTGGAGCGTGTTCAATGACTACGACTTCGACCGCAATCCGCTCGGGTTTCGATACCGCACGGTTCGCGCGCTCGCCGGGACGAAACGACGCATCCAGCACCTGGGACTCGCGGACTCGATCGGCATCGACTTCCACAAGACCGGCTTCGCCCCTTATGTGTCGAGTCTGTTCCTGGTCCGCGATGCTCACGATCTGGCGCTCATCTCCCGCGGACAGGAAGCAACCCCTTACCTCTTCCAGTCGGGAGAGTATCATCCCGGTCGCTATACGCTCGAAACGACGCGGAGCGGTGCCGGCCCGATGGCCGCGCTGGCCAATCTGCGGCTGTTCGGCAAGGAGGGATTCCGCTCGCTACTGGGGCATCTCGTCTCGATGGCCGAAGTGCTCCGGGAACACCTCGAAGGGCACGCGGCCACAACAGTTCTGAACGGAGGAAACTTCGGCCCGGTCACCCTGTTCCGCGTCTATCCCGATGGAGTCGATACGTTCTCGGTCCCGCAGCGGGAGCGGACCGATCCCCGCTATCGCGATCTGCTCCGCGCGCACAACGCCTATAACCGCCGCGTATTTGAACTCATCCAGGCGGATGCGCTGAAAGGGAAGGGGGTTGTCATCTCACTGACCGACTCTTATCGCGATACCGACTACGGCGAACCGGTCGTGGCCCTGAAGTCCTATATCATGAGTCCCTTCTCGGAAGAGATGTATGTCGACGCGGTGCTCGAATCGATCTGGAAGGCCCGTCGACAGATCGCCGAAGAGAGCCAGAAATGACGCTCATCTGCTGATCCTTGCGGACCGTGGGTTTCTTCTGTCCTGAATAGGTAGATCCGCAGGTTTCGCAGAGGAGCGCAGATGAGATGACGGCCGCCTGTATCTGTGGGGCATGCGGCCAGTCTCTCGAAATTGATGTGTCTGGTTGCGCCTCGTTCAAGGTGAACTCTCCAATGGGGATTCATTCTGCTTCGTTCTTTCTGCATCGGCAGCATCTGCCGATTTCCCTCCCCGGCGGCATCGATTCCCTGCATGGCGCACGGTGCTGATCGCGGAACTTGAGAGAATCTCTTGACCCGTCCCGAGATTCTTGATATTTCCCGCCCGCTCATTTCCACCCTCACATCACCGCGACAGCTCTAACTCGGGAGAATCCTCTGAAGAGGCAACGCCCCCCGTACGGCCTGTTTGCCGGCTTGCTCGTTCTTGTTCCGATCACGGTCCTCGCGTCCTCCACAGCCTGGGCGCAACCGGCGAGCGGTCCGGTGCTCCTTGCGCCGGAATTCGCCCCCCACGGAACAGGCGGCACGACGATCGTTCCTGCAGGACAGCCTCCGCTGGGAGCTCCGTCCCCGCATGAGGTCTTCCACAACCAGCCGGCAGGAGTTTCCCCGTACCCATCGACCAGCCCCGTGCCGGATCCCCGGTTCTCGGCTCCTCCGGCCAGTCCGTATCCGCAGACCTACGCGCCGGTCCCGGGGAGTGTCCCCGGTCCGACGTATGCGCCTCCCCCGGTCCTGGGGCCGAGCGATCCGTCCAGTTATGCGGAGTTTGATCCCTGGGCGGACGGAAGCATGTCCCCCTGGCGTCCCGACCCGTTCGGACGTTCGCCGTTCCGGGAAACGACGTTCACGGCAGCGTGGCTGGCCGGGAGTGGTGACCGGCTGGGTATGACCGATCTCGAGTTTCGGACGTCGATCCTGCCGCTGGCCTCCGAGTTCCTCAAGCTCACTCCGGGCTTTGCAGTGCACTTTCTCGACGGTCCACGGACCGTCGATCTGCCGCCCCGTTTGTATGATGCCTGGCTCGACATCGCGGCCCGGTTTCCGGTGGGTTCGCTCTGGTTGATGGAACTCGCCGTGCGGCCGGGGTTCTACGGGGATTACGAACACATCAATTCGGACACCTTCCGGATTCAGGGCCGGGCACTCGGACTGACCGAGCTGAACCCCACGCTGAAACTCGGAATCGGGGTCGTCTACCTCGACCGCGAGGATATTCCCGTCCTGCCTGTCGGCGGCCTCTTCTGGGCTCCCGATGAAGACACGCAGCTCGATCTCATCTTCCCGTTGCCGAAGATCGCGCGCCGGGTCTGCCGACGCGGCGGTGACGAGCACTGGGTTTATCTGGGCGGGGAGTTCGGTGGAAACTCGTATTCCATTGAGCGTGCGAACGGGACGAATGATGTCGCCAGCTATCTCGACTTCCGCCTGTTCACGGGGGTTGAGGCCCGGCGGTTTGCCGGTGTGACCTCCAAGCTGGAGCTGGGCTACATCTTCCACCGCCGCGTGGAGTACGAAAGCTCGACGCCCCGCTTCGACCCGAAAGATACTGTGATGATGCGGGCGATCCTCAGCTACTGAGACCGCCTGGCAAATTGCACGCCCCTCGGGCGGCGGTCCCGGGAAATGGCCGCCGCCCATTTTCTCGCAGGTCTTCTCTGCAGGACTTGCGAACCCTCCCGCCACCCGGCACACTGGTACAACGCCCACTTGTATTTCAAAATGGGTCGTTTGTAACAGATAGCTTGTCCCAGGGAGCGGTTCCATGCTGCGGATTGCAATGCGGTGCGGATGTGTTGGTCTGTTCGTCGCTCTTTCCGCCTCGTCATTGCCGGCTGCCGACGAAAAGCCGGTGGACCGGAAGAAGTTCGCAGTCACCGACGTTGCCCAGGCCGACGCCGACTTCGCCGTCCAGGGAGAGTATTCGGGATCCCTCTTCGGAGATTATGGCTTCGCGGAGTGGGCCGGCCTGCAGGTGATCGCCCGTGGCGACGGGAAGTTTGAAGCCGTCGAGTATCGCGGCGGGCTTCCCGGGGACGGCTGGGATGGTTTCCACAAGCGCGCCTATACTGGCGAAACCGGCGAAGCGGGCACGATCCTGCGGGGCGAGAACCGCAGTATCATCCTGCAGAATGGAATCGCGTTCGTCTACGATGGGGCGGGCCGGTATCTCGGTCAGTTGCCCAAGTTTCACCGTCGCAGCCCCACGCTGGGCGCGCCTCCCGCACCCGGAGCCAGAGTCCTGTTCGACGGCACCACCGTCGAGCATTTCAAGAACGGCAAGATGACCGAAGACGGCCTGCTGATGATCGGGGCCGACACCATCGAACCGGTTGGCGACTTCTATCTGCACCTCGAGTTCCGCACCCCTTACATGCCGTACGCCCGCGGGCAGGGACGCGGCAACAGCGGCGTTTACATTCAGGGGCGTTATGAAGTGCAGATCCTCGATTCGTTCGGGCTTGAGGGAGTCGAGAACGAGTGCGGCGGGCTTTACAAGACGAAGGCCCCGGATGTCAACATGTGCCTGCCGCCGCTGGAGTGGCAGACCTACGACATCGATTTTCGTGCCGCCCGCTTTGACAGTGAAGGCAACAAGGTCGCCGACGCGCGATTGACGGTTTGGCACAATGGCGTGCCGATCCACAACCACGTTGCGATCCCCAACAAGACCGGTGCCGGAGCAAAGGAAGGCCCGGAGCCCCGGCCGATCCGGCTGCAGAATCACGGGAACCCCGTGCATTTCCGCAATATTTGGCTGGTGGACTATAGTGCTCCGCAGGTTGTGGAACCCGGCAGCTATGCCGCTGCGTATGCAGCCGTTCCCGCTGTGCCGTGCAACCCCGCCCCGTACTGTTATCCCTGCGGCCGCCGGCGTTGCCGCTGCCGATAAGGGACGACAAACCTGAGAGCTTCAATACGAGCGGCGGGATTCATTCCCGCCGCCCTGACGAGTATTCGTCTCGTCTCTCTTGAAATCTGCGGAGCTTGCTCCACAAGGAAATCACATCCGCAGATGAAGCAGATGAGGGACCAGTCATGCGGGGCGGGAGCCCAGGCTGCTCGACAACCGGTTCGTCCGTAATGAGCGGCGAGGAGGAATCTCGCTGCTCACGTTCTACCGGAGATCTCAGGACAGGTCGGCACGGATGTTGATCCAGGTGCGTTTCTCGAAAGATTCGAGAACCGCGTCGGCGACCGCCTGGGCCGAAGCGCCGTGGTCGAATCCGGGGATGGCGTCACGGCCTTCCACAATCGCCGAGACGAACTCGTACACGAGATCGTAGCGGAAGACCGTGCTGGGAACCCCTTCGTTCGGATTTCGGGGGCTTCCTTCGGGAACCAGGAACTCGGCGGGCACATCCACTTTTTCGAGCGACTGGCCATGCTTTCCGACGAGGATCGTGTTCGGCTCTTTCAACTGATAGACCGCTGATCCCTCGCTGCCGTTGACTTCGGCCCAGTCGTGGCCGAAGCCATTGAAGTGATAACCCTTCATCAGCGTGCTGCCTTCGAGCACACCCACGCCGCCACGATCGAACTGGCAAATGAGTGCAGACCAGTCATCGACTTCAGAGGGAGGGCAGGGGGTGCCGTCCGGATTGCGGTCACGGGGAGCATAGGTGGCGACGGCTCCGCAGATCGACGTTATCTGCCCCATCAGATCCTGGGCATAGTCGATCCGATGGATGGTCATGTCGAACAGGTCGCCCGCACCGGCCAGCTTCTTGTATTGCCGCCATCCCCAACTTGTCTCCGGCCAGTCAAGAAACCGCTGGCTGCGGAAGTGACGGGGCACCCCGAGACCACCGCTGTAAACGAGGTGCCGCAGATACTTCATCGAAGGGGCGAACCGGTATGTGAACGCCGTCATGTGCCGAACCCCCTTGTCGCGGGCGGCGCGGTACATTTGCGCGGACTCTTCGAAGTTGAGTCCCAGCGGCTTCTCGCACATGACGTGCTTGCCCCCGGCGACGCAGGCGAGCGTGATCGCCAGGTGGGTGTAATTCGGCGTGCAGATGATCACGGCGTCGATATCCGGATCAGCCGCGATGTCTTCATAGCGGGGCGTGGTCCTGATCGGGCCCCAATCCGCTTGCCGCTTTGCGAGCAGTTCTTCGTTCGGGTCGCACGCGGCGACCAGCTCGGCACGCGGATCGATGCGAATTCCCGGAACGTGATGATAATCCGCCACCGCCCCCGCACCGATGATTGCAATCCGCACCGTGTCGGCCATGAATGCTCCTCGCGGCCCGCAGGCCAGTTTCCCAGGCGGTTTCTGACTCGACTGACGTTGGTATCCGACGCTTCCGAAATTCTCGGCCTCATACTTAATCGTGGGCCGAGGCTTTCTGCAACTGTGCCGCCAGCTGGAGCGCCTCCTCGCGGGAATGGATGCGACCTTCGAGCTGCGCGTCGCGGATCTGTTCGAGCAGCGACTTGAACGCGGGGCCGGGGCGCAGACCGTGGCGGATCAGATCATCGCCGGTCACCAGCGGCGGCGGATTCAACTGCTCGGGCGGCGTTTCACGCAGGAACTGCTCGCAGAACTCGACCTGCGGGGCGTCGCGGTAATGAGCGTGCGCTTCGGCCCGTTTCAGGGCGAGCAGGTCATGAATGTGCTCCGAAGCGAGCAGCCGTTTCAGCTGGGCGAGCGGCATTCGCGGCGCATTGTCCAGATCGTGCTGATGCTTGATCAGCCAGCAGATGTGATCGATCTCCTTGTTGGAGAGGCGGAACCGCCGACCGATATTGGCCGCCGACTGAAACGTCACGCCCGGCAGATCGTAGAGAATTGCCGCGAACGCCAGTTCGAAGCTCGGTTGCGGCAGTGCCTGCAGGAGTCGCAAGAGCGCGTTCCAGCGGGTGAACTCGGCGGCCTCGGTTGCCGGATCGACCAGCGGATGGAGCTCCGGAAGAATCTCGGTCAGCAGCTGTGTTTGCCGGGCCAGCTCCAGCGCCAGCACGCGGCGCGGATCGACGAGCATCCGTTTCAGTTCCTGCGTAATCCGCTCGGCACTGACGATGTGGATCTCCGGGGCCATCTCGCGGATGGCGAACGCCGTTGCCTCATCCAGTTCGAAGTCGAGCGTCGCGGCAAACCGGATTGCGCGGAGCATCCGCAGCTTGTCCTCGCGGAAGCGGGCATGCGGGTCACCAATCGCCCGCACGATCTTTCTCTCCAGATCTTCCCGGCCGCCCACGTAGTCGTAGACCTGCTCGGTGAGCGGGTCATAGAAGATTCCGTTGATCGTGAAATCGCGACGCTGCGCATCCTCTGCCGGGGAGCAGAACACGACGTGCTCGGGGCGACGCCCATCGAGATACGGTCCCTCGGCACGGAAGGTTGCAACTTCGACATCCCCGGCACCCGGGGGGCCGTGGACGAGGATCACTCCAAAGGCCGCACCGACCGCCCGAGTCTGTCGGTGTCCAAACAGCTGGCGAACGCTCTCCGGACGTGCGTCAGTGGCGACATCGAAGTCTTTCGGTTCCTTCCCGAGAAGCAGGTCGCGGACGCACCCTCCGGCCCAGAAGGCGGTGTATCCGGCCTCCTGCAGCCGCCGCACGACTTCGACGGCGAATTCTCGTTGAGGGTGATTCTGTCCCGCATACATGACGCCCGCCCCGTTTCCGTTCTGGCGTTCTGAAGTCTGGAGGTCGAATTCTCGAGGTCGATCGCGGTGCCGGTCTGTCCGTCGGAGGTGTGCTCGCCGGCGTGCTGTCGTGAGTGTAACAGCCTTCCTGCCGGAGCACGATGGTTCTGGAGCCGGGGAGTGGAGGCGGCACCCGCAGAGACAGCCAGGCGACGCGGGCGGTTCGGGATAGGCTGATCCGGAGAGGGGGGATATACTTTCCGGCCGTCTGCGGAGCCGGTTGGAAGCGGGAGGGAAACCGCCTGGCCATACCGCCGACACCGGGCCTGATTGCGATCGAGGAGGTTCGTCATGGACAAGGATGTCGCGGGGCGGAACGACGACACGAACGGCGGAACGGCGATTCACTGCGGCTGGATCGTTGCCGCTGTCATTGCGGCGCTTCTGGGAGCGATCCCGGTGGTGAAGCGGACGGTCGACGGGAGCTCCGACCTGCGGGGGTTCCATCGCATCTGGAAGGCGAACCTCGAAGCGCCGATGCAGCCCGTGCGGCAGAACGGGGAAGTTAAAGACGACCCCGATCCCTATCCGCCGAGTTCGTACGTCCTTTTCGCGCCGCTCGGGGCGCTGCCGCTCTGGGGGATCGGGCTGCTCTGGTACGTGCTGAACCTGGCGTGTTCTTGGGGCATCTGGCGGCTCTCCTGCCGCCTGCTCGATTTGCAGACGCATGAACGCGGGGCGTTGCTGTGCGCCTCGGTCGGAGTCCTGCCGTTCTGGATGGGGAATCTCGCGCGGGGGCAGAATGCGCCGCTGCTGATGCTCTGCATTCTGGGGGCATTCTGGCTGGCCCGGCAGCAGCGAAGCTTCTGGTCCGGGGCGCTGATCGCTCTCGCCTCCTTGGTGAAGGTCATCCCGGCGGTGTTTCTGCTGCCCTTTCTGATCCGCCGTGATGTGAAAGCCGTCGCGGGCTTCGCAGCGACTCTCGTTGTCGTCGTCGTGCTGATCTCCAGCCTGTTTTTCGGGCCGCGAACGAATTACGAATTCCATCAGCGCTGGTGGACCTTCGTCACGCGAGGCTCGGAAGGGCCGGCGGATCCCTTCCATCCCGACACGATGCGCAGCTCCACCCGTTCGAACAACCAGTCGCTCGAAGCAGTGCTTGCTCGGCTGATGTTGCCGATCCCCACGGCATCAAAACCCGATTCGCTGAAGGTGAACGTGGTGACCGCCGATGCGGCGGCGTGGCGCATGGCCCGGAAGATCTCCATCGGGGCCGTTCTCGCCGCCTGTGCTCTGGCGCTGGTCGGTCTGCGGCGGCGTCACGCGCAGGGGACAGGCATCGTGGAAGGGGAAGCTTCCCGTTCGGGCACGCTTCTCAATCCCTTTGCCGCCGAGATGGCAATTGTCGCACCGGTCATGCTGATCGTTTCGCCGATTGTCTGGTCGCACTATTACTACTGGATGTTCTTTCCGCTGGCGGCGATGCTCGCACGCCCGGAAGGACGGGAGAGAAGCCAGCAGAGCATTTTCGCCTTGTGGATGGTGGCGACCCTGCTGATCGGTGTGCATGTCTCGCGGTCGATTGGCGTCAACCTGTGGGCGACCGCAGCGGTCTTCACCTGGTTTGCATGGCCGCCGTTCAAGGCTCTCGGTATGCGAACCGTTCATGATCTCCCCGACGCGTCCGCGACTGAGAACGACACGCGTCCGGAGCTGCGACGGGCGGCGTGAGCCGCCCCCGGGGAACGCGATTTCACTTTGAGGAACAGGCATTCGCCCTGTCGGGGGCGCTGCGCTTTTCCCGCAGGCGGATTCGTGCTACCTGTAGGTGCGTTTGACCGGTTGAGTCGGTGATCGGTTACCCTGTGTCTCCGTTCCGTCGTCCTGCACCCGTGCTGGGGAGAACATCATGAGCGAAGCGCCTATCCGGTTCGTGACAAACGACAATCTGACCGTCGAAGAGCTTCCCTGGGGGCCGCACGACTGGCTGGTCCGGCCGGACATTGTTCCCGCTGCCGACAAGCTGCTGCTCGTTCGCGTCCACATGCCGCCGGGGCAGGGGCATGCGTTCCATCGTCACCCCGAGATGGAGGAGATCATCTACATCCTCGAAGGTCAGGCCGAGCAGTGGGTGGACCGCGAGAAGCGTCTGCTCGGGCCGGGAGAGACCGCGCACATTCCGATGGATGTCGTGCACGGCACCTATAACGCGGGGGACTCGACACTCCGCTTCCTGGCGATCCTCTCGCCGGCGAAGATCGAAGGTCCGCCGCTCGTCGACATGAGCCAGGAAGAACCCTGGAAGTCGCTGCGCAGCGATACAGTGACTTCCTGAATCCGATGTTTTCCGCTTTTCCAGGTACATTGACTGCAGGACTTAGTCGGCGTCGTGTAAGCACGCGTCGTGCCGGGATGCGGCTGAACTTTGGCGTGTTGAGAACAACCGACAGGCCAGGCAGCCCGGGGCAGCACATGCCGAACTAGGCTGAGCTGGAACGTCCCCAGTCGCGGTGGAAATCCACCGTGCAGGTCGCGGTGGTGTGGGGCGAGTGCCTTCGTCACCGCGAGATTGCCGTGAAGGAACACGTCTTCTCTGCGGGAGAAGTCTGCACTGGACGCGGCAATGTTTGCCACTGCTTCATCAAGAGCGGGCATCGAAGGAGGGAGACCCTGGTCCCTAGTTTTCGGTCTCACGGTGAGGTAAATCCCTGAAGTTAGACAATTTCTACTGGACTCCCGGCAAATCTCACTTGCCTCAAGCTAAGATGAGTGCCGGAGCGACGATCTACCTCTGTTCAGATCGTCTCGATCAATTCTGCTGCTGTCCGCGGCGTTTCATTTCTTGCCGCCGGAATACAACAGCGGCAATCCGTCTATCTTTGAGGGCGATGATGCGCGAGACCCGCGACAGAACTGAGTGGGGTGCGAGTGCGCATACGATCGACGGTGGAACTGAAAAGAAAGGGAGCAGTACGGTGTCCCTCCTGGAGCCGGAGTCTGATGCGGCGATCCTCCTGGGAAAAGCAGAATCTGCGATCCGAAAGCTGGCGGAGCGGTATTCCCTGGGGCCGCCGGAAAGTCAACGGACCGGCACAAAGCTGGTGGCCCTGGCGAACAACATTACTGCGTGTCGCATGAAACTCGATGAGATCCTGCGGCACGCCGGCTCATCGCCGTTGTAAGGTTGCGAGGCCAGGCACTGCGGAAACAGACCGGCGCTGCGGAATCTTCCGGCGCTAACGTGTCTGATAGGGGGTGGTCTCGTTTGCCGCAGCGACGTGGTGGTTTTCCACTGGCTGCTTTCCACCGGGGGGCCATGGACTGTTTCGGGCGGAGCGGTCAGGAATGTGCTCCGGGTGAGCTGCCCGGCCCAAGCGGAAAGCACACGGCGCAAGAAAACACCCGGCCCCTTCCCGGAAGAGAAAGGACCGGGTGCTGTTTTCTCAGAGGATCGGAGTCTGGTTGAGGCCGGAGGACTCAGCCGGACTGTGCCCGAAGGCAGAACCGATCAGCCAGGAAGGCAGGGGAGAGGTTAGTAGCGACCGCCGCGATCACCGTAACCACCCCGGCCACGTCCACCACCGCCGCCGCCGCCGTAACCGCCTCCGCCGCCGCCCGAACGGGCTTCGCGCGGACGCGCTTCGTTGACGACCAACGGACGACCGCCTTGCGGCTGGTCGTGCAAACTGCGGATCGCGTCCTGAGCTTCGTTATCGTTGCTCATTTCGACGAATCCGAAACCCTTGCTCCGCCCCGTGTCCCGATCCTGAATCACCTGCGCGCTCTGAACGGCACCAAACTGGGAAAACAACTTCTCAAGCTCGGAACTGCTCATGGTGTAAGGCAGATTTCCGACATACAACTTCTTGCCCACCACAACACTCCTGTTTGCAAGGGCATCGCGACCCAACTTTCACTTTCCGGGTCGACTTCGAAAGGGGCTACGACAGCCCGCGGCGGGAGGGCGATAGAGACAATCCAGAGCCGATTCCCAGGAACCAACATCACGCGCTCGTTCGACGAACCTACCGAAGGAAATTGTATCCCTCGCCGACTCCAGCGTATACAGCAGTTTTCCGGAAATCCCGCCGGGAAGTTCCCGGTAACTTGACAGGTCGGGGCGGGGATCTGGCCGTTCGTCCCCACACCGGGTCAACCCTCCGGGGATGGCCCGCTTCACGACCCTTCTGGAAACGGACCATGCTGCTCACGGTGTACGCCAGTCGCGTGCCACTCTAGAATGACGGGAGCGGTTTGAGACGTTTTCAGGGCCGTGCTGCACGCCGTTCGCGCGAAACAGATGTGAAACCATCGAACCGGAGACAGCCGGAACACACCGGCGAGAAGTTGACACCCGGCGGAACCGGTAAGGGCAGGCTTGTTTTTCCGCTGCTCCGGGACCGGTCTGCAGAGGTTCCCAGTCCATCCCACACGCAGTCGTCCGCATGACATTCCTGCGCACCCTGGTCGAGCGATTCCTCGGAGTTCCCCCCTCCGATCCCGGGCAGGGGACCGAATGGAACTTTGATCACAACTTTCCCTGGCCTCCCTGGCTGCTGCTTCTGTTTGTGATTGGGGCCGTCGCCTATGTCGTGCTGCTCTACCGCCGCGATGCCGCGACGCATTCCCGCCGGGCCCGCGCACTGCTGGTGAGCCTGCGCCTTCTCGCCATCGGTCTGCTGCTCTTTGTGCTGAGCGAAGCGGTCCTTGCGATCGCCCGGACAGGGCTCCCGTACGTCGTCGTTCTGGTCGACGTCTCCGGCAGCATGGATACCCCCGATCAGTATCAGGATCCGACGCTCCGGAAAGCCGCCGACCGGCTCTTTTCCGATGCGGCTTCGCAGGACCGCTCGCGACTCACTCTCGTCAAGGCGGTGCTCACCCGTCGCGAGGGAGAACTGCTCCGCCGGCTGCAACAGCGGCACAAACTCCGTGTCTACACCTTCGCGGACGGAGCGACCTGGCTCGGCAATCGCGATCTCGTCCGCCCGGAAGACGTGGAATCGCTGCTGCCGCTGCTGCGGGAACTGAAACCCGACGGAGAGCAGACCCGCCCCGGTGTGGCGCTGCGCCACGTGCTGAACGAGCTTCGCGGCAACCCGCCCTCCGCAGTGGTGGTCATCAGCGATGGAATTACGACTACGACGGATGCCGAGCGGCTGACGGCTGCCGCCGAGTTCGCCCGCTCCCGGGCCGTGCCGGTCTACACGATCGGCGTCGGCAACGACGAACCGCTTCGCGATGTCGCGCTCTTTGACACCCTCGTCGACGAAGTCGCGTTCGTTCAGGATCCGATCACTTTCACGGCGAAGCTCAAGGCGACCGGTTTCATCGGCCAGCAGGTCGAGCTGCGGCTGCGGGAAGCCAACTCGCCGCAGGTTCTCGCGAGCAGGCAGGTGAAGATTGTCAGCGACACCGATCCGCTGAAGGTCGAGCTCACCTATGTGCCTCCTGAGGTTGGTGAATTCAATTACGTGCTCGAGGCGCAGCCGCTGCCCAAGGAATTCCGGCTGGATAACAATCGCGAAACCCGGCACGTCAGCGTGCGTCAGGAGAAGATTCGCGTGTTGCTGGTCGATTCGGTCCCGCGGTACGAGTTCCGTTACCTGAAACACCTGCTGGAGCGGGATAAGACGATCGAACTGGCGACCGTCCTGCAGGATGCCGACCCCGAGTATGCGAGCGAAGACGGGACCGCCCGTCCGCACTTCCCGGTGCGGAAGGAAGAGCTTTTCCAGTTCGACGTGATTCTGTTCGGCGATGTGAATCCGGCATATCTGAGCGGGCCGGTGATGGAGAACCTGCGGGAGTTCGTGCGGGACAAGGGAGGCGGACTGCTGATGATCGCGGGGCCGCGTCACAATCCGCTGAAGTATCGCGGTACGCCCCTGGAGACACTCCTGCCGATCGAACTGGATGAGGCCCGGGCCCCCGCTCCCGACATGGTTCTGACGGAGAGCTTCCGCCCGGAACTGACCATTGAAGGAATGAAGGGAACGTCGATTTTCCGGTTTGCGGAGGATGAGCCGGAGAGTCTGCAGATCTGGAATCAGCTTCCGGGCCTCTTCTGGCTGTTGGAAGCTCCCGAGACGAAACCGGGAGCGATCGTGCTGGCGGCGCGTCCGGCCCGCTCGGGGAGCGACCGGAGCCTGCCGGTCATCTCGCTATTGCGTTTCGGTGGTGGAAAGGTGCTTTTTCACGCAATTGACGATACGTGGCGCTGGCGGTTTCGCGTCGGCGATCTGTATTACGGTCGCTATTGGATTCAGGCGATCCGCTATCTCTGCCGGTCGCGGCTGTTGGGACGCGACCGGACGGCGGAGTTGACTCTCGACCGGACGGTGTATCCACGGGGAGAGCCGATCTACTTTCGCGTCCGCTTTCTCGACGAGCGACAGATGCCCACTGAGGATGACGGCGTCACGGTGATCGTCGAACGGCAGGGGGATGCCCAGCGGCGGGTCCAGTTGAACCGGTTGCCTCAAGCGCCCACGGTCTTTGAAGGGCAGCTCTCGCAACTGGCCGAAGGTTCGTATCACGCGTGGGTTTCGACTCCCGCGTTTCGCGAAGCTCCCCCGTCAAAGGACTTTCGCGTGGAGACGCCGGTTCACGAGCGGCAGGTACTGCGGATGGATCGGGGAGAGCTGTCGCAGACGGCCAAGCGAACGCTGGGAAAGTACTATTCGTTTGCCCAGGCGGAGCGGCTGGTGAATGACCTTCCCGCAGGGCAGCCCGTGCCTCTCAAGGCCGAGGAACCGATTCGGCTCTGGAACCACTGGCTGGCGCTGCTGCTGGTTGCCAGTGCGCTGGCGGCGGAATGGATTTTGCGCAAGCGGTTACGGCTGATATAATTGAAGCCGGGACCGGTACTTCGCGGCGTGGCGGGCGAGGGCTGGATTCAGGTTGTGAAGGAACTTTCCGGGGGCGGTTCCGGTCGAAAGGCACAGGCGATGCACTCGCCCGCAGTCCTTTTGCACACTCCGCTCCTGCCGGGATCGCCGAATGTCACATCCCTTGAAACGCCGACTGGCTCAGATTCGTCGCCGCATCCGTCAGGTGCTGTTCTTGTACGGCATCAGTTGGGTGCTGGCTGTGACGATCAGCGCCCTGCTGCTTGTCGGCTTTCTTGACTGGCTGCTGCACCTCGACGATCCGGGAGTCCGGTTGATTCTCGGGCTGTCGATTACCGTGGCTACCCTCGGCGTGGCGTGGCGGTTTCTGATCGCTCCATTGCGGACGCGGTTTGACGATCTGGATCTCGCGCTCCGCGTCGAGGAACGCTATCCGGAACTGCGCGACAGCCTGGCGAGCACCGTCGAGTTCGTCGAGCGGGGGTTCGATCCGGGCATGGGCTCGCCGGCCTTGCAGAGACGCGTAATCGAGCGGACGACCCAGCGGGTCGAGACCATCGAATTCGGGGATGTCGTGCAGACCCGCTCTGTCCGGCGGATCGCTGCCGTCGCGATCGGTGTCTGTCTCACCGCCGGGCTGGTGATCGGTTTCAATCAGCTTGAAGCGGCCACAGCACTGCGGCGACTGGCATTTCCGTTCTCCGCGACTCCCTGGCCGCGCAGTACCGAGCTTCGTCTCGTGAACTCTCAGCTGGAAGCGCTGGAGTCGAGTCCGGAAGAACCGTTGCGCGTCGCCCGCGGCGATACGCTCGAACTGTATGTGATCAACACGAAAGGGAACGGCCGGCTTCCTTCCCGGTTAGCCATCCAGTACCGCATGGAAGATGGTGCGGTGCTCACCGAGCCGATGTCGCGCGGCTCCCTGCGCGATCATGCGGGGCAGGTGCGGGAAGTAGGCGTGGCGAATCTCACCGTCAAAGCCCCGCTGCATTTTCGCGCGATTGGCGGCGACGATGAATCGATGCCGTGGTATCCGCTGGATGTCGTGCCCCCCCCGGTCGTCGAGTCGTTGCAGATTACGCTCGTTCCGCCTGCTTATACGGGCCGCGCTGCGGAAAAGCTGCCCCCCGGAGTGGGGCATGTCGAGGGGCTGGTGGGAACGCGGGTGCAGGTTTCAGGCAGGACGAACAAGCCGCTGGGAAACGCGACGCTACGGCTGAAGGATCAGGAGAAGCTTCCGGTGACGGTCGAAGAGGACGGCCGATCGCTGGTCTGTGAATTCACAATCCACGAGCCGGGGGTGTATTCGTACTGGCTCGATCTGCGGGACCGGCTTGGCTTCGAGAACAGTGACGCTCCCCGTTATGAGGTCCGCGCTCTTCAGGATACCGTTCCTGAAATCTATATCGATCATCCCACGGGGAATCTGCAGGTGACTCCCCAGGCAGTGCTGCCTCTGCGGACCGTGGCGGAGGATGACCTCGGGCTGCGGGAGATCCGGCTGCAATACCGCGATGCCGCGGCCGCCGAGTTTTCCTCGGCGACGCTGCCGCTCTTCGATGGCGAGGGGCGACCGAAGCAGCGCACGGTCGAATACGAATGGAGTCTCGCCGAGATCCCGCTGTTACAGCAGGCTGCCTCGCCGGGGGCAGGGCGGAGGCAGATCGTTTTCTACACTGAAGCGCTGGACGATTTCGATCTGGGCGAACCGCATGTCGGTCGCAGTACCGATCGCATCCTGACGATTGTCACGGCGGAAGAGAAATTGCAGGAACTCGCCGACCGCCAGGCCGCCATGTTGAGCGATCTCGAACGGGTGGCGCGGACGCAGGTGGAGGCGCATTCGCAGGTCGAGGAGCTGCAATTGCAGTTGCGGACCGCCGGCGAACTGCGGCCGGAGGATCTCGACCTGCTGCAACGAATCGAGCTTCAACAGCGGCAGGTCGGCCGCGAGTTGCAGGATGCCGACGAGGGACTGGCCGCGCGTCATCGCCGGCTTTTGGAAGAGCTCGAAAACAACCGGCTCAATGATCCGACCACGCGGATGCGTCTGGAGCAGATCGCGGGCGAGCTTGAGCGGCTTGGTCGCGAGAACCTGCCGATCATCGAGCAGGAACTGACCCAGGCCCGGAAAGACCTGCGGATCGCCCGTTCTCCGGACGATGAATTGGATGCATTCTCCCCGGCCGGCGGTGCCCGCGATGCCTCGCCCTCGTCTTCGGAAGGAGCGCGGGGCGGTGAGGACCGGGCCAATCAGCAGGAGACGAAATCCCCCGGTTCAGCGGCTGGCGAAGCCTCTCCCGGGACGAAAGCTCCCAAACGTCCGGCTTCCAAAGACCAGAAGGGCGAGGGCCGACCGACAACGCCTCCCGGAGGTGTCGAACAGGCTCTGGCCCGTGCGGCGGAGAATCAGGCTGCCGTCCGCGATTCGCTGCAAGATTTGCTCAACGAACTGTCGCAGTGGCGCGATCAGCGCGGGGTCTCCCGCGATCTCGAAGAGATCATCGCGCAGCAGCAGGAGATCATGACCGAGACGGGAGAAAAGGCCCGGCAGACTCTCACCCGGCGATTGCAGGACCTTTCAGCCCAGGAGCGGGCTGATCTGGCGCGACTGGCTCAGCGACAGCAGGGACAGGCCGACCGCCTCGATGAACTGGTGCGGCGGATGGATGAGCTGCTGAAGCAGCCTGAGGCGACGAATTCCGCTTCCGGCGAGGCAATGCGGGATGCCCGGGATCAGGCGGTGGATACCGGCGTTGCATCGCAACTGGGCGAGGCAGCCCGGCAGATCGCCGGAAACAATATCGCCCGCGGCGTCCAATCACAGCAGCAGGCACTCGATCAGTTGCGCGAGCTCGAAGACATTCTCCGGAACCGGGCGGAGACGAATACCGAAGCACTCGTCAAGAAACTGCGGCAGGCGGAGAGCGAGCTCGAAGAGTTGAAGCAACAGCAGCAGGAACTGTTGCGGAAGACCGAGGAAGCGGCTCAAATCAGCAATCCCGCCGAGCGCGAACGCCAGCTGGAAGCATTGCGGAAGGAACAGCAGGAAGTCGAGCAGCGCGTCTCGCAGGTGGCGCGGCGGCTGCGTCGTCTGCAGGCCGACCAGCCGAGTCGTTCGGCGCAGCGTGCGACCAACCGCATGCGTGAAGCGGATCAGAGTCTCGAGGGCGGAGTGGCCGATCAGGCTCAGACGCAGCAGCAGGAAGCACTCGATGACCTCGAACAGGCGCAGCGCGAACTGGCGGCGAAGCGGCAGCAGGCGGAAGAACAACTCGCCCGCGAGCAGCTGGAGCGGATCGCCGATGAACTGGAAGCAATGATCGCCCGTCAGCAGACTGTCATCGATGAAACGGCCCGGCTGGAGGCGGCTCGTGCCGAGCGGGGCAACTGGACTCGCGGCCAGCTGCGGTCGCTTCGCGATCTCGCGGAAGTCGAACGCGGATTGCAGCAGGAGACCGAGCAGATTGTCGAGATGCTCGCGCCCGCGAAGGCGTTTTCGATGGCGCTTACACGGGCTGCTGATCAGATGCGGGTGACCGCCGACAAACTGGCAAGTCGTGAAACCGGGCCGGAGACTCAGCAGTCAGCCCAGTCCGCCCGCGACTGGTTCCGCCGGATGATGGAGGCGCTCGCCGACGATCCGACGAAGCCTTCTGCCGAGCAGGGGCCGATGCAGGCCGGCGGCGGCGAGGGGGATTCCGGCGGTCCTCAGACCGACGGCATCCCGCAGCTTGCCGAGTTGAAGATGCTCAAGTTCCTGCAGCTGGAATTGAACGATCGGACTACCCGGCTCGCATTGAAACGCGAACGCCAGGGACAACTCTCTCCTGCCGAGCAGGAGGAATTGCAGACGCTCGCGCGCGAGCAGGGGGAACTGGCCGACCTGGTCCGGAACCTCGCGGCGGCAGTCACTCCCCGCGATGGGGCGGAGAAGGCTTCCGAGGGAGAACCCACCGAGTCCGGCGGGCGATCGCGCCGGGAGCAAGGAGAATAGTCATTATGCGCAGGCTCTCTCGCTTTGCACTTTCGTCGGCTTCATTGGCTATTTGCGTCGTCGCCCTTATTTGCTGCTTTGGCCTGCCGCTCATGGTCGCTGCCGAAGAGCAGGATGCCCCGTCGGCAGCCGCGGAGAATACGGCCGAACAGCGAGAGAAGGCGACCGGCGGGAGTTCGATCGATCGGGAATTGATCGAGTCTCTGCGGCGAGACAGCAGTGCCGCGGGAAACGAAAGCCCGCTTCAGCGGGCCGTGCGGCTGATGCGAGATGCCCAGCAGCGGATCGAGCAGCGGGATACGAGCGAAAAGACGCGCGAAATTCAGAACCAGGTGGTGGAGGATCTCGACAAGCTGATCAAGCAGTTGCAGCAGGCGCAGCGGAATCCCCAGCCGAATCCGCAGTCCGACCCTTCCCCGTCCCCGATGGAGTTTGACGAGCGGGAACAGCAGCAGCCGGAGAATTCGACCGCGCAGAAGAACCAGGATGGGCAGCGGCGACGCGATCAGGAGAAGGCGGCGGAATCAACCGAGCGGGCCGAACAAGGGACGCCGACGGCGGCAGAGCTTGCCCGCCGCGAACAACTGGAAAAGGATGTCTGGGGGCATTTGCCCCCGGCCGTCCGGCAACAGCTGTTGAACGTCTACAGCGAGAAGTTTCTCCCGCGATACGAAGAGCTTGTCCGCCGCTATTACGAGGCGCTCGCCGAGCAGAACCAGCGGCCGTAAGCGCAGGGGGGAGGACGCCGGCCGGTCCTCCATCCGCGGGAAAAATGCTCCGTCTTGCTGCTTGTCCTGCGAACATCCCGTGCCCGGCACTCGTCGGCAACAAGAGGGGTGAGTATACTGAGGCACCTCTCGGGAACCGTTTCCGCGGCGAACTGCTCCGTTTTCCTGATCGGCTCTAACCTGATCGGCCCCCAAATCGGGCGGGGAAGAGCGAGTGATCCCGGGGCGGAACACCCTGATCGAGGGGATACCGCTCTCCGCGGAGCTTCAGCGGAACGGATTTCCACCGGGAGAGCACGGAATTCCCGTGCTTCCCGACTTCTTCAGCGCACATTGGCGTGACCTTTCATGGGCAGATCCAGCAAACAACCTGCCGCCGAACAGCCGGCGGTGGATTCACAGAATGAAGCCGCTGACGCGGCGGGCGAACTGATGCGGCTGCAGCGGCTGCTGGCCGCCGCGGGAGTGGCTTCGCGCCGTCACAGCGAAGAGTACATCCTGCAGGGGCGGGTTTCCGTCGACGGGGTGCCCATTCGCGAACTCGGATACCGGGTCGATCCGGAGCGGCAGACAGTCCGTCTCGATGGCGAACTGGTCCGGCTCGAGCGGAAGGTCTATTACGCCGTCAACAAACCGACCGGCGTCATTTCGAGCAACAGCGATCCCCAGGGCCGTCCGCGGGTGATCGATCTCTTTCCAAAGTCGCGCGAACGGCTGTTCACTGTTGGCCGGCTGGACGAGACGAGTCAGGGATTGATGATTGTCACCAACGACGGGGAGCTCGCCCATCGGCTGGCGCATCCCCGCTTTGGCGTCCCCAAGACTTACCGCGTGCAGGTCGCCGGCATCCCCACGACCGAGGCCTTGCGGCAACTTCGTCAGGGGCTGGAATTCCGCGAAGGCGTGTTCAAGGTCGATTCCGTCCGCCGCGTGCGGAAGATGGGGAAGAGTACGCTGCTGGAAGTCGTGCTGACCGAGGGGCAGAACCGGGAGATCCGCCGGCTGATGGCGAAAATCGGTCACAAGGTGATGCGACTGGAACGGGTCGCGTTTGGACCGATCCGATTGCAGCGGATTCCCTTGGGAAAGTTTCGCCCGCTGACCGATCACGAAGTGCAGATGCTGCGGGAATGGGCCGATCAGTCCGCGGCACGCCGGCCTCGCGGGAAACGCAGTCCCCCCGCGCCGGGCCGTCCCGCACGAAAAGCCCCCGGTTCGAAATCGCATTCTGGCCGCACCGCTTCCCGAGGAAAACGCTCGTGAATCCTTCCGCTCCCTCTCCTTTGCCCGGGCTTGTGCCGACCGCCTGCCAGAGAATCGTCCGCATCGTCGAGCAGCAGCAGCTTGCCCGCGACACGTTCCGCCTGCGGCTCGAATGTCCCGAGATCGCGCGGCAGGTGGTTCCGGGGCAGTTCTTCATGATCCGCGAACCGGGGGTGAGCGATCCGCTCCTGGGGCGGCCTTTCGCCCTCTACGACACCTGGCTCGATGAGCACGGCGAACCGGCGGGGATTGATGTTGTTTACCTCGTCATCGGCAAGATGACGCGTGTGATGAGCGGCTGGGTAACGGGCGGACAGGCCGAGATCTGGGGGCCGCTCGGGAATGGTTTTCCCATCCCCTCTTCGCGGCGGTTGCTGCTCGTTGCCGGGGGGATCGGGCAGACTCCCTTTCTGGCGATCGCGCGCGAAGCCCTGGGACTCCGCTCTTACGGAAAACCGCATCGGGCAAGCGGGCAGTTGTGCGACACGGTCACGCTCTGTTACGGAGTCCGCAGTCAGGAGTACCTCGCCGGAGTCGAAGACTTTCAGTCGGTCGGGCTCGATCTGCGGCTCGCGACCGATGACGGTTCGCATGGCCATCATGGATTCGTGACCGATGTGCTCCGCGGTGCGCTCGCTGAGGAGCCGTCTCCCGAGGGAATCCAGATTTTCTGTTGCGGTCCCGAGCCGATGATGCACGCGGTCAGCGAAATCGCCGAGGAGCAGGGGATTCCCTGCTGGGTATCGCTCGAAAGTCCGATGGCGTGCGGTTTTGGCGCCTGCTTCAGTTGCGTTACACGGGTTCGCCAGGAGGATGGCGGCTGGGATTACCGCCGCGTCTGTGTCGAAGGATCGGTGTTCCGCGCGAGCGAGCTGTGTTTCGATGAGGGGATCGGCAGCCCCTCCCCACAGCCGCAGCAGTAAACAGGCCTGGCTTTTACTTTCGCCGTCGCCAATTGCGGCGGAATCCTGTCGCTCCTCAAGGGAGAGTTGGGTGAAGGTTCTGATTTCGGAAGCGGAGATTCACGAGCGGGTGAAAGAGCTCGGCCGGCGAATTTCCGAAGATTACAGGGGGCGGCCGCTCACGGTTCTCGGGGTGCTGAAAGGAAGCGTCGTCCTGCTGTCAGACCTGATCCGGCAGATTTCCGTGCCGCATCGCGTGGCGTTCCTGCAGGCCTCCAGCTATCGCGGCGAGGTCACGCGCCCGGGCGAATTGAAGGTTGGTCTCGAGTCGCTCCCCGACCTGCGCGACCGCGATGTGCTGCTGCTCGATGACATCTTCGATACGGGACGCACGCTCGCGACGCTGCTGGAACAACTGAAATCGCACGGGCCGCGCAGTCTGCGATCGGCGGTGCTGCTCTGGAAAGAGGGGCGGCAGGAGGTCGCGGTCGAGCCTGAGTATCACGGCTTCAAGATTCCCGACGTGTTCGTCGTCGGTTACGGACTCGACTACAACGACGACTTCCGCCACCTGCCGTACGTCGCCGCGCTCGAGCCGCAGGATCTGGAGTCGCCGCGGGAGTGAAGCGGCCCGCCGGATTCGAACCCGCTGCCCAACTCAGGCCGAAGGCGCGATGCGGCACGTGGGACTTGCAGGATCGAAGATCCCGAGTTCGTGAAACAGCAGCCGGGCGAGTTCGCGGTGTCCTTCGGGGCCGGGCTGAATGCGGCCGTCCCCCAGCCACTGTTGCCGAGTTGTTTCGTCGGTCAGCCGGTGCCAGTGCTCCCAGTGATCGATGAGCGGCAGATCGACGCGGGCCGCCTCGTCACGAAGAATGTCAACGTAAGCGGGAAGATCGGCGCGGTTGCTCACGGCAGAGGGGCAAATCGCGTTCGGCGTCTGGAGCAGCGGGATGGCGTCCGCCGTGCGGATTCGGTCGAGAATCTCCCGCAACTGGCGGCGGAACGCATCGCGCCCCTTCCGTCCCTCTTTCGCATCGTTCATTCCGACCGAGACCGCAACGACATTCGGCCGGAAGCGAAGCACCCGCCAGTCGAAATTCCGCAGGAGGCGGCGGACGTTGTCACCGCTGACTCCCGTATTGATCACGACGTCAAGATGCCGGGCCATTTCGCAGCGGATCCGCTCGCCGAAGTGCTCGCAGAGGGAGCGGCAGCCTTCGGTATAGCGGCCCCCCTGGGCGAGATTGTCGCCGGTGAAGACCCAGGTCAACGGCTCAGAGAGGGACAGCAGATGGCGAACCGCCGCCAGGCCCGCGGTGGGGCGCGTGGGACGAAAACGTTCTTCCGGTTCAACAGGACCGATCCGCGGTTCGAGGACGGGCGGTTCCTCGGGTTCGACCAGCGGTTCGATTTCCGGCAGGTAAGCACTCTGCTGCCCGAGCAGTCCCTGCGAGATCAGGCGTCGGCGGTTGCGAGCGCTGCGTTCGCGAAACTGCGGAATCATTGAGCCTGCCCCTGGAAATTCATGAAAAAGTCGAAAGCCCGCGGCGTGCTGCCGCTGCCACTGCCGGGAATTGGTACGCGTGAGAAGTCGCACAACCGGCATCCGCGGACTCCAATCCAGTCTACCGGTGGCTCCCGGGAGAAGGGAAGTGCGACTGCGTCCGATCCGCTCTCAGCGCGTCAGCCGTGACGAAGCAGGCAGATGAGCGGGACGAAAAACGCCCCGTCGGGAGCGAGTCCCGACGGGGCGTGGCGGCGATGGATCGTTAAGAGGTTACCGAACCGTGCGGTCGCGACAGTTGGCCATCAGCGCGCGACAACCGGAATCTTCTGACTCAGGACGTGTTTGGCTTTGGGAAGGTACAGCCGCAGCACGCCATCTTTCACCGTGGCTTCGATCTTCTCGCGGTCGACTTCATCCGAGATCGTGAAGGTCCGCTCGAAGTCGCCGATTTCATATTCCAGCAGGAGGGGGCTGGCCCCTTCGGGAAAATGAGGGGTGACCCGTCCACGAATCGTGAGCACGTTCTTTTCGAGCGTGATGTCCATCCCGTGCTCATCGACGCCCGGGAAGTCTCCAACCATCAGGATTGCATCATCCGTCTCGACGATGTCGACGCGCGGGACGAAGACGCGTCCCTGGGTGGTTCGTTCGGCGACCGGAGTGGTGGCCTCTTCTTTCTGCAAAGTCGTTTCGCCAACCGACATGGTTTTCTCTCCTTGACGCGGGTGTTCGCTGCGGAAACCGGGAACGCGATTCTCGAAAACTTCGCTGTTCCGGCATCACAAGGATTTGATGGAGATCTTCCGGGGCTTATCCTCTTCGACCTGGGGCAGCGTGATCGTCAGGACGCCCCGCTCATACTTCGCTTCGGTCTTCTGGGCATCGACACGGAAGGGGAGCTTGACATGCCGGATGAAGCTCCCGGTGGGGCGTTCGCGGCGATGGAACTTCGTGTCATTCTGAAATTCATCCGCTGTCCGTTCGCCCTTCAGGGTGAGAGTGTCTCCGAACACCGAGATGTCGAGCTTCTCCTGATCGAGCCCCGGGAGTTCGGCGGTGAGAACTGCCCCGTTCTCGGTTTGCCAGACATCGACGGCAGGAGCGGCGGTCGAGGTGGGAGCAACCGCGCTCCGCGATCCCAACAGTCGATTCATTTCGCGTTGCAATTGCCGCAGCTCGCGCCACGGGTCCCAGGTTCCGAATTCGATCCGATTGACCATCTCGGGCACCTCCAGTTGACGGAGAAAGGGACTATCGGGGCTGCCATTGCCGCTGTTTCGGGAGGCGGCACCGGGCAGGCCCCGGAGACGTTTTGGGAAATCGATGGACATTCTCGATGGCAAAACCCATGCCGCACGAGGGGGCTGATCCGAATCGCTGTGAAGCCCCGTCTCCTTTGGATGGGTTTTTCTATAAGCGGTTTTGATTAAATATGTTATGTGTTGATTTCAGGTCGGATGACGGGCTGGGCCGCTGGGGCGGTCACCATCGATTCATCACGGCTTGGTGTCAATATGGCGGCTTCGTTGTGCCTAAATGGCAGTTTTGCCCCAGCGGGATTTGCTCGGTGTCAAAATGGCAGTTTGTCTCGGCTGTGTTAATCTTTTCCGTCTGAGAAGCTTGCGCCTCGGGGACGTAATGCTCTTGGAGTGCCGGGGTGATGAAAGCCGATTTTCCGCAACGTGAATCGGGCCCCGTCCGATCATCACAACGAGGCGATGCCGCGCGCCAGGGAGGTGTGACGCGGCTGCACGTGATCCCTTCGGGGCGACACGTCTGCACGTACGCAAACGCAGAAGAGACGAGGATCGTGACCGGCTTCACTGGTTCGCAGCGTCTGGATGAACGCCGCCGCCGCCGCCTGGCTTTGGAATCAGACAGCCCGGGATACGCTCGCAGCTCAGGGAAGAGGAGCGACTGGATGGAGCGCCCCGCATTGGCCGGAGACGGGCCGGGCCGGTTGAATTCGTTGACCTGCCCCGTGGTCTCCTGCATCTCGAACCGCCTGTGGAAGCATCTGCTCGCGGCGTTTGTGGAGCTCCTGCTGGCTGCCGGTCTCCTGGCGGGGATCTATTACCAGCCGGTGCTGATTGCTCACGGAGGTCGCTCCCTCGGTCGCCTGTTCAGCTTCGCGCCGTCCGGGCTGATCACCTGGTACAGCGGTCTGTTGCTTCTGCTGGCCGCACAGTCGGCGTTCTTCATTCGCTGGGCCCGTTCACGGAGTCTGAAAGACTTCGCGGGGAGCTTCCGGATCTGGGGATGGACGGGAGGCTTCTGGCTCGCGCTCAGCCTCTGTCAGTCGACCGGTGTGCATCGCGCCCTGTGCGAGCTCTATTTCTCGCTGACGAAGTCGCGGCCGCAGGCCGATCCGTCTCTTTACTGGCTGGTGCCCGCGCTCGTCGTCGGCAGCTGTCTGTGGTTCCGGCTGCAGAAGGAAATGCGGACCTGTCGCGGCAGCTATATCGCTCTTTTGATTGGCGGGCTGTTGTACCTGGGCGCCGCCGCTGCGCACCTGCTCCGTCTGTCGCTGCAGCAGCAGGTTGGCCCGCTGATCAGCGAAGTAATCCAGCATTCATTGCTGCTCGCCGGACACATTGCATTACTGCTGAGCATGACGCTGCACGCGCGGCATGTGCTTTACGTCAGCGTCGCTCCGCCGGAGCGGCAGGACCCCGGACGCTCGCTCTTCTCGCTGATTCTCACTTTCACCGGGTTGCGCTGGCTGGCCGCGCGTGTGACGGCGTGGCGCTCGAAAGCGAAAGAATCGTCGACTTCGGCACGGAGACGGCGGAGCCGCGCTACCGCGGAGGAAAGCGAAGCCGGTTCCTCGCGGCGCAAGCGGCCGACGAAGAAGAAGCCGACCCGCCGCAAGTCGTCGAAGGCCGCCGAGGATGAAGAATCGGCGGATGCGGATACCTCTGAACTCGCCGAGGAGAGTCTGTCCGAGGAGGGGGTAAACGAAGAATCGTCCTCATATGAAGAGGAAGAAGCCGAAGCCGAGGAAGTCGTGACCGAGACAGTATCGGCAGCGGAAACGGCAGCCGCGGAGGACGAGAGCGAGACGCAGGACGAGTGGAATCAGTACGACGAAGCGGACGAGTCGTCGCCATCGAGCGGTCAGCAGTATCGCGTTGACGCCGCCGAGGACTTGCCACCGCCCAGCCATTCGACCAAGGCGCCACTCGACAAGCACGCGCTGAAAGGCTTGAGCAAGCGGGAGCGGCGACGGCTCCAGCAGCAGATGCGCGAAGAGGAACGGGCCGGCCGTCGCGGCCGCTGAGCCATGATTCGCCGTTGATCACGCGGCGGATCACCAATGATCCGCCGTTCCAACGTCAAGCGAGCGAATGAGCAGCGCGTTCCCCGGGCAGGGGGAATGATCACTCGCGCTAATGCCGTCGCGAGGTACCGCCGCGGAGCCTTTGCTCATGTCGTGATCGTGCGAACCGCGGAGGCTGCGCGCGCGTTTTCGCGGTGCCGGTTCTGTTGGCGATTTCCGCGGACTTCGCGAATTTTTTGACAGTTCGCGAAATGATTCTAAAGTTCCAGTGTTCGTCCGGGACGTTGCTGTACCGAACGAAGCCTGCCCGGCCGGGCCACGCCGCTTATTGCGTGGCCCGGCTGTTGTGCGGCATGAACCTCGAACATCTGGCGGAAGTCGATCCACGTTCGTGATCGCGGGCCGACGCCCGGGGCGCGCGCCATGCAATGGCGTGCGCCCCGATTTTTTTCGCCTCTTTTCCATTGCCTCAATCGCCACGCGCCCGAGCGTCTGATGCCGTTGCGCAGTGCCGGACTCGCATGACTTTCCGGTCTCTTCGCGACAGTCGCAGCAATCGTCAACTCTGTCAGAATAGTGCCGACCCGACGATTAGCGCGCGGTTGCATCCGCCGACTCTCTACGCGCCGATACGACATCGGGCCAACGGCAGCGTGCGGTTCAAGCCGCCGGGAGACAGGGGCCCACGAGGAAACTGCGGATGCTCTCGATCGGCACGTTCAACAATGTGACCCAGACAGCTTTCACCTCTCTGGAGCGGGTGAACGCCCGCTTTGAAGAGATCGCGAATCAGCTCGCTGCTTCCGGGGCAGGCGGGAACTCGCAGCAGTCGACTCCGATTGAAGTCCTGCGGGAAATTCCGGACCTCGCGATTCAGGCGAAAGTCAGCACGCTGGTTCTCAATCGGCTGGATGAACTCTCCTCGACACTGCTCGCCGCACCGCGGCAGTGACCGCAAACGCCGGTGCCGGCACGGGCAGAAACTCGATGACGCTCGAGCCCGTGCCTCTGGCCTCTATGCGATTCCCGAGGGGGCGAGTGCCTGACTCAGTGCTGCATTGCGCTCCTCGAACTCGGCATCGCTGAGCACCGGTTCGCAGCCGGCGGTTTCCAGTTCGCGGGGCAGGTCGACCCAGGTGCGGCAGCCACCGAAGTGTGGCGAATCGGGAATCCAGATGGCTTCCGGCAGGCGATAGACCCGCACGGCCAGTGCGAACAGCCCCGGTTGCCGATAGTGGAACCGGTTCACGACCGTCCGGTGCGACCAGAGATGCAGCCCTTCCAGTCGCGGCAGGAGGGATTCATCCTGAATCTCGTGCACCTGCTGCACGACCGCATAGTATTGAAGAGGGATCTGAGCGGATGAAGGCCGCTCGGCCAGCGCACGTTCGAGAAGCGGCTGCGCCTCCGGAGTGAGTGTGTCGGGTTCGATCTGGTGCAGCCAGGTGGGGAAGAGCCAGAATTCGCTGTGCGCGATATGGAAGCCGGCCCGCCCTTCATGGATGCCCCCCTTGCGGAGGATGACGCTCTGCCTGCCTTCTCCGAGGGCCGCACAGATCACAGCCCATTCCTTGAATGCGAACCGGTTTGCCGCCAGCATCGTTGAGTCGATCCTTCCTGGTCGCCGCCACTGTGGTCTATTCAGGTGCCTTTGCAGGGCGATGCTTCTGCTTCGCTCCCGCAATTCCGTCTCCATTGTTCGTAGCGCAGGCGGTAGACTCAAGGCTGTGTGTTCGGACGTTCGATGTCCCCGCGAGACGATTTCCCATCGCCATGACAGATTCGACTCTCTCCCGAAGGTTTTCCGCGGACCAGGTGGCTGCCTTTCACCGCGACGGCTACGTGCTCGTCGAGAAGCTTTTCGACGATGAGGAGATCGACCTGCTGCGGAAGATTGCCCGCGCGGATCATCAGATGCAGCGGGACGCGGCGAGCCGCGCTGATGGCGAAGGGGGGGCGATTCGCCTGCTCGTCGAGAACGAGGTGACCGACGACATTTACGGAGCGATCGTCCGCAGCCGCCGCGTCGTCGAGCCGATGGAGCAGGTTCTCGAGGATGAGGTCTATCATTATCACCACAAGATGATCCTGAAGGAGCCGCGGACGGGCGGCGCGTGGGCCTGGCATCAGGATTACGGCTACTGGTACAACAATGGATGTCTCTGGCCGGACCTGGCGAGCTGCATGATTGCCGTCGACCGGGCGACACGGGAGAACGGCTGCCTGCAGGTGCTCAAGGGATCACACAAGTTGGGGCGAATCGATCACGGGAAAGTCGGCGATCAGACCGGTGCTGACCCCGAGCGGGTGCAGACGGCCCGCGAACGGCTGGAGCTTGTGTACGTCGAGCTCGAACCGGGCTCGGCGATTTTCTTCCACAGCAACCTGCTGCACCGCTCCGACCAGAACCGGAGCGAGCATCCGCGCTGGGCATTCATCTGTTGCTACAACGCCCGACACAACGATCCCTACAAGGAGTCCCGCCATCCGCGATATACGCCGCTCGAAAAGTGGGACGACGAGCGGGTTCGCGAGGTGGGACTGCAGCAGTGGCGCGAAATGACCGCCGCCACGCAATAATGAAGGATACCAGGGGCAGTCTCCGCGGCGGGAGCGGACTCCGCGGCAGACGAGTCCGGGATGACAGACAAAGCGGAGCGGCATCGCCGCGACAGGATTTGACGTGACGGTTCAAGGACTTCAGGAGAGCACGACGCGACACGACGAGTCGGTGGAAATCAAAGAGGCCGCGCGACGGCTCGGTTTCGATCTTGTCGGCATCGCGCCGGCGGTGACTCCGCAGGGAGTGACCGCGCTTGCCCGCTGGCTTGATGCCGGGTACGCGGGCCGCATGGAGTACATCGAACGCCGGCGATCCGCGTATGCCCATCCCCTTGGCGTGCTGGATGGCGTGAAAAGTCTCGTCATGCTCGCCACGAATTATCGAACCTCCGAGCCTGCTCCACCCGGCCCGCTGCAGGGGCGGGTCTCGCGCTATGCCTGGGGGAGTCTCGACTATCACGACCTGCTGTGGGGCCGCCTCAATCAGCTTGTCGAGGTTGTCGAGCAACAGCATCCCGGCTGTCGGGCACGTGGCGTGGTTGACACGGCTCCGTTGCTCGAACGCGATTTTGCACGCCTTGCCGGGCTCGGCTGGTTCGGCAAGAACACGATGCTCATCAACCGGCAAAAGGGAAGCTGGTTCTTCCTGTCCGCATTGCTTGTCGATTTCGAGCTGGAATACGACGCTCCCCACGAGACGAGTCATTGCGGCACCTGCACACGCTGCCTCGAAGCCTGCCCGACCGATGCGTTTGTCGAGCCGTATGTCCTCGATGCCCGCCGCTGCATCTCGTACCTGACGATCGAGCTGCGGGACGCCATTCCCCGGGATTTGCGCGCGGGACTTGGCGAATGGGTATTCGGCTGTGATGTCTGTCAGGATGTCTGCCCGTGGAATCGCAAGGCCGCAGCGGGCGACGTGGAGGCGTTTCAGCCGCGCGACGATCTCAATCCGGTCGATGCGACGTGGCTGCTGCGGCTTGATGACGCGGAGTTTCGCCGCGTCTTTCGGGGGAGCCCGCTGAAACGGCCGAAGCGGGCCGGGATTCTGCGAAACGCCGCGATTGTGCTGGGGAACCGCGGGGATGCCGCGGCTGTTCCCGTGCTCAGCGCGGCCCTTGAGGATCACGAGCCGCTTGTTCGCGGTGCGGCTGCGTGGGCACTCGGTCAGATTGGTGGAGACGAAGCCCGCGCCGTGATTCTGGACCGGCTCGAGCGTGAAACGGATGAGTGTGTGCGGCTCGAACTCGAACAAGCAAACGCACGGATTTGTCCCGGTCCGTCAACGGGTGAATCGAATCTTACTCCAGGGAGTAGTTCACAGAGTCGTTCAGGGAGTTGATGATGCCCCGACCTGTCAACCGGGATCTTGTGCTGCGTGCCCAGGAATATTGCGTGACTGCCCATGCCGGTCAAACCCGCGATGACGGGGCTCCGTATTACTCGCACCCGTTTGCCGTGGTCGACCTGCTGGAAGAGCAGGGGATCGAGGATGCGGTGACACTGGCCGCAGCCTATTTGCACGATGTGCTCGAAGACACGGCTGTGACCCGCGACGAACTGGCTTTGCACTTCGGGGAAGAGGTGGCACGGCTGGTCGAGGAACTGACGAACCTGGGGCCGCCGGGGCGGAGCTTCGAAGAGAAACACCGGGATCTGATTGACGAAGCGCGGCGAATGTCGGAGCGAGCGCGGAGCATCAAGCTGGCCGACCGGCTCGATAACATGCGAAAGATGCTGGCGTGGGATCGCGCGCGGCAGGACCAGTACGCGCGCGTCACACGCGAGTTGCTGGAGGCTCTCAAACCCTGGCCGTTGCCGGTCCTTGCGGAGAAGATCGAAGCCCACTTGCGCTACTGGGACGTGTGAGGCCTTGCAGTGGGAGTTTCTCCGGGGCGCGACTTCTGTCGTCCGGGAAAGCGGGCATGCCAATTCACCGCTCAAGTGCGGGGCCGCGGAGAGGGACGAAGAGTTTGTTCCTCGCTACCCAACCGGAAGACGCTGCGATAAGCTGTCGCGCAGTGGCGGCATCGGATCGGGCGGGAGTGACAAACGACCGGACAGGGACGATGTGTGGCTGTTGAGGAATGATCCGAGCGTCGGCGTGGGATCGCATGTCCTCCCGCAAGTGGAATGGGCATCGCTACGATCCACAGCAGTCTTGTTGAGTGATCAGGAACAGATCGGCCGCGGTCGCGATGCCGAAAGAGCAGGGAGTAGACAGATGGGCGAAGGCATTCGTATCGGCGTGAATGGAGCGGCAGGACGCATGGGACAACGGATCGTCGCGCTGGCGCATCGCGATCCGGATCTGATTGTGGCGGCGGCGCTGGAAGATGCCGGCTCTCCGCATCTGGGTGCGGATGCCGGGGAACTCGCTGGCATCGGGAAGATTGGTGTTCCTCTGCAGGCGGAACTTGCCGAGGCGGTCGATGTGATCATCGATTTTTCCGTCCCGGCGGGACTGGTGCGGATTGCTGAAGTCTGCGGCGAGCGGCAGATTCCCCTCGTCGCCGCGACGACCGGACTCTCCGCCGAGCAGCGGGAGCAGGTGCTGGCGGCGGCCCAGATGACACCGCTGCTGATGGCTCCCAGTATGAGTGTCGCCGTGAACCTGACGATGAAACTCGTTCGCGAAGCTGCCCGAATCCTCAAGTCGCGGCCTGAGGGGGTGGATGTCGAAATCATCGAGCGGCACCACCGCTTCAAGGAAGATGCTCCGAGCGGCACCGCCCTTCAGTTCGGAAAGATTGTTGCCGAAGAGATGGGGCAGACCGAACACATCCACGGCCGCCACGGTCGTCCCGGACAGCGGAAGCCCACCGAGATCGGCTACCACGCCCTGCGGACCGGCGACAACGTCGGCGAGCATACGATTGTCTTCGGCCTGATGGGCGAGACCCTCGACATCACCGTCCGCGGACACACTCGCGACAGCTACGCGTATGGCGCGCTCGCCGCGGCAAAGTTCCTGATCACGCAGAAGGCCGGACTGTACTCGATGGCGGACGTTCTCGGGTTCTGAGCCGTTCGCTCCCTGGGCAAAGGCGCTCGCGTCAGCGAGACGCGAAAATGTTCGGGCGATGTGCCGCTGGCAGGGCTGAATCCGCACAGCCGGAAGAATCCTCAAGGCCCTGCCTGCGGGACGCCGATACTCGTCCGTGGACCCCGTGAAGGGACCGCATGGAGGCAGCGCTCTCGCCCCTCAAGTGAGGGGCTGCGGTGCAGGGGCGGACCACGGGGATCGTCTGGTCGCAGTCGCCGGGGCGGAGACCCGAACATGTCGAGTGACGGCACCCATTCTACTGAAATTAACTGGATCGAGTGCCCTCCGGCGGCAGGGGGGGCAGGTGAGCTGGAGGCAATCCCGCCGGCTCCCGCGGTCACCACAGAGCCTGCGCGGCGCAAGTCCCGATCTCGCTCGGGCACGACTTTGCCCGCTGTCTCGTGGATGCATTCCCTTCGGGATCGCTGGAGCGGGCTGGATCAGACGACGCGCCGGCACGCAACTGTCGCAGCCGCCGCGTGCCTGCTCTTCGGCGGTCTCGGAACGCTGAGCCTCATGAGTGGCGCCTCCTCCGAACCCGGAGAGGCTGCCAGCGACGAAGTCGTCGCGTTCCCCGGCCCGGGAATGGGGGACCCTTTGTCCCCTTCCTGTTGGCAGAAGACGGAGTCGGGCGAGAGCACTACGGCATCTCCCGCATGGCCTGTGTCCAACGCGGCCAGGCCGGCGTCGGAAGAGATCGTGATGGGATCGGCCGAGATCCCGGAAGTGAGTGCCGAGAATGCCCATTGGCTCCACGCGGCTGATGAGGGAGCCCGGCATGCGATTCATTTCGAAGCGGTCGGTCAGCAGCGCGTCGGGATGGAAGTCGAACCGACTGCTTACTCTGCTTACGGCACGACGGGTCGTCAGCCTGCCTGGCTGAGCGGCACGATTGAAGCCGACATCGACATCCCGCTGCAACAAAGGCCGGAATGACTGTCCTGGACCGTGCCCTGAACCGGGCCTATCAGCAACTTGCGGAAGCAATCCGTCATCGCGATCCGCAGGCCGCCGACACCGGCGCGACGTATGTGAGGACGGAAGCAGAAATTCCGTCAACGGCCGCGGAATCTGTTCCGGTGGAAGCCAGTGTTTCTCACGGAACCTGGCCTGCGCTCTGTGAAGAGCTGCTCGCGCGGACCGATCAGGGTTTCTTCCGGATTGCGGAGCAGCTGCGCCTGGCGGCGGTGCAGCGGCACCTGAAACGCATCGGATTTGTCAGCCCCGGGCGGAGTGAAGGTCGCAGTACGATGCTGCTCACGCTGGCACTCGCGCTCGCCCGCATGGGGCAGAAGCAGATTGCGCTGGTGGATGCCGATTTCGACAAACCGCGACTCGACCGCCTGCTGGAACTGCCCGTCACATGCGGATGGTTCGATTCTGCGTGCAGTGGAAATTCGCGGCAGGGGCTTTTCGTTCCCCTGGGGGATGGAGCGGTCTCGCTGGTTCCACTGGAATCGAGAGTGTCGGCAGCCGATCTGAATGAGGGAGTTTTGCATGTCGGACGGTTCTTCGAGGAACTGGCCCGTCAGTTCGAGATGGTGTTGATCGACGCCGGACCGGCGATTCCGTCAGCCGGCCGCGCGCCGGAATGGATCGACGGCTGTCTGGATGCCGTCGTGACTGTCTCGAGCCGGCGCAAGCGGGGCTATGCGCAGGTGCTTGACGAGGACATGCAGCATTGGCGGCAACTTGGAGTTGAGCCGCTGGGAGTCATTGAAACCTTTGCCTGAACGGGCGCTGCGGATGGCGTGCCGCCACCCCCGGTTTCATTCTGTTGATTGAGGACGTAATCATGTACGAGAGCTATTGGGGTCTGCAGCGGAACCCGTTCGAAAACAACTCCGACCCCGGGTTCTACTACCAGAGCGAAGCCCATCAGGCCTCCCTGCTCAAACTCCGCTACCTGATCGAACAGCGCAAAGGGGCAGGGCTGATCGTCGGCGGGAGCGGCTACGGCAAGTCGTACCTGATCAGCGTCCTCAGCCAGCAACTCGCCGAGGCCGCCGGCCCGTTCGTGCAGCTTGTCTTCCCGCAGATGTCGTCGGCAGAACTGCTCGCCTATCTCGCCGTGGAACTCGGTGCCGAGGAGTCGGCGGTCGGCAGCGATGCGGGGGGACTCGACCGGACAATCCGGCAACTGCAGCATCTGCTGCTGCATTTCAACGAGCACGGACGGCATCCCGTGATCGTTGTCGACGAAGCCCATCTGATCGAAGATCCGCAGGTCTTTCAATCTTTGCGGCTGCTGTTGAACTTCCAGCAGCAGAACGGGATCGCGCTGACGCTGATTCTCGCCGGACAGCAGGACCTGTTGAGCCGCGTGCATCGAATGCCGCAGTTTGAGGACCGGATTGGCGTGAAGTGTATTCTGCGGCCGATGTCGTACGAAGAGACGCTCGGATACGTCACGCAGCGTCTCCAGTTCGCCGGCGCAACGCGCAGCCTCTTCGAGCCTGCCGCGCTGGACGTGCTCTTCGAGCTGTCCGGAGGAGTCCCCCGGAAAGTGAACCGGCTGTGCGATCTCGGGTTGCTGGTCGGATACGCCGACGGTTCCGACAGCGTTACCGCGGCTCAGCTCGAAGCGGTAAGCGAGGAACTCACGACGGTTGTGCCGGACTGATCGGGGCCGGTGCATCAGTTCACGCTGCCCGCCGGCGGCGTGAGGGAACCGCGTAGAGGATCGTGTTGCGCTGTTTCCCCGCGATCTGCACCGCTTCGGTCTTGCGCAGGCAATAGGCCATCTTCTGGGCCAGCCAGCGGGGAATTCCGGCGACCCGTGCGAGGTCGGCGGTGGAGAACTGTGGAGGCAGGCCCGGTGGCAGCAGCTTTCGCAAATCGGCTGCGGTTCGCAGGCGCAGACGGCTGTCGACACCGACAAGCACCCGATCCTGCACGCGATAACGGGCACGTCGCCGCCTCCGTTGCGGGGGCAGCCGATGTTCCTCCTGCGTCGTCAGCAGGACTTCGAGCGTCAGGCCCGGGTGCGGAAACACCCCGACAAAGTGCACCATTTCCAGGAAGAGGTGATACCAACTCTCCTGGAGGGGACTCTTGCGTGTCGAACGGATCTCGCCATCCGGGCAGTCGCGGTAAATGAGTCGCTTGTTCCCCACAAGTGGCTTGACGACGAGCACCTTGTGCTCGGCTTCAAGCAGTCGGCGGACCTTGTCCCGGAGAGCCGCGAGCGGTGCTGACTGGATTTCAATGAGCCGGCCGGTGCGGGCTTCGATTGCATCGATCCGGTAGCCATCTACCTGCACCTCCTGCCGCGATTCCTGCGCGCCGCCGTAGAGCGATTTCAGTTGGCGATGCAGACTCGTTTCCACGGGGAGATACCCTCTCTGGATTGCGGAAGAGGATCAGGAACGGGGCATGGGGGGACCAGTCGCGCGCGGATCATAGTCGTCGGCGCAGCTCGGGTCCAGCCGAAGTCGGCCGGGCGGAAGTCGGTGCCGTGCGGGAGCTTCAAGCATGCCAGCTGGCTTCGTTCAGCGGCAATCGAGGCGGCTACGTTCTGCCCGTGGGAACCTCTATAATCGAGGTGGCGAGACATTCGGTCTTGCTCGAAGACATCCTCATTCAGAAGAACGCCAGCGCGTGTCGACCGAGAAAACTCAAGCCATCGTCATTCGCCTCGCCGATTTCAGCGAGAGCAGCAAAGTGGTGACCCTGTTTACCCGGGACTTCGGGAAGGTCTCCGCAATTGCCAAAGGGGCCAAGCGCTTGCGCAGCGCCTTCGAGGCTGCTCTTGACCTGCTCACGGTTTGCAATATAGTGTTCATCCGCAAAGCGTCAGGAGGTCTCGACATTCTGACCGAAGCGCAGCTGGTGCAGCGATTCAAGGCCCAGCAGCACGGCCTGGAGAAGCTGTATGCCGGTTATTACGTGGCCGAGTTGCTCTCGGCATTGACGGAAGATTACGACCCGCATCCGGAGCTGTACGACGAGGCGGTCCGCACGCTGAATCGTCTGTCCGGCGACGGTGCCTGGGATTTGCCGATTTTCCATTTCGAGTTGGTGTTGCTGCGGGAAATCGGTCAGCTCCCGGTTTTTGAGAATTGTGTCGTTTGCGGAACACCTGCGAGCCCCGAGGGCTGGTTCGATTTTCGTGTCAGCTACGGGGGGCTCGTCTGTGCGGCATGTCAAACGGAGGAATCGAACCCACGGCGAATTCAGGGCGGAACACTGGCCGTCGTCCGGCGCATGCTCTCCGAGAATGAAACAGCCTGGACCCGGGTTGCGGTCTCATCACAGCAGAAGAAGGAACTTCGCAGTGTGTTGACCGCGGTGGTCTCCCAGGCTTTGGGACGGCGTCCCAAAATGCTGAATTTTTTGAAGTTCACCTCTTGAATTTCCTTCCTGGCGAGTTCTGGAAGCAGTTCCCCACTGCCCAGGCATCATGGATGATCGCATGGCTCACTCGCACCACGGATACCGCACCGACCCGCCGGCTGATTGCTGCGCGCCGTTGCGGCAGCGCGGTGGGTGGGCGCTGCCGCTGGTGATGCTGATCGCCTGTGGTGTCGCTGCCGCCGGTTGTCAATCTTCCCGAAAAACGGCCAACTCCGATATCGGAGCGATTCGCAATCCGTTCGCGCTCGCCGGCACTGCCGACGGTCCCATCGAAGGATCACTCGACCCGATGAAGGGGCTGCCCGAGTACGAGCAGGCAATGGCGATTTACCGGGAAGGCAAGATCGAAGAGGCGGAGAAGGCGTTCAAGAAAGTCGCCAAGCAGTTCAAGGATCATCCGGTCGAGGAAGATGCGCTCTTCATGATCGCCGAGTGCCAGTACCGCCGAAAGCGGTATTCGTGGGCGCAGGACAGTTACGACAAGCTCCTGAAGAAGTACCCGACTTCGCGCTATCTCGAAGAGTCGACGCAGCGGCTGTTTTCGATTGCCTCGATCTGGTTGAACCCGAACGGAAAGACGCCCCCCGAAGAGCTGGTGCGCGTCAGCGCGGCGGATGTCGACGGAACCAACGAGAACGGGATCGAAGTCCCTTACTCGCTGCCGATCGTGCCGAATCTGTTTGATCGGACCCGGCCGGTCTTCGATACGCAGGGGCGGGCGCTCCAGGCACTGAAGTCGGTCTGGCTGCACGATCCGACGGGGCCGCTGGCCGACGATGCGGTGATGATGACCGCGGCGTATCATCTGCGCCGGGGTGATCACCGCGAAGCGAACGTGTACTTCAAGATTCTGCGCGAGGAGTATCCCAAGAGCGAGCATGCGAAGCACGCGTTCGTGCTCGGCACAGGAGTCCTGCTGGCGACTTATCAGGGAGCGAAGTACGACGCGACGGCACTTGATGAAGCCGATAACCTGGTGCGGAGTACGCTGAACATCTATCCCGAGTCGGAACATCGGGAAAAGCTGCAGCAGGATCTTCAGCGAATCCGGATGGAAGACGCCGCCCGCGATTGGGCCCGCATCGAGTTCTATCAGCGGAAGTACAATCATCAGGCGGTCGCGCTCTATTGTGAAATGTTGATCGAACGGTTTCCGGACAGCGAGTATGCCGATCGGGCACGGGCTCTGCTGGCGGAGATCGATCCCCAATATCGTCCGGTGTCGCTGGGAGTCGCCGAGATTGCCCGAACACCGCCGGATCGGTCGGACGGCTCATCGGAACCGGGCCGTATCAGCCTTTCGGACGACCCGTAACCGGCCGGTTTCGCGAATGACTGCATGATGTGCTCCGAGTGCCATTCCTCTGAAGCGGACCGCGCGTGGAAAGCAGACTCGGTGCGCCCGTTGTCGCCGCCTCGCCGAATGGTCCTCGCACTCATGGCGACTCTGCTGGCAAGCGTCGCGGCCTGCAATTACAACGTGGGGAACGGGTACCCCGCGGAAATCCGCTCGGTCTATGTCCCGATCTTCAAGAACGAGACTTATCGCCGCGGGATCGAGTTCCAGTTGACCGAGGCCGTCCACAAGCAGATTCAGCAGCGGACGCCGTTTCGGCTCGTTCATGAACCACTGGCCGACACCCGACTCACCGGTTGCATTCGTGATGTCCGCAAACGGGTGCTCGGCGAGACGAAGTTTGACGATCCCCGCGAACTCGAGCTGACGCTGGTCGTCGACATTGTGTGGGAGGACGTGCGCAACGGAGGTGTGCTCTACGAAGGGACGATGTCACTCGGTCCTGCGGAAGCACATCTCGTCTCGCAGGCCCAGTTAGCTCCCGAAGTGGGGCAGTCCCTTGCGACGGCCTATCAGACCGCCATCGACCGCCTCTCCCGGCAGATCGTCGACAAGATGGAGGCCCCCTGGTAAGTGACCAGGTGCGACGCAGGCAGCGGGAGCGGTTTCCGGCAGCAGCTGTCGACTTCCGTTACCGGCTGCCGCGCGAAAGTCTGGATTGAGGCGTTTCCCCCATGCTCCTGCTGGCGACCGGCGGTTTTCTGGCTCTTGCGGTAACGCTCACCACTCTGGTGACTGCGAAGTACCGCAGCCTGTTTCATCCGCTCTCGATGCCGGTGCTGAATCTGGTGGTGATGGCGGCACTGGCACCGCTGGCCCGGAGTGCCGTCCTCGGGGATGCCGTCCCCGAATCCTGTCAGGTTCAGGCGAGCCTGATGACGTCGCTGTACGTGCTCGGATTGGCTCTTCCTCTGTTGGCGAAAGCGAACCCCTTGTTGCCGCTGGGTCGCCAACTTGCCCGACCTTTGGAAGTCCGCCCCCGTCTGGAAGCGCGAGGCATTTATCTGTTGATCGCGGCAGGACTGGTTGCCGGGTTTGTCGCCGGTTATGCGCTGCTGCTCCGCGACAGCCGCGCGGGGTGGGACTGGCTGCGGGATCCCCGGCACTCTTATCTCATCGGTCGCGAAGGGGTGGGACATTGGTACGTATCCGCCCAGGCGTGCCTGTTCCTCGCCTTTCTCACGCTGCTCTACTTTGTCCGACTGCGACGAGTGGAAGTGATCGCGGCGCTGGCGCTCTCCACCGCGTTTCTCTTCGTGTTCTTCGGCTCGAAGCACAGTGTCATCGGCGTGCTGGTGGCGACGGCGGTCTATTACAACTTCTACGTCCGGCGAATTCCTCCGGCGGCGGTGTGCCTCGCGGCGCTGGCGGTGGTGCCGCTGGTGCTCCTGTCGCCGCTGTTGCAGGGGAATTTCGACAGCCTGCGGGGAACGTTGAGCTATTACGACTACTTTGAGAACTCAGCCCGCTACCTGTCGAAAGCCGACGAAATCGGCCGGATGCATGGGGGCGCGGCGGTCAGTTCGCTCTGGGCATTTGTCCCGCGGGGACTCTATCCCGACAAGCCCTTCATCTACGGCAGCCTCTACATCAACGAGTTCTTCTGGCCGGGAGTGGCGGAGAAGGGGCACACCCCGGCACTCCTTCCCTGGACGGTCTACTACCTGGATTTCGGGCCGCTGGGAGTCCTGGCCGGCGGGCTCTGGACCGGGCTGGTGAGCAAGGCGGTCTACCTCTACTTTCTGCGGTCGCGCTCGCTGATCGCCTGGCTCGCCTACCTGCACGTCTGCTTCGTGCCGATCCTGAAGCATTCGCCGCTGGTCTATTTCGGCATCCTGCTGCTGCTGCTTGCCCTCGCGATTCGCACCGCGGTGTATGTGCTGATGACGGTCGCTTCCACACCGAGAACGCATGGGCAGATCGGAATATCGCCGAGTGAGGAATCTGCCCCGGCGATTCTTTCGCCTCTGGTTACGTAACGACTCGTTACGGGAAAACGCGAGATTGCCTACTCTTTGGGGAGCCCCGCCAACGCTTCGTGGCTGCCGACGAGGACCAGCGTATCGTCTTCCTGAATGACATCGCCGGGACGGGGCACGCTGATGACGCGCTGTTTCTTCACGGTAATGCCGTTGACCTCTTCGGACACCTGCCGTTTCAGCACGACCAGGTTCACATGATACTTGGTCCGCAGGCCGAGTTGTTCGAGACTTTTTCCGCGGAACGCGGCGGGGGCCCGCATCTCGACCAGGCTGAAGCCTTCGGCAAGCTGCAGGAAGTGTTCGACCTGCGGATTCGCGAGTCGCTGACCGAGCAGAATGCCCGCCTGCGTTTCGGGCTGAATGATTTCATCGGCACCGATGCGGGAAAAGATCTCGGCGTGAACGGCGGTCTGCGCGCGGCAGATGAGTCGCGGCACCCCGAGCCGCTTGACCATGACCGCGGTGAGCAGCGCGGCTTCGAAGTTCTCGCCGATCGCCACGACGCAGATGTCGACGTCCTGGATCTTCTGGCTGATGAGGGCCTCCTGATCGGTGGAATCGAGCCGCACGGCGATGGCTACGTCTTCCTTCACGGCATCCACCAGTTGTGAACTGCGGTCCATCGCGATGACTTCGACGCCGCTGTTCCCCAGCTGGCGGGCGAGTGTCATTCCGAAACGTCCCAATCCGATCACGGCCACCGTGTGCACGGTCAAATCTCCCGATCAATGATTCAGTTCGTGTTGCGGCAGGAACGCAAAAGGGAAAGCCGCACCTCGATTTTATTCACACTTTTCTGCGGGGCTGTTTGGCGAAAGGAACGAGACGAGCTGTATTGTGGTCCGGCACCGCCCGGTTGATTGCCTTCTTCGACGAGATCCATTCAGCCCAGAGTCACCCGCTCCTGAGGATACTCATAGCGGGCCGTGGAGGTCCGTCCCGCCACGGCAATCAGGAGGGTCAGCGGACCGACACGCCCGATGAACATCAGCACGAGCAGAACCCACAGCGACGCCTGGGAGAGTTGCGGCGTGATGCCGGTGGTGACTCCCACGATGCCAAAGGCACTCGTTGCCTCGAAGAGATAGGCGAGAAATCGCTCCGGCCTGCCTTCGATCCACAGCAGCAGAAAGGTTCCGGTCGCGACAATCACCATCCCCAGCCCGATGATCGTCAGGGCACGCTTCACCAGCCCGTCGGGAATGGTTCGACCGCGGATCTCGATATGCTCCCGCCCGCGGAGGATCGAGATCAGCGCGAGAATGCTGAGAGCAAAGACGACCGTCTTGACACCGCCGCCGGTCGAAACGGGCGAGGCCCCGATGAACATCAGCAGGATCGCAACGAGCTGCGTGGTCGGTTGCAGGGCACTGATGTCCACGGTGTTGAAACCACCCGAGCGGAACATCACGGATTGAAACCACGCCGCTGAGAGCCGTTCCGCAGGGGGGAGCCTTCCGATCTCGCCGTTCCATTCGAGCAGATAAATCCCCAGGGTGCCGGCGACCAGCAGAAAGGCCGTCGTGACGAGCACCATCCACGACGAGAGGGAGAGTCGCGCCCGGGCGACCGGCATGCGGGTGAAGCTCCGCTTGCGGAAGTTTGATAACCGCGTCTGCAGCGAGACGCCAACATCGTGCAGCACGGAGAATCCCAGGCCTCCGATAATGACGAGCAGGCAGAGCGGTCCCCACACTTCCCAGCGGGTTCCCAGGCCGACAAAACTCCGGCCGTGGGGCATCAGCGAGAACCCCGCATTGCAGTAGGCGGAGACCGAATGGAACAGGCTGTAGTAGGCCCGTTCGGGGAGGGGAAGGTCGCTCCAGAGTCCCGCGAGCAGCACCGCTCCGATCAGTTCCGCCAGAATGGAGAAACCGAGAATGGAAACGATGAGACGCTGCACACTCGCGAGGTGTCGCGATTCCAGGAGCTCGTGGAGCAGCACTCCCTCGCGTACCTGCATCGAGCGGCCGAGGACGAGGGCGAAGAAGCCGCCGAACGTCATGATTCCCAAACCGCCGATCTGGCACAGTGCGAGGATCACGAGTTGTCCGTTGCGACTCCAGTAAGTCCCTGTGTCCACCAGCGTCAATCCGGTCACGCACACGGCACTCGTGGCCGTGAAAACCGCGGTGATGAAGGATGTGACCGCGTCGGAATCGCGTTCCGGATCGGTTCGCGAACCAGGGAGGGTCAGGAGCAGCGTACCGACGCAGATCAGCAGAAAAAACGTAACGACAATGATGAACGCCGGGCTCCAGCCAATGATCGCTGTCGTATGGACGAGTTCCACGAGGCCGATCCCCGCACGGATCAGGATCATCCATTCCGACCAGATCGAGAGTCGGGTCGCCCGGATGGCGAGCAGCTCGGTGGATTCACCTCTCCACGGCGAGAACAGCAGGATGGCAATGCTGCCAATCCCCCAGATCGCCAGCAGCCCGAGCACGGCGCGATTCTCGCGGAGGAAGGTTTCCTGCGTGCGGCTCAGCCGAAAGCGGATCAGCGTGCTCAGCGTGAGCAGCACCATTCCCAGCGTGACGGTCACGCCGATCTCCCAGCGAAGAGCCGATGTCATTTGCCGCACGCCGAAATGGACGACGACCGCCGCCACTCCCAGAAATTGCAGCACCGCTTCGATGCGTCGCAACCGGCGTGACCATTGGCCCCGGATGTTGATGCTCTCGGAGATCAGCGGCGATCGCGACGATTGAATCATCAGCAGGACAACGGTAGAAACAGGAGGGAGAAGCTGCGCCTGAGAAACGGAACGTATTCCGAAGCAAGCCGGACCACGCCGGGCTTCCAGGCGGGAAGGAGGTGGCGGGACTGCGGGTGCTGTCCATTCCGGTCGCGCTAGAGTATACCCGCAACCGCTCGCAGGAAGGGAGGCTGCACCGATGGCTCGGGATTATTCGTCTGAAAGCCTGATTCACGATCCGCTGCACGGCTATATCCCCATCACCGCCCGCAGCGGGTTGCCGGCCGGCGAAGTTGCCGAACAGGATGTGATCGATCATCCCTGGGTGCAGCGGATGCGGCAGATTCACCAGTTGCAGACCGCCTGGTGGGTCTTTCCCTCGGCAGAGCACACGCGATTCCAGCACATTCTCGGCGCGATGCATCTCGCTTCACGTACCGTGCAGGAGTGGTACGACTCGCTTGCCGAATCGTGTCCGAGCGTCCCGTCGCGAGCCTATGTCGAAAGCCTCGTGCGGATGGCGGCGCTGCTCCACGACGTCGGCCACGGCCCGTTCGGCCATTTCTTCGACGATCATCACCTCGAACAGTTCGGCATTACGCATGAGGATATCGGGGTCGAAATCATCACCCGCGAACTGGGCGATCTGATCTCCGGCATCCGCCGCAATCCGCACGGGCAGCTCTCGCCGCTCGAACAACTGAACCCCGACCAGATCGGCTGGCTGATCCGCCGCCCCCGTAATCCTGCCGACAGCGAAGATGTCCCCGACTGGCTGCGGAAGCTCCGCTCGCTGTTCAGCGGCATCTACACCGTCGACAACATGGATTTCGTGTTGCGCGACGGCTATATGTCGGGTTATACGACGCGGGCATTCGATCTTTCGCGGCTGCTGCACTACAGCTTCTTCACACCGCAGGGCCTGACGATCCACGTCCGCGGGCTGCCCACGCTGATGAACTTCATCGAAGTGCGGGCGAATCTCTTCCGGACGATCTACTTTCACCGGACGGTGCGGGCCTTCGACCTGGCGCTGGAAGAACTCTTCCCGGAGACGATGCAGCAGCTCTTCCCGGGCAACCCGCTCGATAATCTCGAAGAGTACCGGCAGTTCACCGAAGCTTCGTTCCTCGTCGATGTCTCGCGGTGGGCGAAAGCGCAGGACGCGGATCTCCGTTCGCTGGGAGAGTCATGGCGGGCGATCCTCAGCCGCACGGTCCTGTGGCGGATGGCGTGTGAGCGGACGCTGTACTTCCGCTCTGGCGAATCGGAGCAGATGACCATCTTTTCCGAGCCGGCGCTGGTCGAGCAGCGGCTCCGGAAGAAGCTGCCGCGCGCGATTCGGGATATCCCGCTGCGGCTCGACGTGGCGAGGCACTACCATCGGCCGAGTACGCGTCTGCCGGCCGCCGGGCAGAACTACGTCTTCGATCCCGCGGTTGGCGTTCCCCGCGAGCTGCCGGACTACGAACTCTTCCGGAATCTGCCTTTGAGCTTTTCGATCTTCCGCGTCTACGCCCGCGATCACCTGCACGATGCCGAGCTGAACGCGGCCCTGAACGCCGTCGTCGGCGAGGTCGCGGACGCGAAGACGAACATGTAACGCCGCGGCTGCCTCAACGGGAAGAGAAGCTGTCTGACTGCTGATAGCGGTGAGACCACTGTGAGGCGCGTGTCGCACGCGGTCAACAGCACGCCCCGTTTGTGTTGCCTTCGCCACTAACGCCTTCTTTTTATCGGGTTACGTCACTTTCTTGGTGAATGTCGGCGAATTCCGTTGCCTTGCCGCAACATTCGCTTGCCAACGCTGCCCTCGACGAAATCCTGTGTTATTCGGTGAAAGTCCTTTGTGAAAAATGAGTTAGGAATAAAGCCGAAGATCCTTCTCAGTTTTGGCACAATACCTGCTTTTACTCTCTTCCGTTCTCTCGCAGAGCACTCCAATACGAAAGCCGGGAAGGCTGTCTGACCAACAGCTTCCCACCGATCGCCCTGATTTCCCGCGAGGCTGTCCCGACGCATACTTTCTGGGGAGTTTGCGTCTCTTCCGGCAGGCTTCGTTCTTCCAAGCGGGAAATCACGGGCGATTTTTCTTGCGCGCAGGCAGGCCAGCCGGTCGCTGTAATCCGCGCGAGCGGTCGTGCGCGTTCTGCCGATTACACCCGCGGGAGCGGTTCTCGCGAAGATTCCTTCGAGTTTGCGGCAGCACGTGCCGAAGTAGGGAGGATGAGTCATTCCCGGGCAGGTCGCGCGTGGAACGCAGCGCCGCCGCTTGGGAAGAAGGGAGCGGCGAAGTCATGGAAGATGATGCCCCGGCAGGAGTCCCGGAGTGGGTCGTGACCTACGGCGACATGATGTCGCTGTTGCTGACCTTCTTCATCATGCTCGTCTCGCTCAGTGAAGTCGTCGCCGACCAGAAATATCGGGCGGTCATGGAGGCGATTCACAAGCGGTTGGGGTATCGAACCGGACCGCTCGCACCTCCCGGAGACAGCTACCCGCTGAACTCCCTTATCGAGCGACTGAAGACACTCGGCTCGCACACCAACGAGGACAGGGGGCGCGGAGGGGTGAAGTCCAAAGGGCCCCCGGGGACCGATTTTCGTGTCTTCCGCCGTCGCGATGGAACGGCGATCAACGTCGGCGGCAAACTGGCGTTCGCGCCGGGAGACGCGGAGCTTTCTCCGACGGTCAGGGAAGGCTTGCGGGAAGTGGCCCGCGTTCTTTCTGGAAAGCCGAACAAGATCGAGGTTCGCGGCCACACGTCCGCTGCACCGCTCCCGCCGGATTGCCCGTACCCCGACAAGTTCCTGCTGTCGTACGCCCGCGCACGGAACGTACTGGACTTCCTGGAAGCACAGGGGATCGAGCGCAACCGCCTGCGCGCAAGTGCGGCGGGAGATTCAATGTCTCTCTCCGCATCCGGCGACATGCAGGCCGAGGATTCCGACTGCGTGGAGATCTTCGTGCTCGATACCTTCAGCAGCGACTTCAGCGGTGAGCGGGATGTGCCCGACTAGCGCCGCACGTTGCTCTCAAGGATGCGCGATCAGCGAGGTTGCGTCTCGACAGGAATCTCGGCGACGCTGAGGAGGAAGTTGGGCGAGGGGGGCGAGGCGTGAGCCTGGTGCAGTTTGAGAACATCAAACGGCACGAGCGGCACGATCGCATGCGCCCGGCTGGGCAGAGTGTATGCCTCTGCGAGTTCCTGGTCGCGCCGCCGCAGTTCCTCCAGCAGCACCGGATGCCAGAGGCCATCCCGTTCTTCGGCGGGGATGTAGTTCTCCCGCGCCCACCTGCGAAGCTGCAGCTCTTCGACCGCGTCGATGTCCGTTTTCATCGGATCAATCATCAGGACATGCTCTCCGGGCGAGGCCCGCAAAATCCGCGGAGACGCTGCCCGTCGATTCGGCTGCCGCCCGTCATACAGCCCGAACCGGCATTCGCCCCGACTCTCGACAGCCCCCGCGCGACGCACGATTGCGAGCAGGGGGGCGTTCTCTATTTCGGCCGGGGGACCGCCGTCGCCACAACCTCGCGACGCGCGCCGGCAGGCCGCTTATAACCCGCGTCATGTGGCCTGTACGCAGAATCGGCAGGCCGTCCACTTCCGGAGCGCAGACCAGTAAGAGAGACACTGACCGACTGGGGCTGTTTCCCGGTGCGGCTCCTCAAATCTCACGGCGAATGGCTCACATCGGAGTGTCAGGTTCACCTGACTTCCCGTCCCCGGAATCAGGGCAACCGCTCATCGACGCGACGGCGGATTTCCGCGGCAATGTCGTCGATCTCCCGCAGTTGGCCGTCCCGGCAACAGGCGATTGTTTGCCATGCCGGATCGTTGGCGGCGAGGTGACTGTATACCGCGTGCGTTCGCGCGAGATAGGCGAGGTCAGCCTCCTGCAAATCGACTGCCTGGTCGGTATAGCTTCGCGGCCGCTTGCAATGCACCAGCCGCTGTGCCTCCGCCGGCGGCACATCCAGCAGGATGACCATGTCGGGACGCGGCAGCTCGTAGATCCCGTACTCGATCTGCTCGACCCAGCGGATCAGCTCCGCGCGCTCGTCGCCGCTGCATTTTGAAGCCTGGTGGGCGATGTTCGAGGGGACGTAGCGGTCCAGCACGACGACGTCATTGGACTCCAGGGCACCGAGGAGCATGCCGCGCGATTCGAATCGGTCGCCAGCATAGAGCAGCGAGACGAGGAACGGATTCACTTCGTCGAGCTTGCCGAACCGCCCGTTCAGGAACTGGCCGACCGCTTTGCCGAAGAAGGTTTCGGTATAGCGTGGAAAGCTCACCAGCTGTGCGCGATAGCCGCTCTCCCGGAGAGAATGCAGCAGTCGTTGTGCCTGGGTTCCTTTCCCGGAGCCGTCAATCCCTTCGAAGTCGATCAGCAAGGCCAACAGAAACGCTCCGCATGCGCCGACGCCGGAGAAGAGACGCGGGCCTCGCCGGGGCGTCGCCGTCGAGCCGTCAGGAGGCCCCGTCAGGTCACGGGCCCCGGGAATCATGACCCGCGCCCGGCGCGGGAAAGAGCAGGGGGGAGGAGTCGCCCCGTGTCAGCCCTCATCGTTCTCGAGCGCGAGCAGGGCCGAGGGGAGATCCTCGGTGGTCCGGAAGTAATCGATGAGACGGCTCATCCGCATGACCTCGCGCACCTGTGGAGTCATGCTGCACAGCACCAGCCGACCCTGCTGGCGATGCAGTTTGCGATGCAGGGTGATGAACTTCCCCAGGACGGAACTGGTGAGGAGCTCCACCGAGCTGAGGTCGAGCACGACTTTCCGGCGGTCATACTGTTCGACGAGCGAAAACAGTTCGTGCCCGAGCTGTTCGAGGTTCTCGTCTTCGGTCAGCCGGGGATACTTGAAGCGCGCGACGGTCGACTCGCCTTCGTGGGACAGTTCGAAATAGATCGGATAGAATTCGATGAGCGTCACGTCCCGGCCTCCCCTGACTCGACATGCAGGCCGGTGTCGGTGGCGACAGTTCCACGAACCTCGACCAGTGCTCCGATGTGAGCGTTCGTTCCCGGCAGTTCAACCGGGGCATAACGGCAGGCGGTCCCGCGGAACCCTCCAGGCCGCAATTCGGACGCGCGTTCGACGAGCACCGACAATTTCCGGCCGGTTAACGATTCATAATATCGCCGCGCCAGCCGCCGTTCCAGTTCTGAAAGTCGCTCGCAGCGTTCTTTGCGGACCTCGGGAGAAACCTGATCGTCAAACTCGGCAGCAGGTGTTCCCCGCCGCGGGCTGAACGGGAAGATGTGGATCTTCATGAACCCGGCTGCCTCGCAGGCGTCGAGCGTCTGCTGGAAGTCGGCTTCGGTCTCCCCGGGAAAGCCGACAATCACATCGGTTGAGAACGCCGGGTTATCGAGCCGTTTGCGGAACAGCTCAAGCTTTTCCAGGAAGCGGCCGACACGGTACCGCCGCCGCATCCGCGCCAGCACCTCGTTCGAACCGCTTTGCAGCGACGGATGGAAATGCGGGCAGAGCCGTTCGCAGTTCGCGGCGGCGGCGACGAAGTCTTCCCCGACCTCGGCGGCTTCGATGCTTGAGAGCCGTAACCGCCACTCACCGGGAATCCTGTCGAGCCGCTCGATGAGGTGCCGCAGGCGGAAGGGGGGAAGTCCCGATTTGCCCCGCGTCGTGTCGACGCCGTAATGGCCGAGATGGATGCCGCTGAGCACAATCTCCTTGTAGCCGTTGTCGACGAGCCGTCGCACTTCGTCTTCGATGTCGTCAGGCGTCCGGCTGCGGAGTCCGGGGCGGACGTAGGGAATGATGCAGAACGAGCACTTCAGCACGCAACCATCCTGCACCTTGACGAATGCCCGCTGACGCCCCTCGAAGTAACTGATGCCGGTCGGGATGTCGTGCAGCCCCAGCCGGTTGAGGACATCGGGGATCTCGCGTTTGTCGGTGACGACCTCGAAGACGCCGGGCAGGGCGGAGACCGCCTGCGGATCGCGTGTCGCGTAACAGCCCATGACGATGGTTTTCGTCCCGGGGTTGTTGCGCGCGAGCTGACGGATGAGTTGCCGGCCTTTGGAGTCGGCCTCTGACGTCACCGTGCAGCTGTTGACGACGCACAGTTCCGCGGTTTCGTCGGGGCCGGCTTCCCGGAAGCCGTTCCGCTCAAGTGCTTCTTTTACAAGCTGGGTTTCGTACTGGTTGACCTTGCAGCCCAAAGTCACCAGCCGGCACGTCCGCTCCGCCATGGAAAACTGCCACCGTTTGAAGTGCTGAAGGAAGATGAACCGCAACGTGCAGGTTACCGCACGGGGCGTCTTCCCGCCAGTTCAGCGAGGTTCGGCAACAGGGGGCGGAGTCGGCTCCGGGAAGGCACGCGATCACGCTTGCCGAAAAGATCGGATTCGCTGCGGATTGTGTCGTCGATCGGGGAAATCGTGATTCTCAGAATGCAGCCCGTTCGGTAACATGAGACACGTCCGTTCGCATGATGCGGATGCGTCTTCCGCAGGAGTCGAAGCGTGTCGCGCACATGTTCGACCTCGACCCGCCTCGAAGTCCTGGGTGGAACTTTGATGGAAGCTGAATTCACGATCGATCTGGCACGCGTTGCCGCGGAACTGGGGCTGAAACTCGAACAGGTTCGGAACGTCACCGAACTGCTCGACGAAGGGAACACAATCCCATTCATCACCCGTTACCGCAAGGAACGCACGGGCAATCTCGACGAAGAGCAACTGCGTGCCGTTCAGGCTCGCGTCACCGCGTTGCGGCAGCTCGCGGAACGCTCGCAGACGATCCTGCGATTGATCGAGACGCAGGGAAAGCTGACGCCCGAACTGCGTGCTGAGATCGAGAAGGCGGATTCGCTCAAGCGGCTGGAAGACCTGTATCTTCCGTTCCGCCCGAAGAAGCGTTCCCGCGCCAGTGCCGCCCGCGAACGGGGACTCGAACCGCTGGCGTTGCGGATCTGGAACGGTGATGCGACGCTGGGCACGCTTGCCTCCGCCGCGGCGGAATTTATCGATCCCGAGAAAGAGCTGCCGACCGCTGATGACGTGCTGCAGGGAGCCGCCGACATTCTCGCCGAGCGGATTGGCGACGATGCCGAGTGCCGTCGCATGGCCCGCAAGGTTGCCTGGCAAACGGGCCGTCTGTCGGTGACCCCGACCGAGAAGGCCGCGACCGAGGGGCAGGCTTATCGCGACTACTTCAGCTATTCGGAATCGGTCTCGAAGATCCCGCCGCACCGCACGCTGGCGCTCAATCGCGGCGACAAGGCGGGCATGCTTCGCGTGCGGTTCGAATGGGACGAGCGGCGGGCCCAGGACGCGGTCTTGAACCTGCTCCCGCTCCGCGAGCACCCCTATGCCGACTTCCTCAAGAACTGCGCCGTCGATGCCCTGCAGCGGCTGATCCAGCCGAGCCTCGACCGGGAAGTCCGGCGCGAACTGACGGAGCGGGCCGAGTTACATGCGGTGAATGTCTTCGCCCGCAACCTGCGGAACCTGCTCCTGCAGCCTCCGCTCCAGGGACAGCGTGTGCTCGCGATCGATCCCGGTTTCCGCACCGGCTGCAAGACCGCCATCCTCGACGAGATCGGCAACTGCCTCGCAACCGATCTGATTTACGCGACCGGCTCGGCCGAGAAGCGGAGCGCTGCGAAAGCCAAGCTCGCATCACTCCTGCAGGAATACAACTGCCGGCTGGTCGCGATCGGTAACGGCACCGCCTGCCGCGAAACTGAAGAGCTGATCGCCGAACTCATCGCCGAGCTGATGCCCGATGTGCAGTATGTGATCGTCAACGAAGCGGGGGCGAGCATCTACTCCACCAGTGCAATCGCCCGCGAAGAGTTCCCCGATTACGATGCGACCATCCGCGGGACGATCTCCATCGGCCGCCGCCTGCAGGACCCGCTCAGCGAGCTCGTCAAAATCGAGCCGCAACACATCGGCGTCGGCATGTATCAGCACGACGTGAGTGCGAAAGAGCTGAAGCAGTCGCTCGACCAGGTCATCGAGTCGTGTGTGAATTACGTCGGGGTGGACCTCAATACGGCCAGCCCTTCGCTTCTGAGCCACGTTTCCGGCCTGAATCAGCTCACCGCCCGCCGGGTTGTCGAGTGGCGCGAACAGCACGGCCGGTTTACCAACCGCGCCCAGTTGCGGGAGGTGACCGGGATTGGCGAGGCGACTTTCACTCAGGCCGCCGGCTTCCTCAAGATCACCGGAGGCGATGAGCCGCTCGACCGCACCTGGATTCACCCGGAAAGTTATCCGATCGCAAGGCAGGTACTCGCCCGCCTGGAGGTCGATCCTGCGAGTCTGCAATCGGGGCAGACGCTCGTTCCCTCGCTCCGCGATCGCATGCAGTCACTCGATGCGCGGGCGCTCAGCGAAGAGCTGCAGGTTGGATTGCCGACGCTCAGCGACATCTTCGAAGCGCTCGCCCGGCCCGGCCGCGACCCGCGGTCCGACCTTCCCGGACACATCTTCAAGAAGGGAATCCTGAAGCTCGAAGACCTGGTTCCCGGGATGGAGTTGCAGGGGACGGTGTTGAACGTGGTCGACTTCGGCGTTTTCGTCGATGTCGGGCTCAAGGACAGCGGGCTTGTGCATGTCAGCCAGATGGCGGCCCATTACGTTCGCAACCCGCATGAGGTGGCGGCGGTCGGGGACATCGTGACGGTGTGGGTGCTCGCGGTCGATCTCGAACGCCGACGGGTTTCGCTGACGATGGTGAACCCGGCAATTCCCCGCGAAGCCCCGTCGCGGAAGCCGTCGGCCGAACAGTCCGTGGGCGCCGCTCCGCGGTCGAACGGAGGCGGTACGGCGGTCACCGAATCGGCTGCCGCACCCTCATCCACTTCGGCAAGCGCGGCGGTTCCGCCTCCGAAACACGAGGAAAAGGGACGCGCTCAGCCGCGGCGGCAAAAGCCGCGCAAGACTCACGGGCCGGCCCCGGCGCTCACGCCCGAGATGACGGAAGGCCGCACGCCTCTCCGCGGCTTCGACGAACTGAAGCAGCTCTGGAAAGAACGCCGCAACTGACCCGCGCGGGCGATCGCGGGTGGCGAGTTACAAAAAATCATGCGGTTTCGCGGGCAGTGCGGACGGCGTCCGCCACGCGAATCGTTCCTTCATAGAGCGCCCGACCGATGATTGCCCCGACCAGTTGCGGATGCTGGCGACTCTCCAGCGCCAGATTGCGGACGTCATCGAGCGTCGTCACGCCGCCCGAGGCGATCACCCGGAAACCGATCTCCGAGAGTGCGATCATGTCCTCGATCGTGCCGCGATCGACTCCCCGCATCATGCCGTCGTTGGCGATGTTGGTGTAGATCAGCGCGGCGAGATCGAGGTCCGCGTACTGCTTCGCCAGCTCCAGGGCAGGGGTCTGCGAGACATCGAGCCAGCCCTCGGTAGCGACCATCGAGTTGCGGGCATCGATGCCGAGCACAAGTCGACCGGGGAACTTCGCCGCCATCTCGCGGAACCACTCGGGCTGCTTCAGTGCCTGGGTGCCGATAATCACGCGTTCGACGCCGACCTCCTCCAGCACGAGGCGGATCGATTCTTCATCCCGGATTCCGCCGCCGAGCTGGCAGGGAATCGACACCGCCGAGACGATATTCCGCACCGCATCGAGGTTCACCGGCCGGCCCGCCTTGGCGCCATCGAGATCGACCAGGTGCAGGCGCTCGGCACCTTCGCGGGCGAACTGTTGCGCCATCTCGGCGGGATTGTCACCGAAGACCGTTTCGCGGGCATAGTCGCCCTGCTGGAGCCGAACGCACTTGCCGCCGCGAAGATCAATTGCCGGAAGAATCTGCATCACGTGTCCTGTGGCCTGGTACCGAAAAGCGTCAGATGGTGGCGAAGTTTCGCAGTAACTGCAACCCGGCGGCCTGGCTCTTTTCGGGGTGGAACTGCACCGCGAACAGGTTGCCCCGTTCGATCGCCGAGACGAATGAAGTGCCGTACTCCGTCCGGGCCGCGATGACCGCGCTGTCTTCCGGCACGACGAAATAACTGTGGACGAAGTAGAAATACTCCGACCGGGACAATCCGGCGAAAAGCCGCGGCGACCCGGCCAGTTCAAGCTGGTTCCAGCCCATATGGGGGATCTTCAACTCGGGATGGTCCTCGAAGCGGACCACGCGGCCGGGCACAATGCCCAGCCCCTGCCATTCGCCATCTTCGTAGCTGACGTCAAACAGGAGCTGCAGGCCGAGACAAATCCCCAGAAATGGCTTTTCCGCAGCAATGTGGGCCCGGATCGGCTCCACCATCTCCTGCCGCTGAAGCTCCTGAATCGCATCGCGAAACGCACCGACACCGGGGAGCACGAGCTTTTCCGCGGATTCGATTTCGTCAGCCCGCGTGGCGATTCGGGCCGGAACTTCGAGATGTTCGAAGGCTTTCTGCACGCTGCGCAAATTGCCCATGCCGTAATCAATAATCGTGACCATGCCGATTGCTGCTTGCAGAGGCCCGTGGGCCGGGAGAAGTTCAATGCCGGGAAAGAGCCTGTGGAACACGTGATTCCGCCTCGCAGAGGGGCTTCGCGGATTTGCGGAACGCCCCAGCGAGCAGGAGCGGCGGGCACCCCGACAGGTTCACTGCCCCGTGCGACTTCCGACGGACCCCGTCTTTAAACCGCCGGTCCGCGAAGCTGAAACCATCTTATCGCTCCGGTGGAGAAGTGACGAGTCAGCTGTACGAACTTGCCGGGATCGACTTGCCTCGCGCGTTGTGAAGGGGCGGGGAGGACTTCTATAATCGCCGTCTGTCAGTGTGGCTCTCCCGGGCCGAAGTACCGACCGCGTCAGCAGAAACGGATCGCAATCGTGACGAACGGACCCTTGCGGATTGGATTTATCGGTGCGGGCAAGATGGCGACGGCACTCGCCCGCGGATTTCTGGCAGCGGGCTGCACCGAGGCCTCCAGCTTGTCCGCCAGTGATGTCTCGCAGGCCGCACGCGAGCAGTTCGCCGCCGAGACCGGAGCGGCAACGTTTGCCTCGAACCGCGAGGTTGCCGCCCGTGCCGATGTGCTGTTCCTGGCGGTCAAGCCGCAGGTGATGACCGAGGCGGCGCAGGAATTGAGCACGGTCGTCGGGGAAGGGCACCTGCTCGTTTCGATCGCCGCCGGGGTGACGCTCGGCACACTTTCGACCCTGTTCGGGGCCGGGCGGCGGATTATCCGGGTGATGCCGAATACGCCGTGCCTTGTCGGTGCCTCGGCATCCGGGTTCTCTCGCGGGCCGGATGCGACCGAGGAGGACGCGCGGCTCGTGGAGCGTCTGCTCTCGGCGGTGGGAATTGCCGTCGAACTTCCCGAATCATCGCTCGATGCCGTAACGGGCCTCTCCGGAAGCGGGCCGGCTTTCGTCTACACGATCATCGAGGCCCTCAGCGATGGTGGCGTCCGGATGGGATTGTCGCGTGACGTGGCTCTGCGGCTGGCGGCGCAGACCGTTCTGGGAGCCGCGAAAATGGTGCTCGAAACGGGGCTCCATCCCGGCGTGCTCAAGGATGCGGTGACCAGTCCCGGGGGAACGACCATCGCCGGCCTGCATGCGCTCGAACGGGGCGGGATGCGGGGCTGTCTGATGAACGCCGTCGAGGCGGCGACGCTCCGGTCGCGCGAACTCGGACGACCCGCCTGATCGTCAGGATCGGAACAATTGGTCACGGCCGGCTGTCCTGATCGCGCAGAGTCCATGGGGAGTGAGCGGGCGTCGTTTGACAGCGCCGGGGGGTGAGCTAGGCTTGTCCCGTTCCGGAGCCAATCAATCGGTACAGCTTCGATTGTTACCGGCAACGGAAAGAGTTTCGGATGGGCTCTCCTCTCGCACTTCGCGCGGGGAAGAGAGTCGCATCACGTTCCGTGACGAGACCACCGCCGCTGTCCCGCGACTCCAGATTCCGATGACGAGAGCGCCGCGTTTAATCCGCCCGCCAGACAGTTCGACACCGTTGAGTGAATCTGCGATTCAGGGAACGCACGTACCTCACGGGAGTCGATAACGATGTCGAGCGGTCGATTGCTGACCGATGACCTGATCCTGCCCGATCTGCCGACGCAGAATACCCATCCCATGGACTCTTCGCGGGTCCTGCTGGGATTGATGACACTGTCGCGCCAGGCGGCCGAAGATTCCCCCGGCGATACTCCGCTTGAAGGGGTGATCGCGCCGGGCGTGCTTCGCAGCCTCCTCTCCGCGCTGCACTTTCGCGATGTGACCACCGTGCGTCACGCCCGCCGGGTGGCCATGCTCTCGCTGGGAATCGCCCAGTATCTCGGCTGGGAAGGCCGCCATCTGAAGATTCTGGAAGTCTCGGCACTGCTGCACGACATCGGGAAGATCGGTGTTCCCGACAACATCCTCTTCAAGCCCGGGGCGCTCAGCCCGGATGAAGCCGAGCTGATGTCGCTGCACCACAACATCGGCGTCGATGTGCTCCAGGCGTGCCGCGTTGACAGCCAGGTGCTCGAAATCGTCGGTCATTCGCACAGTTTCTACAACGGAGCGACGGATGGCTTCCGCAGGATCGGCAGCGATGTGCCGCTGGGGGCACGAATTCTCGCCGTCGCCGATGCTTACGATTCGCTGAGCACCGACCAGGTCTATCGCAAGGCGAAGACGCATCCCGAGATCATGAAGATCCTGATGGATCAGGCCGGGACGCAGTTTGACGGAAATCTGGTGTGCGCTCTGGCCCGCTGGACACAGCACGAGGGAGCGTCGTTCATTCATCAGGCACACGAGTCGTTCAGCCCGGCACCGCCGCCCCCGACGGCGGCGAACTCCTCCGAGGGGATCCAGGCGAGCACGCTCTGTCATATCTTCTCGTACCTGTACTTCCTCGAAAGCCTGTACGACGGCTTCTATCTGGTCGACTCCGACCTGCGGTTCGTGGTGTGGAACCGGGGAGCCGAAAAACTGCTCGGGCACGAGACGCACGACATTCTCGGCCGTGTGTGGACGAGCCGCACCCTGCATTACGCCGACAAGCAGAGCACGCCGTTCGCCGATTCCGATTGCCCGATGCACCAGGTCGTTGCCACCGGCAAGGCGACGACGACCATGGTGAAAATGCAGCACGTCGACGGGCAGTGGAAGGATGTCGAGCTGCAGACGGTGCCGCTGGTCGACCAGTATCATCGCCTGCAGGGAGTGGCGGAGATCTTTCGCGACCTCTCGCGCAACAACCGCAAGCCGCAGGAGTATCACGCACTGCGGATGGCGGCCAGCCGCGATCCGCTGACGTCCGTCGCGAACCGCGGCGAGCTGGAAACGCAGCTGGCGATGCTCGTCTCCGAGTTCTCGCAACAGAAATCGGGCCAGCGTGACCCGTTCAGCGTGATCTTTCTCGACGTCGATCACTTCAAGTCGATCAACGATACTTTCGGGCACACGGTCGGCGACAAGGTCCTGATTGAAGTCGCGCGGCTCCTTCAGCACGAGACGTATTCCGGCGAGCTCGTCGGCCGTTACGGGGGAGAGGAGTTTGTCGTTCTCTGCCCGTCGACCAAGGTGGAGCAGGCGGTCAAACGGGCGGAACGGCTGCGGATGGCTATCGCGCGGACCAACCTCGAAGAACTCGGTGAGCGGAAGCTGACCGCCTCGTTCGGCGTGAGCGAAGTCGAACCGGGGGACTCGGTGGAGAGCCTTCTGCGGCGGGCCGACAAAGCGCTCTACATGGCAAAGGAAGGGGGACGGAATCAGACCCGGTCCCTCACCTGTCAGCAACTGGAAGTCGAGACGCAGGAGAAGCCTCAGGAAGAGCAGGCACCGGCCCGGCTGGACGTGTTCGAAGGAGCATTCGCGGCGTTTCTACCGGCGGATATGGTGGTCTACAAGCTCGGTGGCTTTCTCCACGACAGCGGGGCCAAGGTGGACGAAATTACGGACAAGCGGGCTGCCTTCCGGCTGGGAAGTGCAGGGCTGCTGCCGTTCTGGGGCAGCAGTGACGATCGCCGTCCGGTGAGTGTCGAGCTGGAGCTCGGCAAGCCCGAACCGCAGGTGGGACGCTCCGCGACGTCGAAGGTGCCGATTAATGTCCGCATCCGGCCGATCGGCTGGGTCCGCAACTACGACATCTTCCAGGCACGTGCGGGGCGAGTTTACAAGGACCTGCTCGCGTACTTCGTCGCGGAAGCACGCTGAGTCCGGATCGCTCCTGACACGCGGCCGCAGACCAGAATCAGGCCGCGACGCGCTGCCGTCGATGACGGATTCCGCTTCCCTGCGCCCGCCCGACTCGATCGAGAGCGGGCCTGTTTTGTTTTCCCGGGGCGCTTCACTACAGACAATCTCTCCGCGCTCGAATACACTCGTCCTCGAAGGGACAACGCGGAATCGAGCAGGAGAGATTGTTCATGGCGACCACCCTGGTCACCGGGGCTGCCGGGTTCATCGGATTTCATGTGTGCAGGCGTCTCCTGGCGCGCGGAGATCGAGTCATCGGTCTCGACAATCTCAACAGCTATTACGATATCGGCCTGAAGCAGGCCCGAATCGACCAGCTCACACCCGACACCAACTTCGGATTCGAACGCATCGACCTGGTCGATCGCGAGAACGTCGATCGGCTCGTTCAGGAGACGCGGCCCGAGGTGGTGATCCATCTCGCGGCGCAGGCCGGGGTTCGCTACTCGCTCGAGAACCCGCATGCGTATGTTGACAGCAACGTGGTGGGCTTCCTGAATATTCTCGAAGCGTGCCGGCACCATGCGGTCGGGCACCTCGTCTTCGCCTCGTCGAGTTCCGTCTACGGTGCGAACCGGGTGATGCCGTTCTCGGTGCATCAGAATGTCGATCACCCGTTGAGCCTGTATGCGGCGACGAAGAAGGCCAACGAGCTGATGGCCCACACCTACAGCCATCTGTACGGGATACCGACGACCGGCCTGCGGTTCTTCACCGTGTACGGACCGTGGGGGCGGCCCGACATGGCGATCTTCCTTTTCACCGAGGCAATTCTGGCGGGGCGGCCCATTCAGGTTTTCAACCAGGGGCAGATGCAGCGCGACTTCACCTACATCGACGACATCGCGGAAGCGGTCGTCCGCATCGGCGATCAGCCGGCCCGCCCGAACCCGGACTGGTCGGGGGAGAATCCCGATCCGGCATCCAGCAGTGCGCCCTACCGGATTTACAACATCGGCAATCATCAGCCGGTCGAGCTGATGGACGTGATCCGCACGATCGAGCGCTGCCTGGGGAAGACGGCGACACTGAACCTCCTGCCGATGCAGCCCGGAGATGTGCCGGCCACGTACGCCGACGTCGAGGATCTGAAACGCGATTTCGGCTTTGAACCCAGCACTTCGATCGAGACGGGAATTGCCCGCTTTGTCGAATGGTACCGGAGCTATTACGGAGCCTGACTCGTTCTAATCGGTAGAATCGTTCAGGTTTCCGCAGATCGCCAGCCGATCTCCAGAGAGGCGAGACAGCGATCTCCGCGTCTCGTCGTGGTCGATGCGGGCCGGGAGTATCACGGCAACTCTTCGGCGAACTCACCGCGACCACGTTTCGCCCGTCACTTCCACGGGGAAAGGATTCTCATGGGCATTTCCGGCATCACTTCCAGCCTGGGGCGCGGGTACGCTTCTGTCGCACAGAAATCCGCCACGGCTGCTTCGAGCGGGGGAGCACTCTTCAGCCAGCTTCTGCGGAATGCGCAGTCGGTGAATGTTTCCCCTGTGACCGGAGCGGCGACGGAATCGACCACTCCTGCCGTGGGGCATCTGGAGCGTTCCGGGGCGGCTTCCCTTTCGGAGTTGAAGGCGGAGCTGTCACAGTCCCGCGACTCGTTCCATGAGAAGCTGAGCCGCCTGCTCCAGGAGCAGGGGATCGATACTTCCGTGCCGATCAGCCTGCAGGGTGACTCGTTCGGCGGTGTTCGGGTCGCCAACAACCACCCGGAAGCCCTGGCCATCGAGAACCTGATTGCCGACCATCCGGAACTCACGTCGATGTTCAATGAGATGAGCGCCCTGGCCGGTCTTGTGCGCGCCTACGAAGAGGCGACCGGCGCTCGCGAGCAACTCGCACGTGGGCCGGGGATCATGTCACTGAGCTCGTCCGACGGCACGGCCCGGATCTTCCGGCTGAACGTGAGCGAAGAGGGAGCCGAGATCGCCTTCGTCCACGACGAAGTGAGCTGACCGTTCACGGGCAGCCGAAGTCACGCCGGTCATGGCGTCCGAAACATATCGACTGCGACCGTTCGAATTGGCGTACCTGATGATCCGCCACCCGTCGCAACCAGGAGGCGGCATCAGACTTCGAACGACTGGTAAAGCGAGGGGATGATCGGATCTTCGTCGCAGAAGTCATGGATCAAGGTCGCCAGTGCCTTCGATGCCGGGGGCTCGCCGTGCACCAGGAAGGCCTGCCCGATACCCGTCGTTGACGCGAGATGTCCGCACCACCAGCGGAAATCCTCGGCATCGGCATGGGCGGAGAGACCGTCAATCGTCTCCACCTTGGCCCGGAGGGGATACATGCGGTTCAGGATGCGTACCTCCGGTTGCCGCTCGACGATCCGCCGCCCCAGCGTATTCTCCGCCTGATAGCCGACAATCAGAATCGTGTTCCGCTCGTCAGCGACAGCGTGCTTGAGATGGTGCAGGACGCGGCCGCTTTCACACATTCCGCTCGCCGCGATGACGACGAATGCTCCTTCGCGGCGGTTCAGCGCGAGGCTCTCCTGAGGCGTGCGGATGTACGTCAGCCCCTGAAAGCCGAATGCATCGCGATCGAGAAGCAGCGTCCTCTGCACATCATCGTCGAGCAGGTCGGTGTAGCGGCGGTAGATTGTCGTGATCTTGTTCGAAAGCGGACTGTCGACGAATACGGGCAGCGGAGGCAGAGAGCCCTCGTTCACCAGTTCATTCAGAAAATAGATGATGTTCTGTGTCCGGCCGAGACTGAATGCCGGGATGATCACTCGGCCTTCCTTCTCCTCGGCCTCCTGGAAGATCCGCAACAGGGCAGTCTTCAGGTCGGCAGCCGGGGGGTGTACCCGGTTCCCGTAAGTCGATTCGCAGATGAGAATGTCGCACCCGTTCACCAGTTGCGGGTCGCGGAGCAGGGGGAGCTCGCGGCGGCCCAGGTCTCCCGTGAAGACCACCCGCCGCGTTTCGCCCCCCTCCTGGAACTCCATCTCGCAAATCGCCGAGCCGAGGATGTGCCCGGCATCCATGAACCGCAGCCGCAACTCCTTGCCGAGTTGATGCCAGGTGTGATAGGTCAGCGGTTCGAACAGCTTGACGGTCTTGCGGACATCCTCTTCGTCGTAGAGCGGTTCGACGGGAGGCTCGCCCGGGCCGCGGTGCCTTTGCAGATAGCGGGCATCCTCAATCTGAATCTTCGCACTGTCGTAGAGCATCAGTTCGGCGACGTCGGCACTCGGGTCGGTCATGTAGATCGGCCCGCGGAAGCCCGCGCGGTAGAGCCCCGGCAGGTTCCCGCAGTGATCGATATGGGCGTGCGAGAGGATGACGGCGTCCAGATTCGCGGGATTGCAGCGGAACTGTTCGTTCTTGCGGCGGGCCTCCTTGCGGTGTCCCTGAAAGAATCCGCAATCGAGCAGCACGCGCAACTTGCCGCACTCGATCAGGTGCTGACTCCCCGTGACTTCTCCCGCCGCCCCCAGAAATGTGATTTTCATTCGATTTGGCTCCGTGTGGTTGTCCGCCGCCCGCGCTGCTGCTCGCGATAAAAGACACGGTGGCGGTGCGAGTTGCAAGCCGGGACGCGCCCTGCGAGGAACGGCGGCCTTCCGAACAGTGTTCGTGGGGGATTGCTCCTCGACAACTCGGGAAGGCGGAGCGGCTTCTCGCTTTCCATCATTTCTGCATCTTCTGTCATCGGCCCGGTTCGGGAACTCTCCCGAGAGCGCGATGCTTATTGCATCGGCGACATCTCCGCACGAACGGCATAGATTCTGCAAACCACTCATGCGGAGTCTGGTGGATGCGAGGTGATTGCGCCATAAGGCATGTTCAGAAAATGAGATATGCCGAAGAGATTGACTGCCGCGACAAGCGGGCTTTAGAATTGAGTGGTTCGTTTACGAGGTGTTCGCCGATGAATTCTGAGGGTTCCTGAGTTCCGCATCCTGAGAAGTGATGATCGCTCCCCTGCGAAGGAGTTCGTCGGCTGACCCCGATGGAGGAGACCCGGCATGGTGCGAGTGTATGAAGGTGGCGAATCGCTGAGGAATCTGTTTACCGCCCTGACTGAACATGCGTTTCAGGTCGGACTGGGCGTCGCGGATCCTCCGCTGACCGACTATCTGGCCGACCTGCTGCTGCGGTTTGTCCGCATCGAAGCCATCTTTCGCATTCGAGACACGCAGGGGCGCCGCCTCGAAGAAGTCGCGGAAATGCTGATGGAGGCCCAGCAGCGGCAGGCCCGCCCCCAGCGCGAGATCTATCGTCACATCGGCGACTTCACCCTGTTCTGGACAGGTGTCTATCCCGAAGCCCTGGAACGCCTCCAGGCCGAGAGCCAGAAAGATTGCCTGATCGACTACTGCGAACAGGGAAAGCGTTCCTACTACATCGCCAGCACCTTCGACGGCGATCCGTACCGGGAGGAGGCACCGGTGCTGCGGCGGTTGAGTGAGGAGTTCGAGCTTTGCACCCTCGGATTGCGTCGCGTCCGCAGCGAATGGGAGAAACTGCCCGGCCAGTCGGGAGAAAGCCACTGGCGCGTGGAACAGAACTGAACCAGAACGGTTTCGGTCTCGAAATCTCCTTCGGAGAGGTGTCGTCCGGAGCCGGGAACTTTCGAAAGTCGGTGTCCGCGTGAACCCGCCTGGCTGCCGGGCCTGAGTGCGGGAGCGGCCAAGGCGGGTGTTCTCTTGCATCCCTTGATCCGGACCCGTAAAGCTGTTATCACTCTTGCGCCCAAGGTGTGCGACGACCTGCGCGCCGTCAGCCCCATCGCTCCCGCGTAGAATTCCGCAGACGTGGGGAACGCTCCGGAGACGCGCTGCATGCGCCCGGGTTCCGGTCACACGCGCGTGTCCGGGGCTCGCGAGAATTAACTCTGGCGGAACGGCCGGAGAAGGGGGGGACCGGAGCACGCTCTTGCGCTCAACACTGCGATATCGGGGCACACGTTCTGTTCGATTCCCTGCACAGGCTTTCATATTCTTCAAGGACACGCTGAGATGCCTATTGCCACTCCTGCCCAGTACGCCGCGATGCTCGATGCCGCCCAGGCGGGCGACTATGCATACCCGGCGATCAACGTCACCTCGGAAATCACGATCAGCGCGGCTCTGAAGGCCTTTGCGGACAAGAAGTCGGACGGCATCATTCAGGTTTCGACGGGGGGAGGTGAGTTCGCCTCCGGGCTGAATGTGAAGGACGCCGTCCTCGGAGCGATCGTCCTCGCGGAAGTCGCACACCGTCTCGCCGAACGCTATGACGTGCTCGTCGCGCTGCATACCGACCATTGCCAGCCGAAGAAGGTCGACACCTTCCTGAAGCCGCTGATCGAAGAGACCGCGCGTCGCCGTGCGGCGGGGCTGCCGAACCTCTTCCAGTCGCACATGCTCGACGCGTCCGAGTTGCCGCTCGCCGAGAACATGGCGCTCTCCAAAGAGATGCTGAAGCTCTGTGCGCAGAACGAAATCATCCTCGAAGTCGAAGCCGGTGTCGTCGGCGGGGAAGAGGACGGCATCGACCACTCCGACCAGCCGGCGGAAAAGCTCTACACGACTCCCGAAGACATGCTCGCCGTTTACGAGGCGCTGAACGGCCTCGGACGATACATGTTCGCGGCGACGTTCGGAAATGTGCACGGCAGTTATAAGCCCGGAGCCGTCAAGCTGCGCCCCGACATCCTGAAGAAGGGGCAGGACGCGGTCATCGCCAAGTACGGCAAGGAAGCCGAGTTCGATCTCGTGTTCCATGGCGGTTCGGGAACGCCGCTGCACGAGATCCGCGAAACGCTCGCGTATGGTGTCGTGAAGATGAATATCGATACCGATACGCAGTATGCGTTCACGCGGGCAGTCGCCGATCACATCTTCAAGAACTACGACGGTGTGCTGAAGATCGACGGCGAGATCGGCAACAAGAAGGCTTACGATCCCCGCACCTATCTGAAACTGGCGGAAGCAAGCGTTGCTGCCCGTCTCGGCCAGGCGTGCGACGACCTGATGTCGACCGGCAAGTCAATCTACAAGAAGTAGAAATCCTCCGCTCGCGGACGGCCCGGAAAAGCCCGGCGGAGTTTCGCGACCCGGTTTGAAACAGCGCCCGGAGCAGACAGTTCTCCCTGTCTGCTTCGGGCGTTTTTCGTCGTGGCGCGTCACGGAGAGGGACATACCTGCCGCAGCCATGTTCCCGGCGACTGGCGTGCGACGGCATGGTGAAGAGCGGCTGCGGATCGTGCCGCAGTGGGGAGAGAGGGCGATTCACCGTCGAAAGTGCTTCTCGCATCGCATGCAGACTTCCCAGTGTCCCGGTCTGAGCCTGGAATTCGTCTTGCCGCAATTCCCACTTTGCATTATTTCTACCCGTCCCAACGCGACAGTCAGGGTTTGGCACGGAGAGAACCGGCATTCTGCCGCTGGACTGGCGGAGTGCGGGGGACCGGGATCAGTTCCGGTTTCCGAAATGTTGCCGGGCCTTTGTCGTTGCGTCCTGTCTTCAACAACGAACGTTCCAGAGGCATGGAACCGGTTTTCGGGGAGCAGCCCCGACAGCCAAGAGCCTGAAGGGCGTTCGGCATTCTCCACCTCGAGCACGGAAGCACGCAGTTATGAAAGGTGTCTGCAGCGACACCCGCGGCGAGCAAGTTCCGCCCCAGCGGCGGCCGCATTGCCGCGTCTGCCTCCTGGTGTGGCTGCTGTTTGCCTTCGGCGTGTGGTGCTGTGTTCCGGGCGAGCGGTATGCCGCCATTGCGCTGGCGCAGCCGAGCTTTCCCGAGGAGCCTGAATTCGACCCCGAATTCGACACGCCCAATACGTTTGGACGGGGCGAGCCGAACTGGGAACCGAAAGAGCCGCTCGTGGACGTCCGCATCGAGGGGAACACGACAATTCCCGCGGCGGCGATTTCCCGACTGGTGAAGACCCGTCCTGGTCGCGTTCCCTCCACGAGCCAGGTCCGCGACGATGTGAATGCCCTTTATAAGACGAAGTGGTTCGCCGTCGTACAGCCGATCTACCGTCAGACCGAAGAGGGGCCGATCCTCGTCTTCAAGGTTCGCGAGTTCCCGATCCTCCGCAGCGTGGAGTATGTCGGAAACAAGAAGATCAAGACGAAGAATCTCGAGGCGCTCACCGGTCTGAAGCCGGGGGGAGCCTTTGCCGTCTCGATCAACCGCGAGGCGGTCCGTCGTATTGAAGAGCACTACCGCGAGAAGGGCTACCTGTTCGCGAAAGTCGAGCTCGAACGCGGTGGACAGGAGAACGACCGCGAAGTCGTGTTCCGCATCGAAGAGGGGCCGCGTGTCTTCGTCTACGACATCGACATTAAGGGCAACAGTTATTTCAGCACTTCGCTCCTGAAGACGAAGCTGAAGACAAGCACCCGCAAGCTGTGGCTCTTCGGCGGGAAATATGACCCCGCGACGATTCACGATGACATCGCTTCCCTGCGTGAGTATTACCACAGCCTCGGCTTTTTCGATGTGGCCATCTCGCACGATGTGAAACTCTCCGAGGACCGGGCCAAGGTCTATATCGAATACACCGTTAATGAGGGTGTCCGGTATAAGGTCCGGAACGTCGAAATCGAGGGAGAGAACGTCCTCTCGGAATCGACGCTCCGCAAGGACATGGAACTGACGCCGAGTCAGTACTTCAGCGCGCGGAAGATGACCAAGGATCTCGAGAAGATGCGCGATCAGTACGGTGAGCTCGGGCGGATCTTCGCCCGCGTGGAAGCCATGCCGCGCTTTCTCGAAGAACCCGGCGAAGTGGACCTCGTCTACAACATCAACGAAGACAAGGTGTATCGCATCCGCCGGATCGATGTGGTCATCAACGGCGACTATCCGCATACGAAGGAATCGGTGGTCCTCAACCAGTTGCTGTTCGCGCCGGGCGACCTGGCGAATCAGAAGCTGATCGAGAAGAGCCGCCGTCGGCTCGCTGGTTCCGGCTATTTCGACAATAACGCGATGGCGGGAACCGCCCCGAAAATTGGTCTCCGGCCGGTAGAGGAGCCGATCGGGGGAGGCTCGGGCAGCGGAGTGATTCGCGCTCAGGCGTTCGATCAGGAACTGCGGCGAAACGAGTTCGTCGATCCGTGGGCGGTCGCCGTTCGCGAGGCGCTCGGTCCCTCGATCACCGAATCCCTGGCCGCGTCGAGCGTCGTCACCGACGAGTTCGATCGTGATGCGATTCCTCTGCTGCCGCACGTCGCGGCCTATGCCGAGCTTCCGCCGGATACGCAGGCACCTTCGGCTGCACCAGGGTCAGCACCGGCATCGTTGAAAGTGGCGGATGCTTCGAATTCCGCACCGGCACGTACCCAGACGCGGCGCGTGCAGCAGCCGCTCCCCCAGCGCGAAAGCGTGATCCGTGCCCAGGGCTTCTCCGATGCACCCGCGGCAAGTCCGCTCTTCAATAACGATCCGCAAGGCGATCCGTTCGGTAATGCGCTCCGCGATCCGCCCCCGATCGACCAGCTTCCCGGCTTCATCGACGTTGTTCCGGAAGTCACCGAAACGCAGACCGGCCGCCTGATGTTCGGCGTCGGCGTCAACAGCGATGCGGGCGTGGTCGGCTCGGTTGTCCTCGATGATGGAAACTTCGACATTCTGCGTCCCCCCACGAGCTTTCGCGACATTCTGAACGGCACCGCCTGGCGCGGCGGCGGACAGCAGTTCCGCCTCGAAGCGGTCCCCGGAAACGAAGTCAGCCGCTACCTCATCAGCTGGAAAGATCCGTACTTCCTCGACACGAACTTCAGCTTCGGCGTCAGCGGCTTCTACTACACGCGAATCTTCAATGACTGGCGCGAAGAGCGGGCCGGTGGTCGGTTGAGCGTCGGGCAGCAGTACACGCCGTTTCTCTCCTCGACGTTGGCACTGCGACTCGAAGAAGTCGAACTGAAGGATCCGCGGGTTCCCACTCCGCCGTTGCTTCAGGAATCGCTTGGCAGCAACTTCCTTTCGAGCGTTCGCGTTGGCCTGCAGCACGATACGCGCGACAGCGCCTTCATGGCGTCGGAAGGGCACTTCATCGAGCTTGCCTTCGAACAGGCATTCGGCGACTTCGTCTATCCGCGATTCGACATCGAGGGCCGGCAGTATTTCACACTTTATGAGCGGCCGGACGGTGAAGGACGGCACATTCTCGCGCTGCGCGGTCAGCTGACGTTCACCGGCGACGACACGCCGATTTTCGAACGCCTGTACGCCGGTGGCTTCCAGAGCTTCCGCGGCTTCGACTTCCGCGGTGTCAGTCCCCGCGACATGAACGTGGCCGTCGGTGGTGAGTTCCTCGCTCTGGGAAGTGCGGAGTACATGTTCCCGATCACGGCGGACGAGACGCTTCGCGGCGTGGTCTTCACCGATTTCGGTACGGTGGAAGAGAATGTCACGTTGAACAACTTCCGCCTGTCCGCCGGTGCGGGACTGCGAATCACGATTCCCGCCATGGGACCGATGCCGATCGCTCTCGACCTTGCCTGGCCGATCATGAAACAGGCGGAAGACGACACGCGTATCTTCAGCTTCTACGTCGGCTTCACCCGCTAGTCGGACTCGCTGCCGATGTCTGCGATCCCCGTTTCCAACGGTGTGCCGCGACTTCAGAAGCAGGAACGCCCCAAGCCGCGGCGATCCGCGGGGAGGCGGCTGTTCGCAGCGCTGCTCTGCCTGAGCCTCTGCGGCTGTCAGTCGCTGATTCTCGCGGTCGACAAGAACGGCGACGCGATCGCGGCCTGGTGGAACTCGCGGGCTTCCAGGCCGGAAGAACTCTCGGACGTCACGTGGGAGCTGCTGCGGTACTGGGATCTCGACAGCCGGTATGTGCAGGAGACCGACGCGACCCTCGCGCATCTTGCCGGGATGTTCCATGAACGTCCGCGGCGCGAGTGGGCCTGCAGCCTTGCGGAACTTTCCTGGCATGCCGGCCGGCGCGCCGAGCAGCCTGCGAAATCGTTCCGCATGCCGGGCCTGCCGGGAGAACCGTCCCTCGTCGCTGCCGAGATGCCGGACCCGAATGCCGACGCGGCACGGCATTACCTGAATGCGGTTTCTTACGCCCACTACTTTCTGGTGACCGCGGAGGTCCGGCCGAACATCTTCGATGAGCGGTACACCATGGCCCGCACCTATTACAACGCGGGGCTGGAGAAGTGCCTCACGCTGGCCCGCAAGCAGGGGGGACTGACTCCCCGGCAGGTGCGCTTCGCTGTCGCGGATGGAGCCGCCGTCGCCGACGTGACCCATCAGGGCTTTGTCTGGCAGCCGCAGCAGTTCAACGAACTGGTGCTCGCCGACGACTACAAGCGGCCCGACGAGATTGATCACCACAAGCCGTACGGGCTGGGAGTGCCGCTCATCGGCATCAGCCACGCGCAGCAGAGCGGGGGGCGTCGCGAGCGGTTTCTCGAACCGCGGCATCCCTTTGCGGTGACGGCATTCCTGCGTCCCGACCTGCGGCGCATCACCCGCGATGTGCCGGCGGTTGATGCGGCTTCCCGCGATGTGCCCGGCCTGCTGCCGACCACGCCTGGTGGCGGTCACATCGGCGTCGTCGAACTGTACGACCCGTTGCGTGTGGATTCGATCCGGCTGGCCAGTCAGGTGGTGCCGCTCGAAACCGATCTCGCGGCCCCGATGTCTCTGGTCCTGCGGCCGGTCGGGCGGAAGCGGATCGAATGGGGAGGCTTCTTTCAGCCTGAAGAGGTGCAGCAATACGCCGGGCTCTACATGTTCGAGCCGTACCGGCCCGGCAAGATTCCGCTCGTGTTTGTCCACGGCCTGCTGTCGGGGCCGATTACATGGACCGATCTCTTCAAGGATCTCTGGGCGGACCCGAAGATCCGCGAACGGTATCAATGCTGGTTCTTTCTTTATCCCACGGGAACTCCGTTTCTTGATTCGGCCCGCCGCCTGCGGGAAGGGTTGCAATCGATCGTCGATGAGTACGGGGATGAAGATCCGGCGGTGCACCGGATGGTGCTGGTCGGCCACAGCATGGGCGGCCTCCTGAGCAAGTTGCAGGTCACTGGCAGTTCGGGGGAGTTGTGGTCGCTCGTCAGCAGTCAGTCGCTCGAAGAGATCCGTACCCAGCCGCAGACACGGGAACTGCTGCAGGGGATGTTTTTCTTCGAGCCGCTTCCCGCCGTCGAGCGGGTGGTGTTCATCGCGACACCGCATCAAGGCTCGGAGCTGAGTCAGGCCCCGATCGGCCGCCTCGGTTCGCTGCTCGTGCGGGCACCGCAATCGCTGCTGGATATGCAACGGCAACTCGTCCGCGACAATCCGTCGGCCATCAACCGCAGTATCGCCAGCAAGGTTCCCAACAGCGTGGATCTGCTCGCTGCGGACAATCCGCTGTTGCAGACGATGTATCGCCTGCCGTTCTCACCGCGGGTGCGTCTGCATTCGATCGCCGGCACGCAGAACGACAACGTCATTGGCCGCAGCGCTCTCGCGCACTTCCTGACCGGATACGATCACGAACCGGGGGACGGCGTGGTGACGCTGGCAAGCACCCGGCTTCCACAAACTCACAGCGAACTGCTGGTGCCGGCCACGCACGAGAAAGTGCATCGTCATCCGCTCGCCTTCGAGGAGCTGCGGCGGATTCTGCACGAGCATCTCGATGCGCCACCCCCGGAGGAATACGTGACGCCACTCCGGCACGAGACGTCACGGCGCTCGCCGGCGACTTCGAGTGACGCTCCGCAGACACGCCTCCCGCAGAATCCTTCACGCCGCTGGCATCCGGCAAACGCCACTTCACCTTGAGGACAGCTCGTCCATCGGAGCAGCGGGGCTTGCCAGTTTCACTCGGCTCGATGATGTCCTGAGTTGGGGACAAAAATCACCGCCCCGTATCCCGTCCTGCAGCCTGCGGTCTCCAGTCTCCAGCCTGTTCGCCCCTCACCCTGTGGATAAAATAGCGGCATGACGCACAACGACCCGGCACGACATGATTCCACACGGCGAAAACAGACGCGGCGAGACCAGTCGCGGCGGCGGACCGAGCGTGAGTTCGGCGTTCCCGTTCCGGGAGAGATCCTCGAACCGGAGCGCTGGACGCAGACCGCTCTGAAGAAGCTTCCCGAGGGATGGATCGACTGGCCGGCCCTCTTCGGCCGCAAGGCTCCGGTCGTGCTTGATCTGGGCTGCGGGAATGCCCGTTCGTTGATCGGCAGTGCCGTCTGGCGGCCGCACTGTGACCATCTGGGGGTCGACATCCTGCCGGTGGTGATCCGCTACGCGACCCGCCGCGGAAATCAGCGGGGGCTCACGAACGCCCGCTTTGCCGTCATCGGCGGTCGCGAGCTGCTGGCGGAGCATGTGGCTCCCGGCAGCGTGAGCGAAATCCATTGTTACCATCCGCAGCCGTACTACGATCCCGCGCAGGTCTCGAAACGGCTCATCACGCCCGAGTTCCTCGCCCTGGTGCATCGTGCGCTCGAGCCGGGGGGACAGTTCTTCCTGCAGACCGATAACCCCGGCTACTGGCGGTATATCCAGCAGGTGGTGCCGGTCTTCTTCGAGTTCGAAGAACGGCAAGGTCCCTGGCCGGATGCGCCCAAGGGGCGGACGCGGCGGGAGATTATTGCCCTCCGCGCCGGCCTCCCGGTGTTTCGCGGAAGCGGGCGGGCGCGGACCGACCTGAGTACCGAGGAAGCCGTGCGACTCGCGGAATCGCTTCCGCCGCCGGTCTTCAATGCCGACCGCCGACTCCAGGAACTGGATCGCCTCGAACGCGAAAGCCGGGAGTGAGGACGCCCGAGAGCGGCAAACCCCCTGATTGCAGTCAAAACTGCGATAGCTATAATCAATGAACCTTGATTGGTTGACGGGCGTGCCGCGTCTCGTTCCTGACAGCGGCATCCTGGGGCTTCTTCCTTGTGACCTCCTGCGGAACCGGCACTTTCACCCCCCATTCTGGATTGACGATCATGTTAACATTACTGGGCGGCGGACAGCGCTATTGTGACGGGATTTCGCGGCGTTCCTTCCTGCAGATCGGCAGCCTGGCTGTCGGCGGTCTCTGCCTGACCGACCTGCTGCGTGCGGAAGAGCAGGAGGGGACGGAAAAGCGCCCTAAGTCGGTCATCATGGTCTACCTCTCCGGAGGGATTGCCCATCAGGACACGGTTGACCTGAAGCCGGACGCTCCGGCGGAAGTTCGCGGCGAGTTCAAGCCGATCGAAACCTGTGTCCCGGGAGTGCAGATCTGCGAACTGTTGCCGCGGCTTGCCGTGGCCATGGACAAAATGGCCATGCTCCGTTCGGTGGTCGGTCAACGGGACGAGCATACGAGCTTCCAGAATGTCACCGGCTTTCCGATGAACGAAAGCCTCCGCGATGGCCGTCCCAGCTTCGGATCGATGATCGCGAAAGTGCAGGGGGCGGTCGATCCCGTCACGCCTCCCTTCGTCGATCTGTTTCCGACGATGCAGCACAAACCGTACAACAGCCCGGGACCGGGCTATCTCGGTCGCCCGTATGCCGCCGTCCGTGCCGATGGTGAAGACCTGGCCAGCATGAAGCTCCGGTATGTCTCGTCGGCACAGTTCCACGAGCGGCGGCGCCTGCTCCAGGAATTCGACAGCTTCCGTCGCGGCGTCGATGATGCGGGGGACATGGATCTCGTCTACCAGCGGGCGTTCGATGTGCTGACATCGAGCAAACTGGTCGATGCCCTCGACCTCGAAAAGGAGGATCCGGCGGTCCGTGCGCTGTACGGCAAGGGCTCGCCGAAACATCTCGGGGATGGGGCGCCTCTGTGGAACGAGCAGTTGCTGATCGCCCGCCGCCTGGTCGAAGCGGGAGTGCGCTGCGTCACGGTGGCGTACGGCTTCTGGGATACCCATGGCAACAACTTCCGGCACATGCGCACGCATCTGCCGACGTTCGATCAGGGAATCGCCGGGCTGGTCGAAGACATCTACGCCCGCGGCCTCGATCAGGATGTGACGGTGCTCGTGTGGGGTGAGTTCGGCCGGACTCCCAAGATCAACAACAACGCGGGCCGCGACCACTGGGCGCGGGTCAACAGCGCGCTCCTGGCCGGTGGTGGAATGCGGGTGGGGCAGGTGATCGGCTCGACCGATTCGCTGGCGGACTCGGCGGCCTCGCGACCCGTGCATTACCAGGATGTGCTGGCGACGGTGTACCACAACCTCGGCATCGATCCGCACACCTTCGTGCGGGATGTGTCCGACCGTCCGGTGCCGGTTCTGCCGGAGAGCGCCCGTCCGATTGCAGAACTGATCTGAGTTTCGGTTCCTGCGGGAGCCAGTTTGTGTGGGAATCCCGACAAAGAAAAGCTGCGGGCCGCAACTTGGTCGTGCAAGCTACGGCCCGCAAGGCTCCCCCACTTGCCAGAAGCTGCCGGCAAGCCGGCAACCTCTGAGTGCGATGTCGACCGCAATCGACATCGACTGCCTCCAGGATCTTACGATAGATTTCTGCGGGGCGGTGTGCTATGGGGTTGTCGCGGAAGAAAAGCTCAGAAAGCCTCCGCAACGTATGCAGGGGAGTTCTTGAGGCGTGGTCAAGCAGACCCTGAAGCGGGGGATCGGCTCGTTGCCGACGCCCGCCCGGTTCGGTCACCGGACAGGCAGCAGGAGAGGGCGGGAGAACGCGTGAGCGGAACGGAGTGCGACGTCGTGGTGATTGGTGCCGGGGCTGCCGGCCTGCTTGCAGCGATACGGAGTGCAGAGGCCGGACGGCAAACGCTGCTCCTCGAAAAGAACCGCCGACCGGGCGTGAAGATTCTCATGTCCGGCGGAACGCGCTGCAATCTGACTCACGCGACCGACCGCCGGGGCATCGTCGAGGCGTACGGTACTCAGGGCCGCTTCCTGCATTCCGCTTTGGCCGCACTCGGCCCTCAGGAGCTGGTCGATCTGATCGAAGCCGAGGGGGTGCCGACAAAAGTCGAAGAGACCGGCAAGGTCTTCCCCGTCAGCAACAAGGCTGTCGACGTGCTCCAGGCCCTCCTGCGGCGACTTGAACGGAGCGGCGCGCGGTTGAAAACTGAATGTCCCGTCGAGGGGATCGAACCGCAGGGCGAGTGGATTCTCGTCAGAGCCGCGGACGAACAGTTTCTTGCCCGAAAGGTCATTCTGACAACCGGCGGAAAGTCTTATCCGCGCAGCGGGACGACGGGAGACGCATACTGCTGGGCGGAAGCCCTCGGGCACACAATTGTTCCTCCCCGGCCCGCACTCGTGCCGGTGAGAGTAGACGCGGCCTGGGTTGCGGAGTTGCGGGGCATCACGATTCCGGATGTCGGCCTGCGCGTGGTGGAAGGGGCAGGGGAGGGGCACGGCAAACCTCGCGTGCTCATCAGCCGCCGCGGATCAATGCTGTTCGCCCATTTCGGCCTCTCGGGACCGGTCGTGCTCGACATCAGTCGGGAGATCAGCGGTCATCCGCAGCCGCGCACACTGAAACTCGAATGTGACTTCCTGCCGGATGTTTCGGGGAATGCGCTTGAGGAACAGTTGCAGAAGGAAGTGGCTGCCGCCGGTAGGCGGCCGCTCGTCACTCTGCTGGCGGCCTGGTGGCCGCGACGGCTGGCGGAGGCACTGATGAATCAGGCGGGACTTGCGACTGAACTGCGGAGTGCCGACTTGCGGCGTGAGGAGCGGCGTCGGCTGGTGCAGATCATCAAATCGCTGCCGCTTCCCGTGACGGGAACCCTGGGCTTCGAGAAGGCGGAAGTCACCGCCGGCGGCGTGCGCCTGGATGAAGTCGATTCGCGAACGATGCAGAGCCGAGTCGTGCCGAACCTCTATCTGGCGGGGGAAGTCCTCGACCTCGACGGCCCGATTGGCGGCTTCAATTTCCAGGCGGCGTTCAGCACCGGCTGGTTGGCTGGCGCTAGCCTATAGTCTATAGACTATAGGCTCTAGACTTTAGGCTTTAGGGGAGCGGGGAGCGGTCAGGACATAGGTAACAGAAATGGTTCAGGACATGGGTGGCGCCTGCCTTTAACAGGGTAACAGGATACGCACCTGCTGCATGATCAATTCCGGTCTTTTCCAAAATTCCTTCCCGCGCCGGTGCCGGAGTCCGCGCTGCCCGCGATTGCTCCCCACGATTTGGCATGCCTGCGTCAGCTTGCTTCCGGCTGCACTGCTCCGAATTTCGTACGAGAGAAGCGCACGGAAGTGCCGCCCCTGCTGGGGGAGGGCTTCGCGAGGGCCTTGAAGGTCTGCGGCTCTGGATTATCAGAGAAGGTGCTGCTTACTTCGGCTCTGCCCAATCCAATGTCGAGGCGTCTTTTCAAGACTGGGGAGCACAAGAACTCCGCCCAGCCGAGCACCGGTCGGCGCTCTACTCACAGTCTATGACAAAGCCGCTAGGCTGAAAGGCCACGAGTCCATTAGCTATGAATGCGCAAAGGAATCTCGCCGCTTCTTCGGCTTTGAATTCGTACCCTAAAGTCTAAAGCCTAGCGTCTAACACCGGCAGTACCGCGTTCAGGCTGCCGGAGCGGAAGCCTTCGAGGTCGATGGTGACGAATTTGAAGCCGAGCGACTTCAGGTGTTCGACCACTTTCTGGCGGATTTCGGGATCAATGAAGCGGGCGAGTGTCTCGGGGGGGAGCTCGAGGCGGGCGAGGTCGTTCGCCTCGTGGCGGACGCGGAACTCCCGCAGGCCGAATTCCTCCCGCAGGAATCGCTCGGCCCGGTCGACACGCTGCACCCGTTCGGGGGTGACGCCGACGCCATAGGCGATGCGGCTGGACAGGCAGGGGGCGGCAGGCTTGTCCCACGTGGGCAGTTCCCAGACGCGCGCAAGTTCCCGGACATCCTGCTTGGTGAATCCGGCGTCGATCAGCGGGCTGCGGACGGTATGCTCCGCGGCGGCCTTCATCCCGGGGCGGTAATCGCCACGGTCATCGAGATTGGCACCGTTGACGATGACGTCAACTCCCAATTCCGGAGCAAGTCCTTCGAGCTGCGTGTAGAGTTCGCTTTTGCAGAAGTAGCAGCGATCGCCCGCGTTCTTCAGGTAGTCGGGATTCTCGAACTCCTGGGTCTCGACTACACGGTGTCGGATGCCGATCAGGCCGGCCAGCCGCTCCGCCTCCTCCCGCTCACCCGACGCGAGGCTGGGGCTGACGGCGGTGATGGCGACCGCGTTGTCACCGCACGCCAGTTGGGCCGCTTTCGCCACGAGCGTGCTGTCGATTCCCGCGGAAAAGGCCACCGCGACGCGGCCGTAGCCGCGCAGCAGTTCCAGCAGCCGGTCGCGCTTCTCGGCGAGCCGGGGATCGATGGTGACGTCAGCCATGGCGAAACCTGTCGGTAAGAGGGGGCGAACTCCTTTGCAATTCTAGTCGTCGCACGGAAGGGGCTCAATGAGAGGGGATTTCCGGGGAGAGAGCAGGGGGGAAAGGGGAGCACGCTTCCGGTTCAAGGACATTCCTTTTGCATTATTCCGGCAGTTTGCTTTATGATGACGGGCGAAACTGTAATCCGAGAACTCGCCGTCCGTCCCGTTGCAGTGCGGCGACCCGTTCCATGTGATTCGATGTGATGCCGCCGGTCCGTTCCGCCTGTGGACGCCCGGAGAACTCAGGACTCTTTGCCTGCGAGAGGGAATGACACCGATGAAACCCGTGGCAACTGCCTCGAAAGCCGCTTTGCTGGGAATCGTTGTCCTGGGAACCGCGCTGGCGATGCTGGGCGCCCCACTGCAGGCGGCCATCACCCCCGAGCACCGGAAAGAAGTCGCCGAGATCCGCAAGGATGTCGCCAGGACCACGGCCCTCCTCGCCAAGGACGAACTGACCGAGGCGGCGACGATCCTCAACGATGCCGAGAGCAAGCTCCGCAAGATCATGCAGGAAGCCGGAGTCGCGGAGAATGATCGCCTGCTGGCCCCGGTGTTTCGCCTGATCGCCACGAAACGGGCCGTCCTCGAAAAGAAACAACCCGACGGAGAAGGCATCAGCTTCTCGAAAGACATTGCGCCGATTCTCGTCGGCAAGTGCGGCAACTGTCACAACAGCAACCGCAGCTCGGGCGGGCTGGCTCTCGACACCTTCGCCGGCATGAAAGAAGGGGGGAGCAGCGGCCCGTTGCTCGTCGTCGGCAATGCCCAGGGGAGCCTGCTCCTGCGACGGCTGACCGCGACCGGCAATGCCCGCATGCCGCGGAATGCCCCCGCGCTTCCGGCCGCCGAAATCGCCAAGATCACTACCTGGATCAACCAGGGGGCGAAGTTCGACGGCGAAAACGAGTCGGCGAAACTCTCCGCGCGTCCCGCCGGGGGAAATCAGCCGGCGGGCGATACGACTCCCACCCCCATTGTCCGCGCGACCGGTGATGAGACGGTTTCCTTCACCAAGGACATCGCCCCCTGGATGGCGAACCTGTGCGTCGGCTGTCACGGCGGCAACAATCCGCGCGGTGGACTGTCCCTGGTCACCTTTGAAGACATGATGAAGGGGGGCAACAGCGGACGGATCATTCTGCCGGGGAACTGGGAAGGAAGCCTGCTGTGGAAGCTGGTTGGCGAACAGGATCCGATCAAGATGCCGCAGGGGCAGGCGCTCATCACCCGCAAGAACTGGAACGATCTTCGAACCTGGCTGCAGGAGGGGGCGAAGTTCGACGGGAACGACCCGAAGACCCCGCTGCGGAGTCTCGTTCCCAGCCAGGCCGACATGCGTGCCGCCGAGCTGGCAAAGTACACTCCCGAGGAGTTCAACAAGTACCGCCTCGACCGCTCGGCAGAGCAGTGGAAGCGGGCGAATCCGAAGGAGAACGCCCGCTGGGTCGAGAGCCAGGAATTCTTCGTTTACGGCAACGTGAGCGAAGCACGGCTGCGGGAGATCGACACCTGGGCGCAGGAGCACGCGAAACAGCTGCGAAGCGTGTTCAACATCAAGGAAACGCCAATCTGGAAGGGGAAGCTGACGATCTTCGTCTTCAAGGATCGCTTCGGTTATGAGGAGTTCCCGCGGGTCATCGATCGGCAGGAGGTGCCTCGGGAGACGCGCGGCCACTCAAAGGTGGTCCCGTCCTTCGAGGATGCCTACATCTGTCTGGAAGACATCGGGGACGATGTCAGTGCCGAATCGCCCGGCCTGCATGTCAGCCTGATCGATCATCTGACCGGAGCGTACTTGAAACGCTCGTCGGCCACGATGCCCGACTGGGTGGTTCGCGGGACCGGACTGGCGTTCGCGGCAATGCACGACCGCAAGAACGAATACATCCGCGGTCTGCATACGGGAGCGATGGACTCCTTGAAGGGACTGGCGAAGCCGGAAGACATCTTTGCGAACGGGACATTCTCGTCCGCCGAAGTGGGCCCGGTCGGCTACACGCTGGTGGAGTACATGATCAACGCGGGCGGTGCGGCGAACTTCGGCCGGTTTGTCGCCAGTCTGCAGGCGGGGAATCCGGTGACTGCCGCTCTCCGCAGTGTCTACAATGCGGACATGAATGCTATCGCCGGGGCTTATTACAACAGCCTCGCGACGGCCAAGCCCGCGCGGGGCCGCTGAGAGCGACGGTCGCTCACAGCAACGCCGCCCGCAAGGCGACGGAGTCATACGCACGACGAGCCCCCCGTCTTACCGGGGGGCTTCGCCGTTCCTGAGAATCAATCGAGGTGGTTGAGGGCGTTCTCAACCGCCCATACAGACGGGCCGCGTCGTGCGGTACTGCGGGAAGCTTTCATGAGCGACGTGATTGTTGTCGGCGGAGGAGTCATCGGGCTGTCAGTGGCGTATGAGCTGGCGGGCAGGGGGAGGCGGGTCCTGCTCCTCGAACAGGGGCAGATCGGGCAGGAGGCCTCCTGGGCCGGCGCGGGGATGCTTCCTCCCGGCAATCCGCAGTTCGCCCACACTCCCGAGGCCGTGCTTCGTGCCCACAGTCATGTTCGCTGGAGCAGCCTGAGTAACGAGCTCTTCGAGCTCACCGGCATCGATAACGGCTACCGCCGCTGCGGCGGACTCGAAATCTGTTTTGAACGCTCGCTGGAGCAGTTCGAACCGGAAATCGCCGTCTGGCGCGAGGAAGGTGTTGAGGTCGAACCACTCGACGCCGCCGACCTGCGCAAGCTCGAACCGACGATCAGCCCCGCTGTCCGGGCCGGGTATCGACTGCCCACGATGGCGCAGATCCGTAATCCCCGGCATCTCAAGGCGCTCACCGCGGCCTGCGCACGGCGGGGCGTCGAGTTTCGTACGGGGACTCCCGTCCTGTCCTTCGAACGGCAGGGAGAGCGGGTTGTCGGCGTGCGGACGCCGCTCGAACGCATCTTCGCCGATCAGGTCGTGGTGACGACCGGCTCCTGGACGGCGGCACTCCTCAGCGATGTCGGCTGCGAGATCGAACTGCAACCGATCCGCGGACAGATCACTCTGCTGTCGCTGCCTTCACCTCCCTTTACGCATCTGCTGAACGTGGGGCCGCGCTATCTCGTGGCGCGACCGGACGGGCGGATCCTGATCGGGGCGACGGAAGAACGTTGCGGCTTCGACAAACGCAACACGGCGAGCGCTGTCGGGGGGCTGCTGACGTTTGGAACGCAGGTCGTCCCGCAACTCGCCTCGGCGAAGTTTGAACGTGCGTGGGCTGGTTTGCGTCCCCGCACGAGTGATGATCTCCCCTACCTCGGTGCGGTTCCCGGGATGTCCAACCTTTTCATCGCCGCCGGACACTTCCGCTCGGGATTGCAGATGTCGGCCATCACCGGCGTGGTGATGACGCAGTTGCTGCTCGGCGAGCCGACCGAGTTCCCGCTGACACCTTTCGCGTGCGAGCGCGGCCTTCGCAAATCGTCGAGCTGAACGGTTGCTGCTCGCCCCGAACACTTTCGCCGGTTCTTCATCCTCGATTGCTCTTCTACCGAAAGGATCTCTCCGTGCGCGCCGTCGTTCAACGTGTCTCTCGCGCCCAGGTGACCGTGGCCGGTGAAGTGACCGGTGCGATTGATCGCGGGTTGCTGGTACTGCTCGGCGTCGCGACGGACGACACGCAGGAGGACGTCACCTACCTGGCGTCGAAGATTGTCGGGCTGCGGATCTTCGAAGATGACGAGGGCAAGATGAACCGGTCGCTGAATGAGATCGGCGGCGCGATGCTCGTCGTCAGTCAGTTCACGCTGCTGGGGGATTGTCGCAAGGGACGCCGGCCGAGCTTCATTGCGGCGGCCCGGCCCGAGCAGGCGGATGCCCTTTACCGGCAGTTTGTCGCCGCGGTTGAAGAGCAGGGGATTCGCGTCGCGACCGGGCGGTTTCAGCAGCACATGGACGTCGAGCTGGTAAACGACGGCCCGGTGACGCTCCTCGTCGACAGCCGGCGGGAATTCTGAACAACCGGGGCGCGACAATTTTCGCGGTGCCGCGGGCGGGAGTCGCTTGCCAAACCGGTCCCGGCATGTTCTGCTCAATCAGCGAAGTCGGGCGGCCCTGGTTGCTGCGCGCGATCGACAGCGTTTGCCGCCGCGGGAAATCCATGAATTTCCCGGAAAGCGGCAAACGGAGAGAAGTGACGCAAGTCTGCGCAGCCGCCAGGATTTCGTCAGATCTCCGAACTGGGCTTCAAGCGGAGAATCGCTTCGGTTTATAATTGCCGCTTCGTATGGGCAGGGATAGCCATCTGACTGGCAGGGATGCGAATCATGACTTACGACCTCTTCACGCTGGGCGTACTCGCCTTCACCACGTATCGCGGTGCCGCCAAGGGAATCGCCTGGCAGCTCGCGGCAATCGCGGCACTCGTGCTGTGCTTCGTTTTCGCCACGCCCCTCTCTCTGGGAATCGCTCCCGCCATCCCGCTCGAAGCACCGCTGAACCGCTGGGTCGCGATGCTCGGGATCTACCTGGTGTTTTCGTTCGGCACGTTTGCCCTCGCGCGGTCCTTTCGGGACTTCCTCGAAAAGGCCCGGTTTGAAGAGTACGACAAGCACCTGGGGGCGGTGTTCGGCTTCATCAAGGGAATCACTCTCAGCCTCGTCGTGACGTTCTTCGTCGTGGCCATGTCCGAGCAGGCCCGCGACTACATCCTGCACACGCACAGCGGGTACGCGGCGGCCATCATCATGGACCGCCTGCATCCGGTCATGCCGGGCGAACTCCACGACGTTCTCGACCCCTATATCCACAATCTCGATCGGCCCGACATGAACCTCGTCCATCGCCACGATGACGACGGGCATTTCGGTCATGACCACGACCACGATCACGGCCACAGTCACGGCGATAGCCAGAGGCGCGATCGGGGTGATGTGCGGGACCGCGGCGGAGTCCCGACGCGACCGCAAATCGATCCCCGCGATGAACGCCCGCGGCGCACGGGCGAGAGCCCGCGACAGCAGGGGCCCGGAAGGGACGATCGCCGACCGGGTGACCGCAACAGTGATTCGCGATTCAGCGACCATCGCGATGTCCCCCGGCCGGGCGACGATTTTTCTGAATCGCTGGTCAGCCGGCGCGAACCTCCGCGCGAGCCGATCGATGACCGGTCGCGTCCACGTCCGCGGGACGAGCGTCCGGCATACGATCCCATTGATGATCTGCTCTCCACGATTCCCGGTTTGAGTGACCGCCGGTTGCGGGACATCGTTCGCGACGCACTGCTCAATACCGATCCGGCCGAGCGGTCGGAACTGGTCCGCGATCTGGAGAAGGCACCGCCGTCGCGGCGGGAGTCGATCGTCGCCGACTGGAGAAACCGGCGTCCGGGTTCGCGGCCTTCGGCTCCACGGATTCCGGAACCGCGGCCGGCCACTCCGCCGCGCGAGACGCGAACGCCGCCGCGCGACTGGAGCTTCGAGCGCGAGCAGCTGATGGATGAGATCAGTGTCGCGTTCTCGGACCTTCCCGCGGTGCAGGACGACATCCGTGTGGAGATCGAATACTCGCTCGAGGGATTGCCGGACGAGGTCGCGTACCGGGTTCTCGCCGACTGGCATTCGGATCTCTGGGCGACCGATCCCGATCCCGATCCGGCGACCGATCTGGCGACATCGCTCGACCGCCGCATCCTCCGGCAGCTGGATCGGGCAGGGGTTCCGCGACGCAGCCTGAGTGCCGGTCTGCGGGAGCGGCTGGATGCCGCCGAGCGACGGTAGCCGAACGCGAAAACCCCCGGATTTCCCGTGAATTCCGGGGGGCTAATTAAACATAACAGACATTATCGGACGTTGCGTAGCGGGTCATCTCCGGGGATTCTGAATGGCCCGGGGCCCGCTTTATTTCGCCGGCACTGCCACGATGCCGGCCCGCACGTCGTGCGAACGTCTCAGGCAGCGATCGGTGGTTTTCTTCCCCGGTCGCTGCCTGTGTTTGTTTTGTCGCTCAGCCTGCGTTCGCGGTCGCCTCGTTGAGCGCCTGCTCTTCGAAGACGCCGATGCGGCGGAACTTTTCATAACGACGGTTCAGCAGTTCCGCCCCGCTGAAACCGGAGATCGACTTGAGTCCCTTCACGAGGCTCGCCTTCAGCGTCGCCGCCATCTGTCGATGATCGCGGTGTGCACCGCCGAGCGGTTCGGGAATCATCTCATCGATGACGCCGAGCTTCAGCAGATCCTTGCTCGTGAACTTGAGCGCTTTGGCGGCAAGGTCGCGGTGGCTGACGTGCTTCCAGAGGATGCCGGCGCAACCTTCCGGGCTGATGACCGAGTAGTAGGCGTGCTGGAGCACGGCGATGTGATCGCCGATGCCGATCCCGAGCGCGCCGCCTGACCCCCCTTCTCCGATCACCACACAGATGATCGGGGTGGCGATCCGCGACATCTCGCGCAGGTTGTAGGCGATGTTGTAGGCCTGGCCGCGCTCCTCGGCACCGACTCCGGGATAAGCGCCGGGGGTGTCGATGAAGCAGATGATGGGCAGGTGGTACTTCGCCGCCATCTGCATCTTGGCGAGCGCTTTGCGGTACCCTTCGGGATGGGCGCAGCCGTAGAAGCACTCATTGCGCTCCTTCAGATTTCGCCCCTTGTGCTGCCCGACGAACATCACCTTGCGGTCGTCGAGTTTGGCGAAGCCGGTGAGGATCGCGCGGTCATCGCCGAACGCCTTGTCGCCGTGCAGCTCGACGAATTCATCGAACACAAGCTCGATGTAGTCGAGGGTCTGCGGGCGTTCCGGGTGGCGGGAGACCTGGACCGTTTCCCAGGCATCGAGATTGTCGAAGATCTCGCGTTTCAGCCGGGTGACCTCGAGCCGCATGTTGCGGATCTCTTCCCGGGTCTCGGGACTGGGATCGGGATCGCTCTCGAGCTGGGCGAGGCGGTCTTCGAGTTCGTAGATCGGGCGTTCAAAAGGAAGCCGATGTGCGGGAGCCATAAGCGAATATCCAGGTGGAAACCGGTCGCGCACCGGCGGCGGACGGGTGGTAAAGAATCCGTTCAATTCCGCGACCCGGGCGCGCAGCAGCGGCGACGCGGATGCGGAATACCTGTTCTGATCGTGCTGAAACCTGCCGCAGTTTGAATGGGCACAAGACGTATGCAACTAAAGAATGTTGAATTCGTCAAGAGCGGGCAGGTCATCCTCGTCGGAAGAATTGTTTGCCGGGGGGGGCGGCGCGGGGTTTCGGGGTGGCGGCGCAGGCTGCGGGTTGCGTGCGGGGGGGATCCCCTGTGCGGGACGCCCTGCCTGGGCGGGTGCGGGATTCCGTGCCGGCGGAACCGCCGGTGCCGGATTCCGTGGTGGCGGGACCGGAGTGTGTCCTGCCGGCATCGGGTTTCGTGCGGGAGGCGGGTTTCTTGCCGGTGGAACGGCTGCGGGAGCGGCTGACGGTTGTGCGGGGCCCGGGTTTCGTGCCGGCGGCACCGCAGGCCCGGGGGTTCGTGCCGGGGGAACTCCCCCCGCCGGGGGTGGAGCCGGATTTCGCGCGGGCGGAACGGCCGCTGGAGCCGGATTTCGCGCCGGTGGAGCGGCGGGAGCCGGGTTTCGCGCCGGTGGAGCGGCGGGAGCCGGGTTGCGCGCCGCCGGAGCACCTGCTGGTCGTACGGGAGCCGCCCCTGCGGGGGCCGCCGCTGGCGGGGCTGCAGGCTGCGGTGTGGCTGCGGGAGCTTGTGGAGCGCTCGCGGCCGGCCGGGCCGGAGGAGCGGCGGGAGCCGCCGTCGGACGATTCTGCGGAGCAGGTGTCGCGCCGACAGCCTGTCCCCGCTTCTGCGCCTCGGCACGCATCGCATCCGCGCGGCTGTCGAGGCGTTCCCCCAGGCCGAGCAGCGCGGGATCGACATCCTCCGGATTGGTAGCCGCCTGAGCTTCGACCGGCTGTTTGAACGGATTCACACTGCGGAACTCCGCCAGGAACTCGTTGAGATCCTTGTGGCGGTTCGCGGGTTTCTTCGCGAGCATCCGCAGGACGAGCCGGTCCATTTCCGGCGTGACGTTCGGATTCAGCGACGAGGGAGCCGGCGGTTCGGTGGTCAGGTGACGCCGCAGCAGGTCGTTGGGCGAACTTCCCATGAAGGGGGGCCGTCCGGTCAGCAGTTCGAAGATGGTGACCCCGAAGTTGTAGAGGTCGGTCTGCGGGAGCAGGCGTTCGCCGCGAATCTGCTCGGGGGCCATGTAGGTCCGCGTCCCCTGAATGACTTTCTTGCGGCCGAACAGGGCACTCAGTCCCCCTGCGATACGGCTCGCCAGCGAGAAGTCGATGACGCGGAGTTCCGAGCCTTTGCTGAAGAGGATGTTGTCCGGCTTGATATCGCGGTGCAACCAGCCCTTTTCGTGAACGTGAGCCAATGCCATGCCGGTGAGCTCGACGAGCCGCTTGATCCGCATCTGCAGCGAGGGCAGGTCGCTTTGAATCTGCGATTTCAGATTCGGAGCACGAAACATCTCCATGGTGAAGAAGGCGTGCTCTTTCGTGACATGCAGCTTGTGGAAGCGGATGAGGTTCGGATGTTCGAACGACTTGCTGACCTTCGCTTCGTGCTTGAGCGAGGCCTTCTGCTCGGCGTTGCGGAACGCCTCGGGATGAAGCAACTTCATCGCGAAACGTTCGGAAGTCGTGGTCTCGACCACCTCCCAGACCTGGCTGTGCTGCCCGGTCGCGATGCAGTTCACAAGTTTGTAATCACCGATAATCAGAGCCGCATCGGACACAAGACGATTCCCTCTTCGGTGGCGGACAAGCCTGGGCAGGCCTCCCTCCGGATCTACCTGATGAATCCCCGTACATTCATGCTCGCACAGTGGAGCGGCGATTGCCAGAGCGATTGCGGCGGTGACAACAATTCCGGAGTCCCGCGCCCTGTGGCGGAACCTCGCGGTACTCCCTGGATGTGACTCATTGCACCGCAGTTCTCAGAAGCTGTCGGTCCGCGGCGCTCGCGTGGCGGGCGCCGCCGGTTTGGCTGCCGTCCCCGGTGCGGTCGCGCCCGCTGCCGCCGTGCCGGCCTCGGCGACCTGCGGTCTGACCTGCTGGCCGTCCTTGAGTGCCGGGGTTGCTGAGACAATCAGCTCATCGCCCGGAGTAAAGGGGCCGGAAACGAAGATCTGCTCTTCCCCGACTTCGGTGAGCGGACGGACGATCACATTTCGTACGACGCCGTTGCGGAGGACCTGGACATGCCGGTTCCCGGCTTCGGTCTGCAGGGCCTCTTTGGGAATCGGCGCGAAGGGTTCCCGCGGGATCATGCTTGTGAAGACGGTCTGTCCGGCGTGGAACTGGCCGTTCGTGTTGTCGACTTCGACGATCGCTGAGGCAAGCGAGTTCACCAGCGTTCGCAACGGCTCGAACTGTGCTGCCGGGGGGAGTACGGCCTTGACGGTCACGGGTGCCTCGGTTTTCTCGATGGAGATTTTCAGCGAAGCCTTCTCCTGTTCGAGCTGTTCGCGGTCAACGGGGATCTCGACGACGAGCTTCGACGTGTCGGCGAGCGTCATCAGCGACTGCCCTGCCTGGACGAACTGGCCCGGAATGACGTGGACCCGGAACAATTCCCCGGCAAAGGGAATGCGGATCGAGGATTCGTCCACGGCCAGCTGAGCCAGCTTCCGCTCGGCTTCCGCTGCTTTCACCCGTTCGGCGGCGAGCGCTTTCTTCGTCGCATCCTTCGTCTCATCGGCGAGTTTCTGTTCGAGCTTGGCCGCTTCGAGGTTCGCCACGGCTCGTTCGAGCATCAGCTGCTGCCGCGTGTCATCGAGACGCAGGGCGTTCTGCTGGGACTCGACTTTCGTGCCCTGCTGAACAAACACCTCGCGCACGTAGCCATCGCGGGGGGCGGTCAATTCGAGAACCCGGACCGGCTGGGTTCGCAGGGGGACTTCATATTCCCCGGGATCGCGGAGCGAAAGCGATTCCCGCTTGATTGTGACGGTCTGCGCCGACAAGAGTGCCGGTCCGACGATGCACGCCGCGACGAACGCGATGCCTCGAAACAGGGTTCCATGCAGGGCCACCGGTCTCTCCTGTGATGAGCTCGTCGAATTGTTCTCTGGCTGAATCCGTCCGCGTCCGGACGGAAGGATGTGATTCGTTCCGGACCGGATGCACCGAATGTGCATCGACGGCAAGCTGTACCGATCTTCCTTAGAGTAGGAATGAGGCGGGCAGGTGTCAACTTTCCTCCACCGCGCGCAAACCCAGTGGTGGAAGTATGAAAGTTCGATGAAACTCCCTCTCTCCGCCCGCTCGTCGGGGCTTGCCTTTCCGCCTTCCGCGGATGAGCGAGTCGCCGCCGTGGTGAGGGAAAACTGTATCCGGGGAGTGCACGAACGCGATGGCATGCCCCCTGCGCCCGCTGTGTCTGCCGACAGGGATGACTGTCAAACGCGGCGGGAATTGCCGCGCATTCACAAGAGGCATTTGATACGATGGCCGATCGGCCGAATGTGCGGGCGGTGGTTCGCCCGCGCGGCTTGATCCCCCTGCCTTTTTCTCTCCGCTTGCGATCAGGAGATCCGTCCCCGTGAACTCTGCACTTCTTTCGCTCCTGGCGGTTTCGGCTCTGGCGGCTCCGCTTGATGCCGGTGCGGCAACCGAGCTTCGCTACAGCGGCTCGCTGACCAGGCTCTCCCGCGATGCCGAAGGCCAGACGGTCAAACGCTTCTCGCTGTACTGTCTGGTGACGCCGCAGGAAGGTGGCGGACACCGGATTGGCTATTTGCTCGACGAGCGTGGCAATGGCGGGTGGGCATGGCCCGAACGATTCGGGAATCTCACCTTCAATGAACGTCATGAACCGAGCGGTGCCGCCACGGTGCAGCTTCTTCAGGACCACGAGGGGAATCTGAATCTGATCCCCCTGCCCAGTCCGTTGTTCCCGTACACCGATCAACTGGCGGCGAATGCGTCATGGAATGCCGGAAACGAGGCGTACCAGGTTCAGCGGGAAACCACCCTGAACGATCGCGCCTGCTGGCAGGTTGAAGCGGCGACGAACTTCGGTCGCCGCAAGCTGCTCTGGATCGAGAAGGGAACTCCCCTGCTCGTCGCCGCCGAGGCGCGGGTCTTCATGGGGCAGGGAGAAGAGTTTTCGCTCCGTATGCAGCTGGAGTCGCAGCAGGCACTCGATGAAGCGCAACTGGCGACGGTCCGCAAGCCGTTCGAGATTCTCCTGAAGTTGCAGTCGGATCTGCAGCGCGGCGAGAACGCGCGCGACCCGGAGCTGGATGATACTCAGCTCGCCAAGGCGCGGGATGTTCTCCAACCGCTCGAACAGGCAGCCGAGGATACCCCTTTCTCACGTCTGGCGTCGGTCATCAGCCGCGATGTGAAGCTGCAGCTGCAGCGCTCCGATGAAGTCGTGCAGCTCGCGAAGAAGTTCACCGGCCAGCCGGCGCCGGAGTTCCAGGTGCCGGGGCTCGAAAAGAAGCAGGCGGCGTTCGGTTCGGGCGATCTCCTCGGAAAGATCACTGTCCTGCACTTCTGGGAGTATCAGGCCGAACCGCTCGTGGAGCCGTACGGGCAGATCGGCTATCTCGACTACCTGCACAGCCGGCGGCGAAAGCTCGGCGTGCAGATCGTCGGGGTCGCGGTCGACCCGCGTCTCGCCGCGGCTGACACGGCCACGGCGGCAACCCGCTCGATCAGCCGGCTGAAGAGCTTCATGAATGTCGGATACCCGATCACGGTCGACAGCGGCGAGATTCTCGGAAAGTTCGGCGACCCGCGCCGGCTGGGAGCAAAGCTGCCTCTGTGGGTGGTGATTGACCCCGAGGGGAAGGTCGTCCACTACAGCGTCGGCTTCTTCAAGATCAACCCCGACGAAGGACTGCGCGAGCTGGATGATGTGCTGGTCCGGCTGATTCAGGAGCAGCGCGCGAAAGAGAAAGGCGGCGAATAACCTTTGCCGTTCCGTTGTGCGGGACTCGAGTTGAATGGCCCCCTGCCCGGCCGCTGGGCCGGGGGGCTTCATCACCGGGAGCATGGGCCATGTCTGGTCCGATTGTCGAATTCGAGGAGGTGGCGGGCGTCACCGTCGCCTCCTTTCGGATCCCCGACCTGTTCGAGGAATATGTCGAACAGATCCGCCCGCAGATGCTCGAACTGGCGCGTCAGCCGTCGCGGCGCGTCCTCTTCGATCTGGCCGGCGTTCGCTTTCTCGGCAGTGCGGCCCTGGGGCTGATGATTCAGGTGGCGATGAAACTCACCGGCCATGGTGGCCGACTCGCCATGTGCAACGTCAGCGAGGATGTCGCGCGAATCCTGCGGGCACCGCCGCGGCTGGTGAGTGCCTGCCCGATCTTTCCCGATCGAGTCTCGGCCCTGCAGGCCCTCGCCGGAGGCTGACCCCTGCCCTGTCCTTCAGTCGCGCTCCCCCCGCCCCGGGGGCTTGCTCCCACTTTCTCCCGAATGGATGGACGTTGGAGGGAGCGGCAAATCGGCCGAATATCTCTCCTCTATCTCATTACGGGCTCATTACGGAGCCTGTTGTCACCGCTCTCGGCGGTCGCCGATTCCGATCTGCCGGACTGGGGAAAGGCGAACGACGAATTCCTTTCCGCGGGTGTCGAGGCTGGGTTTGACAGGCCCCTGCTCTCCTTCTAAGATTGGAACCAGATTTCATTTCCCGCGAGTTGAACCGATGTCGCCGCTCGTTTCCATGCACGATTGCCTCACCATTCCCGCCCGCCCGGCCGGGATTGCGATCGTAATTATTGGAATCCAGACGCGACCGTGAGGCTCTGCGGTACTGCCGAACCATCGCAAACCCTCAGGTCATACCGGTCCTGGGGGTTTTTTGTTGTCTGCACAGGTGATTTTCTGCACAGGCTACAGCTTCTGACTCCTGACTTGGGGTAATACGCATGACCCGGATCCAGATGTACGACACGACCCTGCGTGATGGCAGCCAGGGAGAAGGCGTCAACTTCTCTCTCGAGGACAAGCTGCTGATTACCGCAAAGCTCGACGAGCTGGGGTTCGACTACATCGAAGGAGGCTATCCGCTCTCAAACCCCAAGGATTATGAGTACTTTCAGCGTGTCGCCGAGATGCCGCTCAGGCATGCGAAAGTCACAGCGTTCGGCATGACGCGCCGCCGCGGTGTGTCGGCCGCCGAGGACACCGGGATGCAGGCCCTCGCCGAGTCGAAAGCCAAAGTCATCACGATTGTCGGCAAGACGTGGGACCTGCACGTGCATGAAGTCCTGCGGGTCGATGAGGCCGAGAACCTCGCCATGATCCGCGACTCGATCGCCTATATGAAATCGCTCGGCCGCGAGGTGATCTATGACGCCGAGCACTTTTTCGACGGGCTGCGGAACAACCGCGAGTTTGCGCTCGCCACGATTCGCGCGGCTCAGGAAGCCGGGGCCGACATGGTCGTGCTCTGCGATACCAACGGCGGGAATCTTCCCGAAGGGATTCGGGCTGGTGTTCGCGCGGCTCGCGAGGTCTTGCAGATCCCGCTGGGGATTCACTGTCACAACGACTGCGATGTCGCCGTCGCGAACTCGCTGGCGGCAGTCGATGAAGGGGTTCTCCAGGTCCAGGGAACAATCAACGGGATCGGCGAGCGCTGCGGTAATGCCGACCTGATCAGCGTGGCGGCGAATCTCGCCTTGAAGAAACAGGGGCTCGAAGTCCTGTCCCCCGGTGGAATCGCGCGGCTCACCGAACTTTCCCGCTATGTCTACGAAATCGCCAACATGAACTTCCGCTCGGGGCAGGCGTTCGTGGGGGCGAGTGCTTTCGCTCATAAGGGGGGCATGCACGTGCATGCCGTCAACCGCCTCGCGTCGAGCTATGAGCACATCAACCCGGAAGTCGTGGGCAACGTCCGCCGGGTGCTGGTGAGCGAACTCTCGGGACGTTCGAACATCGTCGCCAAGACGACAAAATACCGGCTGGAGCAGGACAACGCCCTGATGACGAAGATCCTCGAACGGGTTCAGGATCTCGAAAACGAGGGGTATCAGTTCGAAGCCGCCGAGGCGTCGTTCGATCTCCTGGTGAAGAAGGTCTCGGGGACTTACGAGCCGAAGTTCGAGCGGGTCCATTACCGCGTGAACGTCGAGACCGAAGTTTCGGGAGTCCCGCTGACCGAAGCCACAATCAAACTTCAGGTGAACGGCGGGATCGAACACGTCGTGGCGGAAGGAGACGGACCGGTCAACGCTCTCGACAACGCGCTCCGCAAGGCGCTCCGCACGAGCTATCCGCGACTCGATGAAATGCACCTCGTCGATTATAAGGTGCGCGTCATTAACTCGAGCGAAGGGACAGCGGCCCGTGTCCGCGTCGTCATCGAGAGTGCCGACGCACACGACGTCTGGAGCACCGTCGGCGTCAGCGAGAACGTGATCGAAGCCAGCTGGCTGGCACTGGTCGATAGCGTGGAGTACAAACTCTACAAAGATGAAGGAGAGCTCGGCGGGAACCCGGCAGCGGCGGATTCCAGCGAACAGGGAGCGGTCGCTTCGTCGGCCAGGTGACTCCCCTCGCCGCGATTGGCGGAACAGGTTTCCGCTGTCGTGAAGTGCCGTCGCGGAAATTTCTCCGCTCCCCCCATCGAGAAAAGATTTCCCCCCCTGCCCTGCGAGAATTTCTGAGTTTGCGACAGCTTCGGGACTGCGGCGACCCGACGCAGCGACCGCCGTTCGATCCGCCAGGCCGGTCGTGCAGCCCGTTCGATAAATAACACAACAATCATCCAGCCCTTTCATTCAGCACTCGTCACCTCATGCCAGAGCTCGCCAAGCAATACGATCCGAAAGAAGCCCAGTCCCGGTGGTTCTCCTTCTGGGAAGAGCGAGGCTACTTCGAAGCGAACCCCAACCCCGCGAAGAAGCCGCACACGATCATGATTCCGCTCCCGAACGTGACGGGAGCGCTCCACATGGGGCACGCGCTGAACGGCACCTTGCAGGATCTGCTCACCCGCTACCGGCGGATGCAGGGGTACGAGGCGCTCTGGATGCCCGGAACCGATCACGCGGGCATCGCCACGCAGGCGGTCGTCGAACGCCGCATGTTCGAGGAAGAAGGGAAGACACGTCACGACATCGGACGCGAAGCTCTCGTCGAGAGGATCTGGAAGTGGAAGGATGTCTATGAGGCCCGCATTCTGGGCCAGCTGAAGCAACTCGGGGCGAGTGCCGACTGGCGGCGGACCCGTTTCACGCTGGATGAAGTCTGCTCGCGGGCAGTCCGCAAGACGTTCTTCAAGCTTTTCCGCGATGCGCTCATTTATCGCGGCAAGCGGCTCGTCAATTGGGACACCTACCTGCAGACCGCCGTGGCCGACGATGAAGTCTTCCACGAGACGGTTCAGGGGCACTTCTGGACGTTCACCTACCCGGTTGTCGGCTCGGACGAAAAGCTGGCATTCTCGACCACCCGGCCGGAGACGATGCTTGGCGATACGGCGGTTGCCGTCCATCCGCATGATGATCGCTACAAGCACCTGATCGGGAAGATGGTCCGCATTCCCCTGGTCGACCGCGAAATCCCGATCATCGCCGACGCGCTTCTGGTCGACAAGGAACTGGGGACCGGCGTGGTCAAGGTCACCCCGGCGCACGACCCGAACGACTATGCCTGCGGGCAGCGGAACGGGTTGCCGATGATCAACATCCTCAACCCCGACGGGACGATCAACGAGAACGGTGGCAAGTATGCGGGGCTTGAACGCTACGAGGCGCGCAAGCGGGTCGTTGCCGACATGGAGCAGCTTGGCCATCTCGTGAAGATCGAAGATCGCGAGATCGAGATCGCGCACAGCGATCGCTCGAAGACTCCGATCGAGCCGTACCTGTCGGACCAGTGGTTCGTCGCGATGGATGAACTCGCGCAGGCCGCGATTGAAGCCGTTCGCGACCATCGGGTCACGTTCTACCCCGGGCGTTACACGCGGACGTATCTCGACTGGCTCGGCGAGAAACGCGACTGGTGTATCAGCCGTCAGCTCTGGTGGGGACACCAGATCCCCATCTGGTACTGCGACACATGTACAGAAGCCGAGTTGCAGAACGCGTTCGGCGGCCGCGAAGACATCTTTTACCGCCGCGATGCCGAGGACCGCTGCTGGTTGATCTGCAGTGAGACCGATCTCGCCGAAGATGCGCTCGGGCCGCAGCACAAGCTCGTGCGCGACGATGATGTGCTCGACACGTGGTTCAGCTCGGCCCTGTGGCCGCACGAAACGCTCGGCTGGCCCGATCTCGACCACAATCCGCCGCTCTGCGGCAAGCCGGACCCGTCCAGCCCCGGCTATAACGCGGTGCTCGAATACTTCTATCCGACGAGCGTCCTCGTCACCAGCCGCGACATCATCACGCTGTGGGTCGCGCGGATGGTGATCATGGGGCTTTACAACATGGGTGAGGTGCCGTTCGCGCACGTCTGCGTGCACCCGAAAATTCTCGACGGCTTCGGCCAGACGATGTCGAAGAGCAAGGGGAATGGCGTCGATCCGATGGACCTGATCGACAAGTACGGCACCGATGCCGTGCGGTTCACCATCGCGTCGCTGGCGGGCGAGAACCAGGATGTGCGGCTGCCGGTCGGTTACGAATGCCCGCATTGCGGCGAGGTCATCCCGCAGACGCTCGAACATCAGTCAGCCAAGCCGATGGGAGGGGCGAAGCCGCGATTGAAGTGCCCGTCGTGCAAGAAGGAATCGCAGTATTCGAGCCCCTGGTTCGAACCCGATCCTGGTGAAGCGGTCGCCCGCATCGTCAGCGAGCGTTTCGAGTACGGCCGCAACTTCTGCAACAAGCTGTGGAACGCCTCCCGCTTTGCGATGCTGAATCTTGAAGGCTACTCCCCTGCCCCGATCGCCGAGAGCGAACTGCAGCTGGAGGACCGCTGGATTCTGAGCCGCCTCGCCACAGTGACGGGCGAGGTGACGTCGCTGCTCGACAGGTATCAGTTCGACTTCGCGACCAAGGCCATCCGCGACTTTACGTGGAATGAGTTCTGCGACTGGTATCTTGAGATGATCAAGCCCCGTCTGCGGGACGAAGCCCAGCGGCCGGTGGCGCAGCGGGTGCTGGTCGGCGTCCTCGATACGCTGATCCGGCTCCTCTCGCCGTTCACACCCTTTATTACAGAGGAACTCTGGCAGCGGCTGGCGGAACTGGCTCCCGAACGGGGGCTGCTCGAACCGCAGACGGCCGCCCCGAGCGTGATGATCGCCCCCTGGCCCGAGGTTCCGCGGCAGTGGCGGGATGCGGCACTGGAAGAGCGGTTCGGGCGACTGCAGGAGACGATCGTTGCCGTCCGCAACGTGCGGGCGTTCTACAACATTGCCTCGTCGGTGCCGTTGAAGCTGCACGTCCGTTGTCAGCCCGAGGTCGCGACGCAGTTGCAGGATGTCGCCAGCCAGTTCGACAACCTGGCGAAGACGATGCTCGAAGCGGCGGGGCTGGAAGTCGAGCGGCCGATCGGTGCCGCCGCGTTCTCGCTGGGGGATGCCGACGGCTTCATCCCGCTGGAAGGAATCATCGATCGCGACGCGGAACGCGCCCGGCAGGAGAAGGCCGCCGAGAAACTCCGCGGACAGATCGCCGGTCACGAGAAGAAGCTCGCGAACGAGAACTTCACGAAGAAGGCCCCGCCGGAAGTCGTCGAGCAGGTCCGCGAAACGCTCAGCTCCCTGCAGCGGCAACTGCAAAGCATCGAAGAGGTGATTCGCGCTTTGCAGTAGGCGCGCGTTTCAGAAACGCGGTACCGCGTGGTCTCTTTCGTTGAGCCGCGGCCCCTCGGGCCGCGGCTCAACTCTCCCCGCTTGCGCATCGCTGAGCTCAGGCCCGTTTTGCGCCAGGGCGTGGCCGGGGGTGGAGGGGACTCCCGAAACTTCGGTGAGGGTGGACGCCACTCGCTTTCACGTCTTGCGCTCTTGTCCCCAGCGATGCGCAATCGGATGGGGACTTCCATTCGTTCCGCGCGGCTGCCTCAATGACTGCGGATTTTGGAGAGGGAGCTGCCTGGTGAGCACGAGGGGCTGCTCCCCCGGGCTTCCTTCGTCCAGCCACGGCCACCCTCCGCGCTCTCCACTTGCGTATCACCGAAACGACTCGCTCCCAGGCACGCTGCTCATCTGAGGGCCACTTCGTAGGGGGCCTGATGATGTTGCCTGCGCATGCAGCGGACGTTCCTCTCGCTGGGCACGGCATCCCTGCGGAGTGGATGCAGGTTCGGCACTGAATGAGCCCCGCCTGGGATCGCGGATTCTCCCAGGGAAAATCTGGCGGGAATCTTCTTGGAAGTCAGCTTCGCGCCGGACCATAGTGAAGGGCGCCGTGACTTGCCGCGATGTCGAGCCTGCAACGTTCGCAGGTTCCCACGGCAGCACGTGGGCCGTTGTGGGGAAGACCTTCCATGTCGATCTCGGTGCGATGCGGAGAGTGCGGGAAGTCTTATGTGGTCCGGGATGAGGCGGCCGGCAAACGGCTGACGTGCAAATCGTGCGGCAGCGCAATTTTCGTCCGCCCGCAGGACGAGGCGGTCGACGACTTCATCGAGGAAGCCGACGATGAATTCACCCCGTCGCGTTCGCGATCGGCTCCCGCTCCCGGGCGACTCAGGAGTCGCCGCGGCGATAAGGCGAAAGCCCGTCAGGGGGGAAACTCCTCGCTGCTCTATGGCGGGATCGCAGGGGCCGGCGTGGTTGTGCTGCTGCTTGTTGCCTTTGGATTGATGCGGGGCGGGAATGGGCCGGCGAACGTGCCGGGCGCTCCGGCGGTCGCTGCCGCCGCACCGAATTCACCAGCCGGAGAACCTGCTCCCGCTGCGGCGACCGCCATGGGGGAAGGAACCGCATCCACGACTGATTCGACTCCCGCCGCCGCGACTCCGGCAGCAGCGGCATCTCCCCCCGCGACTGGTTCACCTGCGAGCACTCCCGCATCGAACTCCCCTGCCCCGGGTTCGCCCGCACGCGTGGCCTGGCAGGTGCAGGCCGATCCTTCCATCGCTGCGGTCCAGTGGCCGACGGGGACGAATCTCGTTGTGCCGCTCGCCAGTCCGCTGGTCCAGTTGGCCTATCCGAGTCTGCCGAGCTCACTGGTCGCGATCAATCTCAACAGCCCGCAAGGTTCGAATGCGGCCATCTGGGATCTGGCAACGAACAGGCAGTTCGGCAAGTCGCCCCCGAAGCTGCCGCGCGGCCGGGCGTTTGCGCTCAGCCCGGATGGCAAGTACCTCGCGCTCGTGGGAGTCTCCCGCCGCGATCCGCCGCAGGTGTGGTCGTTTGAAACCGGCGCACAGGTTCCATTGGATTTGCCGACGAAGGAGATTCATGCGGTCGATTTCGTCGGGCCTCAGCAGTTGCTCGTGTGGGGTGAGGGGCCGCAGTATCTGCTGGTGGACGTCGCTGCGAACTCGGTCACGAAGACGATCCCCGCCCCCAAACCGTCCCGGCAGCGAGTGCTCGCCTTCAGCCCGGGCGGCCGTTATGTGGCCGCGGCGTCCGCGGAAGGGGAACTTGTCGTTCACGAGCTTTCGACGGGGGCATCCGTCGGACAGGTCTCGCTCCCCGATGATGGCTATTCGAAGGAGAACTGTCTGGGAATCGCGTTCTCGCCGGACGGAACTGCGGTCGCCTGTCTGATGCAGCATCTGAAGAGTGCCGTCGTCGTTGTCTACGACATTACGAGCGGCAGCGAGACCAAACGCTTCAGTGTCGCGGGTAACCTTCCGCTGGAGATCGATCGGGCTACCTCTTATGACGCCCGTGCGCTCGAATGGTTCCCGGATGGTCATGGCTGGCTGCTGCTGGGCTGCCTGGTTATGGAAGCCGAGTCGGGCCACGTCGTCTGGGAGATTCCCTACTGGAAGACCGAAGTCATTCCGGTGACGCGGCGATGTCTGCCCATGGGAGTTCTTGTGGCGACCGGCGACCAGTCGCGGCGAACGCAGATCGTCCCGATCGACTGGAAGGCGATTCGCGCATCGCTCGCGGCCGCTGCCGGAGATACGCCGGCATATATGGGGCTGGGGCGACCGGTGTCTCTCGATGTGCAGGTGGGAACGCTGCTGCACGGCGTCGCAGCAGAGACGAAGGACAGTCTCGTGGGGGCTTTCACGCGGCGGCTTGCTGCTGACCGGATCAGTGTTGCCGAGAGTTCGCCCGACGTTGCCGTGCTGGAGGTGCACTATGAAGAGACGATGGGGCCGACATTGCAGATCCGCTCGCTGCGTCCGCCGGCTTCGACGATTCAGGTTCAATCCACGATCGGCACGGTGAAGCTGGCGGTAAAGAGTCCCGACCGGAAAACAACCTACTGGAGTTCCGAGAAGCAGCAGCTGCCCGGTGGGGGAATTCTGCGCGGCGAGCCGACGCCGGCAAACATCCGCAACGACATGTTTGCCGACCTGATGGAGAATCTCGACGGGTGTCGGTTGCCGATCTTTATTCCGCGCGACTCAAAGCTGGCGACGCTTCCCGGCCGCACCGAGTTGAAGTAGCGCGGCCCCGGCTCGCGGCTGGTCGCGGGGCACCGGCATCGCCGCTGTTGTGTCGTGCAGGTGCCGGTCAGACGTCTGGCCGGCGCGACGGCAGAGTGGTGCCCTCCTTGCAGGAGTTTTTCCGGCTCGCCTATAATGCGCATGCTCTGCGATGGAGCAGCAATTTAACAGGTCGGGGAGAAGTCGGCGTGCTTGTTCAGATGGAATTGCAGCGGATCATCATCAGCGATATCCGCGATCAGCAGGTGGTCTACCTTCGAGAAGTCGACGGGGAGCGTTCGTTCCCGATCCTGATCGGGATCTTCGAGGCCACCAGCATTGACCGCCGGGTGAAGGGTGAGGTTCCTCCGCGTCCGCTGACGCATGGCCTGCTGAAGAACACCATCGAAGAGCTGGGGGCGGAGGTCCAGGACGTTGTCATCAACAACCTGCTGGATCACACATACTACGCCGTGATCCGGATTCGCAAGGATGGCGAGTTGATCCAGGTCGACAGCCGCCCGAGCGACGCGATTGCCCTCTCCGTGCAGTATTCGCCGCCACTGCCGATCTATGTGGACGAGTCGGTTCTCGACGAAGTGGCGTGATCGCCGCGAGAGTCTCTGTTTGGGAAATCTCTGTGGCCGTCGGCCGTCCGTCGGGGCGATTTTCCTGCTGACTGACCGTCATTTGCGAGGTTACGGTGGCTCCCTGCGCGTTGCGGTCTCTCCGCCGATTTTGGGGCTGCGCGACCGGCATTGACCCCCTTCGCCGCAAAAAATAAACTTTGCAAGGGAGCGGAGTTATGCGAAGCATGCGGGTTGTGCCGGTCACTCCGCCTCCGGGGCGATTCTCCCACTTGTGATTGGGTGGGATGAAGCCAGTGAGCCGCCCGGGCCACGCCTTGCAATCGCTGCACGGTAAGTCTTGGCCTGCGCGGAAGTTACAATGAGGCGGCGAGGTGGGTGACGTCCGTTTCCGCTTCCTCAAAAACGTGTGGATACGTGCGGATTCCTGCGAAGAGTGAGGACTGAGGAGCGAATGGCTCAGGCGAGCCGGCGGCTCCTCAGCGGCTCGCCGCAGGAGAAATTCCCTCCAGGCAATTGGTTTTCCTGGTTGTCGCGAACAGCGTGTCGCGACGGCCTTTTGAGTTCATGGCGGCTCATCCGCCGCGGACGCAGTCTTGCGTTCACAGACAATCAGACAGTCACGGGCGCTCGGTCGGGACGTCCGCTTTTCGAGCCACAGGACATACAGGCGCTTTCATGGAAATTCTGGAAAAGATTGGCGATTCCTTCTCGGGCATTCTCTCCGGAGCCGAACGGCTGATCACACGGGTTTTCGGCGCCTCGAATGAGCGGACCGTCCGGCGGCTTGGGTTCGAACGCGATCGAAACGGGCAGACACGGATCATTCCCGGCTCGCTGCTTGACCGCATCAATCAGCTGGAGCCGGAGCTCGAGAAGCTGACGGATGAGGAACTCCGCGGATCCGCCGAGCGTTTTCGGGCACGTCTCCGCAACGGCGAGACGCTCGACGATCTGCTGCCCGAAGCCTTTGCCGCGGTCCGCGAAGCCGGCAAACGCTACCTGCGGATGCGGCACTACGACGTGCAGATGATCGGCGGTTACGTCCTGCACCAGGGGATGATCGCCGAGATGGTCACGGGTGAAGGAAAGACGCTCGTCTCCACCCTTCCCGCGTTTCTGAATGCACTCGCCGGCCACGTGCATGTGATTACGGTCAACGACTATCTCGCCCGCCGCGACATGGAGTGGATGGCTCCGCTGCACATGGGGCTGGGCCTGACGGTCGGCTGTATTCAGGCGAACCAGGACGCCGACGAGAAGGCCGCCGCCTACCTCTGCGACATCACCTACGGAACGAACAACGAGTTCGGCTTCGACTATCTGCGCGACAACATGAAGCCCGCGCGCCGCGGGGACAATCGTTATCCGCCGTCGCGGCAGCAGGTACAGGGCCCGCTCGATTACGCAATTGTCGACGAAATCGACAACATCCTGATCGACGAAGCGCGAACGCCGCTGATTATCTCGGGGGCCGCACATGACGACGTCCGCAAGTACGCGAAGGCGAACGAAGTCGCGCTCCAGCTGAGGAAGGGCATCGACTTCGAGGTCAAGGAGAAGGAGCATACCTGTCACCTGACCGACGACGGTGTGCGGCGTGCGGAAGAACTGGCCGGGGTCGACAGCTTCTACACGACCGGCAACATGGAGTGGCCGCACCTCATCGACAACGCCCTCAAGGCGCATCACCTCTACAAGCGCGACGTGAACTACGTCGTGCAGGGGAACGAGGTGATCATCGTCGACGAGTTTACCGGACGTCTGATGCCCGGGCGGAACTGGAGCGACGGTCTGCACCAGGCGGTCGAAGCCAAGGAAGGAGTGAAGATCAAGGCGGAGAACCAGACGCTCGCCACGATCACCCTCCAGAACTTCTTCAAGCTCTACAAGAAACTCGGGGGCATGACCGGTACGGCCATGACCGAGGCGAACGAGTTCTGGAAGATCTACAAGCTCGACGTCGTGGCAATTCCGACGAACCGCCCGATGCAGCGGATCAACCACCCGGATCTCGTCTATCGCACGGAGCGGGAGAAGTTCAACGCGATCGTCGAGGAGATCCGCGAAGTCCACAAGACGGGGCGTCCGATTCTCGTCGGTACGGTCTCGATCGAAAAGTCGGAGCTGCTCTCGGCGAAGCTGACGAAGTACGGCATCAAGCACGAAGTCCTCAACGCGAAGCATCACGAGCGCGAAGCCGACATCGTGGCCCAGGCGGGACGCTGGGGCGCGGTGACCATCGCCACGAACATGGCCGGTCGCGGGACCGACATCATCCTCGGGGGTAATCCCGAGCACATGGCGTGGGACCAGCTCAAGCACAAGTACGCGTCGCGCCTCGATGTGCCCAAGTCAGAATGGGATGCCCTCTCCGCGAAAATCGCGAAGGAAGAGGGGATGGCGGCAGAAGGCCGTAAGGTCGCCGAAGCGGGCGGTCTGCACGTGATCGGCACCGAACGGCACGAGGCCCGCCGCATCGACCTGCAGCTTCGCGGGCGCAGCGGTCGTCAGGGAGATCCCGGTTCGAGTCGGTTCTTCCTCTCGCTCGAAGACGACCTGATGCGGATCTTCGGCGGCGAGTGGGTCAAGCAGATGCTCGAATGGGCCGGAATGCAGGAAGGCGAGGCGATCGAGAGCGGCATGGTGAGCCGCCGGATCGAAGCCGCCCAGCGAAAGGTCGAAGAACGGCACTTCGAGACTCGTAAGCATCTCCTCGAATACGACGAGGTGATGGACCAGCAGCGGAAGCGGGTGTACTCGTACCGCCAGCATATCCTCGACGGTGGGAACTGCCGCGAGCTGATCCTGGAGATGATCGAGGATCAGGTGCGCGAACGGGTCAAGAACTTCCTCGACTCCACCTACGGACAGCAGACCTGCGTCTACTGGGCCGCGCAGACGTACGGGATCGACATCGTCGCCCGCGACCTGCGCGACATGGATGCGGCGCAGGCTGCCGACCTGATGCGCGACGAAGCGTCCCGGCAGGCGGCGGATCTGATCCGCGATCAGATCGAAGCCGATCTTCCGGAAGACGTCGAAGACGAACGCGAATGGAACTGGGCGTCGTTCTCCCGCTGGGTGAATCTCCGCTGGAACCTGAACACGAACGATCGCGAGCTGAAGAAAGTCGGTCGCGACGAGCTGTACGACTACCTCGTCCCGCGGGTCGAGGAGGCCATTACGCGGTTCGACTTCCAGCCGCTGGAGACGTTCCTCGCGGAAGACTGGGGCCGGCGGTCTCTGGCCGGATGGCTCGAGCATCAGTTCACATTGCAGATGCGGGCGGAAGACTTTGACGGCCTCTCGGTCGAAGAGGCGGTGGAGCTGATCCTGCAGCGGATCCGTAATCTCTACGACGAGAAGGAAGTTCACTTCCCCGTTTCGGTCGGTCTGCACAGTTTCCTCGCCGATCGTGGCGGCCAGGGAGAGAAGTACGACCGCGATGGACTCGTCCGCTGGGCGAACACCCGCTTCCAGTGTCAACTGGATGTCGAGTCGCTGCGTGGGAAGGGACGCGCGGACATTCAGAAGACGCTCGAGGAATGCAGCCGCCGCTTCCATGGTGACGAAAGTCCCGTCGCGAAAGTCGACGAGTGGCTCGACCGGGCGTATGGCGAGCGGAACGGTCATGATTCCGACGGCGACCGCGTGAAAGATCCCGCGACGCTGCAGCAGCTGACCGACTGGGTACACGAGGAACTGCACTTCGATCTGAAGGCCTCCGAGTTGCAGACGCTCGACCGCGCCACCGCACGGGAGCGCGTCCTGGGGGCGATCGATCATCGCTATCGTCCGGAACTCTGCGAAGCTGAACGGTCGCTGATCCTCGAAGTGCTTGACAGTGCCTGGAAAGATCACCTGTACTATATGGATCACCTGCGGCAGGGGATCGGCCTGGCCGGTTATGCCGGCAAGGATCCGAAGGTCGAGTACAAGCGCGAGGGAATGCGGGCCTTCGAGGCGATGTGGAAGCGGATCGGAGAACAGGTCACCGGCGCGATCTTCCGGCTCGAAGAACAGAGTCCGAATTTCGTCGGCGACCTGTGGAAGATCACAGCCGTCACGCACGAAGAAGCCGCGACCGTCAGCGACATGGTCGAGCATTCGGGCAGCGGTGGCGGGGCGAATGAGCCTGTGGAAGTCGCCGTCGAACCCATCCGCAACCGCGGCGAACGGGTCGGCCGCAACGACCCCTGCCCCTGCGGCAGCGGCAAGAAGTACAAGAACTGCTGCATGCCGTGATTAGGCTGTAGGCTGGAGACTGTAGGCTGTAGGAGATTGAGTTAGCGCGTGCTATGGATTGTCATGCCTCCTGGTTCAGGCGCGTCCTGAAGTCTGAAGTCTAGAGCCTACAGTCTACCGCTGTGCGATCGAGGGAGCCGGGTGTCGAATGTCTAGACTCCAGGCTTTAGGAGATTGGGTAAGCGCATGAGATGGATTGCTGTAGCTCCTGTATCAGGCGCGTCCTGAAGCCTGAAGTCTACAGCCTCTAGCCTACCTCCCGGGAAAGGATTCCCCTTGTGTCGTGGCTGCTGAACTTTCTCTATCTCGCGCTGGCCGTCCTGCTGACGCCGTGGATTCTCTATCGGCGGCTGGTGCTCGGTAAGGGACGGGATGGCTGGGCGGAAAAACTCTGGGGGGCTCTCCCCCGGAGGGAAGGGACGCGCCCCTGCGTCTGGCTGCATGCGGTCAGCGTCGGCGAGGTCGTGCAACTGCAGTCCGTCCTCGCCGAGCTTTCACAGCAACTGCCGGAACATGACTTCGTCATCACGACGACGACCGGCACCGGCTACGACGTCGCCCGCCGCAAGTTCCCCCAGCACCAGGTGTGCTACTTCCCGCTCGATTTCAGCTGGGCTGTGCATCGCGCCCTCGATCGGATCCGCCCTGCGGCGATCGTCCTCGTGGAACTCGAAATCTGGCCCAACCTGGTGCTCGCCGCCTCGCGCCGCGGCATTCCGCTGGTGCTGATCAACGGCCGACTGAGCGAGCGGAGCCATCGCGGTTATCGCCGCATCCGCCCGTTGATGCACGCACTGTTGCGACGCTTCGAGTGCATCGCCGTGCAGGACGCGACCTATGCCGAACGCTTCCGCGACTTGGGAGCCCCTCCCGAGCGGATGCGCGTTACCGGTTCGATCAAGTTTGACGGGATCGAGACGTCGCGGGAGCGCCCCGCCGTCGAAGAGCTCCGCCGCTGCTTCGGCATTGCCGCGAACGAACGCGTCTTTATTGCCGGGAGCACGCAATCGCCGGAAGAGGAATTGGCCCTCGAAACATGGCGCACGCTCCGGGAGAAACATCCCGAGCTGCGTCTGGTTCTCGTGCCTCGGCACCAGGAGCGCTTTGAAGAAGTCGCCCGGCTGGTGGAAACGAGCGGCCTCCCCCTGCTCCGCCGCACTTGGTTGCGAGATGCCGTGTTGGCCTCCCCTGCTCTGCCTGCGGCAGCGACTCAAACTGACGGTTCGCACGAGTCGCCGCCGGTCCTGTTGCTCGACACGCTGGGGGAACTCTCCGCGTGTTGGGGGCTGGCGGATATCGCGTTTGTCGGGGGAAGTCTTGGCCGTCGCGGCGGGCAGAACATGATCGAGCCCGCCGGCTACGGTGCCGCGGTCCTCTTCGGTCCGAACACGTGGAACTTCCGGGACATCGTGGCCGCCCTGCTCGCGGCGGATGCGGCGCGTGTTGTGCGGAACCAGGCTGAACTGACCGCCCAGGTCGAGCGATTACTCAATACTCCGCAAGAACGCCTGGAACTGGGGCAGCGAGCGCAACGCCTGGTGCTCAGCCAGCAGGGAGCCACAAAGCGAACGGTGGCGTTGATCCTTGAATCTCTCGGACAGGGCGGCGCGTCTGTCGTTACGGACCATCGAAAAGCCGCCTGAGTCTCTCGATATCCCAAGAATGCAGGAGAGTCGCGGAACACGTTTGGTCAAGTACAGGCACCTGCGTTTGAACCCATCTGTGTGCTCATTGCAGTTCGTCTCCTTGCAGTGAATCGGATGAGCTCTGTCAGGAACACACCGGCTGACCGCGCGACGTGGATGACGTGACTTCAACAACCAGGAAGAGAGCTGTCATGAAGGCGATTCGATTGATGCTCGTTGGGATAGTCGTGACGGCAATCGTGGCCGCCGTCAGCCTCGCGGAATCCGGAAAGGAGTCGCCGCCGCAGGTTGCGAATGCCCCGGCCTGCAAGTCAGCACAGTCCCTCGTGGAGGAGTCTCCCGAACTTGTGGTGACCCTTCTGGAGTCGCTGGTCCGCTTCGAAAAGGCAGGCAAGAGCGATGCGGCGGTGCTGGTTCACCGGACGCTTCGTCGACTCGGACCCGATGCCATTCCTGCCCTGATCAAGATCATGGAGGATGAAAACTCTCCCCTGCGGGGGATGGCGCTGATGGCGTTGGGGAGATTCGTCACGCCGCGACATCCGGGGCGCGAGGCCCTTCCCATCGTGCTCAAGATGCTCAAAGACAAGGACGACCAGGTCGCATCAATCGCTGCACTTACCCTCGATGCAATCGTTCGCTCGGTGCAACAGGCGGAATCGGGCGGCTGCGGCGAGCCAACGTTCTCCACAGAGCCTCCTTTGCTTCAGGGACACCTGCACTCCATTCGCTATGTCGGCATGGACGGCAGTGAAAAGGAAGTGCGCGCTGAACAGGAGGGAGCCGAGAAGATCACCGTCTATTCCGACCACTTGGTCATTGAGTATCCGTACGGCGATGGTCTCGGGGCTCCGGTGGTCCAAATTTTCAAGTACCAGCAGATCAAGGAACTGATTCTCGTGCAGTAGGGGCAAACTCTCACAACTGTTCCGCATGAATTCTCCCGCATCTCCACGGGTGATCCATCACAAAGGAAGGGAGTTGATGACGTCAACACGCTTACTCGTTCTCGGACTGGTCGTCGCGTCGGCCATTGCGACAGTCACGCATGCGGAGTGGTAGACGCAGTCGCCACCTCTGGAGCAGAATGAATCGAAATCCTCTGCACCTGCGCCGCTCGCCGACGAGCACCCGGAACTCGTGCCGGCCCTCTTGCAGACGTTACAGCGAATCGAAGAAAGCCGAGACGGCAGGGTCGGCAATGCGGCGGAGAATCTCATCCTGCCCACCTTGCGCGACAGTGGCGTGATTCCGAAGCTCATTGAACTGATCGAGAACGGCGATGCTCCCATGCGCGGCCAGGCCCTCATGGCGTTGGCGATGCTTGTGAATGGCGAGGCTCCCGGTCGCGAGGCGGTTCCTGCCCTCGTCAGGCTGCTCAAGGAGAACAACGGGGAGCATGCGGATGCGGCCGTTCTCGCAATTCATGCGGTTCTCGCCGCAACGCGGCAGGCCGAATCGCCGCCGCAGCAGGCGCAAAATCTTCTTTCGCGGAAACAGCCGCTGTTCCGGGGACGGCTGAAATCGGTTCGTTATACTGACCTCAACGGGAACCCCTGCGCGTTGGGGGGAAGACGGTGGCGGCGAGGTAACCATCACCGTCTGCCCGCAGCACCTGTTGCCTGAATATCCTTTCGGCGTGTATCGCATCCGGCCATACAAAGAGCTGATCGAACTTTCCCTGGTCCATTGATGAACAACATGTTGCCCCTTCACGTGCCTGGCGGTCCACTGGCAATCTCACCCTGGTTGCAGGGCCGCTTCCTCGCGTCCGTCTCGCTCTGGTGTGTCCTGAATGTCGTCGCCATCGTGGCGGCGGCGCGCCGGCTGGATGGGGCGCTGGATTCCACCCTCTCGACGCTCCCGTATCTCGCGGCGATCCTGTTGCCGATCGTGCTCGGGCTGCTCGCGAAAGGCCTGTTTTACAGCACGGGGCTGGAGCGGCGGGTGGAGGTCAGCATCGTCACGGGCGGGCTGAGTCTGCTTCCCCCGATCCTGTTCGCGGCAGCGCTTTACCCCGCGCCGTCGGTCGCGGTGTTTGTTCTCGTCTGCCTGGCGTGGATTCTCGAAGCCGTGGGAGTGCTGTATATCGAGCGGCTCGTGGGGCCTCCCTCCCGGAAGGAGGAGAGTGCGGCTGATCTGGCAAAAGGGCCGCTGTCTGCATTCGAACATCTGCCCGAAGTCGAAGCGGACGAGCGGCAACTCTCGATGCAAATGAGCCGGGGACTCGATGCGGAGGGGCGGGATGTTCTCGAAGCGCTGCTCGCGGCTCATTTCGAACCCGGGCAGAAGCAGTTGTCGCTGCACATTCCGTTTTGTCCCCCCTTCGAGCGAACGCCGCAGGTCGATTGCGAAGCGGAGGACGAATCCACCGTGCGAATCAAGGTCGGCACCGTGTATCCGTACGGAACTCGTCTCGATCTGAAGCGGACGGGATCAACCGGGGACGCGATCACGATGCATGTGCAGGTGGTCGCATCGGCAGAAAGTCCGGTGACCGCCGCGGGAACGGTTACCCGCTGAGACGGGGGAACGCCTCAATTTCGGGGTGACTCGAAATCGATCTCCAGCGCGACCGGTCCCCAGAGGCCGCCGGGTGACGTGGTCGCCGCGTCGGAGTGGTATTCGAGTTCCACCACGACTTCGTTGTTCACCTGCAGGAGGTGGGTGATATCGAAGCGCGGCGGAGGGACTCCCTCTTCGAATTTTCCGAGCAGGGTTTCGTTGACGGTGACGGTGCCCGCGCCCCCGACTCCGTCGAAGACGAGGAACACGTGCTCGTGCGGATCGAGATTCGTCGGCTGATGAAACCGTCGGCGAAAACGCACTTTGCCTCGATAGGTGCCGAACAGCTCCTCCCAGGTCGCGGGGAGCTTGACACGCTCAACAGCCGGCGCGGAGTCTGCCGATTCCGCCGCGGGCTCGGTGTTCCAGGGGCCTTTCAGGTGCATGCGGTGAATGGGCATCGAAGTTTTTTTCCGGGAAAGTCAGAGAAGGCGAAGAGCGAAGGTCACGGGCGGCTGCCCTGGGGATCAGGCGGTCAGCAGTTCGCGCAGCGCGGGGGAATAAGCCTCATAGGGTGTGCGGCAGGGAGGTCCGGGGGCATGCCAGTAGATGGATTCCGACCGATGGGCGGGCAAGGCGAGGATCGTTGATGAGACGGTTCCCCGATCCTCGCCGTGGAGGCAGATCGGCGGTTCATCCCCTTCGGCATGCAGGCCGCACAGTTGTTTCGCCCGATCGGCGACCTGTTGCCAGGGGGCGGCCGCGAGTGGCTGGAGAAATCCACGGGCACGGGCGACTCGCCCATCATGGGGATTGTTCCACGAGCCGTTAGCCAGCAGGATCAGTCCCGGCGAGAGGGAGTGCGTGCTGAGATTGTCTGCCGCCTCGACAATCCACGCACGGTTTGTGTCGGCGACGAGCAGGTTGAAGCCGGCATAGTCGTGTTGGCGAAGCAGCATCTGTGCTTCCGTGAACGCCTCCTTCGCGGTTGAGCAGCCCAGCAGGTGTCGGCAAAGCAGTCCTCGCGACGGCGGCGCCGGCGGAACGTGCTGCTTCGAGCGGTTCGTGACGGAGACGAACACGCCCCGTTCATTCACTCCCAGCCAGGTGCCCCCGGCCTGCAGGTCGATCCCCCCCAGCCAGGCCAGGTGATCCTGCGGCTCGTGCATCCGCCGGGGACTGGATGCGGGACGCTGGTACGCTTCTTCCCGGTTGGCAACCACCAGTAGCGGGCAATCGGGCAGGGTCTGAAAGAAGAGTCCGAGCAGACACATTGTGAGTTGGGGGGAGTGAAAGTGGAGCCGCCCGGAGGGGCCGGTGCGGCATGATAGTTGATTAGGCAGGATGAGGAGCAGCACGCTGCGGGCCAGCATAGCGGTTCTGATTCTGCTCTGCATCCGAGTGGGAGACAGTCGGTGACGGAGTTACCGACCTGTAAAATTATACGAATTGCGCAGGATGCGTCGTCCTCTGGAGAAGTGTTCACAGCGGAGCCGGACTTGGGAAATTGGTGGTCCTCCCCTGCTCTCTCGGTGAAAACTCCTGGTGAAACTCGCAAAATTCGGAGCTGTCGCTGCGGTGCTGGAACTGAAGAATAATCGGCCTCGCGGAGCGAATTATCCGCCAGGGGGAGGTGAGGATTCGATGCAATCGGAAGAGATTCTCTGTGCTGGCGGAACGTCGCTTTCGGCATGTTCGCTCCGCTGCGCGCGAGAACCGGAATCTGCCGCAAATGTCGCTGGTCTGAGTGGATTCGAGCCGCTATACTCGGAGCGTTTGATGGCGGCGGCTCTCGGGCGGAGCAAGCAGCACCGCCGCAGCACGCACTCCTGATCCACCCATTCGGTGCGTCGCCGACTTCTTCCGTTTCCTTCCAGCTCGCAACCAGGGAGCGCGCGACACCTTTCGTCTGTGGGGCACAGCGGACGGCCTCCCTGAGGAATTCTGTAGTGATGCATCAAAGTTCCCCAATTTCACACGTTGAGAGCCTGGACTTTGTTCCGCCACCCGTGGCGAAGCCTGCGGCCGCGCCCCCCAGGGTCGAGGCTGCCGCGCCCACGAATGGCAAGGCCGAAGCGGCCGCCCCGAGCGTTCGCTGGTCGAGTCGCCGCTCGGCCGCGCTCCTGGGAGTTCAGGTCCTGTCGGTGGGGTCGTACGTGCCCGACGTCATCGTCTCGAACGAGGACCTGCAGGCCCAGTACGGCTTCGATCCCGACTGGATCACCCAGCGGACGGGGATTCTCGCCCGTCGGCACGCCCGTCCCGATCAGGCGACAAGTGACCTGTGTGTCGAGGCGGCGAAGCGGGCGATCCGCGCCGGTCGGGTGGATCCGGCGGACATTGACCTCGTCGTGGTGGGAACCTTCACTCCCGATTTCGCCTTTCCTTCGACGGCCTGTCTCGTCCAGGACAAGCTCGGGCTGGATGCGGCGGCATTCGACCTGCAGGCCGCCTGCTCCGGATTCATGTACGCGATGATCACCGCCGCCCAGTTCGTGGCGGCGGGAACCAGCAAGCTGGCGCTGGTCATCGGCGGCGACTGCAACAGTCGGGTCGTCAATCCGCGCGATCAGCGAACCGCCCCCCTGTTTGGTGACGGGGCCGGGGCCGTGCTGCTCGCGGCGGGCGAACCGCACCAGGGGTTGATCACCTATCAGCTTGGTGCCGACGGTGGCGGCGGCGGTTTGCTCGACCGCCCGAGCGGTGGTTCGCGGCGTCCGCCGACGCACGAGGATCTCGATGCCGGTCTGCAGTTCCTGCAGATGGACGGGCGGAACGTGTTCAAGTGGGCCGTGCGCGTCGTCACCGACAGCGTCGAACTGATGCTCCGCAAGACGGGGATGAGTGTCCACGACGTCTCGCTGTACGTCTTCCATCAGGCGAACATCCGTATCATCGAGAAGGCGATGGACCAGCTCGGAATTCCCCCGGAAAAGGTCTTCAACAACCTGCAGAAGTACGGCAACACGTCGGGGGGCTCGGTCCCGATTGCTCTCGACGAAGCCTACCAGGCGGGCCGGGTCAATCGTGGCGATACGATCCTGATGAGCGGTTTTGGTGCCGGCCTCACCTGGGGAACGGCCCTGTTCCGCTGGTAAGTTCCCCGCCGGTACGCCGCAATTTCCGGTTGACTCTCTGCCTTTGGCGAAAGGGCCCGTATTGATGAAACTCGGCCTCGTGACGTACATGTGGGGAGCGGAGTGGGATCTCGACACGCTGATCCGCAATTGCGAGACGACGCGGTTCGAAGGGGTCGAACTGCGGAGCACGCATAAGCATGGTGTCGAGCCGACTCTCTCCAAGTCCGAGCGTGCCGAGGTTCGCAAGAAGTTCGCCGACTCGCCGGTCGCCTGTCTGGGACCGGGTTCCGCGTGCGAGTATCACAGCATCGACCACGGTGTCGTCCAGCAGAACATCGAGCTGACGAAGAAATTTATCGAACTCTCCGCCGATATCGGCGGCACCGGCGTGAAGGTTCGCCCGAACGGCTTCGTCAAAGGTGAAGACCGCGAGAAGACGATCGTCCGGATCGGCGAGGCGCTCCGCGAGTGCGGGAAGTTTGCCGAAGGTTATCAGCAGGAGATCCGGGTCGAAGTCCACGGTCAGGGAACGAAAGATCCCGCCGTGATGCAGAAGATCGTCGCGGTCGCCGATCATCCTCTGGTGGTTGTCTGCTGGAATTCGAACCCCGGCGAAACGATCGACGGCTCCATCAAGCACAACTTCGATCTGCTGAAGGACAAGCTCGGGGGGACGATCCACATTCACGATCTCTACGACGAGTCGTATCCCTATCTTGAGCTCTTCAAGCTGCTCAAGGAAATCAACTACCGGGGATACTGCCTCTCGGAAAGCCCCCCCACCACCGACCCGGTACGCGTGATGCACTATTACCGGGCGCTGTTTGATTGGATGACGCGGTAGGCTGCAGGCCGGAGACTGGAGACTGGAGTGACGGTACTCGCTGACGTCTCCCGAGACCTGCACGCGTGCAGAGGACAGTCATCCATTGCACGCAATTCTCCTGCCCTGCTGCATTCCGGCTCCTCGAAAACCAGAGGTAGCAGTTCTCGTTGAACCAACTACCTCCTTCAGTCTCCAGTCTCCAGCCTATTCCACAATCGGCAACAGGGGCGAGGGGCGGATGAGGGCCTGGACGTTGGTCTCGGGTGGTGGTGATTCCGATTGCAGCTCGTCGAGCGGTGTGCCGTCGCTGCGTTGCCGCAGCAGAAAGTACACGAGCGTGACCGCGGTCCAGAAGTAGCTGACGATGCAGGCGCCGATGGCCAGCGCGGCGAGCCTCGCCGTCGCGTTCTGAAGGAACGATCCCATCACGATCGGACCGTGTCCCCAAGCGACGCTGTGTGCCGCCAGCAGCGAGGCCAGGCCCAGCCCCCAGGCAAACAGGTGATACGCCAGCGATCCCGTCGCGACCGAGACGATCGCATACCACACCGCGTGCCAGGGGCGTTCCAGCAGATAGCTGTACGCGCGGCCGAGGGCATCGAAGCCATCCCCTTTCTCGACGTTCACGGCAGCGAACATCAGCGGCCAGCCGACAGCCAGCCCGATCAGAAGAAAGGCAATCCCGATTCCTAAAGGGAGCGCCAGTGCCAGGACCAGGAGCATCAGCAAGTCGCCTGCTCCCGGCAGCCGGGCAATCAGGCCCAGCAGTGCCGCCAGAAGGGCGAGCACCGTGATGCCGGCGATCGGCAGGAGCGGCGCGGAAAGCGACGCCGTGATCCGCCCGGAGGCAAAGCGGAGCGCCGCCATCATACCGGTCCGCCGGTCCTGGGCGAACTCGGTGGCGGTCATCCGCACGAGCGCCCCGCCAACGAGGCCCCACACGAGAATGCGGACGAGACACTGGAACACCAGCGCCAGTCCCCGCAGGCTGTCCAGCCCGGCTCCCCAGAGCGCCCACGCCGGACCGAAGAACAGCTCCAGCGGAGCGAGAACGACCGTCCATTGTGTGACGACGGAGACCAGCCCGGCGAGCGGGGCTTCAGCAACGAGCCGCCAGGGGACGACATTCTCAATGAGATTCGGTTGCCAGGGCCAGGTTCCGTGCTGTTTCACCAGGCTCCCGATGCCCGGGAGCAGGCGAAGGAGAGAATCTCCCGCAGCGATGAGCAGGAGTCCCGCAGCGGCTACGAGAAGTTTTCGCGGATCGAAAACCGCCGGAAGTGCGCGGAACAGCCGCGTCGTCGGAAAGGTGCTGCGAAAGTTGATCTTTTGAAGTTCAGTCATCGCGTCCGGCATGACGTTCCTTATACGAGGGGCGCGGAAGAGCCTGCCGCATAATGCGGGGCTGACCATTATAGCGGGCCCCCGTGATGAATCACGAACAAGGGGCGGAAGGCGCGTTGGACGTCATTTAACACCGGTTCTCACCCCATTGACTTGCAAAACAGGGCGAGAGCCGATCAGATCGTTTGCAAGACCCTCCTCTCCTTGCGATGAAAGGAAAATCCATGGATCTGTTGAGCACCATCGAAGGTTCCCTCCTGGAAGGGTTCTTTCCGGCCGGTTGGGACCTGAAGAAGATCGACGCCTGCGTGGATGAGCCCTCCACGATTACGCGACGGCAGAAATGGTGGAACAAGAACTTTGAACTGCTTCCGTGCGGCTCGGTGCACGACTTCGACATGATGCTCGGGCACGAGATCGCCCAGACAATCCGCCGCAGCCGCGAGGCGGGCGAGAAGCTCGCCCTGATCCTCCCGGTCGGTCCGATGGGCATGTATCGCTGGGCGGTCTACTTCCTCACCGAATGGGGCGTGCCGTGCGACCATGTGTACGGCTTTAACATGGACGAGTGGAGCGATTCGAAGGGGAACAACCTGCCGCCGACGAATCCCGGGGCGTTCCAGTATGCGATGCAGCAGGCGTTCTACGGGCCGCTTGGAAAACTCACGGTCCCGACGAAGCAGCGGCACTTCGCCACGAAGAAGGTGCTTCCGACCTATGCCGACCGGATCGGCGAATTGAAAGCCGCCGGCGCGAAACTCGGGGTGATCTTCGGGATCGGCCGGGTGTGTCACATTGCGTTCTGGGAGCCGCATTTCGCCGCCGAGTTCGACAGCGAGAAAGAGTGGAAGGCGCAGACGCACCGTCTGGGCGCGAAGCTGCATCCGCTGACGATCGAGCAGAACGCGATCACCAGCTTCAAGAGCCGCACCACGCTGGTTCCCGCCTATGCCAACACGATTGGCCCCGGCCTGTTCCTGCAGGCGGACAAGATCATCGGCGGTGCCGACGGCGTCCTCAGCCGCGGGATGATGTGGCAAGGCCTGAGTCTGTGGATGACGCTCCGTCACGAGCCGAGCCCCTGGATTCCCTCCACCTACATGCCGACGCTGCCGGGGCGGCTCTTCTTCCTCGAAGAACTCGCCGGCCCGCTGGTTGCCGAGTGCAACTGATCGCCTGACGCCCGCGATCGCTCAATGGCAAGGCCGGGCCTGGGGGGATTTCTCCAAACCTGCATCGCAGGAGTGATCCCGCCTCTCATTAGCTGCAAAGACAGTGTAGAATAGGGGGTCAGCGCAGAGTTTGCGGGCCAGTCTGGCGAGAGGGATCGAGGCTGGCGAAGAGCACGGGAGATCCGACACTTCTTGAGGTCTGGTAAAGACTTATGCACACCCGCGCCCTTTTGGGGCGCGGGTGATTTCGTCTCCGGGGAGTGATAAGGCAAGCGTGCCTGTTGCTTCGGCTTGTCGCTCCGATGCCGCTTGGGTTATAAGCAATCCCCCGGATTGCACCTTCAAGGATGACTCTTCCCCGGGTTTCCGGACGTAAGAGGGAATGCAGAATGAATGGGAAAACAGCCCGGTCGGCCACTCGCGATGGAGCGGGGGTGGCGGCCCGAGCAATCGTGTCTCTTGGTCTGGTGGCGATGCTCCTCGCTTCCGGAGCCTTCGCACAGACCAGTGAAACGGCCTCCCGTCCTTCCGCGTCGACGGCAGTCGTTCCGGCATCGGGCGAGACTCGTGCTGAGAAACGGTCTGTCGCGGCACCCGCCGTCGTTACGGCGGCGAACGAAGCCCCTTCCGAAGCCGAGCGGATCTCGCGATTGCGGCGTTCGATTGAAGAAGACCGGGCGCGTCTCGATGCGCTCGAACGGGAACTCCAGAACCCCGAGAGCGAGTACCGCAAGGCGGAAGCCGAGTTCCAGACGCTCGACACGCAGCGTGCCGAGTTGAACAAGCAGCTCGAAAAGCTCCGCGAGTCGGACAGGCAGACCGAGGCGGCGCAGCTTCTCGAAAAAATCCAGGCACTCGACAAGCCCTGGAAGCTCGCGAAAGATCGTTTCCAGCTGGCGATCGAAGAACGGAAGACGCTTCAGCAGAAGATCACGATCCTCGAGCAGAAGCTGGTTGATGACCAGAAGGCGCTCGATACGCTCACGGGGGATGCGGCGCGACGGAGTGCGACGAAGCCGCGATCGGCAACGCCCCCGTCGACCGAGACTCCGAAGCCCCCCGCCGCGGAGTCCTCGCCCCCGCGTCTGCTTCCTTCCCCGACCGGGGGAATGCCGCTTCCGGGCCTGGGAGCTCTTGGAGGTGCACAAGCGGCCGAAGCGTCCGTTGACGGAAGTGCGACGGCGGGTGAACCGACTCCCGAAGCCGAGATATCCGGTGACGAGTCTCCGGCACTTCCACTCCGTCCCGCCCCTGCTGCCGATCGCCCCGAACTGGCCACAGCGCGTGAACAGGCCCACCTGAAATTGGATGAGGCGCAGGCGGCGGCTCAGGCCGTCGAGGCCATCAACACCCGCATTGAGTCGCTGAAGCGCAATCTCGAGCTGGAGCGGCAACTGCGGGCCACCGCCCGCAAGAAATCGGACAACGCCAGCGAGACCGAGCGGGCGCTCGCGCTCGAAGTGCAGCGGCGGCTTGTTGAGGGAGCGCCGCAGGCCGAGATCGATGAGCTCTGGAAGAAGATCAACGAAGCGACGCTCCGCTATCGGGAGGCGGTCGCGGAAACGCGCGAACGTTCCGACACGATCGATGCCCTCTCGCAGCAGCTGGCAAGCGCGCAGGCCGAAAAGATTCTGGCGGTCAGCATTGCCGAGCAGAAACAGCTTGAGGCCGAGCAGGCGCAAGCGCAGGTAGAGCGGCTTGAGAATCCGCTGGCGCTCCCGAATATTGTCCGCTGGCTGATAGATCACGGGCCCCCCATCGCGTTGATCCTGCTGGGGATGTTTCTCCTGAACTGGATTGCGACCGTCTTCGGGCGGCGAATTCTTTATCTTCTGACCTATGGCAAGTGGAGCCATCACGGCAAACATGGAGATCGTCAGGATCGGGCCGCAACTCTCGCCTCGGTGACACAGAATGCCGCCAGCGTGGCGATTCTCGTCGGCGGAGTGCTGATGATCCTCGAAGAGCTGGGGATCGATGTGAAGGTGCTGATGGGCGGTGTTGCCGTCTTGGGATTGGCAGTCGCTTTCGGTGCCCAGAACCTGATCAAGGACTACTTCACCGGGTTCATGATCCTGCTTGAAAACCAGTACGCCCTGAATGATGTCGTCAAAATCGGCGACATTGCCGGACAGGTCGAGCAGGTGACGATGCGGCTTACCGTGCTCCGCGACCTCGAAGGCAAGGTCCACTTCATTCCGAACGGCCAGATCCAGACGGTCACCAACATGACACATGGCTGGTCGCGGGCGCTCTTCGAGATCCGCGTCGCCTACAAGGAAGACGTCGATCAGGTGATGGACGTACTGGTCACGCTCGGCAAGGAATTGCGGGCCGACAGTTACTTCGGACCGATGATCCTGGAAGACCCGACGATGCTCGGGGTCGATGCGATTTCCGAATCGGCCATCATGATCAAGTTCTACATCAAGACGCGTCCCCTGAAGCAGTGGGAGGTCCGACGGGAACTGCTGCGGCGGATCAAGAACCGCTTCAACGAGCTTCAGATCGAGATGCCCTTCCCGCACCGGACCGTCTATCACCGCTTTACGGACGCGGATGCACCGCTCGTCGTGCCCCGGATTGATGAGCACTTCGCCGAATCGGCCTGATCGCGCGAGGCTGGGGAGAGGAGTCCCGCAGCGCTATAATTGAGCCTGTGGAAGGACCGGATTCTCATTGCAAGCGGAGTGTTCGTGAGGAGGTCCGGTCTGATGCTTGAAATCCCCTCATTTCCAGGCCCGCCATGTTTGCGCAGGACGACAGCAAGTATCAACCGGGTGATCCGCCGACGCCGGACCAGCTCGAGCCCGGAGTCATCATCAGCCCTGACACGCGACGCTCCCAGCGGATTCCGCCGGGACAGCAGCGGACGCGGAAGTGGCCGATTCTGCACTACGGCCGCACGCCGGAGGTGCCGCTCGATCGCTGGCGGCTGGAGATTCGCGGTCTGGTCAACACGCCGCTGACCTTCACGTGGGACGAGTTTCGTGCCCTGCCCCGCGTGCGCGTGTTCTCCGATTTTCATTGCGTGACACGCTGGTCGCGGCTCGGCAATGTGTGGGAAGGCGTGTCGGTTCGCGAGATCATGGGACGTGCCGGCGTAAAGCCGGAAGCGGCCTTCGCGATCGCCAAGGGTTACGACGACGGCTGGACGACGAACCTGCCGCTCGACGAATTCCTTGCCGAGGATGCCCTCTTCGCGGACACGCATGACGGCGAGCCGCTCTCGGAGGATCACGGCGGCCCGCTCCGTCTGGTGGTCCCCCGACTTTACGCGTGGAAGAGCGCGAAGTGGGTCCGCAGCATCACCCTCCTGCCGAACGATCAGCCTGGCTACTGGGAGCAGAACGGCTATCACAACCACGGAGACCCGTGGAACGAGGAACGCTACAGCTGGTGAGCCGCGGCGGTGTGAATTGCCGGGAATCCATTACGCGGCAGAATACCGGCACGGTTTGCGGGAAGCGGACGTGCGCCCAATGCTGCCCCAGCGCCTGCGGCTGGTGTGTCTCGTGCGGCAAACGCTCAACTCTCTCCGGTGAATGCAGACCGCATGGTCGGGGGGGAGCGGACTCCCGATCCCCCGGATTTCGCGATTCCTGGATGTTCCCCCCTGCTCTCTCAGGCGAGGCCGCGGCGCTTCAGTTCCGCGAGCACGTTCTGCACGATCAGGTTCACTTCCTCACTGTTGATGTCGCCGCCATTTCGTGGTGGGCATCCGGTGAGGGGCTGATCGGTGAATCCGTGCTCGGCGAGCAGGCATTGCAGAGTGTTGCGGAGCGCGGCGAGATCGGTCTTCTGCGACGGAGCGAGCGGCTGACGGCCGGTTCCCATGTTGAAGCCACGGAGCTCGACTGCCGCCCGGAAACCTTCCGGAAACTCGGCCGAGTAGATCATCGTGTCGAAGAGTGTGACGAGGTCGTACTGCACCTTGCGGGCTTCGTCGAGACGGCCGGCGATGGTGAGGTCGTACAGCCGGCGGGTGATCTCGGGAACCACTCCGGACGTCGCGTTCGTACCGCCATCGCAACCGATGAGCAGCAGCGGCATCAGCGCGGCGTCCCAGCCGGTCAGAAAGCTGAAATCGGGCCGGTTCGGACGGACCGCCTTGATCATGCGGATCATGTGCGGAATGTCGCCCGATGAATCCTTAATAGCCACGATCCGCTCGCATTCCTCGGAGAGCCGCTGCACCGTCGGCACATCGATCGGGCTGGCGAAGAGCGGGATGTTGTAGAGCGTCACATCGATCGGCGTATTGCGACCGATCTCCGAGAAATACGCATACACCGACGCCGGGCTGAGCTTGTAGTAGAACGGGGCGACGATCGCGACCGCGCGGACACCCAGCTCGTAGTAATATTCGCACGCCTTGAGCGTTTCCTTCACGTTGGCTTCCGCGGCACCCGCGAGGATCGGCACGCGGCCACGGGTCTGGTCCGCCATGATCTCGATAATCCGCCGGCGTTCCTCAACCGTGAAGCGGGTGAATTCCCCGGTCGAACCATTCGGATACAGGCCGTGGACGCCGCGGTCGATCAGCCAGTCGGTATAGCGGCGGAGTTCCGCCTCGTTGATCTCGCCGTTGGCATCGAGAGGAACAAGATTCGGAGTGAAGATGCCCTGGAGTTTTCCGGAAGATGTCATGGATCAGGATTCCAGGCCGTCGCGCGGAACGGCCAATTTCGAGGGGGAGGAAATTCTGTCTGGGGTGATCGCCCGGGGCGGGAGGCAGCACGCGGCGGCGGTTCTCAATAACCGCGCGCGGCCGCACACCCGCTGCGCTCAAGCATAGCATTCGCGCGGAGATCGGCACTGGTGTGCACGTCCCGCGGAGCATTCTCGTCGCGTTGCGCCCCGTGCAGGTCGCAGGATCGCTGCATTTTACCAGGTACGCCCCGCCGGAAGAATCGTCACGGAGCATTCGCGTGTTGCATTTGTCACGCGGACTCGTCCCCCGCGGGCCGGGGCTGGATGCTGACAGCGGGACTGCCCGTCGCTTCAGCGGGAATAACTACTTCGCTCGCCGTTCGCCCACAGAACCGCAGAACGGCAAACAGAGTCATGCTGCCGAGTACGAGGGCGATCAGGGGGAACATCCCTCCCAGTCCCGAGGCTCCAAGGACGAGCGGCAGATAGCCGAGCAGGAGGGAAACTCCGCCGACTGTCAGCGCATAGGGGATCTGTGTCTCGACATGATCCAGGTGATTGCAGTCTGCTGACGCCGAGGAGAGGACGGTCGTATCGGAGATCGGCGAGCAGTGGTCACCAAAGATCGACCCGCCGAGAATCGAGCCCATCGTTGCGAGCATCAGCGGGTGATTCGGATCCCCGGGATAAAGAGGCTGCAGCAGCGACCAAGTGAGCGTAATGAACAGCGGCATCAGAAGCCCCATTGTGGCCCAGGAGCTTCCGGTAGCGAAGGAAATCGCCGCGGAGAGGAGAAAGCCGATCGTCGGCATCCAGAGGGGCGACAGGACATTCTGCGTGAGTTGAGTCAGATACCCCGCGGTGTTGAGATGTGATTCATCACAGAGGCTGCCGATCCCCCAGGCAAGCACGAGGATCATGATTGCGAGGAACATGTGTTTGCCCCCTTCGAGCCACGCGGTCATGCACTCATTCAGACGGAGTGCTCTGGTCCCGACCGCCATGCCGACAGCAACCATCGATGCGACGAAGGAGGAAAGCAGCAGGACACGATTCGAATCCGCTTCACCGATGATCGTCCAGAGAGTCACCGGCAGGACGGGCTGACCCGCGGCCACGAGTTCAGCATTCTTCGCCGCGAGAGACTGCGTGCCGGTCCACCACAGCCCGGCGATGACGAGACCCACCAGCACAAGGAGCGGCACGACTGCATTGCGCACCAGCCGCGGGCCGGCCGAGCTGGTGAGTTTGCCACTCACCGAAGGAAGCTCGGCCTGCAAGGTGAGAGGATGTTCCGGTGTCTGTCTCAAGGCGCGTGCCTCGGCGCGGAGCATCGGCCCGAAGTCGCGGCCGGTGGAGGCAATCATCCCGACGAACACCAGCGCCAGCAGCGGGTAGAAGCGGTACGGAATCGTGGCGAGGAACGTCCCATAGACATCCGATTCGATTCCCAGTTCCCGGTACGTTGTCTCAATGTAGCTGATCTCGACGCCGACCCAGGTCGAGATCAATGCCAGTCCCGCAACGGGGGCGGCGGTGGAATCCACCAGGAACGCCAGCTTTTCACGTGAGATGCGCAGGCGGTCGGTCACAGGTCGCATCGTTGTGCCGACCAGCAGGCAATTGGCGTAATCGTCGAAGAAGACAACCATTCCCAACAGGAATGTCAGAAACTGGCCGCGTTCGCGCGTCTGCGTGTAATGGGCCAGTCGATCCACGAGGGCGGCCGTTCCGCCGCTGTGCGACATGACGGCGACCGTGGCGCCGAGAAAGAGAGTGAACAGCAGGACCATCAGGTGAGACGAATCCTGAAGCTGCTCGAGCAGGTAGGTATCGAGCGTCCGCATCAGCCCGGTAAAAGGATCGCCGCCGGCGAGAATGATCGCTCCCGCCCAGATGCCGGCGAACAGGGCGACAAGCACATCCCGCAGCCAGATGGCGAGCAGAATCGCGAGGACCGGCGGCAGCAGGCTCAGCACCCCGGGAATTCTCCGGACGGTGTGAACGGTGGTCTCGCCTCCCGCTGAAATGCGGATCTCATTGGAAACAATCTCGACGATCCGCTGGTGCCGCAGGTCGCTCGCCAGGGTCAGGACGCCACCCTCAAAGGAAGGCGCCGCGACCTGCTCACCGCGCTCCTCGATGCGGATGCCTTCGATCTGCACCTGTTCATCAAACTCCGCATCGAGCTCTCCCTCGGGGGTGAGTGCTTCGATGCGAATCCGGCTGACAGGCGTGCCGCGAAGAACCGTATCCGGCAGTTCGATGCGAAAGCGAGGAGACGCGGGCGTCGCCTGCGCGGCGGCTTCCCCGGGAACTGAAAAGAGCAGAAACAGGCCGGCCGCGAGTAGCGAAAGTGATCTCATGCAGCGATTGACTCCGTCCGGTCGCTTAAGTCGCTTGATAGGTCGCGTGAGAAGAGGGCAAGAGGATCGTAAAGCACGTTCGCCCCGCGGCGGAGCGCGTCACCTGGAGTTGGCCGCGATGCAGAGTCACGATTCGCCAGCATTTCGAGAGGCCAAACCCGAGCCCTCGCCCCGCCTGCCGTCCCGAGTAGAACGGATCGAAGAGGTGCTCCTGAACTTCAGGGGTGAAGCCGGGGCCATCGTCTTCGACTTCCAGCCGCAGCATTTCCCGCTTCCCTTCTTCGATCACACGATCGAGACGAATTTCCAGGTGTCCCCCGTCAGCGACTGCATTGAGGCTGTTCTGGATCAGGCTCGCCAGCGCGACCGAGAGCTGTGTCGGATCGACCTCGACCGGTGTCGCATCAGAAAGAGCGAGTGTCAGGTGGATCCTGCGGCGGGAGATTTCTCCTTCGAAACGGCTCGTGACTTCGCGCACGAGGGCGGCGAGATCGGTCCTTGCAGGCTTGGGCTCCGGCGGACGGGCGAAAAGCATCACATCGCCGATCATATCGCGGATCCGGTACGCCTGCCCGCCGATTGTCTGCAAAGCCTGGCGGCGGTCAGGATCAGACTCGCCGGCGAGGAGCATCTGCGCCCGGCCAGCAATCGTCGCGAGCGGATTGTTGATCTCGTGCCCTGCGCCGGCCGCGAACTCGGCGAGCGCTTCGAGCTTTGCGGCATCGAGTGGGACGACATCCGTACGGGGTTCCTGGCGCCGCGGGGAAGACGTACTGGAACTGGAGTGAGTCTGCTCACACTGTTCAATCAGCCGGGCACTCAGGTCCGCCAGCGCGGACAACACCTCTGGCCGCTGGCGGGAAGGCTGCGCTTCGGCCAAACAGACGCGGCCCAGCATTCGCGTGTCGCAGACAAGGACATGCTCTTCAAAGGGGAGCGTTGCAGCGTCCTCGGGGGACAGCGAATCCCGGAGAATTGCCGAGAGATCCGCGGGTTCGTCTCCCGAAGGGGAGAGAGCCGAAGAATCCAGCATCCGCGGGAGTTCATCGACGAGGGCGATCGCGGCGGCGGGAGTGGGGGCGGACTCGAGAGGCTCCGCCAGCGCGATAATACATCCGCGCGCTTCGGTCACTTCGCGCCAGCAGCCGGCGAGTTCCCGCAGCAAAGCCGGAAACTCCCGCACGGGCAGGACACTCGTGAGGAGCCCCCAGACCGGTGGGGGAAGAGACACCGCGGCCGCGGACGTACTCGGGCGGGAGCCGGCCATGCCTGCTTTCCGGAAGTGAAGAGAGCGCGGCGCGGGACGAGCCTGGAAGGCGCACTCCCCGTCTGGCTTCATGCCCCGGGATGGTCAGGGCCTGAGCTTGCCGCCCTCGGCGAATGCGGCAGCACGGGGCGATTCCCGGATGGATGCAGAACGCCCCGCTGCCTCAACAGGGGCCGGAACGTCAGCGCGAGCTCATCGGCTCGACGTCGAGCTGCCGACACATCAGATCGATGAGCTGCTCGACTTCGAACGGCTTCTGCAGGAAGGCGTTCGCGCCGGCGGCCATCAGCTCGTTGATCTTGTCCTGCTCGACCATACCGCTGATGCAGATGATCCGCACATCATCGAGCGCAGAGTCGCTGCGGACCCGCTGACAGACTTCCTTGCCGTTGATGTCGGGGAGCATCACGTCCAGGACGATCACGTCAGGGTGATACTCGCGAACCATCATGCCGGCATCGAAGCCGTTGTTGGCGACCCGCACCTCGAAGCGGCCATCCGACTCGAGGTGGTCGCGGATCAGTTCGACGAGATCCTCATCGTCATCGACGACGAGCGCCTTCCGCTTCCCGCTTTCGAGGGCATCGGTGGGGATGCCGTTTTCCTTCATGAACTTGTAGAGCAGGTCACGGGGAATCCGTCGAAAGCGGGACCCGGGGACTCGAAAGCCTTTGAGCTGACCGGAGTCAAAACAGCGAATGATGGTCTGTTGGCTGACCTTACAAATCTTGGCCGCCTCGCCGGTTGTAAACACTGTCTTCATAGTCGTTCATCCACCCTTCGACCGGCCGGCTGAAACCGGGGCCGATCTGAAAAGAACCCCTCGAGAGTCCATCCGCGAGAAAGGCCCAAAGCCCTCCCTGACGCGACGATACCGAGTGTCAACGATGTCCCGAACCCAACCATCGACTACTCGAATCGGTCTCCGAAGTGGAGTGGGGGAGACTCCCCTGCGGAATTCTTGATCCGATCCGGTTCTCGATCCTGCCGCCTGGCCCGGCCATCCAATAGTCATCGACTTGCATCACCGGTCAGACGGAATCGTCCGAACAGACGGTGGAGGTCTGTTCCCTCCTTCCGTCGTGGTCCTATTGGCAACCGCTGCTGAGGAGACATGCTGAGGAGCTATCGTGGTTGCTTTTACCAATATTACCACAAGTTCCGATTATATCTATTCTATGGGATCGGTCAACATCCGTTCCGTCCCCCCTCATCGCTGCAGCCTGCAGCCGAAATGCCTCGCCCAACCTGTTGTGATTTCCCGATTTGTGAGGAGGAGATCGCATCAACAACTCCCCTTGCGTGGGGAAGCTCCCGGTGCGGCAGATCAAAAAATTTTTACCCGACACTCCCCTCAATCACCCGCTTTGCCGGGTTCCTCGGCCCTCCAGGGGCAGAATGCGGACACCGGCCCTCCCGGGGACGGCGATGGGGAAAGTATGGGGAATGTGTGCGGCATCTCGGCGGCCGGGATACCCGCGCGTAAGCACCGCCGTCGCCCGGAGTCGGCGAGGCGGCGGGCGTCCTCATTCGCTGGCCAGGACTCGATGCCTGCGGGACTCACAGCGCGAGGCGGTGAGGTTCCTTCAGGTACAGCATCAGGATCGCCAGGTCCGCGGGCGTGATCCCGCTGATGCGGCTCGCCTGCCCCAGATTCCGCGGCGCGACCCGCGCCAGCTTCTCCTTCGCCTCCGCCCGCAGTTGAGGCACGGCATGGTAGGCGAAATGCTCGGGGATCGGGACCGACTGGACCTGCTCCAGCTTCTGTACCTGGGCCGCCTGCCGACGGATATAGCCGGCGTACTTCGTCTCGACGTTGATCTGATTCTGCGCTTCCCGCGAGAGGTTCAGCTCGGCGGCCCGGGGCGAGAGACGGCAGAGCTCGCTCCAGGTCATCTCCGGACGACGGAGCAGCTGTTCGAGCAGGACTCCCTGGTGCCGTTCAGTCTGAAGAATCTCGGTCGCCCGGGCAATCTCGGCTTCCAGGGCGCACAGCCGCTCCCACCGCTCCGCCGAGACCAGTCCGCACTGGTGCCCCAGCGGCGTGAGCCGACGGTTCGCGTTGTCGTGCCGCAGTAGAATCCGGTACTCCGCCCGCGAGGTGAACATCCGGTAGGGCTCATCAACCCCCTTGGTGATCAGGTCGTCGATCAGCACTCCCAGATAGGCCTGGCTGCGATCGAGAATCAACGGGGGCTTTCCGGCGAGCTTCAGCGCGGCATTAGCCCCCGCGAGCAGCCCCTGTCCTGCCGCCTCTTCGTAGCCGGTCGTCCCGTTGATCTGCCCGGCGAAGTACAGTCCCTCGATGAGCTTCGTTTCGAGCGTGGGATGCAGCTGCGTCGGCGGCGCGTAGTCATATTCGACGGCATAGCCGTAGCGCATGATCTCCGCACGCTCCAGCCCGCGGATGCTGCGGATCATCCGATCCTGCACGTCGCGGGGAAGGCTGGTCGAGATGCCGTTGCAGTAGTATTCGAGCGTGTTCCGCCCCTCGGGTTCGAGGAAGATCTGATGCGCCGGCTGCTCGGCGAAGCGGACGATCTTGTCTTCGATCGAGGGGCAATAACGCGGCCCCCGCGACTCGATCTGTCCGGTGTACATAGGCGCGCGATGCAGGTTGGCGCGAATCAGGTCGTGAACCTCGCCGTTGGTCGAGGTGATGTAACAGTACATCTGCGGCTGCGTGATCGCTTCGGTGAGAAACGAGAACGGCTGCGGTTCGTCGTCTCCCGGCTGTTCTTCGAGGAGTGCAAAGTTGATGGTCCGTCCGTTCAGTCGCGCCGGAGTGCCGGTCTTGAACCGTTCGAGCTGAAAACCAAGCTGGCGGAAGCAATCGGAAAGAGTGCCGGTAGTTCCCTCCCCTGCCCGTCCGCCGGGAGCTTTCGCTTCCCCCGTATGCATGATGGCCTGGAGGAAGGTACCCGTCGTGACGACCACTGCCGGAGCGCGATAGATCGCGTTGCCGCGGACGCGCACGCCCTCGATGCGGCCGTCGCGGACTTCGAGCGTCTCGACTACTTCCTGCCGGAGCGTGAGGTTGTCCTGCTGTTCGATGCGATGCTTCATCTCGAACTGGTAGGCCTTCTTGTCGGCCTGCGCCCGCGGGCCGTGCATCGCCGGCCCTTTCGTTCGGTTGAGCATGCGGAACTGAATGCCGGTCGCGTCGATCACCCGCCCCATTTCTCCGCCGAGCGCGTCGATCTCGCGGACGATCTGCCCTTTGGCAACCCCGCCGATTGCCGGGTTGCAGCTCATCGCGGCGACCGTGTCACAGCTCATTGTGAGCAGGGCCGTGCGGGCTCCCAGACGTGCTGCCGCCAACGCCGCCTCGCAGCCCGCGTGGCCGGCACCGATCACAACAACATCGAACTCGTAAGCGGAATTGGACATGGAACTGGAAGTGACTCGATGGAGTGGCGACTGACAAACACAAGCGCCCGAATTTTACCCGCCCGCTGTGTTCACTGTGACCGGAGAGTTCGAGAGTTTTCGCGCTCCGGGTGTCGGGCTGCGGGCACACTCTCTTCGCGGGAAAAGCCGCCCCGCAGTTCCGACGGGAGAGCGCAAGTCTCGAATGGGCTTGAAACCCGGTCTCGATTCGGCATACTGGCGAGCGCCGTCCGACTATCGTACCAGAACGCCAATTGCGGGGACATCCTCATGGCTGAGACACGTAGCGGTGCCGTCACGTTGAAGGGAAATCCGGTCAACCTCGTCGGCCGCGAGCTGAAAGTGGGAGACCAGGCCCCCGAGTTCGTGCTGCAGAACAACGCGCTGGCGGAAGTCAAACTGAGCGACTCGGCAGGGAAAACCCGGATCATTGCCACGGTTCCTTCGCTCGATACGCCGGTTTGCCAACAGGAGACCAAAAACTTCAACGAGAAAGCCCGGGAACTGGGCGACGTTCAGGTGCTGGTTGTCAGCATGGACCTTCCCTTCGGGCAGAAGCGCTGGTGCGGAGCCGAGGGAATCGAATCGGTCACCACCCTGAGCGCCCACCGCAGCACGCAATTCGGTGAGGATTACGGCGTGCTGATTTCCGGCGGGCCGCTCGACCGCTGCCTCGCGCGGGCGATTTTCGTGGTCGATCCGCAGGGAACACTGAAGTACGTGGAATACGTCAAGGAGATCGCCGAGCATCCGAATTACGACGCCACGCTTGCTGCCGCCCGGTCTTGAGCGGCCGCTGCTCCCTGACAATTCACCAGATGAAGAGCGCCCGGAGATCCGAGAGATCGTCCGGGCGTTTTTCTGCGCGGCTCCCTGATTTCCTGCGGAGTCTCGCCGCGGCAGGTCCGGTGCAGACGGATCGCCCGCGGACCTGGTGAATCAGAACAGGAGCCCCGTGCGCGAACCGTCCGTGCGCGGAGGCGCGATGTTCAGATGCTCGAAGGCGGACGCCGTGATGATCCGCCCGCGTGGCGTTCTCTGCACGAAGCCGCAACGCAGCAGGAACGGCTCGACTTCGTCTTCAAGCGTGTCGGGCGGCACGTTCATGCTGTGCCCGATTGCCTGAATTCCCGCCGGCCCGCCGGAGAAGATCGTAATGAGCGTTTCGAGGTAGCGGCGGTCCTGGCGGTCGAGTCCGAGGTGATCGACTTCCTGCATCTGCATCGCCCGCTCGGCGATGGCCGTGGTGATCGTTCCGTCGGCCTCGCTTTGAGCAAAGTCACGGGCCCAGTGCAGCAGGTTGTTGGACTTTCGCGGCGTCCCGCGGCTGCGGATGGCAATCTCCTTCGCCGCTTCGGGAGTGATCGAGGTGCGCAGCTTCTTCGCGTTGCGGGTGACGATTTCGATCAGCTCGTCCACCTCGTAGAAGTCGAGATGCTCGCGATTCACGAAACGGTCACGCAGCGGAGCGGTCAGCATGCCGCTTCGTGTCGTTGCACCAATGACGGTGAACGGCTTCAGCTTCATGTTGATCGTGCGGGCGTTGATCCCCTCGCCCAAGGCAATGTCGACGCGGAAATCCTCCATCACCGGATAGATGAATTCCTCCACGGCGGGAGGCAGCCGATGGATCTCGTCGATGAAGAGTACAGAGCCGTAGCTGGCGTTGGTCAGGTACGGTAACAGGTCTTTGGGAGCCCGGAGTGCCGGCCCGGAAGTGATCTGACACTCGGTCCCCAGCTCTTTGGGGAGGACCGTGGCGAACGTGGTCTTTCCCAGACCGGGCGGGCCGTCCAGGAGCAGATGACCGAGCGGCTCCTTGCGCTTGCGGGCCGCATTGAGCATGATCTGGAGGCGTTCGACGACCTTCCGCTGGCCGACGACATCGGCGAGGCGCTGGGGGCGCAATTCTTCGTCGAAGCGGGTCTCCTGATCGCGGAAGCCGCCACCCTCGCTGTGGGGCGTCTCCGGAGGACGCCCCGAGCGTTTCTCCGATCCGCTGATGATCGGTTCACGTACCATGCTGTGCCTCGTCCGTGGGAGCGTCGTTCATCCTGTCACGCAGAAAGCAGGAAAATTCCTGTGTACCCGTCTCCCGACTGTTATTCGAAGAAAGTGATTCTATGAATTGTAGCAGGTCTGTACATCCCGGATACCTGCCGGCCCTGAGTGCGCCCGGGCGATCGGCAGCGATGAAAGCCGCGGTTCAGCCCCCCAGCGCCATCGCGAGCAGGCAGAAGAAAAGCACGCCGCCGACAATAATCGTGACGTGCAGTCCGCTGACGATCTGGCCGAACCGCGTCAATCCGTAACCTGAGCGGTCCATGCGGCCGGCCTCCATTTCCCGCAGGTCATGATTCGCCAGCGACCACGAGATCGCCGTGAGCGGGAAACAGCAGAGGAACAGGCCGAACACCGTCAGGGTCACGATAAGCTCGCCGTGATGGGCCGCCAGGTACGCTGGCTGCGTTGCGGAGAGGGAGGGCCGGTGTTCCCGATCCGCCTTGAGCGACTCGCCGCAGAAGGAGCAGCGTGTCGCGTCGGCAGCGACGGCAGACGCGCACGACGGGCAAGATCGCCCCGGCGGGCTTGCGCCGTTTGCCACCCCATCGGGCGGTGCGTCCTCCGGAGCGGATGGATCGGGAACGGTGATCCATGCTCCGCAGCCCGGGCACGGTGCCTGATAGCCTGCCTTGTCTTCCAGCGTCTGCAGGAACTTGCCGCACTGCGGGCAATGAAAGTCGATCGTCACAGCCACACTCCCCGTGTCGCCTCGACAGGGGGAGCCTGGTCGGCAGCCTGCGGGAATCGACATCGATTCCACGGTTGTCCGATTGCTGCGGCGATGGCGATGATGCTCGATGGAGAGACGTTCACGCCGAGCTGGAGACCTCCTGCATCACCTCGTCGGGGATGTTGAAGTTGGAAGTGACGCTCTGCACATCATCGTTTTCTTCCAGGGCTTCGAGGAGTTTCAGCACGCGCCGGCTGTTCTCGACGTCGAGCTCGACGGTGTTCGACGGGACGCGGGCAATTTCCGCAACATCGGTGGGGATTCGATGTTCCTGGAGCGCGGCGGAAAGCTGTTCGAAGTTCGACGGATCACAGGTAATCTCGTAGGAATTCCCCGAGAGCTTGACGTCATCGGCCCCGTTTTCGAGGGCGATTTCGTACAGCTTCTCTTCTTCGACATGCTGCGCCGGGACGAGGAACAGCCCCTTGCGTTCGAACATCCAGGCGACGCATCCGGTCGCCCCGAGGTTCCCGCCGTGAACTTCGAAGATCTTGCGGACTTCGCCCGCGGTCCGGTTGCGGTTGTCGGTGAGGATATCACAGAGCACGGCGACACCCCCGGGCCCGTATCCTTCATAGAGCATCTCGGTGTACTGTTCGCCTTCGGTCTCGCCGCAGCCGCGTTTGATGGCGCGGTCGATGTTGTCCTTCGGCATACTTGCCTGGCGCGCTTTTTCGATGGCATAGCGCAGCTTCAGGTTCGTATCGGGGTCTCCCCCGCCGTGCTGAGCGGCAACGATGATGGCGCGGCTGAGCTTGCCAAAGAGCTTGCCTCGCTTCTTGTCAATAACGCCTTTCTTGGCGGAGATGTTCGCCCAATGTGAATGTCCGGCCATCGGAATCGCTTCTTCTTAAAAAGTTCAGTGAACAACGTGAATCGGCTGTTCGCTCCGCGGGGAGCGTGAGTCATTCGCTGGTGATGACTTGCAGCCGGTTCAGGAGCCAGCGGCCGGAGCCTTTCCGGCGCTGGCTGCATGTTTCTTGAGTTTCTCCTGGATCTTCTGAATCAGCTCTTCATCGGGCTTGGCGCTGCTCCGCGCCTCGGCGAGAGCTTTCTCCCAGGCTTCGACCGCCTTCGAGAGCTGGTCCAGCTTCTCGTAGACATCTCCGAGGTGATCCCAGATCGTGGCGTCGGCTCCGTCAGCGGATGCGACCGCCTTTTCGAGGTACGTCAATGCCTCTTCCGCCTTCCCCCGCTTGAACAGGACCCAGCCCATGCTGTCGAGATAGGCCACGTTTTCGGGTTCGGCCTTGAGGGCCTTGCGGATCATCTGCTCGGCCTGTTCCAGGTTCTTCCCCTGATCGGCCCAGAGGTAACCGAGGTCGTTGTTGACTGAGGGATCGTTGGGATCCTCTTTCAACACCTCTTCGAGAATCGCTTCGCCTTTCTCCATGTTCCCCTGCTGAACGTAAATGTTCGAAAGGCTGAACTGCGAGCGGCGTACGATCGAAGTGCTTTCGGGATAGGTGGCGATCAGCTTCTCGAACCGTTCGATGGCCTTGTCATACTGGCCGCTGTGGGAGTAGATCCACGCTTCCTGGTACTGGAGCAGCGGGTTGTTGGGGACGACCTGCCGGGCGGCCTCGATCGCCTCGAGCGCCTGTTTGGTTTCGCCTCCCATCTCGCAGGCATGCGAAAGCAGGAAGAGAAAGCTGGGCCGGTTCTGCGAGAGTGCGGGATTATCGGCGGCCTCCTGGAAGACCTTCGCCGCGTCGAGATACCGCTTCATCGAGATCAGGTGCTGTCCCAACTCTTCGTAGATTGCTGCCGCCTTGGTTTTGTCCCGGGTGAGAGCAATGCGGTAAAACTCCTCGGCAGCTTTGTCCTGCTTGCCCTCGACCGCAAGCTTCGCGAGCAGATAGCTTGATTCGAAATCGAGTGTCGGTGGATCGCTCTGGGCCTGTTTGCGTCCCGCTTCGAAGAGGGCCGTCAGCAGCTCCGGATCCTGAGCGATCTTCTCCAGCGCGGGCTCAATGGCTTCGAGCCCCTTGCCGCGGACCATCCCTTTCGCAAGGGCCTGCAGCAGTTCGGGGGCTTTCTTCTGCTGGCGATAGACCGAGGCGAGTCCGAGATAGCCGACGAGCTCGGCATCGGCCTGGAGCGTTTCCTGATACAGCTTCTCGGCTTCTTCGAGCTTACCGGCCGCCGCATACTGGTCGGCCAGGTAGTATTGAAGCGTACTGTTTCGCGGGTCCTTGCTCGCCAGCTCTTCCAGCCGCGAGATGATCTCATCCTGTTTGCCGAGCTTTTCGAGGATCCTGCCCAGCAGTTCGTACGCAGCCCGTCCCTTCGACTGCCGCTGCGCGTCGAGGTATTTCTGCAGTTCTGCGAGGGCCTTTTCGGCTTCGGAGGTTTGCAGGTAGACCTGCGCGAGGTTGTAGCTCAGGTTGCCCGCTTTTCCGCGACGGCCTTCCGCGGCCAGCTGGAACGCCTTGAGCGCGAGTTGCGGCCGCTCGGCATCGAGAAACGACTGCCCGAGCAGTTCGTAATCGAGTTCGGGATCGACTTCGAGCTCGCGGCGGGTGCGGCGGTCGAGCTTGTACTTCTGGTGATTCTGCAGTGCGTCGAAGACGACTTCAAAGCAGTCGGCGGCTTCGGCCTTGCGATCGGTCGCCCGATAGAGCACGCCCAGATCCCGCATCAGGGTGACATACAGGGCCGACTCTTTCTTCAGGTCGGGCGCCTTGGCCGCCTGCTCGAACAGCCGCAGCGCTCCTTCGGTGTCCCCTGTATTTCGCAGGTGGGTTCCGAGCCGCCGCAGCAGCTGATAGTCGTTGGGATTGAGCTGCACGGCCCGCAGGGCGTACTTCAGGCCGTCTTCGGTGTGATTCAGGCTGAACGCGAGTGGAATGAGGGAGTGCAGAATCTTGATCGAATCGGGATCGAGCTGCTCGGCCTTCTGGTATGCCGAATAGGCCCCGGCAAAGTCATTGCGATCTTCGAGCAGCCGTCCGGTGCCGTACCAGGCCAACGCCTCGACTCGCGCCTTGTCGGAAACCGTGCGGGGAGTCCGCGGCTGCAACGGGACGATGATGTCGTCCCAGGGCTGAATCTGCAGGCTGGGAACCTTCTGCACTTCGGCCCGCTCGACGGCAAAGGCAGCTGCCGGCGGGTGTGCAATCGCGGGAAGAGCCGACATTGTGACCAGACATAGAAGCCGAAGCGAATGGCGGCGTCGATTCGTCATTGGGTCCTTCTCCAGATTCGAAGGCGAGAGCGGATACAGCTTCGCCGGGAGCGTGCTATCTTCCCACGGGAACGTGCACGCCATTGTACTCCGCAGGCGGCGAACAGACCAAGGCGGCTTCGCGGCAGCGGGGACGGCCGGAGGAAATCCGCGTTTCCCGCTGCTGGACCGCACCCGGTTTCGTGATCCTGATCCACAGACCGTCCGGCCGCGAGCCTCGGCTGCCGCCACTTCGGCCGCCGTGTTCCCGGGGCACCTCGTCCCTGTCGCCGGCACGGTACTTCCCTGCTCCGTCCACGTAGTCGGCGGCGAAAATCCCGAGGCTGCGTCCCGGTGTCAGCGGGACGAGCGGGCGGTCGGCTTCTTGGTCGTCGTCTTCGTCGGCTTGGCGGCTGCCGAGGTCCGCTTCTTCGCGTCCCCCTTGGGCTTCTTCTCGGGAGCCGGTGCGGCCTTCTTGCGGGGCGTCGACTTCGCCGTGGGCGCGGGAGCCGCCGCTTTCTTCGATGGCGGCTTCTTGCTGCGGGTACTGAATTCACCCTTCAGCAACTGCTGCAGACGGGTCGGCGGAGCGTCCAGCTCTTCGGGTTCTTCATCTTCAGAAGGCGGAACCGCGGCGGCGGCGAACAGCTCCACATAGGCCGGGTCGGTCGCCAGGCGGCGGAGATAGTCGCAGAACTCCTGGGCGTCGGCCTTGCGGACGGAGCCGCGCAGTCCCTCGCCGGTCTGTTCGGGAGTCTGATCCGGAGTGCTCAGCCCCAGCCAGACGAGTGCCGCATGCATGCGGTCGTCGATCGGCAGGACGTGTGCCCCGAGCGCCTGCTGAAGTGTGTAGGCGCGGGCGAACGGGCTCAGCATCTTGATCTTGGAAAGCTGCTTGGTCGCAAGATCCAGAGTCTTGCGCTTGATGCCGTCGCATTCGAAGGTATACGTCGACTCGAAGAGGTGCTGGAGCAGCCCGCGGATCCGCATGGCGCGCCATTCGGCATCGCTGACGTCGTGAAAGACGGCTTCCAGCTCATCGATCGAACTGACGCGAATCTCGTTCAGGTCATGGAAGGACTTGAGGAGCAGGTCATACGTTCGGGCGGCGTCCTCGAATGATGCGTTCTCCAGACAGCTCGCGTAGATCATCGTCTCGAGAACCGGGAGTTCCGGCGGACGCGGCGGTGCCGGGTAGTGTTTCTTCAGGATGGCGAGCAGCTTCTTGCAGGAATCCTGTTTGTCGGAAGCTTTGCTTCGTTGTGCGGCGGCCATGAGTTTCGTGCTGTGGGAAAGGAGGACTGGCAGGAACCAGGAAACGGCCGGCTCCGGGCGGGGAGAGCAGTCTCAGTTGCCGGGAGCATTCGCGGAGCAAGGAGATTCGCGTCTCAACTTTTCTCCGCCGACGCCATACCCACCGATGACGGGGGCTGATCTCGTGGTTGATCCTTGCCACACCACGGTATTGAGCGGTAGAACCGCCGAGCAGGGCGTTGCAACCGAGAATTGATGTCCCTCATCGACAAGTCCTTTACGTTCTGCAGTCACGAGGAATGTGGTTCCCCGGACTCGTCGTCATCAGTCACACCGTCGGTCTCACTCTCGGAAACCGCTTCGTCTTCCGGGGCCTCGACCTCGTCGGACGGGAGTTCCGCCGCAGGCTCGGCCTCGGGAGCGCCCGAACCGAGCGCTTCCCGCAACAGAACGGACGTTTCGATGCTCCGCTTGATCCCCGGATCGAGCACGAACTGCAGGATGGGGGTGTTCTTCGTCTGCAGCCGGTCCGCCACCTTCGATTGCAGAAAGCCGCGCGCAGCGCGCAAGCCGCGCATCGTCAGCGCCTGGACCTTTTCATCCCCCATGACGCTCACGTAGACCTTCGCGCTGCGAATGTCGTCGCTGACCTCGGCACCGAGGACCGTCACGTTCTTCACCCGCGGATCCTTCAGGTGAAAAAGAACGGTCGTGCTCACCGTTTCCTGAATTGCACGATTGATTTTCGCTGTCCGTCGCGAGCTCATCGGTAGCGTCCGAATGGTCTGGATAACGATCGATCCGTTAATCTCAGGGGGAATGTTCCCCCCTGCACCGTGAAGGTCTGAGGAAGGCCGGCGGTTGCCCGGACTCATGTCAGAGCCCGGTTCGGCCGAGGAAAGGCGAGTGCCCGTTGCCCGTCAAAGGACGGCGACCAGCAGCTTTCGAGGCCGCACGGCCCGAAATCTCGAGCCGCACCCTGCGGGACACACTTCGCCTCCGCCCGACTCCTACAACGTCCGTTTCACTTCTTCGACCCGATACGCTTCGAGCAGGTCACCTTCTTTGATGTCGTTGAAGTTCTCCAGCCGAATTCCGCACTCCATGCCCTCGCGGACTTCCTTGACGTCATCCTTCTCGCGCTTGAGCGAGGCGATGGCATAGTCGTTGAGAATCCGCTGATCGCGAATCAGTCGCACGCGGTTCGACCGGTCGATCGTTCCGTTGAGAACGCGGCAACCGGCGATCGTCCCGAAGCGGCTGATGTTGAACGTCCTCAGGACCAGAGCCCGTCCGGTCGCGATCTGGTGCAGTTCGGGTTTCAGCAATCCTTCGAGTGCCTGGCGGATCTGATCCGTCAGCTCGTAGATGATGCTGTACTGCCGAATCTCGACACCTTCCCGCTCGGCGAGGACGCGGGCCCGTTCTTCCGGAACGACATGGAAGGCAACGATGATCGCGTTTCCGGCACTGGCGAGGTAGACGTCGCTTTCGTTGACCCCCCCCACTCCTTCGTGCAGGATCTTGATCCGCACTTCCGGATGCGAGAACTTGCCCATCTCGTGCTTGATCGCTTCGATCGAGCCCGGCGTATCCGCCTTGATGATCAACGGCAGATCACGCACCGATCCCGCCTTCGCCGGATCGAGGATATCCTCGAGCGTCCGCGGCTTGCCGCGTTCCGCCAGGATCCGCGAACGTCCGCGATGGCGGCGGTTCTCGGCGGCCTGCCGTGCCTCTTCGAGATCTTCCAATACGAAGAAGTGATCGCCGGGGTGCGGCACCACATCCAGTCCGGAGATCTTGACCGGGCACGACAATCCGGCTTCAGTCACCTCTTCGTCCCGGTCGTTGTACATCGCGCGGATGCGGCCGTAGGCTTCGCCGCAGAGAACCACGTCTCCAATGCGGAGCGTTCCGCGCTGGATCAGCAGCCAGGCAAGCGTTCCCCGACCTTCATCGCGGAAGGCTTCGAGACAGACGCCGCGCGCCGGAGCGTTCGGATTCCCCTTCAGCTCGTGCAGTTCGGCCGTGACCAGCAGTGTTTCGAGCAGGTCGTCGATGCCGGCACCTGTCAGTCCCGAGGTGCGGACAACTTCGACGTCACCACCCCATTCGACCGGAAGGACGCCGTGAGCACTCAGCTCCTGCAGCACCTTCTGATCGTTGCGGGAGGGAAGGTCGATCTTGTTCAGGGCGACGACGATCGGCACACCGGCTGCCTTGGCGTGGCTGATGGCTTCCGCGGTCTGCGGCATCACGCCGTCATCGGCGGCGACCACCAGGACGACGATGTCCGTGACGTTCGCTCCGCGGGCCCGCATTTCGCCGAAGGCGGCGTGGCCCGGCGTATCCACGAAGGTCAGCTTGTGACCGTTGCGTTCCACCTGATAGGCGGCGATATGCTGGGTGATTCCACCCGCCTCGCCGGCCACCACGTTGCTCGAACGGATCGTGTCGAGCAGGGTTGTTTTTCCGTGATCGACGTGGCCGAGAATGGTGATGATCGGCGGTCGCACGACCAGATCCTCGGGAGCATCCTTCGCTTCGAGACTTGCCATAAGTTCTTGCTCGATGTCCCGTTCGTGATGGATTTTGAGGTCGATGCCCAGTTCCATCGCCAGTTCCATCGCGGTCTCGTCGTCGAGGGCCGAGTTCATCGTGACCTGCATGCCCTGCATGAAGAGCGTCTTGATGAGCATGCTGGCCGGTCGGCCGAGCGCCTCGGAGAGACTGCGAATCGTAATCGGGGGAGAGATCTCCGCGGAGGTCTTGAGCTGTACCGCTCCGACGCCGCGACGGGCCCGCTTGGCGGTCCGCACGCGGACGGCACTGCGGCCGCCGTCTCCCGCTTCATCCTCCAGCGCTCCGGGACCCCGGGTTCGTTTTGCCTGGCGTTCCCGGCGGCTCGTACTCAAGCCGGCACCACCGGCCTGGCGGGTGAGCTTGCTGCCCGGTCGCGCCGGACCTTCCTCGGCCAGCTCGGGGGTGAGCTCGAGCGGATCGCGGCGTTTCTTCTTGTCTTCCGCGTTCTTCTTCAGGATGTCATGCAGCGGCCGCGGGCTGGTGAGCAGATCGGCCGGGAGCTTGAGGTCCGGCTTCTGGGCCGGCGCCTCTTCCTGCTTTGCCGTCAGACTGGGGCCTTTGAATTTCCCCAGCGGGGCAAGTGTCGGGAGCGCGGGGCCGGGCTTCGTCTTCGGGCGTTTCGGTCCGCGCGGGGTTCCGCCGTCTCCCGCATCGCGGGCACCGATTTCGCGCGGACGGAATGCCCGCGAGGTCCCCGAAGCGGGAATGTAGTCGTCGCGGCTGATCGCGCGCCCCGGCTTGATCGGCGGAGCCGGACGCAGAGGCGGCGCCGTCGCAGCGGCGGGAGCCGAGGGTTCCTCCGACGAGGGAGCTTCGGCGGCAGGTGCTTCTTCCTGCGTCTCTTCTTCCGCCTGCACGTCGGCGGCAGAAGCGGGCGTTTCAGCGGCCGGAGTCTCTACAGTGGCCGCTTCGGCGGCGACCGCGGGGGATTCTTCCGGTTGCGTCACGGGAGGCGCTGTTTCGACGACCTCTTCCTCCGGCGGTGCAGTCTCCGCGGCGGGGACTTCCACAGGAGGCGCCGGTGGAGCGGGCGGCTCGGTCGTGGCGACGGCCGCCGGCTTGTCACGCTGGCCGAGTCGCGAGAGCTGCGGACGCGGAGCAACGCTCTTCAACTCGGGAACCTTGCCTCCCACCATGCGGACCGGTTCGCGCACGGGGGCTGGAGGAACCGGGCGACTCGCGGAGGGGGCAGCAGCTCCCTGCTTCCCTCCCGCCTTTTCCTTGAGGTGTTGAACGACCTTGTCCCGCTCTTCAGGCGAAATACTGGCCAGAGCTGAATTCTTGAGCACTATGCCGACCTCGGCACAGGCTTCAATCAGCTCCTTGCTGTCCATGTTCAGCTCTTTCGCGAGAGCGAAGATCCGAATCTTCAAGCGCAAATCTCCATGACATTTTCTGAAACGCGCCGCAAGACGCAAACTCTGTTTTTCCTTCGATCAGCGGAGGGTCGCGATGCTCTTCGAGTGAAAGACAGCGCTCGGGCGCGGGCGTTCCGCTGGCGGAAGGGACCGACTTCGGCGGTCGCCGAAGTTCGACGGACTTCCGCCTCTTCACTCGTCCGGGTTCGATCCCTCTCCGCTGGGGACCGATTGTTCCACCGCATGAGAACCGGCCGGCAACTGCTGGCCGTTCTCACGATTCTCCTCTGCCGCTTCCGCCGGCTCCTGATCGAGCTCGGCTGCCGCGTCGAGGGTCGTTTCAGCTTCCGCCGAGCGTTCCGCATCGGTCGCGGAGGCGTCGAGAGTCTCGCCTTCCTCCGCGTCGGCCGCCCCGCTCTCCGAAGCCGGCTCTTCGGCGGCACCGAGTTCCTCGAACCGCGCTTCTTCCCGTTTCTTCTTCTTTTCCAGCTGCCCCTGCCGCTCGAGACGCGCGCTTTCTTCGTCGGCGTAGGCAATGATTTCGTCACATTGTTCCGGCGTCAACCCGCCGAGTTCCGCCAGCTGGTCCGGCTCGATCACCGACAGGTCGTCAAAGCTGAAGAAGCCCTGGGCGACCAGGTTTTCCGCCAGCTCTTCACTAGCTCCGGGGATCTGTGAGAACGCGGCGACCGAGCTTTCGAGCTGTTCGTCGAGCTCGGCCCGCGTCATGATTTCGATATCCCAGCCCACCAGCTTCGAGGCGAGACGGACATTCTGCCCGCGACGGCCGATGGCGAGCGAGAGCTGATCTTCCCGGACCAGCACGATCACCCGCCCGAGCATCGGGCACAAAATGACGTCTTCCACTTCGGCCGGCTGCAGGGCGTTCGGGACGAGCACCTGCAACGAGTCGTTCCAGCGAACGATGTCAATCCGCTCGCCGGCGAGCTCCTCGACGATGTTCTTGATGCGGGCCCCGCGGACACCCACGCACGCGCCCACGCAGTCGACCTTCAGGTCGATGCAGGAGACCGCGACTTTCGAGCGGTAGCCTGCCTCGCGGGCGAGCGAGCGGATTTCGATGACCCGTTCGGCAATCTCCGGAATTTCCAGTTCGAAAAGACGTCGCACCAGATCGGGGTGCGTGCGGGAGAGGATAATCTTCACACGGCTGCCGACCTTGCGGACCTCGATAATAATCGCGCGGACCCGTTCGCCGGCCCGGTGCGTTTCGCCGGGGATCTGCTCGCTGCGCGGCAGGATGCCTTCAACCTTCCCCAGGTTGACGGTGGCGGTCCCCCCGACGTAGCTCGTGATCGTGCCGGTGATGATCTGCCCCTGCATGGCCGAATATTCATTGAAGAGAGCATCACGCTCCGCTTCACGAATCTTCTGGATCATCACCTGTTTGGCGGTCTGAGCGGCAACGCGTCCGAGCAGGTCGCCCAGCTCTTCCTTGTCGAGCTGTTTGCCGGAAAGGGTCAGCGAAGGCTCTCCCGTAACGCGGTCGATGGTCACTTCGATGTCTTCGTCTTCGCCGTAATGCTTCCGCGCGGCCGACAGGATTGCCTGCTCAATGCCTTCAAAGACGATCTCCTGGGCGATGTTCTTATCGCGGTGAATGGCATCGACCACTCTGAGCAATTCATGGCCGTTCATGATGTCCCTTTCCCAACCACTCGACGTTCCTGACTATTGAGGGACCGCCGCAGGAGCCAGTCTTGCACGTTCCCATCCCGCGTCGAAGATCGCACCACGAGCCTTCCGCGACGCCACTCCCCTGATCTCGGGTGAGTCGCGACGATCCGCGAGTCGTCTCGGGTTGCTGTCGAAAAGTCAAAATTCTCCCAAATGCAAATGAAAAAAGCGGGCACAAGTCCCACTTCGTCCACACGCCGCACACCTTATCGGCGGCTACACATTCCGGCGACTGATGAGCCCGGCGAAACGGCAGGAGACAACTTTAACATCGCATCTCTTGCCGTATCCGGTCTCGCGACCGCTGTGCAGACAATAAGTCACATACTCACACCCTCAGGAGGGAAGGGATCGGTCTGTCACTGCGGGCGAAAGAAACTCTCGACCGCTCCGTCTCAACCGGCGTCCTCTTCTCCGCATAACCTCGCGCCTTCACCGGCCGCCTGATCCAGACTGGACGAAGTGTCTGGACCCGCTCGGACACGGCTGGAACGCGAGGGGTAAATCCTTATGATGCTGTTCTTGCCAACGGAACCAACGTCCTTGCAGACCTCGGTCCCGGCAAGGATTTCGGCTAATCCATCTGACGATACTGACCTATGAACACGCTGTCAAGGAGGTAAACTCCGGTCTGGGCGCAAAATCGCCCTCTCGGCTACACTTGTGCCTCGCCACCGCTCCCCCCTCGGGGGGATTCCGGAGAGTGAGGGCTGCGTCGTGCAACCAGCTCTGAAACGGAGACAACCTCCGAAACCGACCGAATTATAAGCGGCCACTCGTCGCAAGACCAGATGCCGATATGTCATTACGAAATATCGGCTCGGAACCCGGAGAGACCGGCGGGAGTGGCTGGCAATGGCCAGGCGTCGATGCCAACCGAAGTTGGTATCATTTCCGATTCTCGGAACGGCCACAGGTGCGTCTGCGGGCCGCGTGACTGCTTATTTCAGCAAGGTGATTTCCATGAAGCGGAACGGTCGACAATTGGGATTCGTGCTCGTCATCCTGTTCGCGTCTTCGCCTGTTCTCCTCGCGCAGTCGCGCCTGCCGGATGTTCTCCGCCGCGGCGGCCGCCCCTCACTTGAGGATCCCCGCCGCCCTGCAGCCCCGCGGAGCCGCACCGAAGAGCTGCGGAACCAGGCGGATCTCGCCTATCAACAGGGGAATTATGAAGAAGTCGTCGAGCTGACAACGCAGGTGATCGCTGCCGAGCCGGAACAGCCGTTCGCCTGGTATCAGCGGGCCAGTGCCCGCATCGAGCTTGGAAAGCTCGGCGGCGATCACGAGCTGATTCGGGAGGGGATCTCCGACGCCCGCGAGGCCCTGCGACTCGGTGGCAAGACTTATGTTTTTCTCTATGTTCCCTATCTGTACGGGCTGACTGCCCTTTCGGAGATTGAAAGTCGCCCGCAGCACGCCGATCTGGCGATCCAGGTGGTCAGCCCGGTTCTGGAGCGGACCGACATCGCTCCGAATGAGCGGGGGCCCCTGTTTTATCAGCGCGGATTGGCTCACATGGCCAAGGGAGACTTTGAATCGGCGGCGGCGGACTTCAGCGTCGCCATTCAGTTGAGCCGCACCCTGCTGGCGGCCTATTTCGGTCTCGCCGAGGCATACACCGCCTCCGGAGATCTGACCCGGGCCCGCTCCACCTACAATCGCGCGGTTGAGATGTTCCCCGACAATCCCCTCGCGTTCAACAATCGGGGGACCTTCCTGCAGCAGCAGGGAGAGTTCGGGGCCGCCATCGAAGATTTCAGCCGGGCAATCGAACTGAACCCGAACTTTACCACCGCGCTGACGAACCGCGGGTTTGCGCGCGGAAATCAGCAGGATTATCGGGGGGCTGAATACGACTACGTCGCTTCGCTGAAGCTCGACACCCAGCAGCCGCTCGTCTATCGTCTCCTCGGCACGAACCGCCTCTCGTATGGAGCGATTCAGGCTGCTCTGGAAGCGTACTCGTCCGCGTTGCAGCTCGATCCGGAATACCCGGAAGGCTATGCTGACCGGGCTTTTGCCCGCTACTTTGCCGGGGATACCGACGGGGCCATTGACGATCTGAACAAGGCGCTCGAACTCGATTCGGGCCTCACGATGCTGGTTCCCTGGAAGGCGCTGGTGCTTCGGGCCGCCGATAAGGCGGATGAGAGCAAGGCGGCTGTGCAGGAGCTTGGCCAGTCGGGTGAGCAGGTCGACTGGCCGACGCAACTGGCCCGGTATCTCGCCGGCAGCATCAATGATGAGCAGTTGCTCAAGTCGGCCATGATTCCCGAACAGGTCTGCGATGCCCACTACTTCATTGCCCAGCGTGCCGACTTCGAGGGGAAAGAGGCGGACGCGAAAAAGCACTACGAAGAGTGCGTGAAGACGGGCGCGTTCCGTATCGCCAGCTATCGCGGGGCGCAGTATGCCCTGGGGCTCTTTACCAAGGCGGCCGCAAAGTAGTCCGCGGCTGGAAAGTCGCGCCAGCTGCCGGTTCGCCGGAAGTCCGGAGCCTTACTCGGAAACCGGCCGGACCGGAAAACGAACAAAGCCCCTGACCGTGATCACGGTCAGGGGCTTTTTGCTGGTTCAGGTTCAGATTGGCGCCGGGGCGCTCGCCGATGACGTTCGCGATACGAGTTCTCTCCGCAGGCAACTCCTCGCAGGAGAGCTCCTGCGAATTTTTTTCGCCGCGAGCCCGGGTTGCTCGTCAGTTTCAGGCGGCCCGCAGAATGGCCGCGCTCGCCTGTCCCATGCGCGTGACGTTGATGTTCAGGAACACGCGATTCTCCACCGGAAGTGGTTCGCCGCGAACAACGTTCAGCGGGCATTCCGGATCGGGGGTCTGGAAATTCAGGGTCGGGAAGACAGTTCCCTGCTGAAGTGACAGCAGCGAGGCTGCGATTTCCAGGCTGCCGCAACTCGCGCCGGGGTTGCCGATGTAGCTCTTCAGGGCCGTGACCGGAACCCGGCGGCTCTCTTCCGTGAAGACTTCGAGAATCGCCTGGGCTTCGAGGCGGTCGGATTCGTGTGTTCCCAATCCGTGGGCGTGAACGTGACCGATGTCGGAAGGCTTGAGGCCTGCCTGACGCAGCGCGTTCCGTATCGCCAGCACGAGGGCCCGCTTGATGTCGGCCTTGCCGCTGCGGTCATTCACGCAGGCGGAACTCGCGCCGAGGACGTGGCCGAGGATCTTCGCTCCCCGGTTTTGAGCGTGCTGCTCGTCTTCGAGGATCAGCGTACACGCCCCTTCCGCGACGACCTGGCCGCGACGGTCACGGTCGAATGGGCGGCAGGCGGCTTCCGGAGGGCCGTCGAAGTCCGAGAGCTGATCCCACAGCGCCGCGTGCAGAGTCTGCACCGGGTGCAGGGTCGTGCCGGTCGTCCCGGTAATCATCACGTCAGCACTGCCGCGGGCGACAATCCGCGAGGCTTCGAGGATCGTCATGTTGCCGGAGGCTTCCGCCATGGTCATCGAGTTGTTCGGGCCGCGGGCGTCGGCGGCGATTCCGATGTGACAGGCGGGCATGTTCGGGAGGTATTGCAGCAACCAGAGTGGTTGCATGTTGCTCAATCCCTGGGTTCCCCAGCGCTCGTGCTGGAACTGCTGCGTCTCCGGATCGACGCAGGCGAAGCAGGCGTCGGCGAGAACCTGCGGGGGGCTGAGCATCAGGTTCGCACCGAAGTCCACCCCCAGCCGCTCCGGATCGACGCTCCCCGCAGGGATGGCGGCGTCTTCCAGCGCCAGCGTGGCCGAGGCAACGCCGAGCTGGATCTCCCGGCACATGACCTTGATGCTCTTCTTGTTGATCCAGTTCTTCGCAGACTTCTCGTTGAAATCCTTGACTTCACCGCCGATATTGCGAGGCGCGGCTGACTGGTCCATCTGATCGATCGGAGCGATGCCGCTGCGACCGGCCGCGAGACTCTCCCAGAAGGGAGCGCGGCCAATACCGATGGAACTGACAACTCCGACCCCCGTCACGACAACGCGGCGGTCCGACTCCTGACGGTTACTCATATCAACGCAATTCGCAAAAGAGGCTCGAGCGAGCCGGACATCGAATCAGGCCATGATGGCGGGGGGATTTTCCTGTATCACCCCGGCAGGCATCTTATCGCACTCGTTAAAACTGGTACAGTGTGAAGCGGCCGTGCCGGCGGGCCAGTCAGGGGGCAAAGTGGAAATTTTCACCGCCTGACGGCCGGTATGGTGACACTCCCCGGGCACTGTTCGACCGGGGCTCTCCGGCAGGACTGGGGGACCGGAAGGCCGGAGAGTCCTCTGTCTCCGATCATTGTCTCAGGTGAATGGAACGGCTCAGCGGGCCATGTTGCTGCGCTGCATGCACTGAATGATGGCGTCGCTGACTCCGGCCTGCTTCAGCGCGATGATTCCCGCGGGGGAGGTGTCGAAGATTCCGCCCCGATCCTGAATCGCACTCTGGATCACGGAATCGCTCACCTGGGCACGCGTCAGGTCGATCACATCGCGGTTCGTCATCGCCCGGGCATGGGCTTGCCGGGTCGCTTCCGCGCGGGCGGCATAGCGGTAAGCCGCGTCACGGCGTTCCCGCTCGTCCTGCGCATTGCCGGCGAGTGCGCCGGTGCCAGCCCCAAGGGCCGCACCAATCAAGGCTCCCTCGGTGCCTTTCCCGATCTGATGACCGATGACCGCTCCGAGACCGGTGCCAATTCCGGTACCGACCAGGGCCCCCGTTTGCGTGTTCGTCGCGCAGCCGGCGGCGGAGAGAAGGCTCGCACCGACCAGGATCCAGGACGCCATTCGCCGATGAATGGTTGGCATCTGTTCACGCTCCCTCGTTGAACCTGCGACGGGTCAACATCCCGCGCGTCTTGCCCCGGAGGGCATCCCGCAATCAATAGTCGGATGTTGGCAGGCGTCTTCTTCGCAGAAACTCGTCAGGTCTGGCGAGCGACAGCCAAACACCGTCGATGCGGCTCGCACGGGAGCCAATGCGGCGTCAAGCAGGAGAGAAGCGGAAAGATGGGAGAGAAGTCAGGTTCCGGCGGCGATGCGAGGGCGCCGCTCAAATCACGGCACAGAGGCAACTCAGGCTCGGGCCAATGCCCTCGAGAGACTTGCCAGGCTTGCGCGTAGCACTGCCCTACCCTCACGGGCCGGATTGCACTTCGCGTCCCGAGTGTGGCTCTCTGAAGACTCCGAAGTTCGTCCCTCTGGAGTCTTTCCGAGCGGCGGTGGGATGCAGGCGAGATCTAGTCGATCTTGCCGACCACCAGGCAGGCGTTGTGACCACCGAAGCCGAAGCTGTTGGTGAGCACATTCCGCAGCTTCATGGGGCGTGCCTGGTGCGGCACGTAGTCGAGATCGCACGCCGGGTCCGGATTGTCGAGATTGATCGTCGGCGGTGCGACCTGATGCTGCAGGGCGAGAACCGACACGACGAATTCGACACCTCCCGATGCCCCGAGCAGGTGCCCCAGCTGGCTTTTCGTGCTCGAAACAGAAAGCTGTTTCGCGTGGGAGTTGAAGACCGTCTTGATGGCGATCGTTTCGGCCTTGTCTCCGAGCGGCGTGCTCGTCCCGTGGGCATTGATGTAATCAATGTCCTCGGCATTGAGTCTGGCGTCACGCATGGCTCCGAGCATCGCACGGGCGGCACCGGCCCCTTCGGGATCAGGGGCGGTGATGTGATTTCCGTCCGCCGACATTCCGTAGCCGAGCACCTCGGCGAGGATGGGCGCGCCCCGCTTGCGGGCGTGCTCGTACTCTTCGAGGACCACAATGCCGGCCCCCTCCGCGAGAACAAAGCCATCGCGATCGCGATCGAATGGCCGGCTCGCGGCCTGGGGATCGTCATTGCGGGTCGAGAGGGCGTTCATCCGCGCAAAGCCGGAGAGGCCCATCGGGGTGATGGCGGCTTCGCTTCCGCCGGTCACCATCACGTCCGCCATGTCATTCTGGATGATCTTGAAGGCGTCGCCGATGGCGTTGGTGGCGGAGGCGCAGGCGGTCGCCACGGCACTGTTCGGTCCGCGGAGGCCGAAGTTCACAGAGACGTTCCCGCTGGCGGCGTTCACCATCAGCTTGGGAATCATGAACGGGGAGACGCGCGTCGGCCCCCGGTCGAAGAGGTTCACGTGTTGCTCTTCGATCTCGTGAAGGCCGCCGATCCCGCTTCCGATCAGGACGCCGTGCCGGTACGGATCTCCCTGCGAGAAGTCGATCCCCGACTGGTGAACCGCCTTGCACGCCGCGTACAGGGCGAACTGCACGAAACGATCAAGTCGTTTCAGCTCTCGTTCGGGAATGTACTCGGTGGGAGAGAACTCCTTGATTTCGCCGCCGAAGCGGACCTTGAAATCGGAGCAATCGAACCGCTGGAGCGGTCCGATTCCGCTTTTTCCCGCGCACAGACGTTCCCAGAATTCGGACGTGTCGTTGCCCAAAGCGGTTACGACCGACATCCCTGTGACGACGACTCGCCTGGTCATCCCCTACTTGCGCTCCTCAATATAGGTGATTGCGTCACCCACGGTCTTGATCTTCTCGTAATCTTCGTCGGGGATGGTCACTTCGAAGGCATCTTCGAACTCCATCACCAACTCCACGACGTCCAACGAGTCGGCCTTGAGATCGTCCGTGAATGAACTGTTCCGAGTAATCTCCTCTTTCGGAACCGAGAGCTGATTGCTGACAATCGTGATAACTTTATCTTCGACGGACACTCCGATCTCCTCCGGCAGCGAATCAAGGATTAGGCTCAGTTCGCCGGTTAACTTCATGCAGATTCCCCGAATTGAGAGCGAGGGGATCAGTGCGAAGATTACCGGGTTTTGCGAACCTTGTAAACGGCAATCAAAATCCAACACAAATCCGCCTGCGGACGCTCCTTTTCGCGGGAAAACCCGTCCTCAGGCGGACTGACGGGGCACCCCGATCTGCGTTCCCCACGAAACATTCTTCGGGAGGAACAGCATTGCACTCACGAATCGTTCACCGACTGGCAATCGACCTTGCGGTCGATGCGTTTCAGCAGTCCGCGGAGCACCTTTCCGGGACCAATCTCATAGAACTGATCCACTCCGCTGGCAAGCAACTGCCGCACCGAATCCTCCCACAGAACCGGATTCAGCACCTGCCGCACGAGGATCTGGCGAATCTCCTCCGGATCGCTGTGCGGGCGGGCGTCGACGTTCGACACCACCGGAATTCGCGGGGATTGGATTTCCACTCCTGCGAGTGCCTCGGCAAGACGCTCATCCGCGGGCTTCATCAGGTGCGTGTGGAATGCCCCCGCGACGGCGAGCCGCACGACCCTGGCTCCCGCCTGCTCGGCGAGTTCCATGATCCGGTCGCAGGCGCTTGTCTCTCCCGAGACGACGATGTTGCCCGGGCAGAGGTAGTTCGCGATCTGGATGTGGCCGGCGGATTTCGCTTCTTCGCAGAGGGCTTCCACCTGGGCCCGCTCGAGCATCAGGATGCTGACCATTCCCGACGGAGTGGCGTCGGCGGCGGCCTGCATCGCTTCGCCCCGCTTCTGCACGACCCGCAGGCCATCCTCGAAACGCATTGCCCCGGCAAAAACCAGAGCGGTGTACTCACCGAGGCTGAGGCCGGCCGCGGCTTCGCAGGTCTCGACGACCTGCGGCTGTTCGCTGCGGAGCACCTCCAGGGCGGCGAGGCTGGCGACGAAAATGGCGGGCTGGCTGATCACCGTCGTGTCGAGCCGCTCCGCCGGACCTTCGAAGCACACGGCCGCGAGGTCGTAGCCGAGGATATCGCTGGCCTGCTGGAAGAGATTCCGCGCGGCGGGGGACTTTTCGACGAGGGTTCGCCCCATGCCGACGTGCTGAGCCCCCTGCCCCGGAAATAGGAATGCCGTCTTGCTCACGCTTCAGTCCTCGTCAGTCCCTGAAAGAGGCAGAGTTGCAGCCGGTCGGGCGGGCGAAGGAGTCACCCGCTGCGCGGAGCGGCAGACCTCGCCTCGTGAGGGACCTTCCGTCAATCCATTACCTGTGGGGCGGTACCGCCGCCCGCCCTGAAAACCTTCGTGTTCGCCGAAACACTGCGGGCGAACTCGCGGCCGGTCCCGGTCTACAAGGGGGTGAGACTTGTTCCGGACGCAGAAGGCACACTCGCTCGCGACAGATCACATCAACAGGGGAGAGACTCGCTGAGCTCTTCCACGATCTGCGAGTTGATCTTCCGGTCCTTAAACATGGTGGAGGCTCGCAACGCATTGGCAATCGCACGCCCGTCGCTGGAGCCATGACAGATGATGCAGATCCCGTCGATGCCCAGCAGAGGAGCACCGCCGGACTCGTTATAAGCGTACTGCTTGCCCAGGCACTCGAGGGCGTCGTTTGCCCGGTGTTTCTCGGCGTCGAGCTGTTCGAGGACCGTGCGGGAGACGGTTTTCATCATCATCTCCGCCATCCCCTCACTGACTTTCAGTACGACGTTGCCCACAAAGCCTTCGCAGACGATGACGTCGGCTTCGCCGTGGTACAGGCCGCGCCCCTCGACGTTCCCCATGTAGCGGTCGCCGAGCCTGTTCTCGGACAGAAGGGCGTGGGTCTCGCGAACGAGATCGTTCCCTTTTCCGTCCTCGCTGCCGATGTTCATCAATCCGATCCGCGGATTTTCGATCGCCAGCAGCTCGCGGGCGTAAATCGAGCCCATCACACCGTACTGGTAGAGGTGTTCGGGACGGGCTGCCGGATTCGCTCCGACATCCAGCAGGACCGAGCGTCCACGGAGAGTCGGCAGCGCGACGGCAATTCCCGGACGCTTGACCCCTTTGAGGAAGAGGCGCGTACGGAGCCCGGCGGCGACAACGGCCCCGGTATGGCCGGCGCTGACGACGGCATCCACTTCACGACCGGCCATCAGCCGCCAGCAGACGGCGATGGAACAGTTCGGCTTCTTGCGGAGCGCATCGGTCGGCTTTTCGTCCATGCCGACGCAACCATCCGCCGCCACAATCTCAATCCCCTTCCCTGAATGCCCGGTTTGCTCCAGCAGCTTTTCCAGCTGCGGCGCATCACCTACCAGGGCAATCTCCAGGTCGGGATTGAGCTTGAGGGCGGCCAGCGTCCCTTCAATGTTTGGTCCGGGGCCGAAGTCTCCCCCCATCGCATCCAGCGCGATCCGCATACGTCATCACTCTCTGGTCTCTACGACCGTGCGGCCCTGATAATAGCCGCAAGTCGGGCAGACGACGTGGCTCGGCACGGCGGTTCCGCATTGCGGGCAGTAGTGGAGTTGAATCGGCTTGCGGGCCTGATGACTCCGCCGCTTTGCCGTCCGGGCATGGGATTGTCGACGCTTAGGTACCGCCATGATCTGACTGCTGTCTCGAATGTGCGAACGGAACTTTTCACGGGTTCAGGTTCCCGGCAGGGGAGGCTCACAGCCCGCCCGCGCAAAACCTGTCCGCAAATCCAAGCGGGCATCCTACGCGAAGGGCAGAAGTTGTGTCAAGCAACGTCGATCCCTGTCGCTCTGATTCTTGTCAGGACGCGAGAACGGCACTGAATTCGGCATCACCGCCCGGCATCATGAGTGCATTTTCGACGGACTGTCGGCACGCGCTTCGCACGGTTGACGCCACGGAATCGTGACCTGAGCGCCGCTTGAGCAGAAGCCTGGCCAGAACTGGAATCGATGCGCGAAACTCATGTCGTGGTCGCGTGAATCCTGCGGGGGCGAGCCTGTTCCCGGCGAGCCCCCTTGAATCGTAGCGTGACACCGTTCTGCTGTGAACATCAGACGCAGGGAAGCTGGCCGCGCAACGGCCGCATGCGCGGAAATCGGACAGCGAGAGCACTCCTGCCGGTGGTGAGTCGCCGGGGCAGAACCGGAAAGGCGAGCTCAAGTTGAGGTTTCTTCGGGTGCGATGTCGGGACTTGGGGCTACAGGCAAGTTGCGGAGCTTTGCTCGCTTCTCATTTGGCTTCGCGCGCGGTAGCATCCGCGATGATTCTCAGATGGGGGAGTGTCCCACGGAACAGAGGTTAGATGCGGCGGCAGATGCCGCAGTGAGGAGATCAGTCATGGCGGGGGGAAATCCGTTCGGGGCGGAAGGCAAGCTGAAGACGAAGAGTGGCGAGTACACCATCTATCGGCTGCCCAAGTTGATCGATGACAGGATCGGACATATTGAGAAGCTTCCCTACTCGATCCGGGTACTGCTGGAAGCTTGCTTGCGGAACGTAGATAACTTCGTGGTGAACGAGAAGGACGTCACCAATCTCGCGAACTGGAATGCCGCGAACCCGCTGTGGGAGGAGCTTCCCTTCAAGCCGGGACGCGTCGTGCTGCAGGACTTCACGGGCGTTCCCGCCGTCGTCGACCTGGCAGCCCTGCGGAGCGCCATGGTCCGCATGGGGGGCGATCCGAAGAAGATCAACCCCCTCGTTCCCTGTGATCTGGTCATCGACCACTCGGTGCAGGTGGATGCCTTTGCAACCCCCGATGCGCTTAAGCTGAATGTCGAGAAGGAGTTCGAGCGGAATCTCGAACGCTATCAGTTCCTCCGCTGGGGACAGCAGGCGTTTCAGAACTTCCGCGTCATTCCCCCGGCGACGGGCATCGTTCACCAGGTCAACCTGGAGTATCTCGCGAAGGGTGTGCTGACGCGCGACGGCGTCGCCTTCCCCGACAGCCTGGTCGGGACCGACAGCCACACCACGATGATCAACGGCCTGGGGGTCCTGGGCTGGGGAGTCGGCGGGATTGAGGCGGAAGCCGTCATGCTCGGCCAGCCGATCTACATGCTCACTCCCGAAGTGGTCGGCTTCAAGCTGGTTGGACAGCTCCCCGAAGGCTCGACCGCCACCGATCTCGTGCTGACGGTCACGCAGATGCTGCGGCAGCACAAGGTGGTCGGCAAGTTCGTCGAGTTTTACGGTCCGGGGCTTTCTTCGATGACCCTCGCCGACCGGGCGACGATCGCCAACATGGCTCCCGAATACGGGGCGACCGTCGGGTTCTTCCCCGTTGACGAGGAAACGCTGCGGTATCTGCAACGCACCGGCCGGAGCTTCGAAGAAGTCGATCTCGTCGAGCGGTACTACAAGGAACAGCAGATGTTCCGCACCGACAGCTCGCCCGATCCGGTCTTCACCAGCACGCTCGAACTCGACCTTTCGACGGTCGTGGCTTCGATGGCCGGTCCCAAGCGTCCGCAGGATCGCGTGCTGCTCAGCAACATGAAGCAGCAGTGGCGGACCGATCTGAAGGAACTCTTCGGGAAGCCGGAGCCGGAGACCCCCGTCAAAGTTCAAAGCAACGGCTCCGCCGGGGAAATCACGGATGGTGCGGTGGTGATCGCGGCGATCACCAGCTGCACGAACACGAGCAATCCGTCGGTGATGGTCGGCGCCGGTCTGCTGGCCCGCAACGCGGTCGAGAAGGGACTGCAGCGCAAGCCGTGGGTGAAGACCAGTCTCGCTCCGGGAAGCCGGGTCGTCACCGAGTACTTCGAGAAGGCCGGGCTCGACAAGGCGCTCGACGCCCTCGGATTCCAGACCGTCGGTTATGGCTGCACGACCTGCATCGGGAACAGCGGTCCGCTGCCGGAGCCGGTTTCGGAGGCCGTGACGAAGGGGAACCTCGTTGCCGCGGCCGTTCTCTCCGGAAACCGGAACTTCGAAGGCCGGATCAATCCGCAGGTGAAGGCGAATTATCTCGCCAGCCCGCCGCTGGTGGTGGCGTACGCGATTGCCGGCACGACCGACATCGATCTGGCGACCGAACCGCTGGGCAAGGATCGGGACGGCAACGACGTTTACCTCCGCGACATCTGGCCCAGCCAGCAGGAAATCGCGGAGACGATTGCCGCATCGGTGTCTCCGGAAACCTTTATCCAGGAGTATTCCCACGCGAGCGAAGGTCCGCCGGAGTGGCAGTCGATCAAAGGGGTGGGAGGTGACCTGTACGAATGGGATCCGAACAGCACCTATGTGCAGGAACCCCCGTTCTTCGTCGACATGCCCGCCGAACCGGGCCCGATCCAGCCGATCCAGGGGGCACGAGTCCTCGTGTCGGTCGGGGATTCGGTCACGACCGACCACATCAGCCCCGCCGGTTCGATCAAGGCCGATTCGCCGGCCGGACTTTACCTGCAGGAGCACGGCGTCAGCGTCGCCGACTTCAACAGCTACGGCAGCCGGCGCGGCAATGACCGGGTCATGACCCGGGGCACGTTCGCCAACATCCGCCTGCGGAACCTGCTCGCTCCGGGGACGGAAGGGGGCGTGACGAAGTACCTGCCGACCGGCGAACAGATGTCGATCTTCGACGCTTCGCTCAAATACAAGGAAGACGGGACGCCGCTCGTGGTGCTCGCCGGGGCCGAGTACGGCACCGGTTCTTCCCGCGACTGGGCGGCGAAGGGAACCTACCTGCTGGGGATTCGGGCCGTGATCGCCGTCTCGTTCGAGCGGATTCACCGTTCGAACCTCGTCGGGATGGGGGTCCTGCCGCTCGAATTCCGCGAGGGAGAAAGCCGCGAATCCCTCGGGCTCGACGGTACCGAGACCTTCGACATCGCGATCGACGGCAACGTGAAGCCCGGTCAGGAAGTGAAGGTCACAGCGACGAAGGGCGACGGTTCGAAGGTCGAGTTCGTCACCCGCTGCCGGATCGACACGCCGGTCGAGGTCGAGTACTACCGCCACGGTGGTATTCTGCACAAGGTCCTCCGCGACCTGGCGAAGTCCTAGCGGACTCGGTCACCCTCGGGTGCGCCGTTGAGGTAAGCCAATGAGACGAGTTGCCGGGACATGACTGCTCCCGGCAACTCGTTTTCTTTTCTTTGTGCGGTGATTCCGGGAAGGCGCAAGAGAGCCACGGACCAGGTTTTGGCCCCCTCGTCGGCTGCTCTGCAATTCCTCGCGATTCGGCAGAGCAGTGCCGGAGAGGACCTTTCCGGGGGAGGCGGCGACAGCAGTTCGTCTTGACAGATTCCGGTGGGTGTGGATCATTCCGCCGTTTCATCCACTGTGTCTGCCGTTGAAATCGCCACACGCCTTTGCGCAGTCTGGCTGCTGTTGGGGTCTCATGAACCGGCCGTTGATCATTGCGCTCCTGTTCGGTCTGCTGGTGCTGGTCCGAGTGACTGCGCCCACCGATTTCCTCGAAGGAGATCAGGAAAAGCAGGTCGGCTATGTGATGGACATTCTCCATCACGGCAACTGGCTCATTCAGTATGAGACGACCGGTGAGATCGCGACCAAACCGCCCGTTTACAACTGGTGCGCGGCACTTCTCTGCCAGCTTTTCAATTCCCGGGCTGAATGGGTGATCAAGCTGCCGTCGCTGCTGGCGGGGGCGGGGTTGCTCGTGTGTCTCTGGTGTATCGCGAAGAAACTGTTCGACGAGCGGACGGCATTCTATGCGTGCATCGCGTGCATCGCTTCGCACCATTTCGCCAAGCTGTTCTGGTTCGCCCGCACCGACATGCTGATGGTGTTCCTGCTGCACCTGGCGATTGCGCTGGTGATCTGTCTGCGTGCGGCCTGGTGGAAGTCTCCGCTGATCGGGCTGGTGCTGGCGCTCGCGGCACTCACCAAAGGGCCGGTCGCTCCCCTGCTCTTTGTGCTGTTCCTCATCGCCTGGGGCTGGCATGAAGAGTCACTGAGGAGCGTGAAGGCCTGGAAGCGGCTGATTCCGGGGGCCGTGGTCTTCACCGTGGTTGCCGGTGCCTGGCTGATTGCTGTCTGGGAGATGCCTCAGTTCCAGGACCACGTCCTGAAGTGGCAACTCGGCTCGCGGATGGTCGAAGCGCGGATCCGCAAACCGATCTACTACCACATTCCGCACATCTTCACGCGGATCGCCCCCTGGACGTTCATTGCCGTACTCGCTGTCTTCCGGGCCCGCCGTCGGGAAGATTGGCCGACGGCCCGCTTCGTCCTCTTGTGGGGGCTGACGTTCTTCACGCTCTTCAGTCTGGTGCCGGTGAAGCGGCACGATCACCTGCTGCCGGTCTATCCCGCCGTGTTTGTGCTCGCCGGGTTGGGATTGCGCTACCTGCTGGAGCCGGTCGTTTCACGGGAGGCGAACTGGATTCTGTACCCGATGAGTGCGGCACTGGCGCTTGCGCCGACGCTGCTGGCGTGGGTCTCCGAACCACAGTTGCATCTTATTGTCGCCGGGATTTTCGCCTGCGGACTCTCGGCCCATCTGCTGTGCTACTACGGATTGCGGGCGTCGTTTGCCACGGCTGCCGCCGGGTTGATCCTCGTTCATGGAATCTATCACCATTGGGGACATCAGCAGGGGCGGGCCGATTACGACCAGCTCGCCTCCTTTGCCGCGAAGGTCAAGGCGACCGCGGGCGAAGGGGAGGACATCGCCGTCTTCCAGGCGCATCCCCTGATCGCCTACGAACTCGGCCAGCACGATCCACTGCCGAATCCCGAGGAGCTGGCGCAGCGCGAGCCAACCTGGATTGTCGCTCCGGATTATTTCCGCGAGATGATCGAGTCGGCGACGCATTGGAAACTCTCCGAGCAGTTTGATATGAATCTGCATCCGCGACGCGACCGGGCCACGCTGTTCCGTGTCGAACGCGACCAGAAGTTCGCCGAGGCAGAGAGCACCAACATTCACTGAGACACGCACACGCATCGACCGGGCCGCAGACACGAAGCCTGTGCCGGCCGAATCTTCAACCCAGGGGGAGCAGGGACGCATGGTCGAACGATCGGGGGAGTATTCCGAACGCGGAGATTACCATCGCCAACTCGATCGCAAGTGGCGGTATTATCCGATCTACATCGAGAAGATGCGGTTCGTCGAGAAGTTCCTCGCCGGCGTCCCCAGGACGGCGAAGATTCTCGACCTGGGATGCGGTGAAGGGATCGTCGTCGAGAACTTTCGACGCAAGGGCTACGACATCACCGGCATGGACCTCAACTACGAGTCCGGGTGTGTCGTGCGCGGCGATATCACCAACACCGGGCTTCCCGATAACTCGGTCGATCTCGTGCTCTGCCTCGACGTGATCGAGCATCTGCAGTTCGTCGACCAGGAGCGGGCCGTCAAGGAGATTCAGCGGATCCTCAAGCCCGGCGGCACCTTTCTGGCCACCATCCCCAACCTGGCGCACTTGTCATCGCGACTCGCATTTCTGTTGACCGGGAACCTGCTGCGCACGTCGAGCATCGACCGTCATCCGGGAGACCGCCCGAGCCGCGAATATCGCAAGCTGTTCCGGGCTCACTTTGACCTGGAGCGCGTGCGGGGCATCTTCCCGACGTTTCCCATCTCGTCGCTGCTCACGCTGGCGTTTCCCGCGGGAATGCTGTGGTGGCACCGCGTGCTGAATCGGGTGGCTGCCGTGCCCGACTGGTGCTTCCTGAACATCTACGAGTGCCGGAAGCCGCTGACGCAGTCCGGGGAAGCCGCCGAGTCGACGACGCCCGCGATCCGGCGGGCCGCCTGATCAGCTCCTCGCGATCGCTTCTTCAGTTTCTTCGATGGGCGATGCCTGAAGGGGAAGCGATTCGCCGCGTTCGACTGGAACACCCGTCGACTTCTGCGACGAGGCTTGCAGTTTCGCCAGCTCCTGCTCGGCGACCGCTTGCCAGTGTTGTGTCCGGCGGGCGGTTTGCGCTTCCGCATGGCGGCGCTTCTCGTCGCGGAGAATCTCCAGAGCGGCAAACAGCAGGAGCAGTTCGCCGACCAGTTCCAGCGTTTCTTCGGGAAGCGGGTTCGGCGAGGTTTCCAGCTCCGAGTGCATGAAGTGGTCGATGCCGCAGTGCTTGGCAATCGTCCGCCCCTTGTCCCAGAGCTGCCCGATTCCCATTGCGGCAATTCCCACGAGCAGCAGGCAGACCCCCTGCCGGCAGACTTGAGAGAGGCTCGCGAGGAGACGCTGCGGACCGGTTCGGAGCAGGTACGTGGTGAGCGCGATGACCAGTCCCAGGCTGGGGATTCCCAGGCCGCATTTGACCGTCCAGGGAACGTCCTTGCTCCAGAGATACTTCCAGCTGAAGGCGTGGACGTTCCAAAGCTCGTTGTCGATCTCGATTTCCCGCCAGGCAAAGGCGAACAGCAGCGTCGCCAGCACCGCCAGCGCCGGGCTGGCCGGGTTTCGCAGGCCGCGGCGGGACAGCCTCACGACAAGGAGCAGACAGGCGAGCGTGAGAACGGCTGCCTGAGCCAGCTGAAGCGGACCGAGTTCCGAGGCGAGCCACGCGGTGTGCGCGGGAGCGAAGAAGTGGCAAAGACTCACGGCGACGACAATCGCCCCGCAAGCACCCACGTATGATGCCGTCCGCTTCTGCATCCTTCCCCCCTCCCTGGCCCGCACGGCGCTCGAACCGAATGGCGAGCGCGGGGCGTCGCAGCCCCTAGTAAAGCAAAACGGAGATCAGGTCAAGGTGATTCGGAGGTGGATGCGGCCTGCGCTGCGGGCCGGTGCTTCTCCGCCACCGCACTCCGGTGCCGACGCGCTCCGCACTTTCCGCATGACTGAGTCCGGTACCCGGAGACCGGGTATCAAACTTTTTCGTGACACTCGAGAACCTGTTGACATTGAGTCTCAGTTGCAATAAGATGCCCGCCGTCAGTTGCAAACACGTCGCTGCGGACCAATTTTCCGAGATCCGCCGTCGCGACGTCTTTGTCACCGGAACCTTTTTGCCCCTGAGCCGCCGCAACGTGGGGCGCTTCCATGAGCCCACGCGCGATGACAAACCCGACCTCCTCCCCGACGAGCGAACCCGCCACACTCCCCGAAACCTCCGTCGATGAGCCCGCCTTGCGGACCATCCCCTCGGAAACCCTCCTCCAGGGTCAGCACGAGGTACTGATTACCCATGGCAGCGAAGTCTATCGCCTGCGCCTGACCCGCAACGGCAAGCTGATCCTGCAGAAGTAGACGGCAGAGTTCGTCCCCCATCGCACCGGGCAGTTCATCCCTGCCGACACTGCGCCCCTCGCCTCCAAACCGGCGCTCCTTTCCGTCGCGATGTGGTAGTGACTGCGGTCGCGCCCCTGTATCGGTGACGGTGCGCCGCGCCCGCCGCGATTCCTCCCCCCGTGGGAGCCGGCTCCCCGGCCCAGCAAAAAACGCGGCCGGAGCCGGTGAAAGCTCCCGCCGCGCCTGGGAATCTCGGCACGTTTCCTGATGGATGGCGTCGCTCAACGCCATGCCTGTGCGACGATCCTTACACCTCCGGCAGCGTCCAGGGGGCGCGATACTCGGGCCGCGTGAGCAGCGAATTCGCCTCGCTGTCTCCGGGGAAGGTCTCGGTCGCGGGATCGAACACCAGCTTGCGCCCCGTTCTCCACGCAATGTTGCCGGCGTGACAGAGCACCGAAGAAGGATGACCGATCGTCTCCAGGTCGGCATTGGGCCGCTTGCGGCTCTTGACGCAGTCCACAAAGTTCTGGAAGTGCGCCGATCCGTCATAGCTCCCGTGATCTTCGGCGAGCAGCTTGTGTCGCGGCCCATAGGCCTTCCAACTGCTGTTCCCCAGGATCATGTAGCCCTGATCGCCGAAGAGAGCGACCCCCTCCCCTTCGCCCAGATAGTTATACGGCACCCAGACCCGCATCTCATAGGTGAGAATCCGCCCCGGCGTCCCCGCGTATTCGTAGTTCACCTGCAGCGTGTCGGGCCATTCCTGCATGTCGTCGAAGTACCACTTGCCTCCCGTCGCGGTCACGCTGATGGGATAGTTCAGCGGTGCCTCTCCCTGCGCTTCGGCCGCCGTGCTCAAGGCCCAGCGCGCGATGTCGAGGCGGTGCACCCCGTCGTTCCCCAGGTCGCCGGTCCCGTAATCGAAGAACCAGCGCCAGTTGCCGTCGAAGCGACGGATGTTGAACGGCCGCTTCGGTGCCGGTCCGAGCCACATGTCGTAATCGACCCCTTCCGGGGGTGAACTGTCGGCGGGGCGCCCGATCGAGCCTTGCTGGCCGCTCTCCCACGCCTTGGCGACGAGGCACTTGCCCAGCTTCCCGCTGCGGATGTACTCCATCGCGGTGAGGAAGTGCTTGCTGCTGCGGGACTGCGTTCCCATCTGCACGATCCGCTTGTGCTTCTTCGCGGCGGCAACCATCCGCTGCCCTTCCACGATGTTATGGCCATCCGGCTTTTCGACGTACACATCCTTGCCGGCGAGGCATCCGAGAATCGTGGGGATTGCATGCCAGTGATCGGGGGTGCCGATGACCAGGGCATCCAGTTTCGGGTTGTCGACAAGATGGCGGAAGTCGGTCGTGGTTGTCGGCCGCTTGCCTGTGATGCCGGCGACAGCTTCGACCGCTGCGGGGAGCTTGCGGCTGTCGACATCGCAGAGGGCGACGACATCACATTCCGGCAGGCTCGCGAAGCCGCGCATCAGGGCCGAGGCTCGCCCCCCGACTCCGATACAGCCGATCTGCAGCCGTTCGGAAGCGGCCGCCTTGGCGACCTGATCCGCTGCGAGTAACCCGTTTGCCGTGACCGCCGCCAGTCCAACCGAGGAGCTTTGCAGAAATTGCCGCCGATCGATGTGCGTCATCAGCCTCTCCTTGCGTACTGTGTGGAATGAGATGGGATCACGGCCCCGAGAGCTCGGGCCGTGGCGGATCACGGCAGACTTCATCCTGTGCCGCTAAACGTCGCGCAAGACTTCGTTGATCTTAGCAATCAGATCGGCCGGGCGGTACGGCTTGGGAAGAAAAGCCGTTCTCCCACGGGACGCGGGATTTTCTGTCGACTCATCCGGCAGTCGCCCACTGCTGAGAATGACCGGCAGGTGGGGCCGAATTGCCCGCAGTTGCTGAAGGATCTGCTCGCTGTCGAGATCGGGCATCGAAAGGTCCAGCAGGACGGCATGAATCCGGCCGGCATGCCTCCGGCAGAGTTCAATCCCGGTGGCTCCTTCACCGGCGAGAAGCACCTCCGCCCCGCTGCGGCGAAGCGTCCACTGGGCCGCGTCGAGGAGAGCCGGCTCATCGTCGATGACGAGAATTGTCGTTCCCGCGGGGAGCTCCTGGTGTTCCGCGGTCTCTTCCCCCTCGCTCGCGATCGCTGCCTGCGCGGGGGGCACCGGCAACAGGACGCGGAAAGTCGTCCCTTGTCCGGGAGCGCTCTCCAGCAGCACGGTGCCGTGATGACCGCTGACGATCCCCATCACAACCGCGAGCCCGAGTCCCCGCCCCGCCGGTTTCGTCGTAAAGAAAGGCTCGAAGATCCGCCGTTGAAGGTCCGCCGACATCCCCACACCAGTGTCGCGCACTTCGAGACGCACGTACCGGCCCGCCGGAATAAACTGGCCGGGAATCGTTGCGGGCAGCTCGCGGTCCGAGGCCCGCGTCAGTCCGCTCTCGATGCGAATCTCGCCCCCTTCCGCTGGCAGGGCCTCGGCGGCATTCAGGATGAGATTCATCACTACCTGCCGCAACTGGGTGGGGTCTGCATGGAGCACGGGCAGGTGTGCCGCTAGCGCGCAATGGACTGCGGCTCCGGGGCGAATGGCTCGCCCCAGCAGATCGAGCGTGTCCGTCACGATTCGGTTCAGGTCGACGGCTTCGAGCGTGAACTTCCGCTTCCCCGCGTAGGCGAGCATCTGCTGTGAAAGATCCACCGCGCGGAGCGTGCTCCGCTGAATCTGGTCGAGATGGTCGCGGAGCGGCGAGGCATCGGGAAGATGCGCCTGGGCTTTCTCCAGCTGGGTGAGCATCCCCTGCAGGAGGTTGTTGAAATCGTGCGCGACTCCGCCGGCGAAAACCGTCAGGCTCCGCAGACGGTCGGCCTCCTGCATCTGGATTTCGAGCTGTCGTCGCGCTTCTTCCTCCCGCTTGCGAACGCCGATATCGCTGATCGCCCCGATCATCCGCAGCGGCTCGTTGTTCGCTCCGCGAAGAATGTATCCCCGGGCCGAGACGTCAGCATAGCTGTCATCGGGGCGACGGAAACGATACTCGCCAGTCCAGTAAATTTCGTCGCTCTCCAGAACCTGCCGCAGGCTGGCAAGAACCCGCGGTCGATCGTCGGGATGGATCCGGTCGCGCCACCACTGTTCCTGCGGCTCGGCACATTCGCCGGCAGCGAACAGCCGGTGATACGCATCATTTCGCCAGACATAATCGGTGTGGAGATCCCAGTCGAAGATCCCGTCCTGAGTCGCCAGCGTGACCAGCGAGAACCGTTCGGCGGCATGCCGCAGCGCCTCGTCCGCCTGCTTCTGTTGAGTCACGTCGACGAACATCAGGAGGGCGCTGCTCTCACATTTCGCATCGAGATCCGAAAGAGGAATCACTGACAGCAGCACCCAGCGGATACTGCCGTCCTCCTGCCGGAGGCCCAGAGTTACGGGAGACTGTGGCTGGCCACTTTCCAGACAGCGAAGGGCCGGGTGTTCTTCCGCCGGGAAAGGAGTTCCATCTTCACGGATCGTCCGCGAAATCAGTTCGCTCAACTGCAGGGAGGTGACGAGGTCCGGAGGCCGGCCGAGAAGCAGCGCCGCTTCCGCATTGGCGCCGACCAGAGTCCCGTCGCGCGCGAGATGCACCATTCCCGCGGGGATTCCCTCGATGACCTGCCGGTTCCATTGGTCCGCGACATTCAGAACCCGCTGCATCCATTTTCGCGCGGAGATGTCCTGCAGGCTGGCGGCAATCGCCGGTTCGGTTGACGCGTCCGTAGGTCGGGTCAGTCCCAGCAGAAACCACCTTGGCTGGCCCGCGGCGACTTGCCGACGAAATTCTCCGCGGGCTGCTTCGACGTCGCCACTGCGAATGCTGGCGAGCAGATCGCGGGTGCGAGGGGCATCCTGCGCGTCGACGAACGACAGGAGTGACTTTCCTTCCAGATCAGCCGGGCGGACGCCGAGAAGCCGGCAGAACTGGAGATCGGCAGCGCAAATCTGCCCGGCGAGATCGAGCCGCGCCAACCCGACTCCCAACACCGCCGCCGCCGCTGCAGAAGTCATTTCGCTCCCCTCCTCCTGCCCGGGAGGGGTGAGTTCGGTCAGCGGGTCCGTTCGTCCACGCAGCGCTTCCTGAACCTTTTCGACAAGCTCGGAAGGAGAAATGGCCGCGAATCGCCGAGCGGTGGGAGGCAGCAGGTAGTCCCATTCGCGCAGGGGAATGCCGGCCGTCTCGGTCTCAACCACGAACAAGGCGGTTCGATCGGAGTAGAATGCGAGCTGCCGGACCAGTTCACGCCAGGGGCCGGCGCGGGAAGTGACATGGAGAACGACGGCGGCCGCCTCTTCGCGCATCAGCAGGTCCAGGGCTTCCAAACCGCTGACGAACACGACATCGAGGCGAGCGTTCTCGCACAAAGTCGTCAGTGCCGTCCGGGATGCAATGTCCGCATCGACGACGACCACCCGCAGGATTCGATTCAAGTCTGTCGTCCTTCACCTACGACAGTTTCTGTTGATTGCTCCGCGTCCCTTGTCTCCATCCTCTTCGGCGGAGCAGCTCCTCTTTCACCTTCCGGCCAGGCACACAGTCCCCCGACCCGAGGCGCATTCCTGATCCAAAGAATCACCCTGCCGACCCGCACGCCCGAACGCTTTCGAAAACCGGGAAGCTCATCGCCGTTCCGATTGTAGTCCCGGTCAGGATGCCCCTCCAGTGGCTCTCTGCACATGCGGAGCCAATTCTTACAGGTCCACCCGGGAAGGGCCGATCGCCGGCGGAGTGAGCCACCCCACCATCGACAAGGCTCAGGCTCGCTACTAAATTGATAGGGAATTGATCTTCAATGGATATCGGATCGATCAGGGCAGGACGCGGTCGCGGCAGGTTGCCGGTTTCATGCGGCAGCGCGAGGAACTCCGCGGAGAGTGGATTGCCTCGAACGCCGTGCGGACGGTCACGAACTTGAAATTCTTCGCGGGGCGGACCGACTGTCCGCTGTTCCGGGAGCACGAACATCGGCATGCAGTTTCCTTTCTGTGCGGACCTGACGGTCGAGAAGTATTTGAGCGGCGTCCGCATCGACAGCTTTCTCGTGCGGCATTTCCGGAACTACACCGCCTGGTGCATGCAGCGGATGGTCCGTGCGCGGCTCGTGCGGATCGACGGCGTGACGGCAGAGCCCGAAGACCGGGTCCGCACCGGACAGACCGTCTCGATTCGGCTGGTCGAACCGCCCGACAAACTGCTCGAAGCCCAGGAATTGCCGCTCGACATCCTGCACGAAGATCCGTGGCTGATCGTCATCAACAAGCCGGTCGGGCAGGTCGCGCATCCCTGTGGCAACTTCTACGACTGCACCCTCGCGAATGCACTCCAGTTCCACTTCGATCAGCAGACCCCTTTACGCGGGCTGTTACGCCCGGGGATCGTGCACCGCCTCGATCGTCTGACGAGCGGCGTGACGGCGGTCCCGAAAGAGCACCTGGCCCACCGCCGGCTCTCGATCCACTGGCAGTCGGGCCGCGTGTCGAAAACCTATTACACGCTCGTCCACGGCAACGTCGAGCAGGATCGCGGCGCGATCGACAGGCCGATCGGCAATGTCTCGGGAGGCGAAAGCATCCTCATGACGACCGCGGCGGATGCCGTCGATCCCCGACCGGCACGGACGACCTTCGAAGTCGCCGAGCGGTTCGGAGATTACACCCTCGTCCGTGCCCAGCCGATCACGGGGCGAATGCACCAGATCCGCGTCCATTTCGCCAGTATCGGCCATCCGGTGGTGGCGGACGAATTCTACAGCGTGGATGGGCCCCTGAAGAAAACACCCCGTGGTGGGCGGCCCGAACCGCGCGTCACCTCCGACGAAGATCCGCCGCTCTTCGACCGGCAGGCGCTGCACGCCTTTGAGCTTCGGATGTGGCACCCGATCACCCGGCAATTGATGCGGTTTGAAGCGCCGCTGCCGGACGATTTTCAGCGTGCGCTGGCGCTGCTCCGCAGCCGGGCAAACGGCCCCCGGAGCGAAGCCGCCAGCGTTTCACCCGCCCGGACGAGTGCCTGATTCGTACGGACGGGTTCACGCAGTGCCCGTTACACGCCGGCGAGCTCGCGTGCCGGGCGGCGGTTCCCACGCCGCTCGCCGCCTCGCTGTGATGTTACGGACTTCGTTGGGAGCGGAGCGGGCATCGAAGCCTGCGTCGTGATCGGGCAGCCGGTAATGTCGCCGGCCGCGAAAATGTGCGGCGTCCAGGTGATTCCCTCGCGGTTGCACCAGAGGCGTCCCCGCTCATCGCAGCCAACGCCCGCCGCGGCAAGCCCGAGTCCCTCGCTCCGGCCCCAGCGTTCGACCGCGACCAGGACAAGTCCGGTCGTGACTCGCTCACCACCGGCGAGCATCACCCGGGCCCCCTCACTGGTCCCGGTGGCCTGGATGACATCCTCGCCCAAACGAAGCTCTACTCCGTGAGCGTTAGTTGTGGCAAATCGCGCGGCGATTCGCGGTTCCGCCATGCAGGGAAGCTGATGGCTGCCGTCGAAGACTGTCACCCGGACTCCCAGCTTCGCCAGCAGAGCTGCGGTTTCCAGGCCGGTGCTGCTGCCTCCGACGATCGCCACTTCCTCGGGAAGCTGTTCACAATCCCACAGCTCCTCGATGTTGAGCACCCGGTTTCCATCGAACTCGCAGTAGTCCGGCTCGCCCGCTTCCGTGCCGGTGGCGATGACAATCCGCTCGGCATCCAGCAGGAGTTCCGTACCCTCCTCATCGAGCAGTCTGACGGTATGCGAATCCAGCAGCTGCGCCCGGCCGGCGAGGATTTCGATGCCGTGGGCGTGCAACTGATCCTCGTTCAGTTGCTGCTGCAGGCGCAGGATCGGTTCAAGCTGTCGGCGGAGTTCGCGGACGTTCACGACGGCACTCCCCGGCCGACGGAGATTCTGTGCCTCGACCCGCAGGAACTCCGGCAGGTCGGCGATCGTCTCGTGCACGAACGCGAGTGAGTTCTCATGAATCGCCCGGCCGAGCGTCGTGCTCTCCGCGAGCGGTTCGGCCACCAGCCCGACATGCGCGCCCCGGAGTGCGGCAGCGACAGCCGCTTCCCGGCCGGCGACCGTGTTCCCGATGACAAGCAGATCGAAGTTCATGATGACCCTCTCTTCTTTCCCGGCGAAGCAGGCGAGTGACGGAGTCGATTTCCGCAGCTCGCCGTCAGCGACATTGCCGATGACGCCTGACAGGAGATTTATCGGCGACCTTGCAGGCTGCGTGGTGCAGAAAAGAGGCGGTGTCTCTGTTGAGTGGCGAATCTACGTCACAGATAGCGATTTGTCCGGCTGTGACAGCGAGGCGTTTTCAAGAATGACGGCCCCTCGGTCGGGTGGTAGCGATTCTACCGGAGATTCGGGCTATCGCGGGGACGGACGGGAGATGACGGCGGATTCTCACGGATCGGGCTCATAAGGCCCACCCTCCGGCAGGAGTGGCTGCAAAGGGCATCCCTCGCACCTGGGACGCGGGCCGCAATGCTCCTCTCCGACTTTCCCCATCCACAGCGAGAGCGATTGCAGATCGGTCTCCGTCCCCGCGACTCCACTGGCGAAAAACGATTGCCATTCCTCGTAATCTGCCTCCGGGCCGAGCCAGCCGTGCCGACAGACGATCCGCATCGCGGCCCGGTCCACCGGGAACACGGTCCGCTCCCCGACAAACAGCAGAACGCGGTCGGCCAGTTCGATGCTCACACCCCGGATCTGCCGGAGCTCCTCCTGAAGTTCTTCGAGCGGCCGCTGCCAGTTGACCTCGCCGTCGGTTTCGAGCTTCGCATTCCACCACCTCGCCAGGCCGAGCAGTGTCGGGGCCGTCTGCTTTGCGCGGCCGAGCGGAGTCAGCAACTCGATAATTTCTGCCAGCGAGCATGCGGCAGTTCCCTCCGCGGACTGGAGCGGCGATTCTTCGAGGTCCCTCCACCGCAGTTCCCAGACATCCTCGCGCAGTCCGCGGGCCGCGACGAGGCGCACCAGGGTCTTCCAGGCGTGCGGCTCGCCCCAGCGAGGCAGGTTTCCATACCGCAGCCGCAATTCACGCGCGGCTTCATCGAGACGGGTGAGTGACATGACGAATCGGGATCGCTCTAGGATGTGAGGTGTTTTCCCGTTTAGAATAACGCGCCCCTGCCGCGAGTGCATGACACGCACGCATGACAAACGCATCGCAATTGGCGGCGGTTGCTCGAGGAGGAAGAGCACCGTCACGACACGGAATCACCCTTCGGGGCGAACGAAAGGATCTCGGGATGCAGTACCTCGTCCGGAAGCCCTGGCAGTTGCCCGAGAGGCTTCATACGCCCGAGTCGGTCTATGGCAATCGCGGCCTGCACCGCCGGGAGTTTCTGGCTTCGCTCGGCATGAGTGCCGCGGCGTTCGGGCTGGGCGGCTGCGGCCGCCCCAGCGACGAGGAACTGCAGGCGGCGGGGGACGCCGCTCTTTCGACGCAGGCCCGGAGCATCTACCCCGCCCCGCACAACACCACGTTCGAATATGGACGCCCGGAAACGGTCGAACGCGACACCGCCGAGTACACGAACTTCTACGAGTTCTCGACACGCAAGGACTCGTGGAAGCATGTCGGCAGTTTCCAGCCGAGCCCCTGGACGGTGGAAGTGGACGGCCTGTGCGCGAAGCCGCGGAAGTTCGATCTCGACGATCTCATTTCACATCCCCGGTTGCAGATCGAAGAGCGCCACTATCGGCATCGCTGTGTGGAAGCGTGGGCGATGTGCGTTCCCTGGACCGGATTCCGGCTGAGCGACCTGCTGAAGATCGTCGAGCCGCTCCCCGCGGCGAAGTTCGTCGCTTTCGAGACTTTCCACCGCCCGGAAGAGGCACCGCACATGGGGCGGTCCGACTTTCCGTGGCCCTATCGGGAAGGGCTGACACTCGCCGAGGCGACCAACGAATTGACGCTGCTCGCCACCGGGATTTACGGGCATCCGTTGCCGAAGCAGAACGGCGCTCCGGTGCGGCTCGTTGTGCCGTGGAAGTACGGCTTCAAGTGCATCAAGTCCATCGTTCGCATCACCCTGACCGAGTCGCAGCCGCCGACCTTCTGGAATACGCTGTGGGCCGAGGCGTACGACTTCACGGCGAACGTGAATCCCGAGGTGCCTCACCCCAACTGGCCGCAATACACCGAGCGGATGCTCGGCACGCGGGAAGTTTTTCCGACGGTTTTGTATAACGGTTACGGGAAATTTGTCGCGACCCTCTACTCATGAATTCATGAGGACGATCCTCGAGGTCGTCCTGAGGGGCCTGACATCGCCCTTTTCCCTCGTTCCCCGATGATTTTTCGTATTCTTGTCCGATCAGCAAAGGCCCGCCTCACATGCCTCATCGATCGCTACTGACCGCCTCGCTCGTGCTTGTCGCCTGTACGGCGCTGCTTGTTTCTCAAAGGACTGCTCCGGGGACGGGGCGTCCGAAGGAAGTCCTGGCGGCAGAGGGGCAGCTTCGCTGGTACCGCGGGAACATCCACACGCATTCGCTCTGGAGCGACGGCGATGATTACCTCGAAATGATCGCACTCTGGTACAAGGACAACGGCTACGATTTCCTCACGTTCACCGACCATAACATCCTCGCCCGCACCGAACGCTGGATCGACGTGAACAAGAATAAAGGGGGCAAGGTCGCCTTCGAAAAGCTCAAGGCCCGTTTCCCCAACGGCTGGGTCGAAGAGCGAATGGTCGACGGCAAGCATGAGGTGCGGCTGAAGCGCTTCGACGAGGTCGCCGCGAAGATCGCCGAGCCGGGCAAGTTCCTGCTCATCGAAGGGGAAGAGATCAGCGACCGCTTCAAGAATCTGCCGGTCCACATGAACGCCACCAACGTCGCGGAAGTGATTCCTCCGCACGGCGGCGAGAGCGTCTATGAAGTGATCCAGAATAACACGAATGCCGTCATTGCCCAGCGTGAGCGGACGGGCAAGTCGATGCTGGTGCATCTCAACCATCCGAATTTCCGCTGGGGCGTGACCGCCGAGGATGTGATGCGCGTCCGCGGCGAGAACTTCTTCGAGGTGTACAACGGTCATCCCGGCGTCAACAATGCCGGTGATGAAATCCATGCCTCGACCGATCGGATCTGGGACATCATTCTCACGCGGCGGCTGGCGGAGTTCGACCTGCCGGTTCTGTACGGCCTTGCGAACGATGACGGGCACGCCTATCACAACATTCCCAGCCGGGCGAGCGAGCCGGGCCGCGGATGGGTGATGGTGCTCGCGAAAGAGCTTACCCCGGAAGCGCTGATCGAAGCGATGGAAGCCGGCAAGTTCTATGCGTCGAGCGGCGTTTCGCTCGAACGCGTGGTGACCGACGACCAGGGAATGCAGATCGAGGTCGCTGCCGAGCCTGATGTGTCGTACGTCATTGAGTTCATCGGAACCCGGCGCGGTTATGACCCGAGGAGCGAGCCGGTGCGCGACAAGGACGGCAACGAACTGCCGGTCACCCGCCGTTACAGCGACGACATCGGGCAGGTCTTTAAGCGTGTGGAAGGGACCAGCGCCAGCTACACGTTCGAGGGGGACGAGCTCTATGTGCGGGCCCGTATCACCTCGTCGCGGAAGCACCCGAACCCGTCGGTCCCCGGCGAGTTCGAACGGGCCTGGGCGCAGCCCTTGCCGGGGCCTGCGGTCGCGAGCGCCACAAAGTAATTTGAGGCAAGTTGCGGTCCGGCGAAATCCGCGTCTGCTGACTGCGGCTGAGGACGCCGTCAGCAGACGTTTTCCGCCGGAGTGAGGCCGCGAGAGGAGCGGATTCTCCGTTCGCCGGCGTTGACGTTCGAACACGCGCCGATGCAATCGGCACCGCCAGGGAGGGCAAGTGATGAGGCCGTGCTTCTGCCGCGTTCTGCAACTGTCTGCCGTACTGGCCGGCGTGATTCCCGCTCTGGCTTCCGCCGCCGGGCCGGACTATGAGGAACTGCGGCGGCGGATGGTCCGCGAGACCATCGCCGCCGAGGGAATCGACCATCCGCGCGTCCTGGAGGCGATGCAGCGTGTTCCCCGGCACCTCTTCGTTCCTGAGAACCTGCGCCCCCACGCATACTTCGATCAGGCGCTTCCGATCGGGCACCAGCAGACGATTTCACCTCCGTTCATCGTTGCCTACATGACGCAGGTGCTCGATCCGCAGGCGGAGGACCGGGTGCTCGAAATCGGCACAGGCAGCGGCTATCAGGCCGCCGTGCTCGCGGAGCTCGTTCGCGAAGTCTACACGATCGAAATCGTCGAACCGCTGGCGACGGAAGCCCAGTCGCGTCTGCGAAACCTGGGGTATAAGAACATTCATGTTCGGGCGGGGGATGGATTCGAGGGGTGGCCCGAGCAGGCCCCCTTCGACAGGATCATCGTCACCTGCTCCCCCGAATCGGTGCCGCAGCCGCTCGTGGATCAGCTTCGTGAAGGGGGGCAGATGGTGATTCCCCTCGGTGAGCGTTACCAGCAGTCGTTCTATCTGCTCGAAAAGCGGAACGGAAAGCTCGAACAGACACAGCTTGTGCCGACTTTGTTCGTGCCGATGCTCGGGCTCTCGGAAAAGCGGCGGCTGGTGCTTCCCGATCCGCTGCGCCCGAGCGTGCACAACGGCAGCTTTGAGGAAGAGTGTTCGGTCAAAGGCCGCGCGGCGGGCTGGCATTACCAGCGGCAGATGCGGCTCGTCACGGGAGGTGCACCGTACGGCGAGACGTACGCGCTGTTTGAGAACACGGACGCCGGTCGCAATGCCCAGACGCTGCAGGCGATGGCGATTAAAGGTTCCCGGATCGGCGCGCTGCGGATCAGCCTCTGGGTGCGCGGGCGGGAGATTCGCTCGGGCAAAGAGCCCTGGGAGCACGCCGCGCTCGTGCTGCACTTCTTCGATCAGGAGCGAAAAAGCCTGGGGACCGAATACCTCGGCCCGTGGAGAGGAACCTTCGACTGGGACTACGTCAGCAAGGAAGTGGCGGTCCCGGAGCAGGCGCAAGAAGTCATGCTGCATATCGGCCTCAACGGTGCGACCGGCAGTCTGGGAGTGGATGACGTCTCGCTCGCTCCCCTGCCCCGCGAGTAGTTCCGCGACGCGGTCCCGTCCCGCCGGGAGAATCCAGTGGGCAGTCGCCGCCTCTCCTCCACGGCCCGCAGGCGGTTGAGTGACGCCGTTGAGTGACATCGGCGCGAGCGTGCGCTGCTGCTGTCGTGTACTGGTCATGCCGGCGCGTGCCCGTTATCATCGGCGGGCGCAACCGCCCCTGTCCGCAGGGAGCCCGGGAGGCTTTTCGCTTTTGCGGGCACCGAGTCGGCCTGTTTGTCTGCACTCCGGGCGGTTGCCGTTGCCGGATTTGTCAACAGCATGCTTCCTTGTCGGGCGAGGCCACTGATGAAACTACGAGACGCGGCCGCGGTAGCTCTGCTGACTCTGCTGTTCCTCCCGTGGACCTGGGCGCAGCAGCCCGCCACAGAAGCGACCCCGCCCGGTACGGACGAAGCGACAAACAAGCCGGCCACTCAAGCGACCCGGCGGCGCACGCCCCGGTTGCCTGGTCTGCAGCAGGAAGGCGAAATCCTGCTGCCGACGCAGTGGTCGTTGCGGCCCGCCGGAATTCAGGTGAAGCTCGGTGATTTTCCCGTGAACATGGTGCTGCACCCGAGCGGGAACTGGATCGCGATTCTGCACTGTGGATACGGCGAGCACGAGGTCGTGATCGTCGATGCGAAGAAGCAGGCGGTCGTCTCCCGCGCGAGCATTCCGCAGGCATTTTATGGAATGTGCTTCAATCCCGCCGGCGAACAGCTTTTCGTGAGCGGGGCCGAGTACGAGGTCGTCTATCAATTCCGTTTCGCCGAAGGCTATCTCTCAGAACGGCGCGAGCTGAAGATCGGCGAGCCGGACGAAAAACTGGTGCCCACCGGTCTCGCGTGCAGTGCGGACGGCAAGACGCTTTATGTCGCGAATGCCTGGGGGAATTCGGTCGCGGTCGTGCCGCTCGACAATCCCGACGCGCCGAAACGGCATGCGCTGGAAGCCGACAGCTATCCCTATGCCCCCTTGCCGTCACCCGATGGAAAGCTCCTGTATGTGAGCCTGTGGGGACGGGCGGCGGTTGCGGTTCTCGAACTGGAATCGGGCAAGGTGTTGAGCGAATGGAAGACGCAGTCGCATCCGACCGAGCTCGTCCTCTCTCCCGACGGGAAGCGTCTCTTTGTCGCCTGCGCGAACAGCAATACGGTGAGCGTGCTCGATACGTCCGACGGTCGCGGGATGGAGGTGATTTCAAGCGCCTTGCATCCGCAGGCCAGGAACGGAAGCACGCCGAACAGCCTCTCGCTCTCTCCGGACGGCAAGGTGCTGCTGATCGCAAACGCGGATAACAACAACATCGCCCTGTTTGATGTGAGCGAAAACTCGCGCAGCCGTTCGCTGGGTTACATCCCGGTCGGCTGGTATCCGACTTCGGTGCGTTTCAATGCGAAGGGGGATGAGATCTACGTCGCGAACGGCAAGGGGTTGATGTCGACCGCGAATCGGCAGGGACCGAATCCGGTCAAGAACCCGCCGCGGAACCTGCAGGAGTACATCGGCGGACTGTTCCGCGGAACCCTGAGCATCATCGAGGCCCCCTCTCCCGCCGAGATGGCCGCCTATACGAAACAGGCGTACGAATGCAGCCCGCTGCGGGCCGATTCGGCTCCCGTCGCGAAACCCCGCGAAGCGGATAACCCGATCCCCGCGAAGCTCGGCGATCCGAGTCCGATCAAGCACTGCATCTACATCATCAAGGAGAATCGGACATACGATCAGATCTTCGGCGATATGCCCGAAGGGAACGGCGATCCCGATCTGTGCATCTTCCCGGAGAATGTCACGCCGAACCATCATGCCCTGGCGCGCCAGTTCGTGCTGCTCGACAACTTCTATGTTGAAAGCGAAGTCAGCGCCGACGGCCACGAATGGTCGATGGCGGCGTATGCGACCGACTTCGTCGAGAAGACCTGGCCGCTCGTCTATCGCGGCGGCAAGCGGAAGCTGACCTATCCGAGCGAAGGCACGCATCCGATTGCGTTTCCTTCCGGGGGCTACATCTGGGATCGCTGCCGGGAAGCGGGAGTGAGCTACCGCAGTTACGGCGAGTTCATCAAAAATGCGCCGCAGGCGGGGATGCCGGGAACGGCGACGGTGAAGGCGCTCGAAGGACACTTCGATCCACTGTATCGCGGCTACGATCTCGATTACCGGGACGTCGATCGGGCCAAACGGTTCATCGAAGAGTTGAAGCGGTTCGAAGAGATCGGCACGATGCCGCGATTCATGGTGATGCACCTGCCGAACGATCACACCTACGGCACGCGTCGCGGCAAGCCGACGCCGACCGCCATGGTCGCCGACAATGACCTGGCGCTCGGAAGGGTCGTGGAAGCGATTTCGCACAGCAGGTTCTGGAAGGAAACGGCGATTTTCGTGGTCGAGGATGACGCCCAGAATGGTTCGGATCACGTGGATGCGCACCGCACGGTGGCGATGGTGATCAGCCCGTATACGAAGCGGCGGAGCGTCGATTCGAACATGTACTCGACGGCGAGCATGCTGCGGACGATGGAGCTGATTCTGGGGCTGCAGCCGATGAGCCAGTTCGATGCCGCCGCCCTGCCGATGTACGCCTCTTTCCAGGCGAAGCCGGATTTCACGCCGTACAAGCATCTTCCCGCCAACGTCGATCTGGCGGCGGTGAACCGTGACGATGCCTGGGGAGCCGACCTGTCGGAACGGCTCGATCTGAGCACCGAGGATGCAGCGGACGATCTGCTGTTCAACGAGATCATCTGGCGCTCGGTCCGCGGTGCCGACTCCCCCATGCCTCCCCCCGTCCGCGCGTCTTTCGTCTTTGTCCATCGCGATGATGAAGAAGAGGATGAGAAATAGGCGGGGGATAGGCTGGAGACTGGAGTCCGGAGACTGGAGTTGACGAGTTCATGTACGCAGCTACTAACCTCACAACTCCAGTCCCAGCCCGGATCGCTCCTGTAAGTCGTCATCCCCTCCGTCCTACAGTCTTCAGCCTGCAGCCTGATTCCTAAAGCCTACAGCCTATAGTCTAAAGCCTACCCCAAATGGACTTCTGGATTGATGTCGGCGGCACGTTTACCGATTGTCTTGCACGCACGCCGGAGAACCGCGTTCTTTCCTTCAAGCTGCTGAGCAGCGGCGTTACGAAAGGTCGGGTCGCCGAGTGGCTGGGACCGGTCCGGTTCGTCGATCCGGCACGGACTGCCGACCCGGCGCAGTTCTGGATCGGTTACGAGATCCGTCTCCTCGACGAGTCGGGACAAGCGGTGTATGCCTCGCGGGTGACGGACTTCGATGCCCGCACCGGGGCATTTACCGTCGCGGCAGTGCTCCCAGTTGAGGTGCCCGAGAACGCGATCTATGAACTGCGTTCGCACGAAGGGGCGCCGATCGTGGCGATCCGTTACCTGATGGGGTTGCGGCTTGATCAACCGATCCCCGAGGTCAATGTGCGGCTGGGGACGACGCGCGGCACCAATGCCCTGCTCACCCGCCGCGGCGCACGGACCGCTTTCATTACCACGCGTGGATTCGCGGACGTCCTGCTGATTGCGAATCAGGACCGGCCCCGGCTGTTTGATCTTGCGATTCAGAAGCCCGAACCGCTGTTCGAGCGCGTCGTCGAAATTGATGAACGCCTGGATGTCGACGGCAACGTGCTGCGCGCGCCCGATCCGCAGGTCGTGCGCGAGCAACTGGCCGAGTTGCGCAAGACGGGGGTGGAATCGATCGCGATCTGCCTGCTGCACGCCTTCAAGCGGCCCGACCATGAGTTGCTCATTGAAGAAATCGCCCGGGAAGTCGGGTTCGAGGAGATCAGCACGAGCAGCCGCTTGGCGCCACTCATCAAGATCGTCTCCCGCGGCGATACGACCGTCATGGATGCGTATCTGAATCCCATCCTGCGCGCGTATGTCGCCGAGCTGCGGCGGCCGCTGGGGACGAACAGCCTGAAGATGATGACCTCGGCGGGAGGGCTCGTCGATGCGGAACGCTTTGTCGGCAAGGACAGCATCCTCTCGGGACCGGCGGGCGGGGTGATCGGATTTTCTCGCGTCGCGCAGGAGGCGGGGTTCGCAAAGTCCATCGGTTTCGACATGGGGGGGACGAGTACCGATGTCTCCCGCTTCGATGGCCGGTATGAGCTCGAATACGAGACCCGCAAGGCGGGAGTCCGCGTGGTCGCCCCGATGCTGGCGATTGAGACTGTCGCCGCCGGCGGGGGAAGTATCTGCGGATTCGATGGCGTCAAGCTGGTCGTTGGCCCGGACAGTGCCGGGGCCGATCCGGGGCCGGCGTGCTATGGTCGCGGCGGCCCGCTGACGGTCACCGACGTGAACTTCTATCTCGGCAAGATTCTCAGCGATCGCTTCCCCTTCCCGCTGAACCGGGATGCGGTCGAGCAGCAGCTGGTTGCCCTGTGCGAGCAGATTGCTGCCGCTCCTGGCGGGGTCCGCTACACGCCTGTCGAACTGGCCGAGGGGTTCGTGCGGGTGGCGAACGCCAACATGGTCCGCCCGATTCGGAACATCTCGGTCGCGAAGGGATACGATCCGCGCGAGTATGTGCTGGTGACGTTCGGCGGCGCCGGAGCACAGCACGCCTGTGCGATCGCGCGGGCACTCGGGATTCGTAACGTCCTTTCGCATCCGTATTCGGGCGTGCTGAGCGCTTACGGCATCGGTCAGGCGGACGTCCGACGGTTTGGGGAGCAGGCGGTGCTGCGTCCGTACTCTGCCGCGGAACTCGAAGCCATCGAACCGCTCTTTCAGGAGCTTGAAGCGCGGAGCACTGAGGAAGTTCTGGCCGAAGGGATTCCGGCCGATCGAATTCAGCCGCCGCTCCGCTCGCTGGATATGCGGTATCAGGGAGTCGAGGCCACGATCAACGTGCGACGCCCTGAGGATGGCGATTACGCCCGGCGTTATGAAGAGCTGCATCAGCAACTCTACGGTTACAGGCACAGCGGTCGCGGGATCGAAATCACCGCCGCGCGCGTTGAAGTGGTCGGCTTGACCGTGAACCCGCCGCAGCCGATTCAGGAATCGGTCCGCCGGACTCCCGAGCCTGCGGAGATGACCACCACCTGGTTCGACGGCCAGGCGCATCAAACGGGAGTGTATCTCCGCGAGCAGCTGCACCCCGGCGATGAAATTCACGGCCCGGCCATTCTCTGCGAATCGACGTCGACCGTGGTTGTCGATCCCGGTTTCAAGGCGGAGATTCTGCCTCGCGGCGAGATCCTGATTACCGATCTCGGAGGGACTTCGGGGCCGGAGGTCTCGCTGGAAGCCGACCCGGTGATGCTCGAAATCTTCAACAATCTCTTCGCATCCATTGCCGAGCAGATGGGGACGACGCTGCAGCGGACGTCGTTCTCCACGAATGTGAAGGAACGGCTCGACTTCAGTTGCGCGATCTTCTCACCCACCGGCGATCTCGTGGTCAACGCCCCGCACATTCCGGTTCACCTGGGGGCGATGGGAGAGACCGTCAAGCGGATTCTCGCCGACAATGTGGGGAACATCGCCCCCGGAGACGTCTTCGTCACAAACGATCCCTACCGGGGAGGTTCGCACCTGCCGGACGTGACGGTGGTCAGCCCTGTGCATCATGCGGAGACGGGCGAACTGCTGTTCTTCACGGCAAGCCGGGCGCATCATGCGGAGATCGGAGGGATTGTTCCCGGGAGCATGCCTCCATTCTCGAAGAATCTGGCTGAAGAAGGCGTGCTGATCCGCAACTTCAAGCTCGTCGATCGCGGCGAGTCGCGGGAAGAAGCGCTGCGGGAACTGCTGCTGTCTCCCCCCTACCCGTCGCGGTCGGTGCGGGATAACCTCGCCGATGTTTCGGCCCAGGTCGCGGCAAACAACAGCGGAGCCGTGCAACTGCTGGAACTGGTGGAGCGCTATTCGCTGCCGGTCGTGCAGGCGTACATGCAGCACATCCAGGATGCCGCCGAGCGCAAGATGCGGTTGGCGCTCGCGGCGATTCCCGACGGGGAATATGCCCGGACCGATCACCTCGATGACGGCTCGCCGATCGCGGTGAAGATCACCATTCGCGGTGAAACGGCGACGGTGGACTTCACCGGGACGGGGCCGGTCGTCGCCGGCAACCTGAACGCGAACCGGGCAATTGTGACCGCGGCGGTTCTGTACGTCTTCCGCTGCCTCATCAATGAGGACATTCCGCTCAACAGCGGCGTGCTCGCGCCGGTGGAGATCATCCTGCCGGAGTGTCTGCTGAATCCTCCGGAAAAGGCTGATCCCGGACAGTCGGCAGCGGTGGTCGGCGGGAACGTCGAAACGTCCCAGCGGGTGGTCGATACGCTCCTGGGCGCCTTGGGAGTTGCCGCCGCCAGCCAGGGAACGATGAATAATCTCACCTTCGGCGATGAGACCTTCGGCTATTACGAGACGATCTGCGGCGGCAGCGGGGCGACGCCGCAGGCACCCGGGGCGGATGCGGTGCATACGCACATGACGAACACACGGCTGACCGATGCCGAAGTGATCGAACGCCGCTACCCGGTGCGGGTCCATGAGTTTTCGATCCGGCGGGGTTCGGGAGGACGGGGAAAGTTCCGCGGCGGAGACGGTATCGTGCGGCAGATCGAGTTTCTCCGCCCGCTGCGTGTCTCGATTCTTTCGGAGCGGCGCGGGCCCTATCCGCCATTCGGGCTCGCGGGAGGCGAACCGGGAGCACTCGGACGGAACACGTTGCGTCGGGCCGGTTCGTCGGCGAGCGAAGACCTCGGAGGCAAGGTGCAGATCGACGTTCAACCGGGCGATGCGCTGACGATCGAAACCCCGGGAGGGGGCGGCTACGGCTCTCCCGCTTCCTGACTTCGTGAGGGATCTGCCGCTCTCGATTTCGCGAAACAGCTGTGTAGGTGGCTTCTTTGCTCCGCTGCGGTTGGCGCGGACGACCTTTGCTCGCCGCGGCGATTTCGCTAACATCCAGGCTGGGGCACCGGGGAGTCGGTCCCTTCATGAGAATTCAACACGACACGAAGGATCAACGTAATGGCAAAGAACCGCAAAGCCGAAGTCGAAGCCGCTCAGCAGGAGATCGATTTCGAGAAGAACTCCTATCAACTCCGGCTCGATACCTCGATGGGACCGATTACGCTTGATCTGTGGCCCGACGTCGCCCCCGGACATTGCAAGAACATCCTGGGACTGGCGAAGATCGGCTATTACGACGGCCTGATCTTCCACCGCGTGATTCAGGGCTTCATGATTCAGGGCGGCTGTCCGGAAGGCAGCGGCACGGGGGGACCGGGCTACTCGATCCCTGCCGAGTTCAACGACCGCAAGCATGAACCGGGCGTGCTGTCGATGGCGCGGACCAACGACCCGAATTCCGCCGGTTCGCAGTTCTTCATCTGCCTTGAACGGGTGCCGCATCTCGATCGGCAATACACCGCGTTCGGCAAGACCGTGGACGCCGCCAGCCTCGACGTAGTGCGGAAGATTGGTGCGGTTCCCACCGGCCCGCAGGACCGTCCGAAGCAGCCCGTGACCATTCAGAAGGCGGAAGTCCTGGTGCAGGCGAAATAGTTCGTTCCCGGTTCCCGGAAACGAGCTTTCGCGAGAGCGCGAAAGACAAAACATAAAGTCGAGATTCCCGGCCCGGAGGTCGCAAGCCTCCGGGCCGTCCCCGTTCGTGCCGTGGCTTACGTCGAATTCATTTCCCGGGTGCAGTGTCAGGAAGCAGGAGGGGCGCCGCAGTGAGTCGGAAGGTCTTCTGTGTCGCATATGGCGGCGGGCACATCCGGATTGTCGATCTGATCGCGCGCGAATTGCAGCGGGCGCCCGACACCGAGTTGACTATTCTCGCGCTGACAGTCGCCTATCCGCAGGTTGTTCACTGCTACCCTGCCGGCGTGGTGAAGCGGCTGTCCGATTACCTGCCGCTCTTCGATGATATCCTCGAAGAGGCCGTGCGGCATGGTTTTGAACTGCTCGGCGACAGTCACAACCCGCATTCGGGAATACCGAAGATCGAATCGGTGGCCTATCTGGGGCTCTCGTTCTGCGACCTGGTCGCAGAGAAGGGAGAGACCGCAGCGCGGAGTGCCTATGCCGAAGCACAACGCAAGGCGTTTCTGCCCGTTGGTGTACTCACACGAATTCTCGAGCACGAGCGGCCGGACGTCGTGTTGACGACGAATTCTCCCCGCTGCGAACGGGCGGCCCTCATGGCGGCGAACCGGCTGGAAATCCCCACCGTTCAGGTAGTGGATCTGTTCGATTACGTGGTTCCTCCCCCCGAGGCAAAGCACATCGTCGTGATGAACGAGCGAAGCGCGCAGGCTTTTCGGGAACGCGGACTCGGCGATCGTGAGTACTATCCATTCGGACAGCCTGTTCTGGATGAGACGGCGAAAGCCGTGCAGCTCACCGATGCGACGGCCTGTCGGGCCAGGCTGGGAATTCCTGCGGACGCCAAGGTGCTGCTTCTGGCTGCCGGTCCATTGATGCGCTTCGAGAAGGAATTGAGTGTGGGGCAGCGTGTTCCCTATGATGCGGTCTATCCGCAGCTTTTCGAGCTTCTGCGTCGAGTCAGCGAAGCTGAGGGGGCACACGTTGTTGTGCGAATTCATCCGAATGAGCGTTTTGAAGATTATGCTCCGTGGTTCGCACGGTATCCGCAATTTCACTACGCGAATGATCGGCTCGACGTGACCGAATCTCTGGCGGTCTGCGACTGTCTGCTCACGCATTTCTCGACGATGGGATTACAGGCGATAGTGTGTGGCAAGACTGTCATTACATACCTTCACGATTGTGACGGCGTGGCGCCATTGCCCCGGATGACGGAGCCCCCGTTCCTGTTTGCCGACGGCCTGAACGAACTTGAGCAGGTATTGTGCCGCGCGTTGCGGGAGGGGGGATCCTCCCGGGAGACGCACAACTTCTATACGCCCGGTGCTGCGGAGAAGACTGTGGAACTCGTGCTCCGGCTGGCCGACGGGCATCGTGCCGCGGTCAATGTGCCGGCTCGGGATCGGCCGGAATGAACTGCACGGCATTGCCGATGCGGATTTCTCCTCCGGCGAGCACACGGGCGGTAATGCCGCCGTGGCCGCGCATGGCGTTGTAGCCGCCGCGGCCGAGTGTCTCCTCCATTCGCGAGCACGGGGCGCAAAGTCCGGTCCCCTCCAGCAGCACCTCGCCGATGCGGAAACGCTGGTCCTTCAGCGCGAGCAGGTTGATACCCGAAACGACGACGTTTCGCCGCAATTGTGCGGGGCTGATGCGTTCGTGTCCGGAGAGCGCGGCAATCGCAGCGAGGTGTTCGTGCTGAATCAGCGTCACCTGCCGCCTGGAGCGGCCGCTGCGGGCATGATAGTCCTCCGCCAGCCCCGTCCCGGACTCGATGCGGGCCGACTCGAGCGGCTGAATGGGCGCCCTGCGTCCCGGGCTGGCACCGATCCATTCGACACGCCCCACCTGAGGAAGCACCTGGATCAGCTCGCGGATCGTTTTCATGGCGGACTCGATGAGTAGCTTCCCGGGTGACTGATGACTGCGCGACCGGATTTGCCGCCGATCCTTCGGGACGGCACGGGGTGTGGGGCCGGTTCCCCAGTTCAGCGATGGAAGGTCGTTCTTGCATGTGGCGGACGCGGAGCGGACCTGCAACATTCTGGTGTTGCCAGAAGTTCGGGAAAAGACCCGCCGGGTGGAGTATCGCGGCCGGGTGGTTATGATGTCAAAGGGCTGTCCGCGGTTTTCGTGCTCCGGGCGGCCGGGTGCCCCTCAGGGTTGCGAGGATGAATGTCACGATGATCGATCGAGCGATGCTTCAATCGCCGGCGCAGGTCCGGCACGCGGCCCGCACAGGTGAGCTGACGGGACAGACTTCGGGACTGGCGGCGGGATTCGCGCAGGCGAATCTGGTCATCTTGCCGCAGGATCTGGCTGCCGACTTTCTCCTCTTCTGTCAGCGGAACCCGAAGCCTTGCCCGCTGCTGGAAGTGACCTCGCCGGGAGATCCGGTCCCCGCCCGCATTGCTCCGGACGCTGACCTGCGGACCGACCTGCCGCGGTACCGCGTGTGGCGGAACGGCGAGCTGGTCGATGAGCCGACCGACATCACGCGCTACTGGCAGTCCGACTTCGTCAGCTTTCTGATCGGCTGTTCGTTTACGTTTGAAGGCGCACTGCTGCGGGCGGGAGTCCCGGTACGGCACATCGCGATGAACGCCAACGTTCCGATGTTCCGCACGAACGTCCCCTGCGTCCCGGCGGGTGTCTTCCACGGGCCGCTGGTCGTTTCGATGCGTCCCCTGCAGCCGGCCGACGCGATCCGCGCGGTGCAGATTACCTCGCGGTTTCCGAGCGTGCATGGGGCCCCGGTGCATCTCGGGTTGCCGGAGCTGATCGGCATCAACGATCTGCAATCCCCCGACTTTGGCGATGCGGTTCCCGTGGAGGCGGACGAGCTGCCGGTCTTCTGGGCATGTGGAGTGACCCCCCAGGCGGCGGTCATGGCGGCCCGCCCGCCACTCGTGATCACGCACAGTCCGGGCTGCATGTTCGTCAGCGACGTGGCGGATGAAACGCTCGCCGTGTAAAGCCCGCGACGATCGGCTTCCCCCGTGAGTCGGGCGTCGGTACGCATTGCCGCGGTGAATCTCGCGGACCACTGGAAGAGAGGCGATTCCCTTCGCCCGCGCGGCGAAGGGATCCGCCCTGCTCTTTCAGGAGTTGGTTGCGTCGGTCGCGCAAAGGGAAGACCGTTCGCGGCGGGACTCCGCCCGCGTGTGCAGCGAACGAATCTGGTAGTTCGCCCAGCGGAGCGTATACACGAAGCACGGCTGGCGGTCGAGCGTATAGGCGGCGGGCTGACTTTCCCAGAAACTCATGCATTCCCCCTCCAGGCGCCGAGAATACACAATGTTTCTGCAGCACCGGCAGACGAGTCCGACGGGGCTCGGCTGATCCTCAGGCAACTGATGCGTGAGACAGAATGTGGAAGCTCGGGAATTCGGGAACATGCCGCCAATGTAGCGATTCCCGGATGAGCCAATCTACCTTCCGTGGCGCGTTATCACAGCAATTGACGAGGGACGCTCTCCTGGCTCTGCAGATTCTGCACGTCCGGTTTCCCGCCTTCTTTCGCCGCAACCCATCGCATCGAAACTTTTTGAAGGGTTAGTTGTATCGGCATTGCCACTGGTTACAATGCCCGGAATGCGGCAACCCGCAAAAACTGCTGCATCCTTACAATTCGCACGAACGATCCCGTTGCCATCGGCTGGCCGCAGGATGTAACGACCGTTGTGTTCCGGTCCCGGGAGGCACGTCCACCCGGGAGTGAAATGCGGCGGCGTTGTCATCTTCGGTGAAACAAATGCGGGCCGCGGGGTGACCGAAACAAGTGCAAGGAGTTGAGACGCGGGCTTCACGTACTTAGACGTTGTTTTTCGGATTACGACCTCAGGGAGAAACTGCCCATGCAGGACCGAGAAAGTCAAAAGAGGTACGGGCCAGACGTCAGCCGCCGCGACTTCCTTCGGGGGTCAGGCGCTGCCGTTGCGGCAACGGCCGTCACCACTGCCATCGCCGAAAGCGTGGCGGAGGAGAAGGCTCAAGCGGCCAAGGTCACGAGCTCCAAGGCTCAGGAAGTGACCCTCAACGTGAACGGCAAGGAACACACGCTGGAGCTCGAACCGCGGGTGACGCTTCTCGATGCCTTGCGTAACGATCTCAACCTGACGGGCTGCAAGGAAGTCTGCACCACGCAGAACTGCGGCGCGTGTACGGTGATCGTCGACGGAAAGCCGGTCTACGCCTGCGCCCAGCTGGCGATTGCTGAGCAGGGCAAGAAGATCACAACCGTCGAAGCGCTCGCGAACGGCAAGAATGTGGACGAAGTCATCCAGGCGTTCGTCAAGCACGACGCCGCCCAGTGCGGCTACTGTACGCCGGGCTTCGTCGTTGCCGTCAAGGCGTTCTGTGATATGAACCCGGGTGCCAACCTCGAACAGGTTCTGAAGGGACTCGGCGGGAACATCTGCCGCTGCGGCACCTATGTCGGCGTCACCGAGGCGGCGCTTGAATGCGCGAAGAAAGGAGGTGCGTAATGGCTGAAGAACGCAAATTCTCCTGGGCACCGCGCAACGAGAACTCGCTGATCGGCAAGATGGTGCCGCGGATCGACGGTCTCGCCAAGTGTTCGGGACAGGCGAAGTTCACCACCGACATCAACACGCCGGGCACGCTGTACGCGAAGCTCCTCACCTGCAAGCACGCGCATGCCAAAGTGAAGAAGCTGAACGTCGAGCCTGCGAAGAAGATCCCGGGGGTCCGGGCGGTTTACGTCTTCGACGACGACGTGATGGATGACATCACGAAGAAGGAGATCCGCTGGGACGGCACGCTGATCGCCGCGGTCGCTGCCGACCGTCCGGAGATCGCCGAGGATGGCGTGCGGGCCATCGAAGTCGAATACGAGGTGCTGCCGCACTTCGTCGATGAAGCCGACCTCGAAGCCGCGAAGGCTGCCGAGCGCACGAAGTCGCTGGGCAAGAACACCAAGGGAGATGTGGAAGCGGCGCTGAAGGATGCGAAGCTGGTCCATAAGGGCTATTACGGCATCCACACGATCAGCCACATGTGCCTGGAGCCGCACGGCGCCCACTGCGAGTGGAAGAACGACGGTTCGCTCGAAGTGCATCTTTCGACGCAGAACGTCTCGGGGACGCCGGGCCAGTTCGCCGGGCATCCGAAGCTGGGACTCGACGCCGCGAAGGTCACGGTGACCTCCGATTACGAAGGGGGCGGCTTCGGTTCGAAGTTCGCCGCCGACGAATGGGGGATTGCCGCCGCGCTGCTCGCCCGGGAAACCGGCCGGCCGGTCAAGCTGATCCTCGACCGCGCGACCGAGTTGAAGACGGCCGGTACCCGTCCTTCGGGCTTCATTGAAGTCACCGTCGGTGCGGATGCTGAAGGCAACATCGTCGCCTGGGACAGCCATCACTGGGGGACCTCCGGCCCCGCCGGTGGTACGGTGGCTCTCAACCAGATGCCCTATGTGTTCGACTTCGAGAACCGCAACCGGGCGGCGACCGGTATCATCTGCGACACCGGACCGAACCGGGCATGGCGTGCGCCTCCGCATCCGCAGCTTTGCGTCCTCACGCAGGCGGCGATCGACGATGTGGCGATGAAGCTCGGTCTCGACAGCTACGACGTCTTCCAGCGGAATCTGCAGTACACCGGGGAACTCGCCCCGAAGTACGAAGAGCAGATGAAGATCGCCGCCAAACTGATGGACTGGAAGAAGAAGTGGCACCCCCACGGGAAAGGCAAGGAATCGGGGCCGGTCAAGCGCGGCCTCGGGATGGCCGTGCATACGTGGGGCGGCGGTGCCGGTCCCTGTACGTGCAATGTCAAAGTGCACCCCGATGGAGCGGTCGAAACGTTCCTCGGCAGCCAGGACATCGGCACCGGCACGCGGACGGTCATCGCGATCACGCTCGCCGAGACGTTCGGCCTGCCGCTCTCCGGAGTTCGCGTGAACCTTGGTTCGAGCAAGTACCCGGTCTCGGGTGGTTCGGGCGGAAGCATCACGGTCGGCGGGGTCAGCGGTGCGCATCGTCGTGCCGCGCAGACTGCCCTGTGGCAGATCTTCGACCTCGTGGCCGACAAGTACAAGGTCGACGCTTCGACGCTCAAGGCGAAGGATGGCAACATCCTTTCGGGCAACGAGAAGGTCTGCACCTGGAAGCAGGCGGCCTCGCTGCTCGGCGCAATGCCGCTTGAGGTCAAAGGCGAAGGCCCGAAGGATGACGGTCTGACCAGCGCCCGCGTCGGTGGCGTGCAGATGGCCGATGTCTCGGTCGATACCGAGACCGGCATCATTCGCGTCAACAAGTTCGTCGCCGTGCAGGACTGCGGCATGATCATCGACGAACTGACCGCCCGCAGCCAGGTCTACGGCGGCATCATCATGGGCATCTCCTATGCCTTGATGGAAGAACGGATCATGGACAACAAGACCGGCCGTTACATCAACGCCGAGTTGCAGAACTACAAGCTACCGCGGATTGGAGACATCGGCGAAATCGTCGTCGAGATGTACCAGCCCGACAGCGAGTACGATCGCGGCGTGATCGGGCTGGGCGAACCGCCGGTGATTTCGCCGGGCGCGGCCCTCTCCAACGCGGTCTGCAACGCGCTTGGTGTCCGGGTACCCGTGCTTCCGTTGACTCCTCAACGTGTGCTCAACGCTCTGAGAAAGGAGGCGTAGGATGAAATCCTTCGAATTTGCCAGTCCCGAAACGGAAGCCGAAGCGCTCGAGTACCTCAACACGCATGGCGGCCGCACCGCCGTGCTGGCCGGGGGAACCGACCTGCTCAGCCTGTTGAAGTCCGATCTGATTGCTCCCGAGCGGGTGGTCGACATCCGCAAGATTTCCTCGCTGCAGGGCGTGCGCGCCGAGCAGGGAGGCGTGATGGTGGGAGCGCTGACTTCGCTGCACGATGTGCTCCGCAATCCTCTGCTGGCGAAGTACCATTCGCTGGGCCACGTCGCCGACGCGACGCACAGCATCCAGGTCCAGTCGATGGGAACGATCGGCGGCGATCTGTGTCACCTGCCGAACTGCTGGTACTTCCGTAGCGGTTACGGACTGCTGGCGATGCAGAACGGCGAGTCGCTGGTGGCGACCGGCGACAACCGCTATCACGCCATTCTCGGCAATCGTGGCCCGGCGAAGTTTGTCAGCGCTTCGCGCTTCGCGCCGGCGCTGATCGCCTGGGGTGCGAAAGTCCGCATCATCGGGCCCGAACCCGACCGTGCGGAGTTCCTGCCGCTCGAGTACTTCTACATTTCGCCGAAGTCTCCCAACCAGGGTGTGACGGTCCTCAAGCCGGGCCAGCTCATCTCCCACATCTGGTTGCCTCCGGCGGACGAAGTGCAGAGCGCCACGTACGAGGTGCTGCAGTCGCAGGGGCTCGACTGGCCCCTGGCGGCGGCCTCGGTGGCGCTCGACATCGAAGGCGGGAAGGTCCGGAGTGCCCGCGTGGTGATGGGGCACGTGGCGCCGATTCCCTGGGTGTCGGAGGAAGCGGCAAGCGTGCTGGTCGGCAGTGAGGTCAGCGAAGAGCTGGCCGCGACTGCCGGCGATGCGGCGGTGGCGGGGGCGACTCCGCTTTCCGAAAACGGTTACAAGGTCCAGCTTGCACGGACCGCCGTCAAACGGGCGGTGCTCCGCGCCGTCGGTCAACTGGAAGGAGGGCTCTAAGTGATGTCGCACGAAATGAACCAGCTTCCGCAGGCCGAACGCTGCCAGAGTCTCCTTTGCAAGGGGATGTACCTGAACTACGGTTTGCCCGAAAGCGAGCGGGTGGCCGGCGACGGGAACTTCTGGTGCGCCAAGACGCAGACGATCTTCGGACCCGACCAGAACCTGGTGGGTGACGGCGAATGCCGGCACACCGGCCGCGCCTGTTACGAGTCACGCGGCTGAGCCCGCGCACTCGCAATCGAGTTTGCAACGCGACGAGCGGCCTCCTGTGGGGGGCCGCTTTTTTGTTAGCCTGGAGACTTTAGGCTTTAGGCTGTAGGAAGTGCGAGGTGGGAGTCTATAAAGAATTCCATCCCGAGTGGGTCTCCGCTTGACGCCCTTTTGCGGACGTGCAAGAATCGATTGATGCGTTCGGGGCTAATTTGGAGTTCTACTCTTGGAGGAGAGACGATGGTAATTCGCTCATTGGTGGCCTGCATGGCAGTCCTGGCGGCTGCTTCCACGGGGCTGGCGGCTCAGATTTCGGGAGAGTATCTCGAAGCACGCAGTTGCGATGTTTACACGGGGCCCTGCTTCGCCAATGGCGAGATCGGACTGGCGGGCCGCGAAGCCCTGATGGCCTGGAAGGTCGACAAGGGGGAATGGAACGGCGTCGCCCTCAAGGGACTGGGAGTCGTTCTGGTCGTCAATGCCAGTGATACGCTCGGCGACAACCCCGCGTTCAATGCCAAGCCCTATCCGGCCAAGTCGGTCATCCTCGTCGATGCGAAGGCGACTGATGCGCAGAAGGCGGCTCTGGTCGATTTCGTGAAGGATACGGCGGGCGAGCTCGCCGAGAACGTCGTGCGGGTCGAATCGGTGCCGGTCTCGCTGGTGAACGATCACCTCTCCGGCAAAGGTTCGCTGAAGGCGGGGGATGTCGCGCAGGTCGAAACCCGCGGCGTCACCAAGGGAGACTGCATCTGCACCAACGAGACGGTCTTCTATCCGCCGCTGACAAAGGTCAGCAACTCGCAGCCCGCCTATACCCTGAAGTCGAGCTTCGAGGGGAAGGGACTGAACTCGACGTGGACGACTTTCGGCAGCCGCAGTGCGTTTCTGGCGACCTTCCGCCGCTAGTCCGGCTGTCGCAGGATTCGCTGCGGGACGCGATGTCGATCCCGGGGCTTTGTGAATGCACATGACGGGACACGGTACGGCTGTGCTGTGCCGGACACGAAATTTGAACCCCGGTTCTTTTGAGGAGCCGGGGTTTTTTGTTTCCTGCGGTTTGTGTCCCCTGCCCCAAAGACTGTCCTTCGCCGCACGATTGCTTTACGATGAAACGGGACCGGCCCTGCTGGCGGTCGCGCTCTGCCGGCGTTCCCGCCCGGTGCCCGGTCGAACCTTCCTGCTGCCGGAGCGGAGATTCCCGTCTCTGGTCACTCGCCTTGATTGCACTCCGTGGAGACTGCTCATGAAGTTCGTGCGCGTGCTGGCTCTTCCGCTGCTGCTCCTTCCGCTGTGTCTGTCGGCCGCTGCCGTGCAGGCCGCGGATGACGTCAAGCTCGAACAGTTCGAGGGGAAGCCGCAGGGGCTCTCAGACAAGGTTCTGCCGCTGCTGGACGAGACCGGATACCGCGTGACCGGTCCGGACGGAGTGATCTGCGAGATCTGGCTCGCGAAGGAAGTCGCGAAGAAACCCGATTTCCAGCCGACGCTGTTCGTGAAGTATCCCTTCACCGTCGGGCAGTTCATGGGGGCGATTCGGCTGCCCACGAAGGGGGCCGCGATCGACTTCCGCGGGCAGGAGTTGCCGACCGGAACTTACACGCTGCGGTACGGCCATCAGCCGCAGGACGGGAATCACCTCGGTACGAGTGATGTCCTGGATTTTCTGCTCGCCTGTTCTCCCGAAGTCGATACCGATCCCGCGGCTGTCCCGAGCGTACAGGAACTGTTCGCCCGGAGCGCCAAGGCGGCGGGTTCGACGCACCCGGCCATCTTCCTGCTGGTGCCGGCTCCCGAGAAGCCGTTTGAGAAGCCGGCGCTCAAGCACGATTCCGACAAGGATCTCTGGATCCTGAACGTGAACGTCAACGCGAAAGCGGGCGATCAGAAATCGGTCCAGCCCCTGCAGATCGTTGTCTCGGGCCAGTCCGAAGGGTGAGATCGGCACCCGGTCGCAGCCGGCTGCGAACGAGAACGGGACACCTGCGTGAGAGGAGAAGAATCCATGACGGCGATGAGGAAAGTTCGACAGCCGCTCTTCGGTCTCTCAATCGCAGGTGCCGTGCTCGCGGCGTTGCTGTCCGCAGCTTCGTTTCTCTCCGCCCGGGAGCCCGCTGCGTCAACGGTCAATCGCGAAGCGGCTGCTGACGAACGGCCGAAAGAGCTCGTCTCGGGCAAGGTGGTGCTGCTGGCGGATGCACTGACGCGGCGCGGCATCCAGTTCACCGAAGAAATGCGCGGGCAGGTTGTCGTCGAAACGGCCGCCGGCGAACTGTGGCCGATCGTCGCCGACTGGCGGGGGCGTGCGTTCTTTCAGGACGAGCGTTTGCGAAACCGGCCGGTCGATCTGATTGTCCGCCGCACTGCCGGCACCCCGTACCTGCAGGTGCTGACGGTCTACACGTTTGACGAAAAGGGCGTGCGGAACTACACGGATTACTGGTGCGACATCTGTTCGATTCCGATGTTTGAGATCAAGGACTGCGAGTGTTGTCAGGGACCGACTCGACTGCGGTATCAGCCGCAGGAATTGCCGGAGGGAGTTCGCCCGCTGAAGTCCCTGCTGCGCGAAACGCCGGCGGACGAGCGCCCGTCGGCAAGCCGTTAGTGTGCGGTCTGCGTGAATCTCCACTCTCCTTCGATTCGTCTGCAAGGTGATCAGCCTGTATGGCGCTTGAACTCGGTGAGCGGCTGCGCGGCATTCTTCCTCCGATCGTGACGCCGTTCGATGCGGCGCGACGGCTTGACGAGAAGTCCGCCGAGCGTTTGTGCGGGCACATGCTTGCCGGTGGAGCGGCCGGGCTGTTTGCTCTGGGGACTTCCGGCGAAGGTCCGTATGTTTCTCCCGCCGAGCGCGAGGCCCTGCTCCGCATTGTCGTTCGGAGTGCCGGGGGAAGCGTTCCCGTGCTGGCGGGAGTTCTCGCGCCGGGCACCGGCGAGACGATCGAACAGGCGCGAGTTGCGGAAAAGCTCGGCGTCGATGCGATTGTTGTTGCCGCGCCGTACTACTTCCCCGTCGAGCAGCCGCAGGTGCTGGAGCATTTTCGCGCGGTGCGGAAAGCAGTTGATCTGCCGATCGTCGCGTACGACATCCCGCAGACGACGCGTCTGAAGCTGCGTACGGAAACCGTGCTCGAACTGGCCGCCGAAGGAACCATTGTGGGAATCAAGGATTCGAGCGGCGAGATGGACGGGTTTCGTCGTCTGCTGACGAGCGGCGGGGCGACCTTGCGGGCCTTCACCGGTTCGGAACTGCAGATTGACTCCGTGCTCGCAGCGGGGGCCGCCGGGGCTGTCCCGGGGCTGGCGAATGTCGCCATTGAGCCGTTCGTGAAGCTCTACGAGTTGTGTCGGTCGGGACGCCGGGACGAGGCCCGTGTCCAGCAGGAACAGATCGTGCGGCTGCAGGATGTGTTTCGTCGCGCGGATGGCTCGAGCGATTTCGGTTATGCGATCGGCGTGATGAAGTCCGCCCTGCGGCTGCGGGGAATCATCGCCGACGCGACAACCTCGCTGCCTTTCCAGCCCCTGTCGCAAACGGACGTGGAGCGCACGCGAAGGATTCTCAGCGAGACGGGAATCCTGTAAAGGTTCGCTCCGTTCTTTCTTGAGTCCGGATTCGCTTCGTTCTCTTCCCGGCTGCTCTTGTTGTGTTCGCACTTTGTTGCAGGAGTGCTTCGAAATGGTGGAGTCACTCAATCGGCGCGCCTGGCAGCGGATCGAAAAGCTCGCCGCCATCGCCGACGACTTGCGAATTTCGGTGGAAGAGCTCCCCTCGGGGGGACGCGTTTTCGACTTCGGGATTAATGTCCCGGGAAGTCTCGCCGCCGGGATCGAGCTGGCGCGGGTCTGCACCGCGGGGCTTGCCGAGATCACCCTTGTTCCGGGTGAACTTCAGGGGCCGGGCTGGCCATACATCCAGGTGACGACCGACCATCCCGTTGCCGCGTGCCTCTACAGCCAGTACGCGGGCTGGCAAGTCTCGGTCGACAGGTTCTTCGCGATGGGCTCCGGGCCGATGCGGGCCGTCGCTGCCCGCGAGGAGTTGTTTCAGCGGCTCGGCTATCGCGAAACCGCGGACTGTGCCGTCGGCGTACTCGAAGGGCGGAAGCGGCCGACACAGGCCGTGTTCGACTTTCTGGCCGAGCGCACGGGAGTCGCTGCGTCGCGGACCGCCCTGCTCGTCGCGCCCACGGCGAGTCTTGCCGGGAACCTGCAGGTGGTCGCCCGCGTGGTGGAGACCGCGCTTCACAAGCTCTTCGAATTGGGATTCGACCTGACGCGACTGGTGAGCGCCACGGGAACGGCTCCGCTCGCCCCGGTTGCCGCTGACGATCTCAGCGGGATCGGCCGCACAAACGATGCGATTCTTTACGGCGGCTGCGTCACTCTCTGGGTGCGCGGCGATGATGATTCGCTCGCGGAGATCGGAAAGAAAGTCCCCGCAGCGGCCAGCCCCAGCTATGGCCGGCCGTTTCTCGAAATCTTCGAGGCGGCGGGACGCGACTTCTATCAGATCGATCCGCACCTGTTCAGCCCGGCCCAGCTTGTCTTTCAAAATCTGGAGACCGGCCGCGTCCACCGCTTTGGAAATGTGGCGCCTGACGTGTTGCTGCGATCGTTTGGACTGTAGAATCCAGGCTCTTTCCCGCAAGCGACAGTAGACCGATTGAGCCCACGCCTCGGACTTCCCTGCGGGAACCGTGTGCGAAAACGTCACTCCGGCTCGCAACGACCTCTCACGTGTGTTAAGGCAAACGACGTGCGGATCGCCGTACTTGGGAATCCCGAAAGCTGGTATTGCCGCGACATCGAGCGGGCCGCGGTCGAGCGTGGACACACTGCCGTCTCCGTGCCGTTTCCGCGGCTGCGGGCACATGTGCGGAGCGACGAATCGCGGCTGCTGAGCAGCGCGCATTCCCTCTCCGAATTTGATGCCGTGCTCGTGCGGACGATGCCTCCCGGCTCGCTGGAGCAGGTGGTCTTCCGCATGGATGCGCTGAACCAGCTTGAACAGCGTGGCGTGACGGTCCTGAATCCGCCGCGGGCCGTGGAGTGCGCTGTCGATAAATATCTCACCACCGCGCGGCTGTGTGCCGCCGGGCTGCCCGTCCCCGAAACATTCGTCTGTGAAGATGCGACGGCGGCGCTCGAAGCGTTCGAGCTTCTCGGCCGCGATGTGGTCGTGAAACCGATTTTCGGTTCGGAAGGTCGCGGGATTGTGCGCGTCAGCGATCCCGATCTCGCGCTGCGAACATTCCGCACGCTCGAACGGATGCAGGCGGTGCTGTACCTGCAGCGGTTCATCAATCATGGCGGTTTCGATATCCGGGTGATGGTCCTCGACGGTCGTGTGCTCGGAGGGATGAGACGCAGTTCGAGCGACGATTTCCGCACGAATGTCTCCCGGTCGGCCCGTGCGGAACCTTGGGCAGTCACCGAGCGGGAAGAAGAGTGGGCGCTCTCGGCCTCGCGGGCCGTAGGAACGAGGATCGCCGGAGTCGACCTGCTGTACGACCGCGAGGGGAACGGATATGTCATTGAAGTGAATGCCGTCCCCGGCTGGCGGGCATTCCGCCGGGCCACCGGTTGCGACGTGGCGGGCGCGATGATTGGCAGCCTGGAGCGGAACCGCGAGTGCGAACCGCCGGTTCCGGTCGCCGCCGCGCGCCCCTGACGGTGGCCGGACTGACTTGCGTAATTTGAGACAGGACTTGAGAAGAGTAGGACGTTATGCATCTGCACGATCTGACGGAGATATTGTCGACCCGGCTTCCGAATGCGCTCCGCTGGTCGGGGGCGGTCGCCCGCCGCTTGCGGCAATTTAACATCGCGCTGACCGGCAAGGTCTCGGGAAGCGCCAACACCGATGCCCTGACGCTGGCGGACCTGTCGGTTCAGGAACTCCTCGTGGCGGCCTTGCGGGATGCGGACCCGCTGCTTCACCGCTGTCGCATCGAAGCCGAGGAATCGACCGGCGATCTCGGACGGTTCGCGACCGAGGGGGAGTACACGATTGCTCTCGATCCCATCGACGGCACCAAGCAGTACCGCGACCGGACGGGCAACGGCTATGCTGTGATTCTCACCCTGCGCTCTCCCGAGACGGTCCATTACTCGCTGGTGTTCATTCCGGAACTGGGCGAGCATGGCAGCTGGGTGCAGGCGGTGGGGAACGAGATCGTCTGGGGGCCGGATGATCCGTCGCGGCCGGCTGCCGAGGTGCTTCGCTCGCTGCCGGTGGTTCCCCTGGATCAGAAGATTCGCTCGAAGCGGATCTATCTGATCGGGTTTCAGGATCAGGATGAAGCGAAAGCCCGCCTGGTCACGGAGGCGGGACTGGAAGGAGTCCCGCCCGATGCGATGCCGGGCTGTGTCTACGACCTGATCGCCCGGGGCGATTTCGCCGGTTCGTTGATCCATTCGCCGAACATTTACGATTTCCCGGTTTCGCTGCAGATGGCCCGCATTCTCGGCGGTGACGCCGTCTGGGTGCACAACGGCGAGTCGGTTCACTTCCGCGACCTGTGGCTCGACGATCGGGCCGACATGCTCCGCCTGCCGGGGATTGTCGCGTGCAGTCCCGATCGGGACGTGCTGCGGACTCTTGTGGAGGTCGCCCGCGACTGGAATCCGGTCCGCTACGCGAAGTAAAACCCTCCTGGCGGGAACCCTGCGGAGGGAGAGGGGCATTCACCAGCGGTTCGCAGGTGTCCCGCTGCGCAACCCGTGGTGAGGGCCGCGGGAAGAGAGAACCCCGGCCGGAACATGCCGGCTCCGGCCGTTACTCTCCCCGCAGGCGGCAGAGTCGGATTGGATTCCGAGGGAGACGAGTTTTCCCCGGCAAGTGGCCGATCCCCCACAGCGGGGGGGATGCGCGTCCTAAGTGACTGCGCATCAGGACCTTAGTGTGGGAATTTCGTGAATCGTTCTTGATGCGTTCGCTCGTAAACGCTAGATTCAAACAAGCGTTAGAGATAGAATTTCACGCCATCTGCTCGCGCAGTGAGCTCCGCGTTGCGCGACGTGTTCACGCGTGTCCGAATCTTCCGGGTCGGCGTTCCGACTCAAGCGGCCCCCCTTGGGAAATCTTCAATTCTCGCCTCCATACGGCCCTTGAATAGCGGCGGTGGCTGGAGCGGACTCGGCACACAAGTGTCGAAGCCCGCAATGTCTGTTTCAAGGCAAGACTGACTCTTCTCTCTTTTGCACGGAAGACGATCGTATGCCGAAGGTAGTCGAGATCCAGCAGGCCGACGATCCTCGGGATGTGATCCATCAGGCAGTGCAACTGCTTGCGGAAGGACAGCTCGTCGCCTTTCCGACGGAGACGGTCTACACAGTCGCCGCCAATGCGGTGAAGCCCGAAGCGGTGCGGCGGCTGGCCGAGTTGGCGCAGCCCGCCGAGCCGGCGGCCTACACACTGGCGATCAAGGGGGCGCCGGAAGCGCTGGATTATGTGCCGACGATGGAGCGGCTCGGGCAGAAACTGACGCGTCGCTGCTGGCCCGGTCCGGTGACCTTGTTGTTTGACATTTCACGCAGCGACGGACTGGTGCGTGCGCTTCCCGAGGAAACCCGGCAGCTTGTCTGCCCGGGAGCCGAACTGGCCCTGCGGGTTCCGGCGCACGATATTGTGCTGGATGTGCTGCGGCTGTTGCCGGCACCGCTGGTCCTGCTGGGGGAAATTTCCCAGGCGAATGCTTTACCGACGACTGTCGAGCTGCTGCTGCAGAGCCTGGCTGCGGAACCGGCGCTGACGATCGATGACGGGCCGTGCCGTTATGGCCAGCCGACGTCGGTCATTCACGTTCATGAGAATCAGTGGTCTTTGGCCCGTGAGGGAGTGGTGACGGAGAGAACGCTCGGACGTTTGGCGAGTGAAGTTTATGTGTTTGTGTGTACCGGAAATACGTGCCGCAGCCCGATGGCGGAAGGCCTGTTCCGGAAACTGCTCGCCGAGAAGCTTGGCTGCAGCGAGGACATGCTGGTGGACCGCGGGTATGTGGTGGCGTCCGCGGGGCTCTCGGCGGCTCTGGGAGGTCCGCCGGCCGCCGAGGCGGTCCAGATCCTCAGCCAGAAGCAGATCGATCTGCGAAACCATGAGAGTCAGCCACTGACGCCGCGGCTGCTCCAGCAGGCGGACTATATCTACACGATGACCCGCGGACACCGGGATACGATCCTCTGGGAGTATCCGGACCTGGCGGATCGCGTGCGGCTGCTCTCGCAGGACGAGATGGACATCCCCGATCCGATCGGCAGCGGACTCGACGAGTACGCCCGCTGCGCCGAGGTGATCGAAAAAAACGTACGCATCCTCTTGGATAATATGGAAGTTTGAGCGAGTGGAACGTCCCATGAAAATAGCTGTTGCCAGCGATCATCGCGGTTTTGTCGTGAAGGGAAAAATCCTGGCGATGATCGCCGGGTTGGGGCACGAAGCACTGGACTTCGGGCCGGAGTCCGGGGAGAGCGTCGACTATCCCGACTACGCCGCCAAGGTGGCCCGCGCCGTCTCGACGGGCGAAGTCGATCGGGGCATCCTGATCTGCGGCAGCGGAATGGGGATGTGCATCGTCGCCAACAAGTATCCGGGCGTTCGCGCGGCTCCCTGTCACGACGATCTGACCGCCGAGATGAGCCGGCTGCACAATGACTCGAACGTCCTGTGCCTCTCCGCCGACCTGCTCGGTGACCGGCTGGTCAACCGGATGGTCGAGATCTGGCTGAGCACCACGTTCGAAGGGGGACGGCACGCGCGGCGACTGGAGAAGATCGCGCGGATCGAGGAGGAAAACTGTCATCCCTCCGCGCCCCCCTGCTCAGCCGACACTCCCGATTCGGCCACCTCGGCTCATTCGTGACCGGCGGGATCACAGGCGGTCCGTCGCCCGGGCTGTTTGCCCCGGACAGGCGAATCGTGGCGGCGGTCCCTGAAAGCGTGGATAGTCGTGCTCTTCCGTTCAGGGCCGTCTCCGGACGTGCCTCGCCGCGGGGAATGGCATTTCCTCTGCGGCGCGCTTTGCAGGCGCACTTCCGCTGAGTAGGATGTGAGGCAATTTGCCGGACAACTCTCAAGTTTCGTTGCGAAAGAAGGCCGCTGATGGACCGCAGCACACTTAAGTACGCGAAGACGCATGAATGGGTCGCCGTCGATGGCGACATTGCCACGATCGGGATTTCCGATTTCGCCGTTCAGGCCCTGACCGATCTCGTGTACATCGACCTTCCGAAGGTGGGGCGGCAGCTTCAACAGGGAGAAACCTTCGGCGAAGTTGAAAGCGTCAAGGCGGTCAGCGACCTGTATGCTCCGGTTCCCGGCGAGGTCGTTGAAGTCAATCCGGATCTCGCCAACAACCTGGGACTCCTCTCCGACGATCCGTTCGGTGCCGGCTGGATGATTCGGGTCAAGCTCCCCGCCGGAACGTCGCTCGACCATCTGCTGGACCATGCGGCCTACCAGCAGCATTGCGCGTCGGAATCGCATTAATTCCGCGACCGTCCCGAGTGCCCGGAGCGCTTGCGCGAGCCTGCGAAGAGGCATGCCGGCTCGCGTTCCGCGTTTGTGTGAGCGGAGACAAAGCGAGCCTGCCTCAGGAATGCCGTCCTCAAGCCGCGGTTGGCAGAGGACGGCCCGAGATGAGTCTGCCGGACTGTGTTCAGGATCCGGTTCCCTCTCGGGATTGTGGTATGACCTGAACCTCGCACCTCGGCCTGAGTGTCTCAGCGGACACGCGCCCGTCCTGCGGTAATTCTTTGTCGCACCGGTGACGAATCGGAAAGATCGGCTAGAATACCTGCGCACCGACGAGCGCGGCGAGGTCCGAGCCCGGTGCGTTCCGCCTTCATTGTTCCCCCTTCCCCTGCCCCCCCGTTGCCAGTCTTCAGTGAGGTCTTGCGGTGGCGTACCTGTTTAATACCCCCGAGCAGCAGCGACAGATGCTCGATGCGATCGGGGCCGACTCAATCGAGCAGCTTCTTGAGCAGGTTCCCGCGGACCTGCGGCTCCGTGAAGATTTGAAGCTGCCTCCGCCGTTGACCGAGATGGAACTGGAAGCCCACCTCCGCAAGCTCGCGGCCCGGAACGTCGGGGCTTCGAGCCGCGTGAGTTTTCTGGGTGGGGGGAGCTACGACCACTTCATTCCCGCCGCGGTCGATGCGATCGCCGGCCGGAGTGAGTTCTACACCGCCTACACCCCCTATCAGGCGGAAGCGAGCCAGGGAAGCCTGCAGGCGTTCTACGAGTATCAGACGCTCGTCTGTCAGCTCACCGGAATGGATGTTTCGAACGCCAGTCTCTACGAAGGAGGGACCAGCGTCAGCGAAGCGGTCTTCATGTCGATGCGTGTTACGAACCGACACGATCGCGTGGTGCTGCTCGGCTCTCTGCATCCGGAATACCAGCAGGTGGTGCAGACCTACTTCCTGCAGCTCGGGCACGAGGTCGTGGTGGTCCCCACGCCGAACGGCACGGCCGATCTCGATGCGGTGCGGGCTGCCCTCGATGAACGGACTGCCTGTCTGGTGATCCAGCATCCGAACTTCTTCGGCTGTCTGGAACAGGTTCGCGAGTTGACCGATCTCGCACACGAGTTCGGGGCGCTCTCCGTCGTTTCGTTCGATCCCTTGAGCCTGGGGCTTCTGTCCCGTCCCGGGGATTACGGGGCCGACATTGCCGTCGCGGAAGGCCAGTCGCTGGGGGTTCCCCTCCAGTACGGCGGCCCTTACCTCGGGATGCTCGCCTGCCGCGAACAGTTCGTCCGCCGCATGCCCGGCCGGTTGATCGGACAGACGACGGACCGGGATGGCAAGCGTTGCTTTGTGCTGAACCTCCAGGCGCGCGAGCAGCACATCCGCCGGGAGAAAGCGACGAGCAACATCTGTACGAACCAGGGGCTGCTCGCGCTGCGGGCGACGGTGTACCTGGCGCTGCTGGGCAAGGCGGGGCTGCGAGAAGTCGCTGAGCTTTCCTGCCGCAAGGCGCACTATGCTGCGGAGCGGCTGACGGAGATCGACGGGATCGAACTGATGTTCGACCGTCCCTTCTTCAAGGAGTTCGTCATCCGTTGTCGCGACGGGGTGGACTCCGTGCTGGCGAAAGCGCGACAGGCCGGCTTCGATCTTGGCCCCGATCTGGCCCGGTTCTCAACGACGGGCGGCAAGAACGGCACTCTTCCGCAGGACGGACTGCTCGTTGCCGTCACCGAACAGCGGACGCGTGACGAGATCGACCGTCTCGCCGCCGCCCTGCGTAACTAGGCCGCCCCGCTCTCTCCTCTCCCGCTTCCAACGACAAACGATCCATGCGAAATCAACTTGCGACCAAACTCCTGTTCGAACTCTCGGAACCGGGACGCCGTGCCGCCGTGTTTCCGCAGAGCGATGTCCCCGACCGCCCGCTTGCGGAACTGCTGCCCGCCGACCAGTTGGCAGCGGCCACTCCTCCGCTGCCGGAAGTCGCCGAGGGGGACGTAATTCGCCACTACGTCAACCTGTCGACGTTGAACATGTCGGTGGATACGCATTTCTATCCACTCGGCAGCTGTACGATGAAGTATAACCCGAAGCGGCACGAGCGTCTGGCGGCATTGCCGGGGCTGATCGATCTGCACCCCTACCAGAGCGATGAGGCTTCGCAGGGGATGCTCGAACTGCTTTACGAACTCCAGCAGATGCTGGCCGAGATCGCCGGTCTGCCGGCGGTGTCGTTGCAGCCGGCTGCCGGCGCCCAGGGCGAATTGACCGCCTTGCTGGTGGCCTCGGCCTACTTCCGCGATCGCGGTGAAAAGCGTACGAAAGTGCTGTTCCCCAACAGTGCTCACGGAACGAACCCGGCGAGTGCCGCACTGGCGGGATTCGACTGCGTGCAACTCGAGACCAGGGGCGGCTTCGTCGATCTCGATGCGCTGCGGGCGCACCTCGACGAGCAGACCGCGGTGTTCATGATCACAAACCCGAACACGCTCGGGCTGTTCGAACGCGAAATCTCGAAGATCGCGCACATGGTTCATGACGTCGGCGGGCTGGTGTACATCGACGGCGCGAACATGAACGCCATTCTCGGGATCACGCGGCCCGGGGATTTCGGCGGCGACATGATGCATTACAACGTCCACAAGACGTTCACCGGGCCGCATGGTGCGGGTGGTCCGGGGGCGGGGCCGATCGCCGTCCGCGACTTCCTCGCCGATTATCTGCCGGGGCCGGTCGTGGCCCGTAAGGAGGGAGCGGCAGGCGAGGCGGTTTACTCTCTCGCCACCCCCTCGCGATCGATCGGCCGCGTCCGGAGCTTCTTCGGGAATGTGGGAATCCTCCTGCGGGGGTACTGCTATCTGCGGACGCTCGGAGCGGCAGGAGCCCGCAAGGTCTCGGAACACGCCGTGCTGAACGCGAACTACCTGCTGGCGAAGCTGAAAGATGTGCTCACCGTTCCCCAGGGGGATCGCTGTATGCACGAGTTCGTCGCGTCAGCTCAGGAGCTCAAGGCGAAACGCGGGATCTCGGCGATGGACATCGCCAAGCGGCTCCTCGATTACGGCTACCATGCTCCGACGGTCTACTTCCCGCTGGTCGTCCCCGAGGCGATCATGATCGAGCCGACGGAGACCGAGTCGAAAGAAACCCTCGATGCTTTCGCGCAGGTGATCCACGACATCCTCGCAGAGGATCCGGAGTTCCTGCACCAGGCACCGCACGAGACGCCGGTCAGCCGTCCGGACGAAGTCAAGGCGGCCCGCACGCCCGTGCTGAAGTGGACCGCTTCCTGAGCGGTAAGCCGCAACACAGGGAGACTCGGACATGCTGCCGCGATCTCTCGCTCCGGCGAGGGACGCGGCGGCTCCCTTTCGTCTCCTGGCGGTGAAACTTCTCCGGAAGTGAGTCACGCCGCGGATTGGAAGTGGAAGCGAGTGAGATGCAATCCTGTCGCCTGATCGTTGAACCCGCGCCGACTGAGGGGGCCTGGAACATGGCCGTCGACGAGGCGCTCCTGCAGCAGGCGGTCGATCAGGGGGTCTGTACGGTCCGCTGGTACCGCTGGTCGCAGGCAACGCTTTCGCTCGGATATTTTCAGGATGCGCGGGCGGCTCAGGCGGAGCCGCGACTGCAGGGGGTGCCCGTCGTGCGGCGGCTGACGGGCGGCGGCGCGATCCTGCATCATCACGAGCTGACGTACTCGTGCACCGTCCCGGCGGATCATCCCCTCGTGCGCGACCCGCACGAGATCTATGTCGCCGTCCACGAGCGAATCATCGAGGTGCTGGCGGCTTTCGGTTACGCGGCACGCCTGCGCGGCACGAAGCGGCTGGCCGGCCCCCAGGGGGAGGCATTCCTCTGCTTCGGGCGCGGGGACGAATGCGATGTCGTGATGGGGCCGCAGAAGGTGTTGGGGAGCGCGCAGCGGAGGCGACGCGGGGCGGTTCTCCAGCACGGCAGCCTGGTGCTCCGGCCGTCCGAGTTCGCTCCCGATTTTGCCGGCATCTTCGCGCTGGCGGGGCATTCGGTCGATGCCGGAGAGCTGGAGCGGAAACTCGCCGCGGCCGTCGGACAGGTCTTCGCCGGCAGGGTCGAAGAAGGTGAGCTGGACCCGTCCGTTCGAGAGGTCGCGAAGCGGCTCCATGAGCAGCGCTATTCGCGGTCCGAATGGAACGAGCGGAGCGCTGTCCGCTGACCATTTTCCTGCCCGGTGCGATCCCTTCCCGCGCGTGTTCTGATGGAAGCCTGGTTGTCTGCGCGCTCTACTGAGTTGCGGTTGACCTGGTTGATCCGGAGATGCATGTCATCAGAACAACATCGGCTTTCTTGTTGACAACAGTCTGGCCGATTGATAGTTTGAGTTCTGACGCTCGGGCTGATCACGGCGTGACTCCTCATTTCTTTATCTCGTCATTGCTTAGAGCGCTTCGTTCGGACGCTGTCCTCAGGCGTCTGTGGAATCGCGCCTTCTGGTCGACTCGAAGCCTCGTTCGAGGCGTACTCAACCGATTACGTTTTTTTGACCGTGCTTGGGAGAGTTTTGAGCGAGCCTGTCATTTCAGGTTTCCTGTTGCTGTCATCGCCATCGTTCGTCATTTCCGTCGCTCTTGAACCGGATTCATTTCGGCGTATGGCTGCCGCGGCAAGCATGCTTGTCGCGTTTCAGGAAACTGGGTGCTGAGCCAGGCGGGAGGGAGCGTCCCTCTCGTTTGCGGGGCCATCTCCGTCTCGGCACTTTGTAAATGAGTGGAGCATCCTCTCTATGGAAGCCGTTCTAAAAGTGGTGGAGGGAAAGCAGCAAGGGGCGATCATCCCTCTGAATACGCGAAAGTTCCTCATTGGACGCGAGGAAGATTGCCATCTGCGGCCCAACAGCGATCTCGTGAGCCGGCATCACTGCGTGTTTACGCTGGATGACTACACGGTGCGGATTCGCGATCTGGGAAGCACCAACGGAACTTTCGTGAATGAGCAGCCGGCCACTGGCCAGGTGGTGCTCAAGAATGGTGATCGGGTTCGGATCGGCAAGCTCGTTTTCGAGGTTCTGATCCGCAGCGCGGCACCGGTTGTTCAGGCCGCTCCCGCGGCGCCGGCACCTGAAACGTATGTTCAGGCCCCGCCTTCAGCGGAAGAGACCTCGGCTGACTTTGTGATCGAGCATTCGCCCCCTCAGGACGAGGATCAGACGGGCACAGCAATTCTCGGAGGAGACACGGCGTTCATTCCGCCGAACAAACCGAAGAAACGCGAAGTCCCCGTCCTCCCCGTCCAGCTTCCGGACCCCGAGACGACCGGAGCGAAGCCTGTGGACGCACCGGCCGCACAAGGGGGCGGCGGAGACGCGGTGAATCCGCGGAATTCGGCGGCGGACATCATCCGCCAGTACATGCAGCGTCGGCCGGTCTGATCGGTGGAGTTGCCGGGATTTGCGGTCGAAGCAAAGGTCGTCACCACGGCCGCTGCTGAGAATTGCGTTCCCGGCAGACTCAGTTTCTCTCTTCTCCGCAGTCGTTGACTGCAGCCGCGCCAAACGTGCGGAGAAGTGAGAGCGGACGCTTTGCTCCCTGCGGCATTTGACCGCTGTCGCGATTGCCCCCCTGCCGCTTGCTTTCCTGCTCCGGCAGCGGGTGTGGCTTTGCTGACGACTTCCCCTGCTGCGGAACTGCGGTCGAGATGCGCGACCCGGTGGCGACACCATGCGACGTCTGGCGCAGGCATCGCTGCGATGTTGGGGGGCATTTTCGCCCTCGGGATCGTGGCGGTTAAAGCGCCTCGCGCCGCTTTTCTTTTGCGGCTGCGGGGGAGTTTGGTAGGATGGACCGCACCCGGTGCTTCCGAACCCCCTACTCAGGAGAGAGTCCGTGGCTGACGCGAACGAAGTCCATCAGAACCAGAAAGAATTCCTCGCGCTGCTTCCGCTCACGCTCGCACTGGCCGGGCTGCCTCCGAGCCCTCCGGGCCAGTATTACGGCGAGGAACAGATCGAGGCCCGCGTGTACACGATTCGGCACGCTTACAAGGCGGCCCGCAAGGTCTTCCGCGACTGCGTGATGCGCTAAATCCAGCCGATACACGGCTGTTCCCGGGACGACCCGGCAGGCGGAACCGCTGCGGACCGGCCTCTCCGGCGGCCGCGTTGCGAGGCGGGGATTTCGAAGCCAGCGGACCTCGCCCGCCGCTGCGGGATGTCCTGCGTGCGGCGAACGGGTGAAGCACGGTCCTTCCCTGCGCGATTTGCAGCATGGCTTCTGGTGACCGCCGCCCGCGCTCCGTCACGCCGGTCGCGCAACCTGCATCCCGCGAAGTTTCTCCCTCTCTTGAAACCTGCATCCACGAAGCAGGTACCACTGTTGGGAAAGCAGGATTCTCCGTGTTTGCAGACGAGGCTGAATTAGTCAGACGCTGCCTGGCACGTGAATCGTCGGCTTTGCAGACATTCGTCGAGCGATTCCAGGGGGCCATTTACGGCCTCTGCTATCGAATGCTCGGCCATTGTCACGATGCCGAAGATGTCACGCAGGATGTCCTGCTGCGCGCACTACGGAGCCTCGACCGCTGGGACCCGGGGCGTCCGCTGAAGCCGTGGTTGTTTACGATTGCCGCCAATCGCTGCCGCACGGCGCTCGCCAGTCGGGCGCGGCGACCGGTTCTGAGTGAGCTCAATGCCGAACAGACGCTCGCCGCAACTGCTGAACCAGCGGCGGCCGATCTGGGAGAAGAGCTGGAAACGGCGCTGACGCGACTGCGGGAAGAGTATCGCCTCTGCTTTGTGCTGTTTCATCAACAGGAGCTCAGTTGCGCGGAGATTGGAGAGATCCTGGGCTGTCCCCAGGGAACCGTCAAGACATGGCTGCATCGCGCCCGTCGGGAACTCGCGGCGCACTTGCGGCGGCGCGGATTTGTCAATGAACCAGATCATGAACTGCATCGAGTTTGAAAGCTGTCTGCAGGACTGGCTCGACGGCCCGCATGACTCTCCCCGGGAAGTCGAACTGGAGGAGCATGCGGCGGTTTGTGACGAGTGCCGCGCCCTCTGGGCGGAGTTCCGCACCCTGTCCGAGGCGATTTGCGCGTGGAAGCAGACCGCTCCCCGCCGGGAGTTCACCGAGTCTCCGATCGTCTCCCGGATAGTCGTGGCTGGTCTTCAAGCCTCGGCGGCGGCAACGCTGGAATCGCGTTCCGGGGTGGGCTTGGCAGCTGGTGCCGCTGTCCGCACGGTGGCTTCTCCACCCGCGAATTCGGAGAGAACCCTGCGGGAGAATGCCGCCGCTGTTCCCGCGGCACGGGCCTCGGGGATTTCGCCTTCCCGGATGGCGATGACGGCTCTGGTCGCGAGCCTGCTGCTGTTGATCGCCGGGGTCGAGTTTGCCGGGCAATTCCGGCTCTCTTCACCTCTCGGCCCGCACGGCGCCCCGATGACATACGCGGATGGATCATCCGTTGCGGCTCCAGAGGCGGGCGAAGTCGATTCGCTGATCGTGACGGCACGTGCGGCTTACTGGACTTTCGCCGAGCAGGCGGTCGGCGCGGTCCGTGATGCGGCGGTCCTCGTTCCCACCCGCAGTGCCGCGCCTGAACCGGCGACCTCCACGGCTCCCGTGAACTTTGCGTTCGACCAGCTCCAGGCGGATGCTTCGCTGGAATGGTTCGGACGATTTGGCCGCGGGTTGCGGCCGATCGGCTCGAGCGTCGGCGAGGCATTTGGGTTTCTCTGGGGAGCGGTCGCAACGGAGGAAGCTCCCGCGGGGTGACAGGGGTTAACGCCTCGCAGTCCTGTCGGCTGTCGCGGACTGCGGGACGGACAATGACCTGCCAGGGGGGGATCTTCGGAGTTGCTGCCAGTCTTCTTCACGTCTGCATTGATCAGAACACATCATGAACCGACTGCTCCCCTTGCTGCTCGCTTTCACCCTGCTCTGTGGAGCGATTGAAACTTCGTCGGCACCGGCGGCGGAGCATGAGTCGGAGTCGTTGTTTCGGCTTGTGGGAGCCGATGTCGGACTGGTCATCGTTGTCACCGACCTGAAGGAGCAGCGCAACCGGTTCTTCGACTCCCCCTTGTGGGGACGGGTCGTCGAGTCTCCCCTGTTCGAAAGCTGTCGCGCGAGCAATGAATTCCGCAAACTGCAGGACTTGCGGCAGGTCATCGAGAATGCCTCCGGCCAGCGGCTGGAGACGGTCATCGATACCCTGTTCGGGCGGACGGTGCTGCTGGCGGTCTATCCCTATCCGGGCGACAAGCCGGTCGGTGTACTGCTGACGCGGACCGCCAGCCCCGAGGCGCTCAAGGCGGGGTTGCAGCTCTGGGATCGCCTCGATCCCACTCCGACGGAGGCTCGCGAGTATCGCGGGATCCCGTACTTCGTTCGCAGCAAGGCCGCGGCAGCGAATCGGCCCGCGTACTCGGTCAGTTACGTGACGATCGGCGAAGTTCTCGCGGTTTCCGAGAACGCTTCGGCGATCGAGCGGGTGATTGACCTTTCACTGGTCCCGGCTGCCGATGAGAAGGCTTCGAAACCTTCCCCGCGCGACGCGAGTCTGTTGCAGCGGGCCGACTTTGTTCAACTGCGCGAAAAACTGGCCGCTGGCTGTATCGTCTGGGCGTATCTCAGTCCGCGACCGTGGGACCAGATTCTCGGGGTGGAATCGCCCGCGTCGGATGCGGCGGCGCGACTGTTCGCCGATGCGTGGCGGCAGTGCTCGGCGATCGCCGCCGGAGTGCGTCTCCAGGAGGGAATCGTCGGCGAGTTGCTGGTCCGTTACGAGACCACTTCACCCAGTCCCGTATGGGAAGCATTTCTGGCGGCGGTTCCCGCCTCGCAGGAGACGCCTGCGAACTTCCCCGCGAATTCATTGGTGGCGTATTCCGGTCGCAACTATGGGGGACTGCTGACGCATCTCCTCGTCGAACGCCTTGCTGCGGGAGAGTCCCGTGAATTCGAGCAGGCGCGACCCGTTCTGCGGGGATTGTTTCTCGGGCTCGATCTGTTTGAGGATGTCCTGCCGCGGCTGAATCGTGTGACGGCTTACGTCATCCCCCGCCCGCAGGCTGTGCGGGGGACGCTGCCCGTGGCCGCTGTGGCCGCCGTCACGATGGATTCCACCGCGGAGGATCCGCAATCCGCATTGCTGAGCGATGCGCTCGACAATGCTCTGGGGACGGGGCTGAACCTGCTCGTTGCGGGATTCAATCGGCAGCATCCGCAGACGCCGGCCATCGTGCGGCGGGAACGGACCGAGGAGCAGCGGCTGCGCTGGGCGGAATCGATTTATGACTGGCAGCCGGCCTATGCGCTCTCCGCGAGTCGTCTGCTGCTGGCCACTTCTCCGGAGATGATTCGTCAGGTGGCGCTGTCATCCACGGAAACGCCCCTGGCGGACAATTCAAAGCTCTCACAATGGGCCGGGCGCTTCACGAACGATTCGGAGGACGTGCTGCTCGTCAGCTTTGTGGAGATCCGTCGCTTGCTGAGAGAGCGGCGTGCCGGTGTGTCGAAAGGCTCTGCGACCGGAGACGAGAAGCATTCCGCTGAGATCGAGCGGAAACTGGACCGTTCCGACGCCCTGCTCCGTCTGGCCGATGCACTGCTGCTGACCGCCCGCCTGGATTCGGGGGAGTTGCGCTTCTCGGCAGCGCTGCTCGCCGATGAAAGTCTCTCCTCCGGGCCGGCCCGCTGAGCGCAGGTTCGGAACCGCCGTCGAGACTTCTTCAGGACGTCGCCTGCAGGGGGAGCTGTGCGCACATCGGGGCTATCGTGCGTCGCGCCCGCCGTGGAGAAATCGTTACAACCGGCACAATTCCGGCGGCTGGAGTAAACGATGCGGCTGGCGATTTTCTCTGTTCGGCAGGGACTTCTCAGCTTTCCTTTTGGCTCCAGACGAAAAATCCTGGGCTATATTCTGGGCAGGACACGTCATTGCAGGTGAGGCCTCGGCCCGCCGTGATGACCGAATTCAGCCCCCTCAGGTGACAAGGTAGTGCAACATGGTCCGATGTATCGAAAACGAAGCTCGAGTGGAGCAGCGCAAGTCCGAGTGGCGCACCGGTGCTGACCGTCGTGGAACCGCACAGGCGACAACCTTTGTCGGCGAAGAACGCCGCATGGGCCCGCGCCGCGTCAAGGTCGAACGGCGACGGCAGATCGATCCGACCACCTGCGAACGCGACTACACCGCCGATGAAGTGGAATTCATGCGGGCCATGGATGAGTACAAGCGTCGCAGCGGACGCCAGTTCCCCACCTGGAGCGAAGTGCTCGAGGTGATCCGCAGCCTCGGCTATACGCGGAACAACGTCCCTCCGACCAGCTCCGCAGTCCAATGAGCGGCTCCAGTATCGGCGATCCGGCCGCTCGTGCTGACGGCCGGATTGCCCTGATCGCTTTCGACTACCTCAGACGTCCGAACGTCATCAGTGTGATGTCGTCATTCTGTGCCCGTCCCGAAGCATGCTGCTTGACGTCGGCCAGAATATCCTGCCCGAGTGCCGCCGCGTCCCCCGTGTGCTGCCTGATGAGTTCGCGCAGCCGGTCGATCCCGTAGAGTTCGCCGGCCGGGTTCATCGCTTCGCTGACGCCGTCGGTATAGATGATGACCTGTTCGCCCGGTTCGAGCTTGCGGCGCGAGACCTCGTAGGGGAAACCTTCGATCACCCCGATGGGAAGCCCGACGGAGTCCTCTGCAAACTCCTCGATGCTTCCGTCGGGGCGGCGAAACAGCGGCGACATGTGCCCTGCGTTCACCACCGCGATCTCATGGGTCGCAGGATCGAGAATTCCCAGGATGAACGTCACGAACCGCCCCTCGATCGCGTTCGTGCACATGTGATCGTTGATGTGCTCGACCGCCCGTCCCGGCTCATGCACGAATTCGACCGTGTTCCGCACGGCGCTCGACATTCGTGACATTACGAGCGAGGCGGGAACCCCCTTCCCCGCGACATCGCCGAAGGCCAGGCAGATCTTTCCGCCTTCGAGCATCATCGCATCGTAATAGTCGCCGCCGACCGCCTGCGCCGCCTCGTAGGATGCGAAGAACTCATAGCCGTCGATGACCGGGAGCTGCTCGGGAAGCAGGGCCCGCTGCACGCTGCGGGCGATTTTCATCTCGTTATCCTGCTTCTGCTTCTCCATGTAAGAGACCAGCAGGCGGGCATTGTCGTACGAGAGCGCGGCCTGGCTGGCGACCGCCATCAGCAGATCGAGATCATCCTTCTGGAACTGGTTGAGCGCATTCTGCGTGTCGACGTTGATGACACCGAGCGGTTCGCCGTCGATCCCCAGCATCGGCACGCACATCATCGAGCGGATGGTGAAGTTCGAGATCGACTCGGACGCATTGAACCGCACATCATTGGCGGCGTCAGCCGAGAGGATGCCGGTTTTCTCCTGCAGCACCTTGTTGAGGATCGTTCGGCTGAGCTTCACCGAGTCGTCGGTTTCGGAGCGGCGGTGCTTGATCGCCCGCGGGAGCATCTGCCCGGTCGCGTCATCCTTGAGCAGAATGCAGCCGCGGTCGGCATAGGGGAAGACGTTGAAGAGCGTTTCGAGGATCTTCGGCAGGAGCGAATCGAGCTCCACCGTGCCGGCGAGGCTGCGGCTGATTTCGAGGACCGCCCGCAGTTTGGCTTCGGGGCGGACTTCGAGGGTGCCGAAACGGCTCCCCCCCTGCACTGCCCCCATGATGGTCGCCGAATCCTCGGTATCGGAGGCGACATTCAGGTTGAAGGCGAGCGTCTCGCTGCCTCCCTTGAAGATGGCCGAACCGGTCGGCGGTTGTGAAGAGGCTTCGATGTCCGCCTCGTAGCGGAGGAGCATCGGGCCGAGCTTGATGCGGTCTTCGTGCTTCAGCAGGGTTCGCTGGGTAATCCGCTCGCCGTTGACCGTCGTGCCGTTGCCGCTGCCGAGATCTTCCAGGTAGTAGCGGCCGCCATCGCGGATCACGCGGGCATGTTTTCGCGAAACCATGTTGGATTCGAGGTGGACGTCGCATTCGGGATGGCGGCCGAGGATGACCTCGTCGCTATCCAGCGAGAACCGTCTCGCTTCCCCACCTTGAAGCAGCACGAGCGTCGCCATGGCCCCACCTGTCACCGAAGAATGACTACCGATGCCGACGGCGGCGAAATGTGTTGTCCGCTGCTGCCCGCACCTCTCCAGCGACGATTCTAAGTGCGCCGGAGAGGGCGTGCAATGTTTCCGGAAACGTTCCTCGTGTGAACGAACGATCTCGTTCCACTCCGGAGGTTTTCGCCTGACCGCTTCGGTGCCAGGGACTTCCGGAAGTCACTTCGCGGTGAAGATCCGCTCGACATTCCCGCGGAGAACGAGCTGTCCGAGTTCGATCGCCCGCCCTTCCGACCAGCCACGCGCGAGCACGAAATCCTCGGCGAGCACCGCTGCGAGCACGCGGCGGTACATGGCAAACTTCGGCTGCACGAACTCGAGCTTGTACGCGTCGCTGTAATACCCGATTTGCTTCGACTTCGGTACCGCCTGCAAACGGCTGCGGCAATCGATTTCGATATAGGCCGGGATGTTCGAATACCACCAGTGGCCATTCGTGATGACGTTCGGGAAGATCCAGCTGTAGCTCACGAGTTCCTGGTTACTCGTCGAGGCGAGCACCGAGATCGGGAACATGACCTGGGGGAACGCATTGAACAGTCGGGCATACTGAATCAGCGAGCAGCGCTGATCGAACAGGTCCTGGCCCTGGAAGACGCCCGACTCGTAAACGCGGCGGTTCACGCCGATCATCAGGTCGAACGGCAGCTGGTGCTCGGCACACAGTTCCGCCAGCGTCCAGAAGACATGGCAGGAAACGGCACGCGATTCGTCCACGCTCCACGCGCGTCCAGCGGCGGCATTCTGCAGGGCTGCATCGATCGTCGAGGAATGGATCGGCTCGGGAGAGAAGTTCGGAGGCAGCGAGATCGCGCAGGCGCGGGCACCATGGCTCTTGAAATGCACGAACAGCTGCGCGAGCGCACTGCGGAGTGAAGAGGCATTGCCGGCCTCGATTCCCGTTGCCTTCGCCAGCCGGTCGCGCGTTTCCTTCTTCTGCAGATGGAAGACGAGGTCGTCGGTCCGCAGACAGGGGACGTACCGCGTTGTGTCAAAGCCGCTCAGCGGATCATCGAAGTCATTGGTGAGGAAGACCTGTTCGAGCCGGCTGCTTTTCAGCACCTGCTCTTCCCAGTCAGGCTCGGCCATCTTCTTCGCGGCCAGGTCGTAGAGCGCTTCCCAGTTCGAAGTCGTGATCCGTTCTTCCTCGAAACCGAAGAGGTTGCGGCACATCTCCAGCAGCCAGCTGTACTGGATGGTGTTATCGAGCTCGGCGACCGAGGGAATCAGCCTGGCGACTTTCTCTTTCGGATCGAGTCCCGGTTCTTCGATCTGCTCGCGCGGCAGTCCGGACGAGTGGGCGAGTTCGGTGTAGTAGTGATAGCCGAGGATGTCTGCGAGTGTGGTCGATGCCGCCGCATGCGGATTGATGTGCGAATGCGGATCGATCAGCGGAATCTGGTTCAGCTCGTCATAAATACGCCGGGAGAGATCAGCAGACATACCGGAACACTCGTGCAAGGAGGAAAAAGAAACAGCCGCCACACGACTCGTCGAGAGCAGTGTGGCGGCTGAGGGTGCCGATATCAAGCAGGCGGACAGGCCGATGCCGCCTCAGGATCGCTTATTTCGCCGAGGCTTGCTCCTTGGCGAGCTGTTCGGCGGTCTTCGGAGGCTCGAAGTTGATGATGACCTGCCCGTTCGTGCCGTTCCAGACGCGGATGACACCATCCTCGCCCGCCGCGACGACGAGCTTCTCGTCGGCCGTGGCCGCGACCGCGTACATGTAGTCGGAGGCTCCCGCGAAGCTGCGGAAGTTCTGGCCGTTATCGGTGCGATGGAAGCGAACGGTCGCATCGCCACCGCAACTGGCGATGTTGATCCCGCGGCCCATGAACTGGATCGACGTGACCTGCTTCGCGTAACCCTGAATGGTCCGCGACTGTTCGCCGGTCTCGACGTTCCAGACCTTGATGGCGTTGTCGGCACCCGCGCTTGCGATGCTGCTGCCGTCAGCCTTCCAGGTCACGTCCATTACATGATGCGTATGACCTTCGAACGACTTGACGTGCTTGCCCGTCTCGACTTCGAAGATCTTGACGAACTTGTCGGCAGCCCCGGAGAGCAGGTACTTCCCGTCGCGTGAGAACTCGACGCCGAAGACCGTATCGCTGTGGGCGTCCTCGACAGTGCGGACGAGGCTCAGGTTGGCGACATCCCAGATCATCAGTTCGCCGCTGCGGGAGGGATCGCCGCCGCCGGTGGCGAGCAGTTTTCCGTCATTGCTGAAGTCGAGCGCGAGGACGCGGCTCACAAACGGCGACTCGGACAGGTCGAGCGGCGCTTCGGGTTTCGTTCCGAGCTGACCGGCGAGAGTCCAGGCCGGCAGCAGATCCCAGACGCGGGCACTCTTGTCGGCAGACGCCGAGACCAGCCCATGACCCGGAGCGAACGCGAGCGCGAGCACCGGGCCTTCGTGGCCGGTGTAGATCTCGAGCGGCTGACCGTCGGTGCTGCTCCAGGTGTGGATCAGGTTGTCATCGCCGCCGGTGGCCAGAATCTTTCCGTCCGCGGTATAAGCGATCGAGCGGATCGGCTTTTCCGTCGCGGTGGAAGCTGCCAGGGCCGCTTTCACCTCTTCTTCAAGCTTCTTCTGCAGTGCGATCGCGGCTTCGTTGTCGGCTTTCGCCTTGGCAACGGCCTCGACAGCGTCTTTCGACGCCTTCTCGGCGAGGTCGAACGCCTTGTCGGCGGCCGTCTTGGCGTCTTCGGCCTTCTTCTGGGCGGCCTCAGCGTCGGTTTTGGCCTTCTCGGCGTCGTTCTTCGCCTTCTCGAGATTCTTGTCGTCGGTCTTCTCGTCGAACTTCGCTTTCGCTTCGTTGAACTTGTCGGTGGCTTCCTTCGTCTTCTGAGTCGCTTCGGTCAGGGCCTTCTCGGCGGCGGCCTTCGCTTCGGCGGCTTTCTTCGCCGCTTCTTCCTTGGTCTTGGCGTCGGTTTCCGCGGTCTTGATCGCGTTGGCCGTCGCCGTGACGCGGGCCTTGGCTTCCGCATCGTCCGCGACGAGCTCGGCATGCTTCCGCTGTGCCCGCAGGTCCCCCTTCATTTCGGCGACCTGCTGACCATTGGCCGCGTTCCAGAGCTTCGCCGTGTTGTTGGCGCTGGCCGAGGCAAACTGCTGCCCGTCGGCGCGAACGGCGACGGCGGTGACCGGGCCGCCGTGGTTCATCGAGCGGACCTGGCTGCCGTTATCCAGGCTCCAGACGCGAACGGTCCCATCGGCACTTCCGGAGAGCAGCTGGTTATTGGCCGGAGGAATCAACGCGAGCGCGGTGACCGGCTGGCCGTGACCCGTAAGCTGCTTGCTCTCGGTGAGCGTTACCGCCCCCCCTTCTCCGGCGGCAATCGTCCACTGGCGAATGATGTTGTCGGCTCCGCCGGTGTAGACGGCTTTCGCGTCGGCGCTCAGGGCGACGGCGTTCACCGCGGCGGGGGTCTCGACGCTGGCGACCGCTGCGCCGTCGGCGACTTTCCAGATCCGCACGGTTTTGTCGAGCGAGCCCGAGACGAGCTGCGCGTTATCGGGAGTGAACTGCAGTGCGGTCACGCCTGCCGTATGCCCGGCGATTTCGCGGGCGATGCTTCCGTCAGCAAGATTGATCAGTTTGATCGTGTTATCCGCTCCGCCGGTGGCGAGCCACTTTCCATCGGGACTGACGGCGACGGCCGGCACTTCCGCGGACGAGGCGGCGACGTTCAACTTCTGAACGTTCGCGGGACGTTTCCACAGCTTCACGACCCGGTATCCCGCCGAGGCGATCGTCGAGCCATCCGGGCTGAAGGCGAGCGCGTGCACGAAGTCGCGATGAGTCGGATGGTCGCCGTACATCGGCTTTCCATCCTTTTCGAGCGACTTCAGGTTGGGATCTTCGAGCTGGGCGATCTGGGCACCGCTCGGAATGTGATAGACCCCGATGCGGTTCCCCCGGCTGGCGGCGACGTACTGGCCGTCATCCGAAAGGGCGAGCGCGTAGCTGGACTGGATGTTGGTCGGCAGCGACTGCCACTGGATCGTGCCCCCACCGGAAGACTGACTCGACGTGGCGCCTTCGAGGATCCACTGCTTGATCAGCCCGACTTCCCGCGGGGTGAGCGCGCTGGCTTCCACCTTGTTGGGCAGCGGGGGCATGGCCGGCTGCGCCTTGCGGCTGACGGTCAGGTAGAGCAGGCTCTTTTCAGGATCCTTGGCAACGACCGCCGGGCCCCGCTTGCCCCCCTTCAGGATGTTTTCGACATCTTCGAGATTCAGGTTGTTCTCTTTGATGGCGAGGTTGTGGCAGGCGATGCAGTTCGCATCGAGGATCGGATAAATGTCCTGCTCGAAATCGACCGGCCGCCCCAAAGCGACCGCTTCGGCCTCGATGACGTCCTTTTTGGCGTCGTCCGCGAACGCCGTTGCGGTTCCGCCGACGCACCACGCAAGGGTGCAGCACAACAGCGTGTATTTCGAAACCTGAACTTGCATCGGATGTTCCCTGCTCAAGTCTGACGCGCGGGCCGAGCCACGAAGCCGAGAGCCCTGCGTCGTTCGTCGTACGTCAAGATGAATGGTCTGCCTCGTTGGCAGGTGAGGTTTCTTCCTGGTTTCAAGCCGCCTGGAGGAGTCCCGGCGGGTCAGTTCACGCTCAGGGTGACCGGTACGTCCACCGCGGCCTGGCCCTGAAACTCCATCGAACCACGGATGACCATGTTTGGCAACTTGCCCTGCGTGGCGTTTCCGGCAGCCTCGATGACCAGCGTCCCTTCCTTCGCGTCGGCGGGAATGGTCACCGGGGCGGCAGTGAGGCCCTCAACACCCGGAGGCAACCGCAGCGAGAGTGTGACGGGCCCCGCAAAGCCATTGATGCGATTGACCGTCACCTTGACCTCGAGCTTCGCACCACGCTTGATGGCGCCCCCGGCGGGGACATTGGCCGCCAGTGTCGCCGGGCCCGGCTTGACGGTGACGACCAGCGCCGTCGACGGCGGGAAGAACTGCACGTTCTTCGGCTTCGCCGCATTCGCCGTGTCGGTGGCCTTCTTGTCGGCGGCGGTCTTCGCGGCGGCAGCCGCCTTGGACTTCGCATCCGCGTCAGCAGCGGCGGCCGTCGCTTTCGCCTTGGCCTCTTCAGCGGCTTTCACCGCGGCAGCGGCGTCGGCAGCCGCCTTCTCGGCAGCGGCCTTCGCCTCGTCGGCTTTCTTCTGGGCTTCGGCAGCCTCGGCGGCCTTCTTCTCCGCTGCAGCGAGAGCGTCAGCGAGTCCCTTGTTCTCCGGTTCCTTCTCCGCAGCGGCTTTCGCGGCAGCGGCTTCATCGGCCGCCTTCTTCGCGGCGGCGGCAGACTCGGCGGCCGCTTTGTCGGCGGCCGTCTTCGCGTCGGCCGCCTTCTTTGCCTCCGCCGCGGCAGCGGTCGCCGTCTTCTCGGCTTCGGCTTTCTCGGCCGCGGTCTTCTTCGCGAGTTCGGCGGCTTCGGTCGCCGCTTTCGCAGCGGCTTCCTGGTCCTTCTTCGCCGCCTCGGCCGCTTCGGGATTGCGGCTGTAGGAGACCTGCGCCTGGCTCTTCAGATAAATCGTGTAGGTGCCGGGCGGAGCATTGTTCGGAGCGAAGATCCGCAGCACTTCCGAATCCTTGCCTTTCGGAATCGGCTTGTTCTCGATCTGCAGTTGCGATCGCTGCGGCTGGCCGGCGAAGGTGAGGTTCACATTCTCGTCAAAGCCGTTTCGCTTCAAGAGCTTCACCGGCACGAGAATCTGACTGCTCTGATTCACTTCCACACGACCCACGTCGGTGAGTGCCTGGAACGGTGCGACTTCGTCCAGCACTGCGAGAGTGATGTTTCGCGTGACCCGCGAGACGGCGGGGATATTGTTCGGCATGTTCCAGACGACCGTTCCGCCGCGGGCCTCGCGGGCGACGTCACGAGCGGCGGCGTCGCGGGCCTTCTCGGCAGCATCGGCCGCGGCCCTGGCATCCGCGATCCGCTTCTCACCGGCGGCTTTGGCTTCCGCCGCCTTGCGGGCTGATTCCTGAGCCGTTTGCGCGGCCTTCTCGGCATCGTCGCGGGCTTTGGCAAGTCCCTGGTCGTCGGCCTTGGCGGCCGCGGCGGCTTTCGCTTTTTCCGCCGCCTCGGCAGCGGCTTTCGCGGCGGTCTCAGCATCGGTGGCCGCCTTCAGCAGCGGAGGCAAGGCTTTTTCGGCCTCGGCGATCGCCGCCTTGGCGGCTTCGACCTCGCGGACTTTCGCCGGGTCTTCAATCCGCGCCTTGCCGATGATGCGAATCGCACCCGTCCAGGGTTGCGCCTGTTCGGTCGAAGTGAAGACCAGCGTTGCCGCCGTATCACCCGGGCCGATCGAAGCCGGGGACGCCGTCACACCCGGCGGGAGACCTTCCACCGAAATGTCAATCACGCCGTCGAACCCATCCAGCCGATGCGCCAGCACATCGACCGACAGGTTGTCACCCCGGCGAAGATTGATGTCCCCCGGAAGGGCCGCATTGGCCTGTGCGGAGGGATACGACGCGACGCTCACCAGCCGGAAGTCCGGCTGCTCCTGACGAATCGAGAGCCGATACACCAGGTTCGGGGCGCCGCGGCTCTCGAAGTAGCGATCGCGGACGCACACGCGATAGGTGCCGTCGGCGGGAACGACAAAACGATAGGCGGCATCGTCGCTGCGGGTGTCGAACGACATCGTGTTGTTGGTGTTCAGGTTGACGGTAATGTCATCCTGAGCCGTGATCCGCGAGACCTGCTCTTCACCCTTGTCGTTCACGACCACCCGTTCGAGGATGAAGTAAGGATCGGCATTCGTGCCGTTGCGCTGGCCGTAGACTTCAATCCAGTAGATGTCCTTCGCCTTCGCTTCGAACGTCAGATAGTCCATGTCGCCCCGGGCCTGGAACTGTCCGACGTATTCGCACGGGACGCTGACCTTGTGCGCTTTCTGCGGCTCATCATTCGGTTCGGTTTCGAGGATCACCGGAGCCGAGGCGAAGTAGATCGTCACCGGGTTCGAGGCCCCGACGGGGCTCGGCAGCGAATAGCTGATCCCGCTGACGCCGCTCTCGACCGAGGTGAGATTCTCGCCCGGCTGCAACTGGGCGGGATCGGCCGGCAGAGGAATCGAAACCTTGCGCTGTTCGAGAGGCTGGCCGTTCAAGCGGATGTCGGTCGGCGTTCCGCCCGGCAGGTTCCGGCCGTAGAGGGTGAACTCACCCGTTGTGTTGGGCAGCCCGGACGGAGGCAGCACGAAATCGATGTGCGGTCCGGTATGGACACTGAGGCGATAGGGGTACTGGTTGGGATCGCCCGCATACAGGAAGTCGTAAACCTTCACCATGTATTCGCCGTCGGCGGGAATGGTGAAGTCGAGGAGCGGATCGCGGCGGATCTGATTGCGGTTGTAGGCGAGCGGCTTGCCCGTCGGGCCGTACAGTTCGAGCACGGCGTCCATCTTCGAGTCGAGCCGCGAGGCGACGCAGCTGACCAGGATCCGCTGTCCCTGTTTGGCCGTGAACTTGTAGTAGTCGACATCGGTCGCGCTGTTCGAGCGTCCGTTGACGAGCGTGTTGATTTCGACCGGGGTGGCCTGTTCGGGAGTGTTGTTCGGCTCGGTCTCGGCGATTTCCTTGCGGTCGCCGACGACGAATGTTCGCGGATTGCTGACGCCGAACCTGCCGACGACGCGGACATCGTAACGGCCAGGAGGAACGTTGCTGTCCACGGTGACCGTAAACTGATTCGTGACGGGCTGCGGCTGGCCGTTCACTACGTTTGTTTTTTGCGCCGCGTGGATGCCCGGATGCGAGAACAACAGCCGATTGGCCTCGTCGAGATCCTCGCCGCTGGTGATCTGCAGATCGACCGTCGTCCCCTGCTGCGCGCCGGGAGGAAAGATCGAATACAGCCGCGTCTGCGGAAGCTGGGCCTGGAGGTCACTCAGCAGCCCGCCCGAGAGCAGCGAGCCCAGGAAGCAGATCCCGGCAAGCGGGAGGGAAAGCGCCCGAAAGCGTGTACACGAAAGAGAGCGCGGGATTCGGTTCGTTCGCATTGAGGTGCCTTCCTTCAACAGATAACCGGTCACTCAGGATGCTTTCGAGGGGCCGACGTCGTGTGCCAGACGCCGGAAAGTCGGACCTCAAGCCGGAAGGAGTGGTGTCGTCGTCTGGGAGAACGCAGGTGGGAAAACGAGCCGCGATGCTGAGGGGCAGGACGGTGGAGACTGCCGGTTCGACACACGCGCATCGAAGCCGGCGAGGACACCGCTGACTGCAGACGTACTCCGACGTCTTGCCAGGTTGCTCGGCACCCGTCCGCCTCGGGAATTCTCTCGTACGAAGAGAGAACTTCTGAGCGCCCGGCGGAGGCGAGCAGTTTAACCATCTTAGCTACAGGTCTTGACCGTCGGAAACAAAAACCAGGCTACGGCACTGCATTTTGGCGGATTCTCCGGCAGCGGGTGGTTGGCGGGATCTGACCGAATACTTGCTGCAATGCCGTGCGACCCTCTTCTCTTGCCGCTCCTCGGCACCGGAGAAGGAACGTTTCGTGACAGACGGCGACGGCCAGGGGGGAGACCGCCGCCGTCCGGATTTCAAACACTTTCTCGGGAGAGAGCGGTCGTCGCGAGACAGATGGGGGCGACCCCAGGGCGGGGCGTGCCCCTCTGATGACACGGCTGCCGTCGTGGGGAGAGCCATGCTGTCCCGTCAGCGACGCTCGCTGCTTAGTGGTTGAACAGGAACTCCTTCGTGTTGATCAACGCCCAGATGATGTCCTCGTACGCGACCTTCTTGTTGGCCTCGTTCTTGGAAATGTGAGCGAGAGCAATCTGCAGTTCTTCCGGATTGGGTTCGCGGGCATAGACCCAGCGATACAGTTCCTTGAGCTTCTCTTCGTCGCTGCGTTCCTTGTCGTTGGCGAGCAAGGCGGCGCGACCGGTTCCGGACGAAATCTTCCCCTGCACTTCGCTGCTGTTCAGCAGGTGCAGGCTCTGGGCGAGGTTGGCTTCCTGCGATCGTTCGCATTCGCAGGCGGTATCCCCCTGCGGCTGGCCGAACACCTTCAGGAAGTACGGTCCCACCGAGGGATCGGGCAGCTGAATGGCGCGGGTCCCGGAAGGAAGTCCGGTGTAGTTCTGCGAGGTCGCGGTGACCTGATGCAGAGCGTCATAGAGGACTTCCGCGTTCAGCCGCTTCGGATAGTAGCGGGAGAAGTTCTGCTTGTCGCGGAGGTTGTACTCGTTCGGCAGCGAGCTCAGCTGATACGTGTTCGACTGGCAGATCGTACGGATGAGCTGCTTCAGGTCAAACCCGCTGTCGATGAAGTGCTGCGCGAGGGCGCTCAGCAGTTCCGGATTTGTCGGCGGGTTCGTTTCCCGCATGTCGTCTTCGGGCTCGACGATGCCGCGGTCGAAGAAGTGCTTCCAGTAGCGGTTCACCAGGGCATGCGCGAAGAACGGGTTCTCGCGATCGGTCATCCAGTCGACCAGGTAGGAACGCGGATCGCGGTCGGCGGGAATCGTCAGCGGTTCGGAGCCGAGTCCGGCGGGCTGAAGATTTTCATTGCTCCGCGGATTGCGGGCGGTCGCCATACCCTCGTTGTGGAAGATCCGCTTGTCGCGCTGCGGGTTGGTGCCGACGCCGTTCTTCGTGCCCACGCGGCTGAAGAACGCCGCCATGCCGTAGTAGTCATCCTGGCTCCACCGTTCGAACGGGTGGTGGTGACAGCGGGCGCACTGGATTCGCAGTCCGAGGAAGAGCTGGGCAGTGTCCTCGACCTGCTCGTTCACCTGGGAGACTTCGCGATACCAGACGACCGGCGGGTTGAACTCGAGGTCTCCCGAGGCGGTCAGGATCTCGCGGACGAACTGGTCGTACGGCTTGTTCTCGTACAGGCTGCGGCGAATCCACTGATAGAACGCATACGTCCCGGTGAGGTCCGGAGCCTGCCGCTTCTTGTTGCGAAGGACGAGATTCCACTTGTTCGCGAAGAGGTCGGCGTACGCGGGGCTGTCAAGCAGCTCGTCGATCACCTTGTCCCGCTTCGCCGGGTCGCTGCTCGCAACGAACCTGCTGACTTCCTCTTCGGTCGGCAGCTGGCCGGTGATGTCAATGTACACACGACGGAGGAAGGTCGCGTCATCGGTCAGCGGCGAGGGGGGAATCCCCAGCAGCTTCAGCTTGTTCTGCACCGCGACGTCGATGAAGTTCTTCGGCGCGGGAAGGTCTTTCATCTCGGCTCCGAGCGGGATCGTCGCACGGAACGTGGCCACCTGCCCCTGGTAACGGGCCATGATGGCGACTTCACCGGCGAGGTCGAGCGTCTTCACGAGTGCTTCGGGCGTCACCTCGGCCATTTCGGTGTCGTTCGGCTCGTAGAGCGCCATCCGCGTGACGTCTTCGGTGGTGCCGTCGCTGTAGGTGGCGAGGACGGTGATCTGCTGATTGGTGCCGCGGTCCATCACCCGCCCTTCGGGCAGGCACTTGATGCCGGTGACGACCGGATCATCGGGGCTGCCGTAGGGCATGCCCTGTTCGATCCAGCGGGCGATCAGGCGGTATTCGTAGCCGGTCACTTCCATCCGCTTGCCACCGCCGTGCGGAGAACGTCCGACCGGTTTGGTGAGCAGCAGACTCTCGCCGGGAGACGAGGGGAAGATACGGCGGCCGCGGGCTTCCTTCACGAGGAACTCGTAGTCTTCGTCGGGATAGAAGCCGAGCAGCGAGAGCTTGAAGCCGTTCTGTCCGCTGGCCTTGCCGTGGCAACCACCGCTGTTGCAGCCGAGTTTGGTGAAGATCGGCACAATCTGGTTCTTGAAGTTGATCTGGATGTCGTTGGTGATCCCGATGACCTTCACGGGGAGGGACGCCTTCTTGCCGTTGAACTCGGCATGAACGGTCACTTCACCATCGGCGAGCGGAGTGGCGAGGGCCGTCTCATCAATGGAGATGATCCCCGCGGGCTCAGCCGAGAACTTGACTTCGTGAGTGTGATCGCGAAGCTGTCCGGACGAGTAGACGCCCGTCACGAACAGTTGCTGGCGGGCATCGCGTCCGCGAATGGTGACCCCTTTCGCATCGACATTCGGCTCGATGCGAAGGGACTCGAGGGTGCCTGGATCGCCGAGCCCTTTCGGTTGTGCTGCCTGCGGCTCGGCCAGCGCCACGCCCCAGGCCAAAGCACTCAGGAAGAGCGTGGTACAGGTCGTCGTTACTAAGCGAGAAGCAAGGCGCATAGTCGATTTCTCCCCGAAGGTCTTCGGCAATGGTCCCCGTTCGGCGGGGGGCACTGGGGCAACAGTCCGTTGGAATGACGCCTTCAACAAGTTACTTGTCAGTCCGGCAGGTCTGGTTTCAGATCCTGCAAGGGGCGGGTGTGTCAGGAAGGTCGGGTGGCGGGCCGTGAGTGTGGTATGGCTGGCCGATTGATCAGAGTATCAATGGATGAGAGCACCTTCAACAAGAAATTCCCCTCACCTTCTCCCATTCGCAGCACGCCACCTGTTCAACATATCAATAACTGTTGTGGTGTCAAGTCGCTGTGTATGGATGCGAACAAGAAGAGCCTGTCTTTTCTGCCGGATGTAACGATCCCCGCCCGCGTGCGGAACAGATCGCGGACGTCTCTCTCTGAGCGTAGTTCACCGCGGACTCGAGGGGCGTCCATCACGCTGGCTCTGCAATCGGGCAGGCAGGACGGAGCTTGTAACAATCCGCATGGCCGGCAGAACTGGTGTTTGCTGAATCGCGATCCGGCCTGCCCTGTTCGTGGGCGCGGCATGAGGAAGTCCTGCACGATTCGCCGCAGATTTTCGAAGACGCGACTGATGATGGCGGCGGGCGTTCGTCAATTCACAGGCGATTGCATAGAATAAGGCGGATTGGATTACCGGAAATTGTTTCCGGAGGCAATTGGTAGTTCGCTGTTGTTTGCCGCAGTCTCCGCCGGGGCGGAGTGCGGGGCCGGAGTTGCTGCTGGCCAGGGAGTATTCATGTCGACGATCCAGTATCACGCAATTGACGAGGCTCTTGCGGCGCTCCGCGCCGGGAAAATGGTGATCGTCGTCGATGCGCAGGAGCGGGAGAATGAGGGAGATCTCGTCTGCGCCGCGGAATCCATCACGCCGGAAATTGTCAACTTCATGCTCCGCAATGCCGCGGGCGTGCTCTGCGCACCCATGACGAAGGAGACTGCCGACCGCCTCCATCTGCATCCCCTCGTCGAACGGAATACCAGCCCGAACCAGACTCCGTTTCTGATTCCCGTCGATCATCGGGACAGCGGGACGGGAGTCAGCAGCGAGAACCGGGCGCGAACTCTCCGGGCCTTGAGCGAGCCGGACGCGCGTGCCGAGGACTTCCTCCGTCCCGGGCACATCAATCCGCTGCTCGCCAAGGAGGGAGGCGTTCTCCGCCGCGCCGGACATACCGAGGCAACCATCGACCTGCTCCGGATGGCGGGCATGCGGCCGGTGGGAGTGCTCATTGAGATCCTCAGCCAGTCCGGTACGGGAATGGCCGACCACGCCGAACTGCAGGAGCTGTCGCGGCGGTTCGATATTCCGATGATCTCGATCGAGGAGCTGATCCGGCATCGCCGGCTCCGCGAACAGCTGGTGAGCCGCGAGATCGAGGTTCCGATGCCGACCCGCTACGGCATGGCGAAGATGATCGCTTACTCGGTGGCGCACGAAGATCAGAATCCGCTGGCGATCGTCTTCGGGGATCTGACTTCCGTTCGTGCTCCGCTGATCCGTATGCACTCCTCCTGCTTTACGGGAGATGTGCTCGATTCGCTGCGTTGTGACTGCGGCGATCAGTTGCACCTCGCCCTGAAGAGAATCCAGGATGAGGGAGTTGGTGCAGTCGTGTATCTTCCGCAGGAAGGGCGCGGGATCGGGCTGGTGGCGAAGCTCAAGGCGTACAAGCTGCAGGACGAGGGCTACGACACCGTCGAAGCCAATCACAAGCTTGGGTTCAAGGCGGATGTCCGGGATTACATGGTGGGCCTGCAGATTCTGAAGGATCTCGGGCTCAGTGAAATCCGCCTGCTGACCAACAACCCGAAAAAGTCGGATTCCTTCGTCAATGCCGCCTTCGATCTGAAGCTGGTCGAACAGATCCCGCTGATTGCTCCCCCCGAGAAGCACCGGGACCGCTATATGGCGACCAAGCGGGAAAAGATGGGGCACCTGCTTCCGCCGGAGCTTGGAAGCGGAGTTGCCACTCCTTCCCCCCGGCAACTGAGCGGCGACTGAGCTTGAACCGACAGTGAATGAATAATCGGTGCTCTGCCTCCCCTGCCCTGCGCGGCGAGAGTCGCTGGCCTGCCTGCAGGGTTGCGCACCGCGACTGTTTCGCTTGGACCGCCGAGGGTGCCCCGAGCGCTTTGCGAGCGCGAGTCAGCGGCATGGCGGAGAAAGCAGACGGATTTCTCGAATTCCCGAGTTTGCCGGGGGGGCTTCGGCGGCACTTATAATAGCGCAGCATGTGCGCGGAGGGGAACTCGAGTGGCCGTTTCGCGCCCTGGATGCGCATCCGGAGGGGCTTCGGGCGTTCGCAGTTGCACGGGGAGAGGGTGATCGGTGATTCGCGCGGTCCGCCAAGCCGCGGCGGAACGGTGAAGCGGGCGGTTCAGCCGGCGACTACTCTTCGAGGCCGGTCTGCCACTCCTCGATCATTTCGAGCAGGCGTTCTTTCTCTTCGTGCTTCGCCCAGACCGGATCTCCCCCTTCGAGGGCGATTTCATAGAGCCCTTCGCATTGACATTCCGGCTCGCCGCAAAAGTGGGGCGTGGCCGAAATCCACAGAATGCGATAAAGGGGAACGTGTTTGTCGTCGATCCGGCAAAAAATGCTCACAGTAAAATCCTGCTTTCCCGTCTCAATTCGTCTGCCCGCAGCCGGTCTGGCAATCTTCGAATCGGAACCTCCGCCGTGACTGATTGCTGAGACGCGACCCGGGGCTGTTCTGTCGGCTTCAGGCTGATGGCTACCCCGAATGTCTTCCATTGTCGGAAGCGAAGGCAGGGCATGCAAGTCTCGCATGACGGGGGTTTTCGGAACAGTCGCAATGCCCGGTCGGTTCGGGGCGGTCTGTTCGGTTTGTAAGCCCGGGACCTGGCCAAAGAACGCCGAAACCCGCGGCGAGTGCCGACTGCGACGATTCCCAGACATGGTGCCAATCAGAGGGAGTCGGGTGTCGCAGGTCCGGCGGCTCGCCGCGGGTTGTTTGAGGCGGCTCGGTCCTTCGAGTCACAGTTTGTCATCGGGTCTCAGGCTCCTCCTCCCCGGTAAGGCTGCGGACGGGTCTGCGTCAGGTTGGGGCTCCGCCCGACCTGCTCCTGGGCGACGCTGACGGCGGCTTCGACATCCGGATCGAGACCACCGCGGCTGTAACCCCGGCTGCGGTTTTCATCCACGCGGACATCAGGTTCGACGCCCGCACCCGCCATCTCCCGGCCGGTTGGTGAGTAGAACTTGGCGGTTGTGATCCGCAGGCTGGCTCCGCCGATCTTCAGCGGGAACTGCGTCTGCACGGTCCCCTTTCCGTAGCTCCTCCGTCCGACGATCACTCCGCGGCCGTTCTCCTGGATGGCGGCGGCGAAGATCTCGCTGGCACTGGCGCTTCCCTCATCAATCAGCACGACAAGCGGGACTTTCCAGGTTTGCGCGAGCTGGGCGACCTCCTGCGTGTTGTCGGCAGCCGTCCGGCCCCGTGTGGAAACGATCGTTCCCTGGGGGAGGAACATGTTCGAGATCTCGATGGCTGCGGTCAGCAGGCCGCCGGGATTTCCCCGCAGGTCCATCACCAGCGACTGCATTCCCTGCCGATGCAGAGTCCACAGGGCCGCTTCGACTTCGCGAGCCGACGATTCGCTGAACTTTTCGAGTTTGAAGTAACCGACCCGGGCATTGCCGCCGAGCATCTGTACTTCGTTGACGCTCAGGATCTGCACTGTCCGCCGCGGGACGTTCACCGTGAAGGCCGACTGACTCCCACGCTGCACCACCAGCTGGACCGATGAACCTTCCGGGCCGGTGATCAGGTCGGCGGTCTGGTCGAGGTCGAGACCGACGATCGACCGGTTGCCGACGCCGACAATCAAGTCGTCAACCTGCAGACCGGCTTCCCGGGCCGGGCTGTTGGCGAACACCTTCTGGATCCTGGCTCCCCGGTCGTCGGGCTCAAGCTGCACGCCGATTCCCACAATGCTCTGCTCCAGTTGCAGGCTGGCACCCGCCGACCGTTCCGGGGGGACAAAGGTCGAGTATTTATCGAGGGACTCGCCGGCGGCGTACACGAACTCCAGGATGACCGCACTGGCCCGCACTCCGTACTGCTGCTGGGAAGTATTCGCCACCCAGCCCGCGAAGGTCACTGCGTCGCTCGAACTCTGCACCGAGGACTGGGCAGCCCACTGGGCAATGCTGCGGCGGAAAGCGTCGGCCTGGGCCGGATTCATGTTGAGCCGGTTGGCCTGCAGGAACTGCGGATTCTGCACGGCGTATTCGAGGTTCGTGAGCCCCCGCTGCACCCGCTCGGCAGGAGTCGCAGGCTGGAGATGTCGGGCGTCGATGAGGTTCATCACTTCTGCGTAGAGTGCGAGGGCGTTCTGCGGAGGCAGCGCGAGCAGGCTGCCGATGTTGCTCTGATACCGCCGGGTAATCCGCTGCTGAATGTCGTCCGCGGGAGTGGTGGTGTAGTTTGCCGGGCTGGTTCCCCGGCGTGAGGGGCCGTACGGATCCTGCCATTCCATGCGGGCCGGTTCGATCGGTCCCCGGCGGCCAGGGCCGCGATTGGCCGGGCTGCGATCGTAAGGGGACGGGTACAGGTCATCCCGGTTCCGCAGGTCGTCCCAGTCGCTTCGCGAACTCCCCGGCCTGAGTCTCCCCCCCTGATCCGGTGGATCGCTGTAGCGGAGGTAACGATCATCGGCGGGGGCCGGGAGATCGTCCGGCCGATAGCGGGTCCGCCGCTCGAGCCGCGACCCGCGTGAGGATGGGGTGTGGCGGTAGTCCCCGAAGTCGTCTTCGGGAGCCCAGCGGCTGTCGCGCTGCCAGTCGGGGCTCGGCGGGCTGTCGAGGTACTCGTCCCAATGGGCGGGGTCGGCCGAGCGGTAGTCACGGTACAGTTCGCGATCCCGATAGCGATCATCGTACCGGTCATCCCGGCGGGAATTGCCGCGATAACTCCGCTCGGAGCGGTAGTCGTGCACCGAACCGTAGTCCGAGCGATCGCGATCGTAATAGCCGTGTTGGGCCGGCAGCGTGCCCGGGCTCACGGCAAGGCCCGCGAGCACCGAGCAAACCCCCAGGACGCGCCGCAACGACACCGGTAAAGAGACAGAGACCTGCGACAGACGGGCGAGCATAGCAACAACTCCTGTTTGTGCTGTTCCCCCGAGACAAACGCCAGGGGCGAATTGGCGGGAGTGGGAAGAAAGAGGAAACGGACGAGTCCAGGCCTACGGGAGAGTGGCGACTTCGGCGGCGACGGGAGCCGTCTCTGTCCCGGCGACGGCGAGGCAGTCGGCATGCTGCCGGAGCCGTTCCACCAGCTGAGCCACTCGCGTGGACTCGCTTCCCTTCTCCTGCTCCGGCGTGTCGCAGAGCTCCGAGCGGAGAACCCGAACCTGGCTGGGGGCTTCGATCCCGATCTTCACCGTGCTCCGTCCGGTTTGAATGACCTTGATCACAATGTTGTCGCCGATCTGAATCATTTCCGAGCGCTTGCGAGTCAAAACCAACATGGCTGTGCTTCCTTTCGTGCGGATTTCGTGAATGAAATACTGTTCCGTCCTTTGCTGGGAGTCTCGTATTCGCATCGATGACTCCCCGTTGGTTGTCATGTTGATTACGCTAATGCAGGCGCTGTGCCAAATGGTGTGAGTGGGATTCTGTCGCGGTGGTTATGTTGTCGTAATGAGTTGTTGTATCTGCTTTTATGGTGTTTGTTTGGTTTTGGGAATTCCCGGTGGAAGCAGTCCCGGACGCTCGCGGGGGAAGGTTTCTACAATCTGTCAAGCCCGGAATTTCAAGTTCGCCTCGGGTTCGGTGTGTTCTCGTTTTGATCTGATTTTTGGTGGAGTGTAATCTTTTCAACTCTCTGGAGCAGTTTTTACTCTCCGTGACGGAGTGTTCAGAGGTCTGAGGGCTTTCGCGCGCAATATAAGGTGCGGCGCACAGTGGTGGGGTGTGACTCAATTGGATTTCGTGATTTGGCACGGGTGATGCAAAAGGGATTCGCCGTCTGTCGCGGTGTGCGACAGGAATCAGCCTCGCGATGACCAGATCTCGAGCCGGCCCGGTCGGCTCCAGGAGTGACAGAAATGATGAAGATGCAAGCTGCGTTGATGGTTGCGGCGGTGTGTGGCCTGGCGGGTGTTGCGGGAACGGCGGAGGCGGCGGAGCGGCCGCAGGGCGAGGAGAAGACCGCCTTCCTGTTCGGGCTCGGCTGGCCCAGCTACGGCAGTTACTGCGGGGGGGGCTATTCGGGCAGCTGTTACTCGACCGTGTCTCCCTGTGGGACGCGACCCTGTGGAACCACGGTCTATCCGTATGGGGGAGGGGTTTCGCGGCCCGCCTATTACACCCCGAGCTACCAGTACCCGGTTACTCCGGTGCCCGCGTACCCGAGCTATGGCGCTCCCGGGTATGCCGTTCCGGGCTACGGCGCCCCGGCTCCGGGGTACTATCAGTCCTACTGGGGGCCGGGGTATGGCGACGCCAGCGGCCAGCTGGATCGCAGCGAGCAGCGGAATGTTGAAAGCCCCTACTTCCGTTAATCACGGGGCCATGCAGGCATCTCATCGGGCATGAGGGGGGCTCTCTCCCGGAGAGGAGGCCGCCGGCGGACGACCTGGTCGTTCCGTCGGCGGCCTTTTTTGTTGTCCGGCTCTTCCCTTCCTTATTGCTGTGTTTCAGGTCGAGTGTCTCCCCCGCAATGGCCGGCGGACCTCGCGGAGTGGCTGAAGCACTTGAGTGGACGGGATTTGCCGCCGGTGCGGCTTGCAAACATTGGAGGCAGAGCTAAAATATCGCTTTCCCCGCGGCCGATACGGGGGGAGTGCCGTTTCGCTCCCGACGTTTTGCCCGGGCACCTGGTGTTTGAAGCGGCACTGACAACGGCACAGCATGTGACTGTGCGCTTTGCGGATATTCGGCGAGCAGACGGCTCACCGCGGCTACGGGACAATACAGAGGACGGCTCATGCCTTTTTGCGAAATCTGTCAGAAGGGTCCTTCCTACGGCAATCAGCTCGAACAGCGCGGGAAGGCGAAGTATCTCGGTGGAAACGGCCGCAAGACGACCGGCATCACCAAGCGGAAGTGGCAGCCGAACCTGCAGCGGATCCGCGTGGAAGAGAACGGCAAGGCGGTGCGGAAGCGGGTTTGCGTCCAGTGCATCCGCAGCGGCCGTGTTCAGAAGGCGATCGTCCGCCGTCCGTTCACCCTGCCGCCGGTCTAGTCAGCCAATCATGGCGGCGACCCGGGGTGAGGGCCTGTGCCGACCGCCCCGGTGTGCTGACCGGGGCACGTTTTTCAGCCCGCCGGATTTCCGCGGGCGTTCGCTTTCATCGGGCAGACAGACGTCGGAGTCCTGGAGAAATGAGCGCACCTCTGACTCGTGCTGAAGTCGAGAAAGTGGCCCTGCTCGCCCGGCTGAAGTTGACGGATGCCGAGCTGGATCATTTCACCACCCAATTGGGGCAGGTGCTCGAATACGTCAACCTGCTGAACGAACTGGACGTGTCCGACGTCGAACCGATGGTGCATTCGGTCGAGTTGAACAACGTCTTTCGACCGGACGTTGTTCAACCGTCGCTGTCGCGGGAAGACGCACTCTCGAATGCGCCGAAGACGGACGGCCGCTTCTTCCTCGTGCCGCAGATTCTCGAAGGCACATGATTGTGGAGAAGGAGAGCCTGCCGCCGTCTTCAGAAGCGGTGGGCTCAAGCTCCGCTTTGCCGAGAACGCCAGGTTCGCGTGACCGGGATTTCAGGGGACTCGCGTAGTCCCCGTGCGGGAGGACGCTGCTCCCAATCGCGTGTGGTGTTCTTGCTCTCAGCGGCGCGGAATCGCTCGGGGGCTCCATTTGATCAGCGGGGCTTCCGGAATCGTTGCGACTCTTGAGACGAGGGGCCTCGTGGTGGCAGCCAGGGTCTTCTCCCCCGGCGCTTTCTTCGTCCAGCTCCGGCTACCCAACCGGCTCGTTGCGCCCCCTGCACTTCTCACTCGCGATGAGTTTTTCTCGCGAGGCGCCCGCAGTCGTGGGGCCTGACACTGGCGCGTTGTAATCGCAGTGTTGCGGAGCATCAGCCGCGAATGGCGGCGATGAGCGCGTCGGCGGGGCCCCCTTTGGTCAGATAGGCGGCAGCGCCCGCTTTATGCATCTGTCGGGCCATGTCCTCTTCTTCGTGGAAGGAGAGGCCGATCACGCGGATCTCGGGCATTTCTGCCGCGATGCGTCGAGTCGCTTCGATGCCGTTGAGCCGCGGCATGGTGACGTCCATGACGATCACATCCGGATGGAGATTGCGGGCCATCTCGATCGCCATGACGCCGTCGACCGCTTCGCCGATGACCTCGATGTCGGCCTGATCCTGGAGCAGGCGGGCCAGTCCGGCCCGCAGGATGCGCTGGTCGTCGGCCAGCAGGACTCGAACTTTTCCTCGGGCCGTGCGGCAGGTCCCCGGGAAAATGGTTGTCGGGGTGGTATTCGTGGCTGCCGGTGAGAGTTCCGCGGGCTCGCGGAGGCTCTCGTCTCCATCCTTGCCGACTTCGTGGGAGCGGGCGGGAGCCAGGAGCGTAACGGTGGTCCCCTGCTCCGGGCTGCTTTCGAGCTGGAACTCGCCGCCGAAGATTTCCAGTCGCTGCCGAATGCTGAAGAGTCCGAATCCCGCGGGGATTGCCTCTTCCATGTCGAGCGTGCGGGTGTCGAAACCGGCACCCTTGTCGCTGACTGTGATCTGCGTGCGTTCGTCCTCGAGAACCTCCATGCGCACCTGGGCCTCATCGACCGCGGCATGTTTGACGACGTTGAAGAGCAGCTCCCGGACAGCCTCGAAGAGGACAATCCGCAGTTCGTCGATATCGGGTTCCGCCTCGTCATCGGCGCACACTTCGACCTTCAGGCCGTGGCGTTCGGCCATCCAGCGGGCCAGCCATTCGAGAGCCGGTCCCAGGCCGGCGTCGTGCAGCACCGGGGGGCTGAGTTCCACGGTCAGGCTGCGGGAGGCCTCGATCGACTCGTTGAGAAGTTCGTCCACCTGCTGGAGCGAACGGAGCAACTGCGGGTCCTGGGTCTTGCGGCGGAGGATGCTGATGTTCAGCTTGGCGGCCACCAGCAACTGTTGCAGGTGGTCGTGAAGGGTTCGTGCGAGCCGCCGACGTTCGCGCTGCTCGGCCTGGGTCAGCTCGCTGGCGAGTGCCCGGAGTTGCGAGGCGCGGATGTCGGCCAGGGCGGTGCGTTCGGCCACCCGTTGTTCGAGCGTTTCGTTCAGCGATTGCAGTTGCCGCTCGATCTGCTTGTGCTCCGTGACGTCAAATGCCGCGCAGGTGACGCCGACAACGTCCTGGTTGTCGTCGCGGAGCGGTTCGACGGTGAGATCGAAGTATCGCGGTTTGCCTTTGAAGTGAATGCAGATCTGTTCGCGGAGCCCGATACCGGTCTTCATCACGCGCTGCTTCAGGGCGCTGAGGAACTCGGCGTCTTCGCGTCGTTCCAGCAGTTCGGCATCGGTTTTCCCGATGAAATCTTCAGACGACCGCCCGAGGATTTCGTTATTCATCCAGGTGTAGCGGAGTGAAGCGTCCTGGTTGAAGATGATGATCGGGGAGCCCTTCAGGGCGACACGGAAACGCTCTTCAGCCAGTCGCTGCGCTTCCTCGGCGGCCCGTCGCTGGGACACGTCCTCGATGATGGCGATCCGTCGCTGGATCTCCCCGGCTTCGTCGCGGACGGCGGTGGCGTTCAAATGCACCCAGAATGGATGCCCGTCGCGATGCATCAGCCGGATCTCAATGGCGCAGTCCTGCTGGTCGGCCCCGAAGAGGCGGTCGAATTCCGGTTCGCTCCGCGGGAGGTCATCGGGGTGCGTGAGATCGCGCATAGTGCGGCGGAGAATCTCGTCGCGGGAGCGTCCGAGCATCTCGCACAGCCGGTCATTGACGGAGACGAACGTGCCTTCGGGGCTGAACTCGGCGATGCCGACTGCGGCCCGTTCGATGAGTTGCCGCGTCCGCGATTCACGGGCCTGGGATTCGAGCTCGCTCGTCTTCAGGTCGTGAATGTCGAGGGCCAGCAGGACGCATCCCTCCGGGGCCGGGGCGAAACGGAATTCAAACCAGCGATCCTCGGGTGGCGAGAGAGAGGCAAAGCGTATGGAACGGTGGCTTTGCAGGCACTCTCTTAATGCGGCCTGCAGGCGATCGCGAAGGGAGGCCGGCCAGACTTCGCAGGAGGAGCGGCCCGTCAGTTCGGCCAGAGGAATTCCCGTCCAGCGTCCGGCCGCGGGATTGGCTTCCCTCACGCGGCCTTCGATATCAAAGACGAGAAGCGGGTCGTCGACAGCCAGGCAGCGTGCGGCGAAGTGCATACGGGGGATGTCACGATCGGCACTCATCACTCGGTTCTGCCTCCATTCAACACACGGCGCGCCGCAGGCCGCGTGCCAGTGTCCATGCCTGCATCCTACGCGGCAGCCGGGACATTTTCATCCCAATTCCCGGGTCAATCCGTTTCGCGGGACGGTTCCGTAACCGGGAAACCTCTTCGCGAAACAACAGGCAACATCAGAAATTCTTCCGGCCGCGTCAAGTATGCGGGCAGGAGTGAGTCTCCGTCACTCTTTTCGGGGAGTTCATTCGATTTTCAACGATTCGGGTTGTCAACGATCTATAGGTTCGCCCGTACGGGTTGTGGACGACCGCACAAACCCAGGCATGCAGCGGCGGCGTCTGCGCTCCGCATGTCGTCTACGAACGCATCTCCGAGAGCTCTTGCACGTTTCGCGAAAGGCGTTTCAGGAAACCCGCTTTCACGATCCGTCCCACTCGCATAACGCGTGCCGCCGGCGGGGGCTCGCCGCGACGATTCTCCCCGGCCGGAAATACGGTGCGAGTGCTGTCGAAAACCGATTCCGGAGCCGCCCCGGGCCGATGCCGTCTCGCGGATTTGCCGGCGGTCGGGCTTTGTTCACTTCTCTGGCTTGGCAAGGCGGCCTTTGAGGCACAATAATGCTCCCGTGCGGCCCCGGAAACCCCAAAAGGGAACTTTCCGAGCAGCCCCCAGGGACAATTCCTCGCAGGTGAATTGGGAATCATGTCGATTATTGGTGCCTCAGCGGGAGTGTTGTTGTCGCGAATGGCGCGCGGCGAAGTCAGCAGCGTCGAAGTGACCTCAGCCTATCTGGACCGGATTGCCGCCTTCGACGAGAAAGTCGGTGCCTTTGTCCATGTGGATCGGGATGCAGCGCTGCGGCAGGCCGAAGCGGTCGATCAGCGTCGCCGGGAGGGGGAACCGCTGGGGAAGCTGGCCGGATTGCCCGTCGCTCTGAAGGATGTCCTCTGCACGCGCGGCACGCCGACGACCTGTTCGAGCCGCATGTTGCAGAACTTCGTCCCTCCTTATGATGCCCACGTGATCGAACGGCTGCGCGAAGCGGACGCGGTGCTGATCGGCAAGACGAACATGGATGAGTTTGCCATGGGCTCGTCGACCGAGAACTCCGCCTTCAAGACGACGCGCAACCCATGGGATCTGGAGCGGACTCCGGGCGGATCGAGCGGTGGATCGGCCGCGGCCGTCGCCGCCGGAATGGCTCCCCTCTCGGTGGGCAGCGATACGGGCGGTTCGATCCGGCAACCGGCGGCATTGTGTGGTGTGGTTGGTATGAAGCCGACCTATGGCCGGGTCTCCCGCTTCGGGCTTGTCGCCTTTGCGAGTTCACTCGATCAGATTGGCCCGTTTGCGAATGACGTGCAGGGAGCGGCGCTGCTCCTGGAAGTGCTGGCCGGGCACGACCGCCGCGATTCGACCAGCGTCAACGTGCCGGTGCCCGAGTACACCGCGACGGTCGACAAGCCGCTCGAAGGGCTTCGCGTGGGAATCGCCCGCGAACACTATGCGGCCGGTCTCGATTCGGAAGTGGAATCCGCGGTTCGCGCGGCGATCGAGGTCTACCGCTCGCTGGGGGCGGAGATCAAGGAGATTTCGCTGCCGCACGCACGTTACGGAGTCGCGGCCTACTACATCATCGCCCCTTCGGAGGCTTCGAGCAATCTGGCCCGCTATGTTGGAGTCCACTACGGCCATCGTGCGGAGAAGTTCGACAGCATGATCGACATGTACTCCACGAGCCGCGGCGAAGGGTTCGGCCAGGAGGTCAAGCGGCGGATCATGCTCGGAACCTATGCGCTCTCGGCCGGGTATTACGATGCCTATTACCTGCGGGCGCTCAAGGTGCGGCGGCTGATCGGCAACGACTTCGAGCGTGCCTTTGGCGAGGTGGATCTGATCGCCGGACCCGTCACGCCCTCGACGGCGTTCAAGATCGGCGAACTCGTCGACGATCCCCTGGCGATGTATCTCTCGGACGTGTATACGATCAGCGCCAACCTCGCCGGCATCCCGGGAATTTCGCTTCCGGCCGGGATCAGTTCCGCGGGGCTGCCGATCGGTTTGCAGCTTCTCGCCCCGCCCTTCGAGGAAGAACGGCTCCTGCGGGCCGCACGCATGTTCGAGAAGGCGACCGACTGGCATCAGAAGCAGGCGCCTCTGGCTTAGCCGGTGGCGAACGGGACGGACGACAAGACAGTACGGCAGTGGATTGGGTAGGCGGCATCGAGCCGACGAGGATCATCATTCATGCAGTCGCCCGCCGGCTGCATCTCTCAGGCTGCGGACCAAATGGATTACACGATCATTATCGGCCTTGAAGTGCATGTGCAGCTGCTCACGAAGAGCAAGATCTTCTGCGGTTGCGCGAACCTGTTCAATCCGGACAATCCCAATGTGCAGACCTGTCCTGTGTGCCTGGGGTTGCCGGGATCGTTGCCTGTGATGAACCAGGAAGCCTTTCAGCTCGCGCTGAAGACGGCATTGGCGCTCAACTGCGATATCTCCACCTTCACCAAGTGGGACCGCAAGCAGTATTACTATCCCGATCTTCCCAAGGGGTATCAGATCAGCCAGTTCGATCTCCCCTTCAGCCATGACGGCTGGCTCGACATCGGCCGCGATCCCGAGACCGGGGCACAGCGGCGGATCGGCATCATCCGCGCGCACCTCGAAGAGGACGCCGGGAAGAACATGCACGACGAAACCGGCCGCGGCACCGACAGCCAGGTGGACCTGAATCGCGCCGGCACTCCCCTGCTGGAGATTGTTTCGCATCCCGATCTCCGTTCGCCGGCCGAGGCAAAGCGGTATCTCGAAGAACTGAAGCTGCTGCTGACCTATCTGAAGGTCTCCGACTGCAACATGCAGGAGGGAAGCCTCCGTTGCGATGCGAACGTCAACCTGCACATCCACAAGGACGGCGTGAAAGTCGCCACCCCGATTGTGGAAATCAAGAACCTCAACAGCTTCCGCAATGCCGAGCTCGCCATCGAGTACGAGGCGCGGCGGCAGTTCGAGGAGTGGCAGAAGACCGGCAAGAAGCTCGGTGAGGTGCCCAAGGAGACTCGCGGCTACGACGCGGTGCGCAACGTCACCTTCGCCCAGCGCGGCAAGGAAGAAGCTTCCGACTACCGCTACTTCCCGGATCCCGATCTGGTTCCCGTCATCGTCACCACGGAGGAGATTGAACAGGTTCGCGAGAGCATCGGTGAAACTCCCGCTGAGCGTCGCGACCGGATCGGCATCACTTATGAATTGTCCGATTACGATTCGGCGGTGATTATCGACCAGGGGGCCGCGTTCGCCGACTACTTCGAAGAAGTCGCCCGCGCCTGCGGGGACGGCAAGCAGGCCTGCAACTGGACGACGCAGGACGTGCTCCGCGAGATGAACGAGCGGCGGCTGTCGATCGACGAGTTTCCGATCCGCCCGCCCGTCCTGATTGAGATCCTCAAGCAGATCAACGCGAAGAAGATCACCATCAAGAGCGGCCGCGAGGTGTTTCTCGAACTGCTGAATGAATCCTCAGAGCGGGAGCCGACTCCGGCGCGTGTCGAAGAGATCATCGCCGAGAAGGGCCTGGGGTTGGTCGCCGACACCGGCCAGCTTGAAGGGGTCATCGATGCCGTCCTCGCGAAGAATCCGAAAGCGGTGGCCGATTTCCGTGGCGGCAAGCAGGCGGCGGTCGGAGCGCTCATCGGGCAGGTGATGCGGGAAGTGAAAGGGGCCGACCCCGGTACGGTTCGCCAGATGCTTCTCGAACGTCTCCAGCAGCAGTGAACCGCCACAATGCCGAGCCGCTCCCCCTTTCATGAGGCGGCTCGTCCTGCGGCGCGGTGAGTCCGCTGCGTGTGAGGGCGTGAACCAATCAGCCTGAGTCGAGCCGATGTCTGTCCACGATCGAGAACGCTGGGACGCGAAGTACGCGGAGCGTCCGCTTCCGGAAGTGCTCGTTCCCGACCCGTGGCTGGAGCGGCATGCTTCAGCGCTTCCGCCGGGGCGGGCGCTCGATCTCGCCTGCGGTCTGGGGCAGAACGCAGTCTGGCTCGCCCGGCAGGGTTGGCGGGTTGACGGAATCGACATCTCGCCGCGCGGACTTGCACTCGCACAGCAACTGGCCGCGCGCGAACAGCAGGTGGTGAACTGGCAAGTCGGCGACCTCGATGAGTTCTCGCCAGAACCGGAAGCCTACGACCTGGTGCTCGTCTTCCGGTTTCTGGAACGACAGCGTCTGCCGGGGGTGATCGAGGCGGCTCTCGCTCCGGGAGGATGTCTTGTCTATGAGACGTTTCTCCGCGGGACCGGGTCTGGCGGCCATGCTCCCTTCCAGAATCCGGAGTGGCTGCTGATGCCGGGCGAGCTTCCCGGACTCTTCCCGCATTTCGAAGTCGTCGAGTCTGTCGAGCAGGAGATCGCTGCCGGCCCGGTTGCACGTTATTGCGGCCGGAAGAGGAGCCGCTGATTCCCGCGGCTTCGCGGTAGGCGCGGTGCCAATCGGCGCGACAGATCGGTTGCGCTGTTCAGAGTGAGGGGGCCCTTCCCGGCGGTTCAGAAGGATGGAGGCGCGTGTGAGGTTTTTACTCGCCCCGCGGGCTCCGACGGTTCTTCGGATTCGACAGTAATGATGTCGGAATTCATTGAACTGCCTTATTGACTTGCCTAGAATCTATCTCTTGCCCGCTTTTTGAGCAGCGGGGTGAAAAGACTGCGTGCGCTGGAACGGAATTTGAAGATCTGTGCAGAGGTGAGTGGTCGTTGTCCACCAGTCCGGCAATGTGTGGCCTTGGTCATCGCCGCGGACGAGTGTGGTTGCTGAGCAGGCTCGATACGACGAAGACAGAGGAGCTCCGATGATAGGGCGTCTCCGGGGCGGTGCGGGCCGGGCAATCCTGGTGTGTTGCCTGATCTCGACCGCATGGACCAGTCTGGGGCAGGAACCGGAGGCCGGCACCCTCGAATACCTGTTGAACCCCGCGGACTTTCCCAAGGGGTGGGTCTTCTATTCCGCGGAGACGGGGGTCAACCTGGAAAAGGTCTGGCAGCTCAGCCGCGATGCCGATCCCCGCACTGCGGTGCTCGTCTGCACCGGCAAACCTGACGGCTACTTGCGGACCGAGAAGCTCTACGACAATTACGAACTGGGGCTCGAATGGATGTTCCCCAATGACCCCAATGGCAACAGTGGGATCCTGCTGCATGTCTCCGATCGGGACATGATCTGGCCGAAAGCCATTCAGGTCCAGTTCCATCGTCCGACCGCCGGCAGCGTCTTTCCGAATGGCGGGGCGAAGACGGACAACATGCTGACCGAGAAGGATCTCGCCAAACCGGTCGGCGAGTGGAACACCTGCGTCGTGACCTGCGAAGGGGGACGCATCAGCGTCGTCATGAACGGCAAGAAGGTCGGGGAGGTCACCGGATGTATGCCCCAGCGCGGCGCCATCGCCCTGCAGAGTGAAGGTTCGGAAATTCACTTCCGGAAGTTCTGGGTTCGCCCCCTCAACGCGCCTGCGAGCGAATCCACCGCACCCACGGAATAGCTGTCGACCCGCTGAATGAGCAGGCGACGAGACCCATCGTTCGCGAAGGGATCGTGCCTGCGAGTTTGCGGGAGAGAACTCCCCTTCCCTCTCACTTCCAGGTGCGGTTCCGTCTCAGCGTTGCGAGACGCTGCAATGCCTCGGTGTTTCCGCGCGAAATCACGGGCCCGGTTCAGGCTGAGTGCCTGAAGCCAGTTCGTTACCCAGTGCACGCAGGTAGTCGAGGGTGTAAATTCCCGTGTCGTGACCGTCGTTGAAGTGGATCTGATAGGCGTAGTTGCCCAGAGGCTTGACGGCGGTCGCCCGCACGGGCTGCGCCTCTTCCTCGGTCAGCACGCGGAACAGCGGCGGCGGTTCCAGCTGTCGTGCCCGGCAATGGGCGCACGGGCACTCTTCCCGCAGCACCGACCAGCGGAGCCGATGGCGCACTCCGTCGCTCCAGTCGATTTCCAGCCCTTCGGCGTCGCCACGCAGAGCAACAGGAGTGGGAGAGGAATCGCCCTCGGTTTGGCTCATGGTCAGGTCGTTCGTAAAACGTCAGGAAGACACCGGAAGGTGCCCGCCTTCGCATGGACTGGCGGAGCACCCCGGAAGCAATTCAGTCGGCGTCGGGCCGGCGGAGTACAAGGACCGGAGACGATGCGTGCCGCAGCACGCGCTCGGTCACCGAGCCGAGCAGCACCCGCTTGACTCCATGATACCCGTGCGAGGGGATCACGATCAGTTCCGAGTTGATTGACCGCGCGTAGTCGGCAATCTCGGTTCCGGGGTTTCCCGTGCGGATGGTCAGCGTGACTCCCTCGAATCCGTTCGCCTTGACAAACTCCTCAAAGTGCTTCCGCAGGGCGGCTTCGCGGGTCTGATCGTTGACGGTCCCCCACATGACGCCCGGAGAGACCGTCTCGAGCGGCACCATGACATGGAGCGCATGAACTTCCGAAGGATCGCTCACCAACTGAAGCGCGGTCGCGACCGCCTCGCGCGACGCTTCGGAAAAGTCCACCGGAACGACCACACGCTGCTTCGGCAACCAGCTCATGCGAGAACTCCAGAGAAGAATTTTTCAGGGGGTCAAACGGGCTGTCCGGCGAACCTGTCCGCTTCGAGGTGTGTCAGGATGAGTGCTTTGAATAGGTCGGGAACTCACCAGCTTTGTAGCGCCGCCAGTAATCATCCAGATCCTTCTTCACTTTTCCACTCAGCAGAACGCATCCGAGAATGTTCGGGAAAGCCATGCCCAGGATCATCAGGTCGCTGAGGTCGAGCACATTCGTTGCGGAAACGATCGAGCCGAGGAATGCGAACACCAGGTAAAGCAGCCGATAGGACATGGAGGCCCGATCCCCCAGCAGGAACACCCAGCAGCGCTCGCCGTAGTACGACCAGGAGATCATCGTCGAGTAGGCGAAGAGGAAGACCGCCAGTGAAAGGATCGGTGGGAAGAATGACAGCGATTCGCCCATGGCGCTCGAGGTCAGGCCGGCGCCGTTGTTGTCGGCGATGTATTTGGCATACTCGGGGCGATCGTAGACACCTGTGATGACGATCACGAGGGCCGTCATGGTGCAGATGACGACAGTGTCGATGAACGGTTCAAGCAGCGCGACGATCCCCTCGCGGATCGGATGATCGGTTTTGGCGGCGGAGTGCGCGATGGCTGCCGAGCCGACGCCGGCCTCGTTGGAGAATGCGGCACGGCGGAAGCCCATGACCAGGACTCCCAGCAGGCCGCCGTATCCGGCCTCGGGCGTGAAGGCCCCCGAGATGATTTCTCCGAAGGCGGCGGGGATATGGCTGGCATGCATGCCGAGAATCGCCAGGCATGCGAGCAGATAAACACCGCACATCGCGGGCACGATTTTCTCGGCCGTCGAGGCGATTCGCTGGATGCCGCCGATGATGACCACGCCGACCAGGACAACCATGATCAGCCCGTAGGCCCAGTGGTTGTCGGCGAAGAACGGGACCGTCTCCTGAATGGCCCGCAGGGACTGGTTTACCTGGAAGGCATTTCCGCCGCCGAACGAGGCACCGACGCACAGGACGGCAAACAGGACGGCGAGGGCCTTTCCAAAGGCTCCCATTTTCAATTCGGAGAGCCCTTTGGAGAGGTAGTACATCGCGCCCCCCATGATGCGTCCGTCGGGGCGGACTTCGCGGTACTTCTGCCCCAGCGTGCATTCGGTGAACTTCGAGGTCATCCCCAGCAGGCCGGCCACGATCATCCAGAAGGTCGCCCCGGGGCCGCCGGTCATGATGGCGATCGCCACCCCCGCGATGTTCCCCAATCCCACGGTCGCCGAAAGTGCCGCGGTGAGCGCCTGAAAGTGGCTGACTTCGCCCGACGCGTTCGGATTGTCATAGCGGCCCATCGTGACCTGGATCGCATGCCGGAAGGCGCGGAGATTGACGAAGTTCATCCGGAGGGTGAAGAAAATCGCCCCTGCTCCCAGCCAGAGCACCACGAGCGGAATCCCGTGCCGAATCGCCACCAGCCGGCTTGTGGGGGATTCGCCGGCGGGAATCGCCGCCTCATCGACTGCGAAGCTCCGTTGGGGCACGGTGAACGTCTGGTTGAATTCGCGCGCCAGCCGCGCGCGGGTGGCGGCGTCCACCGCTCCCTGGGGAAGGATCAGCTGCAGGTCGTAATCCTTCACGCGATAGCCCTGCGCTTCGAAACGCTCGATCATTTCCCGGACAGCCGCTTCCGTATCCGCCACGCCCGGGCTGGATTCGGCGATCTCCCTGCGGCCGAGGTCGTAGAAGAGGACGGCGGCCATCTTTCCAACCAGCCAGCCGGCGGAATCGTCCAGCCGTTCCTCGAACTCCCGGAACTTCGACGTCGGCCCCGCCTCGGCGGGAGTGTCGGCCAGCAGCATGGTCGGGGCCGTGAACGTGAGAATCAGCGCGCAGAGGGCGGCTCGCAAGAAGATGGTCGGTGGACACCATGCGGACGTCATGTGTCGCCTCGGCTGGAGAATTGGGGAATGGCGCAGCAGGTCGGCAACAGAGAGTCGTAAAGGCGGATCAGATCCGGTTGCCGTGCACCGCGTGAATGTGTACTGCAGGTCCCGCGCTGACCCTTGGAGCGGAACCACTCGCCGAATGTTACTCGATCACGGACCCGGAGTTGCGGCTCCGGGTTTAAATTTGACAATATCGGTTGTCGAAATTGTGTTAATCCCCTACAATCCTGGCAGAACGCAGGGGACGCAACCGGGCGGCGCAAACGAATTGCTGCCTTGGTTATAGCGAAAGTCGGATGTAATGAAAACAAACTTGGATCTCTCCGAGCGCCAGTTTCTGGAACAGCTGCACCGGTTGGGGGCAGGAACTGTGCAGGAAATCGGCGAAGCGATCGGGGTCACCGCGACGGCGGTGCGCCAGCGGCTGAACCGGTTGCAGGCGCTGGGGCTGGTCTCGCGGAGTATCCAGCGGGCCGGTCGGGGGCGTCCGCACCACATCTACGAGGTGACGGAAAAAGGGCTCCGCTCGCTGGGGGATAACTACGGATTTCTGGCGCTGATCCTCTGGCGGGAGATCAAGAACCTGCCCGACCCGGCGGTTCGCGAGGAGTTGATGAACCGCATTCGTGATGCAATGGTTGCCAGGTTCGGCAATGTCGATCGCTCGGGCGACCTGGCGTTGCGGATGCGGCAGTTCAAGGAGGAGATGCTCGAACGGGGCTTCGATGTCGACGTCGATACCTCCGGCGAGTTGCCGATCCTCCGCGAGCACAGTTGTCCCTATTCGGAACTGGCCGGGAGCGACCGGGAGATCTGCGAGCTGGAGCAGGATGTTTTCCAGCGGGTGCTCGGCGTGCCGATGCGGCTGGCCCAGTGTTGTCAGGATGCCCATCACTGCTGCGAGTTTGAAGTGGGGGTGATGGAGCCTTCGGGGCAGGAAGTCGGAGGGGCGTAAGTTTTTTTCCCCGGAGGTTGTTGCTACAGTGGGACTCGTGCGAGGATGTCTTTCGGGTCACTCATCAGGCGGCCGCCTGAACCGAAGTGCTGAAGTCAGAAATTCCGTCCGCGAACCTCTCGAAATGGATCAACGCAATGACGTGGATTGAAGGGCGTTTCGAAGAGAATGTCATCACGACGACGCTCGAACAGGCGATGAACTGGGCCCGTCAGTCCAGCATCTGGCCGATGACTTTCGGGCTCGCCTGTTGTGCGATCGAAATGATGGCCGCCGGTGCGAGCCGTTTCGATCTCGACCGCTTCGGCGCAGGGGCTTTCCGGGCGACGCCTCGGCAGGCGGACCTGATGATCGTTGCCGGTACGGTAACCTTCAAGATGGCGAGCCGCGTGCGGCGGTTGTACGAGCAGATGCCCGATCCGAAGTACGTGATCGCGATGGGCGCCTGCACGGTGGGTGGCGGACCGTATTTCAAGCACGGTTACCACGTGGTGAAAGGCGTGGATCTGGTCGTTCCGGTGGATGTGTATGTTCCGGGATGTCCCCCCCGCCCCGAAGCGCTCCTCGAAGGTTTGATGCGAATTCAGGACAAGATCCGGGCGAAGCGGATCGTACGAGGCGCGGCGGAGCAGCTCCCCGTTCCGCACCACACCGGTTGCGCCGCGGTCCCCGAGGTCATCGAGGTGTGAGATCGCCGGTCTTCTGGCGGAATCCGTTCACAGCACGAAAGTGCGGCGGACGCGAGACCGCGGGAGCAGGATCGAGAGTGTGATTTTGCCGGCAGCGGGAAGAATCCCCGGCCGCCGGCGCGCCGCCTGCGGCATGGTCATGATGCGACAGCCGGGCGCGGATCGTTGCGGGGCAGTTGTCGCAGGCCCTCAGTCAAAATCTGGAATATTGAAGAACGGAAGTTTGCAGGACCCCATGAGTAGTTTGCTGAAGATCGAAGATCTGCATGTCGCCGTTGACGGGAAGCCGATCCTGAAAGGGGTCAATCTGGAACTTCGTCAGGGAGAGATTCACGCGTTGATGGGGCCGAACGGCTCGGGCAAGAGCACGCTGGCCTACGCCCTCGCGGGACATCCCAAATACGAAATCACCGGCGGCACGGCCTCGATCGACGGCACCCCGATCAACGATCTGGATCCGAACGAGCGGGCACGCATGGGCCTGTTCCTGGCGTTTCAGTATCCGGTGACGATCCCGGGTGTGCGGGTGGCGGACTTCCTGCGACACGCCGTCACCAATGTGCGGAATCCGGATCGCAAGGAAGGCGAGGGATTGATCCCCATGCGTGAGTTCCGCAAGGAACTGCGCGAGCGGATGGAAGAGCTGGGGATGGATGTCGACTTCGCCCGCCGCTACCTGAACGAAGGTTTCTCCGGCGGCGAGAAGAAGCGGATGGAGATCCTGCAGCTTGCGATGCTCAAGCCGAAGTTCGCGATCCTCGACGAGACCGACAGCGGTCTCGACAGCGATGCGGTGAAGGTCGTGAGCGAAGGAGTCAGCCGGCTTGCCGGTCCCGAGATGGGGGTCCTGATCATCACCCACCACGAGCGGCTGCTGGAATTCAACCGGCCGCAGAAAACACACGTGATGCTCGCCGGGCGGATCGTCGAAACGGGCGATGCGTCGCTGGCGGCGGAACTGCACGATCAGGGATATGCCGGGGTTCGCTCGCGGCATCCGGTCGAAGCCGCCGAGGAGAAGGCGGTCGAAGAGCCGGCCAAGGCGTAACGACAGGCCGAACGGGGGGAGTTCGGCCGGAATCGATTGTTGAAGGGATATACGGTTCGGCCTTCCGAAGTCGGGAGATCGAGTTTCAATGCACCCACGCGGTGCGGGGGTTGGAAGGTTCATGGCAACTGAAGCCAAAACGACTGAAGAGCAGCTGGGCATCGGCGAATACCAGTACGGGTTCCACGATCCCACTGACAAATACGTCTTCAAGAGCCGCAAGGGGCTCGATGCGGAGATCGTGAAGCAGATCTCCGAGATGAAGAACGAGCCGCAGTGGATGCGCGATTTCCGCCTGAACGCGCTCGAGATCTTCTTCCAGCGCCCCCTGCCCACCTGGGGGGGCGACCTCAGCGAGCTCGATTTCCAGGACATCTACTACTTCGTCCGGGCCTCGGCTTCGCAGGAGAAGAGCTGGGACGATGTGCCGGAAGACATCCGCCGCACGTACGACCGGCTCGGCATTCCCGAGGCGGAAAAGAAGTATCTCGCCGGTGTGAAGGCGCAGTACGAGTCCGAGGTGGTCTACGGCAGCCTGCAGGAAGATCTCGCCAAACAGGGGGTGATCTTCACCGATACCGACTCGGCACTGCGCGACCATCCGGAACTGTTCCGCGAGTATTTCGGCACGGTGATCCCGGCTGCGGATAACAAGTTCGCCGCGTTGAACTCCGCGGTCTGGTCGGGTGGTTCGTTCATCTACGTTCCGCCGGGGGTGAAGATCGAGTTTCCGCTGCAGGCCTACTTCCGGATCAACTCCGAGAACATGGGACAGTTCGAGCGGACGCTGATCATCGTCGATGAGGGGGCTTCGATTCACTACGTCGAGGGCTGTACCGCACCGACGTACTCTTCGGAAAGTCTCCACTCGGCGGTCGTCGAGATCATCGTCAAGCGGAATGCCCGCTGCCGGTACACGACGATTCAGAACTGGTCGAACAACGTCTATAACCTCGTGACGAAGCGGGCGATGGCGTACGGCGACGCACTCATGGAGTGGGTCGACGGGAACCTCGGCTCGCGGCTGACGATGAAGTACCCGGCGGTCTACATGATGGAGCCGGGCGCACGCGGCGAGACGCTTTCGATCGCGTTTGCCGGGAAAGGCCAGCATCAGGATGCCGGCGCGAAGATGGTCCACTGTGCCCCGAACACGCGCAGCCGGATCATTTCGAAGAGCATCTCGAAAGCGGGCGGACGCTCCAGCTACCGCGGACTCGCGAAGATTCAGAAAGGTGCGGTCGGCTCGAAGTCGAACGTCGTTTGCGACGCGCTGATTCTCGACAGCGCGAGCCGCAGCGATACCTATCCGTACATCGAAGTCGACGAAGAAGACGTGACGATCGAGCACGAGGCGAGCGTTTCGAAGATCGGCGAAGAGCAGCTCTTCTATCTGATGAGCCGCGGCCTGAGCGAGGCGGAAGCATCGTCGATGATCGTTACCGGCTTCATCGAGCCGCTGGTGAAGGAACTGCCGATGGAATATGCGGTGGAGATGAACCGGCTGATCGAATTGCAGATGGAAGGATCGGTCGGGTAAGCGAGACGTGCCGGCCAGCGCTGGTCGGCTCGTTCCGCGAGAAATTGCCAGCGCAGGTCCGGGATGCGAACGGCGTGCGGTCGCTTGCCGGATTCGGTGACGGTAACGATTCCGGGTGAATGCGAGTCGATCCGGCAGGGATGGATTCGTTCGAAGTTCTCGCCGGAGTCATGCTGGCGAACCCGGCAGATCGGGATGAGCCGTATCGAAGCATTCGAAGTGCGGTCGGTGCAGTTCAGGACGGCGTTTGCCGGGATGCTCCCGCAAAACTGCCAACCATGATGGCGAAACCGTCCTGTGAGCGCGTTGTTCGATCGGCAGGCGAAGCGGGGGCGGTGAAGTTGATCGTCGTGCGGTTTCGTCTCCCCTGATCGATGACGTCGGGAGCTTCGCAACCGGTGATCGATTCCCGGCGGCGCGCATCCGTGGCGTGCGACGCATCGCGTTTCGTTGGCTGCGTTGGTGTGCGGGGCGTCACGCATGCGACGTGTTACCGACAGCGGCGCGGCGGGGATTGTAGTTTTCTGTGAGTTGTCAGCCCTCGGCTGTGAGCGGCGTGGCCCTTTCGTGGTCAGCTGCTTTTTGCCGATGAGGACCGGAGCAGACGGCCTTTTGAGTCTGGATTATTTCCGCAGTCGCAAGCGTTCGCTGGATGTTGCGGCCGGCTGGATTTCTGTGAAGTGAGCAGTATGAATTCCGAGGCAGCAGTGAGTGTGAATTCCGGTTTCGATGCCGCCGCGTTCGAGGCCTTTCTGGAGACACGGGATGAACCGGGCTGGGTGACGGACCGGCGGCGGCAGGCGTTCGCTCTCTACCAGGAGAAACTCGCCGCCCCCCTCGACCCCGAGGAATGGAAACGCATCGACCTGCGGCTGTTTCGTCCCGATCCGTTCGGCATTCGCACTTCGGTCGATGCAGGCGCCACATTCGAAACGCTGCTTGCGGATCGCGCGACGTTTGTCGGCGGTGTCGCGCACGTCGATGGTGCCTGCCCGACTTCGCGCGTGGATGAGAAGCTGACGAAGAAAGGCGTGCTCTTCGGTGATCTTGCGCAGCTCGTCAAAGAGCATCGCGAGATTTTCGAACCGCTGCTGATGACCCGGGCCGTGCGTCCGGATCTCGATCGCTTTTCCGCCTGGCACGCGGCCTTCTGGACCGGCGGGACGGTGCTCTACGTTCCGCGGAACGTCACCATCGACGAACCGCTGCACAGTCTGATCGGCCTGGCGAACCCCAATGCCGCCGATTTCAGTCACACGCTCGTCGTTCTCGAAGACGGTGCCTCGGCGACGCTCCTCGAAGAGACGAGTTCCGCGACATTGGACGCTCCGGGCCTGCATGTCGGCTCGGTCGAGCTGCTTGTCGGCAAGCGCGCCAGCCTGCGTTACGTGCAGTTGCAGAACTGGAACGAACAGGTCTGGCACTTTGCTCACCAGGCCGGCCGCGTCGATACTGATGGTTCGCTGCAATGGACCGTCGGCGGGATCGGCGCCCGTTTCGCGCACATCCATCAGGATGTTTTCCTTGATGGCAAGGGGGCGAGCGGCGAGGTGAACGGCGTCACGTTCGCGACCGGCAAGCAGGTGCTCTCCTATTACACGCAGCAGACGCACAATGCCGAGAACACGCGGAGCGATCTCCTTTACAAGGATGTGCTCCGCGATCGGGCGCGGGTGATCTGGCGCGGCATGATCCGCGTGGAGAAGGAAGCGCAGAAGACCGACGGCTATCAGCGGAACGACAGCCTGCTGCTCACGCGGCAGTGCCGGGCGGATTCCATCCCCGGTCTCGAAATCGAGGCCGACGATGTGCGCTGTACTCACGGAGCCACGGCCGGCCGGGTTGATGAGGAGCAGATCTTCTACTGCATGTGCCGCGGCATGACCCGCTACGAAGCAATGCACATGATCGTCGAGGGCTTCTTCCACAGCGTCTACGACCGCATTCCGGTCGAAGTTGTGCGCGATACGCTGAGCCACGCGGTTGAGAAGAAACTCGGCATCGGGACGTGACGTTCCCGCGGCAGGAGTTTCCGTGATCCCGCTGTTTTCTCGCGGCGGTGATGCCGGCCGTTTCGTGCGGAAGACGCCCTGAAGTGCCCGCGGTTCCCGGTGCCTGCTGCGTCCGGACATTCCGGCGAGCGGGTGCCGCCCGGGCAATTTCCCCTTTCCCTATCAATACTGCGAGTGCAGAGTCATGGCCGAGTTTCAGCGTGTCGCTTCGACGGAGGAGATTCCTCCGGGCGGAAGGTTGTCTGTGATTGTTGACGATCGGGCCCTGCTCGTGCTCCGCGTCGGCGACAACTTCTTCGCGATTGAAGACGTGTGCACGCACGACGGCCAGCCGCTGACGAATGGGGCGGTGCGGGGGAACGAGATCGAGTGTCCGCGGCACGGGGCCCGCTTCGACATTACCACCGGCCGCGCGCTCTGCATGCCGGCCGTCGAGCCGGTCGCGACCTTTGAAGTCAAGGTGGAGAACGGCGAGGTCTTCATCGGGCCGGAGAAATAGTCGCTGCGGATCGCTGGTGAGAGCCGCTCGAAAGGCTGCGCACCAGTGTGGCGTAACGCGGCGGTTGATTTCGCCAGGGAGCACGAGTCGCTTCGGGGCAGGAGGCTCCGGGAACACTCGGGGGCGTCGATTTATCCGGCGGACTTTTCGCGGACCGTCTAGAATGGGAGGCGGCATCGCGTGTCCCGAGGTGCGCCGTTGCGGTTGCCGCGCGGTGTCCTGAGGAGCCGGCTCACCAGCTTGCCGGGGGTTGCTGCGCCCGCGAATGTTCTTGATCCACAAAGCCTGCGCGGCGACCGATCTTGCACAAGTGCCCGCACGCGAGTCCCCTTCCCTGTCCCGGACTTCCCGATATTCTGTGAGCTGATTTACGAGAGGAGCTGAAGCATGGCGGATGAAGTGAAACTGCTGGAAGCCTTGAAGCAGGTGGTCGATCCCGAGCTGATGATCAACATCGTTGATCTCGGTCTGATCTATGCGATCAATCAGGAGGAGGACAAGGTGCACGTCGACATGACGCTCACCAGTCCCGCCTGCCCTGCCGGCCCGCAGATCATGCAGCAGGCGAAGATGGCGCTCGAGAATCTGGAAGGAGTGAGCGAAGCGAATATCAAGCTCGTGATGTCGCCTCCCTGGAGCCCCGACCGGATGACTGACGAGGCGCGCGATCAGCTCGGGATTTTCTGAGCGATTTCGTCCCGTGTGGGAGTGACTCGCACTTTGCGGACGGGGCGCAGAAATGGGAAGGTACAGAGTCTGGCGAGCCGTGGTATGCGCGGATGACCGGAGTTTGTGCGACGACCGGCGCAGGGGGGCAAGCGGTCTTGAAAATCTGGTTGCCATTCCTGATAACTGCTGGGCATACTATGGCGAATGCATTCCCATCCCCTCGTTTGGAGGCAAAGGAGAAGACGATGACGCCACACACAGCCTGCTCCGATTGCGATGGCTTTCCGCTGGCAAATGTGAATCGCCGCGAGTTCATCCAGGCTGTCGGAGTCACAGCGGCGGCATCGACCTTCGCCCTTCCGGGAGTGCTCAGGGCAGACGAGAAAAAGGCGACTCCCGAATCGCTGGTGAAGACGCTCTACGAGACGCTCACCCCCGAGCAGAAGGAAGAGATCTGCTTCCCGTGGGATTACGTGGACGATCGCGGCCTGCTTCGCACACACGTCTCGAACAACTGGAACATCACCGATCCGAAGCTCGCCGTCGGTGGAAACTTCTTCACCAAAGAGCAGCAGGAAATCATCCACGCCCTCTTCTTCGGGCTGTACAACCCCGACTGGCACGACCGGATCAGGAAGCAGCTGCAGGATGATGCCGGCGGATACGGGAAGCACCAGACCATCGCCCTCTTCGGCGAGCCCGGCAGCGAACGATTTGAATTCGTGATGACCGGCCGGCATCTGACGATCCGCTGCGACGGCAACTCGACCGAGCACGTCGCCTTCGGCGGTCCGCTCTTCTACGGCCATGCCGCTTCCGGCTTCAACGAGAAGCCCGACCATCCCGGGAACGTCTTCTGGCATCAGGCGCTGAAGGCGAATGCGCTATACCAGATGCTCGACGGCAAACAGCGAGAGGTCGCGTTGATCGACCAGGCTCCGGGAGAAAGCAAAGTCGCGTTTCGCGGCAAGGAGCTTCGTCCGGGGATTCGCGTTTCGGAGCTTTCGTCCGACCAGAAAGCCCATGCTCAGGAAGTATTGAAAACACTCATCGAGCCTTACCGCCAGTCGGACCGGGACGAGGTTGTGAAGTGCCTCGATGCCCAGGGGGGACTGGACGAATGCAGTCTCGCGTTCTATCGTTCCGGGGACCTCGGCAACGACGAGGTGTGGGACATCTGGCGTCTTGAAGGGCCGGCGTTTGTCTGGCACTTCCGGGGAACGCCTCATGTCCATGTCTGGGTGAACGTGGCGGATGATCCGTCCGTTCCCCTGAATGCACGAGGTTAGGTCAACCGTCCGTCTTCAGCCGGCCCACCGCCGCGCCGGCTGAGAGACGTCCGGTGGTGATCTCTCGTCGGGATCCATTCGAAACGATTCCGACATGAACGAAGGCCGATCCGCGGGGTGCGTGGGTGGTCGGCTTCCGTCTTTCCTTAGCACGAATGCGAGCACAAATTGACTGCTGACAATTCTTCGGGGGCCAAGGCGGGACCGATGCGGCTCACCTCACACTCTCTCCGGCAGGAGCGCGAGCGGACGGTGATGCAGCGGCTGGCAATGAACGAAATGACCACGATCCGCTGGTCGTTCTGGGATGACGTCACCGCCTATCGAAATGCCGGGTACGAAGCGATCGGTGTCTGGCGCCCGAAGCTGGTGGAGTTTGGTGAGGAACGCGGTGCCGATCTCCTCGCCGAAAGCGGCCTCTCGGTCGCCAGCCTCTCCTGGGCGGGGGGCTTTACCGGCTCCGACGGGCACTCGTTCGAGGATGCGGTGTGCGATGCCCGCGATGCCCTGCAGCTTGCCGGACGTATTCAGGCCGCCTGTCTCGTGCTGGTGACGGGAGCCCGCGGCGGACATACGCAGAATCACGCACGGCGACTGGTTGTCGACGCGGTGCGGGAACTCGCCGATCAGGCCGCGGACGAAAACGTGCAGTTGGCCCTGCAGCCGATGCACGCCAAGTTCGCCCGGGGCTGGACGCTGGCGACGACGCTCGACCAGCTCCTCGACATCGTCGACCGCTGCAATCACCCGCACGTCGGCATTGCCTTCGATGCCTATCATTTGAATGTCGACCCGGAACTGCTGCTGCGGATTCCGCAGTTTGTGCACCTGGTGAAGACGGTGCAACTGGGGGATTGGCGCGACGGACGCCCGGCTCCGCAACCGCTGCGATTGATCGGTGAAGGAGCACTCCCCCTTGGCGAATTGATCGCCGGCTTCGAAGACGCCGGCTACATGGGCTTCTACGACCTGCAGATTCTTTCCGAATCGGTCTGGCAGTCGAATTACAATGACGTTCTGGAACAGTGTTCGCTGGAATTTCAGTCCTGCGTCTACGCGCCCTGGTCCAAGTAGCCAGGCCCCATTGAGAGGAGCGCGTCGGGACGCCATCGTTGATACCGTATCGCGAGGGGGACACGGGGCCGCGGAGCAAATTCCAGACGAGGGACTTCAATGCAACACCGCTCGTTGACACTCGAAGAACTCGCGGTGCAACTCGGCCGGGATCGCCGCGAACTCGAACGACTCGTCCAGCGCGGGAACATTCCCGGACGGAAGATCGGCGGCCAATGGCAATTCGATCCTTCCGAGATTACCCAGTGGCTCGAACAGGAACTGCGCGGTTACTCGGATCAGGAACTGGCTGCCATCGAAGAACGGCAGCAGTCGGAAGAAGTGAATCCCGAGATCCCGGTCTCAAGCCTGCTGAAACCGGAGATGGTGCAGGTGCCGCTCGAAGCCCGCACGAAACGTTCGGTCCTCGAAAGCCTGATCGAAGTCGCCGGACGGACCTGGCAAGTCTGGGAGCCGGCGGCGGTGCTGCAGGCGGTTCAGGCCCGCGAGGAGGTTCTCTCGACGGCCTTCGATAATGGAGTGGCGATCCCGCACCCGCGGACGCCGCTGCCGGATGCTTACGGAGAATCGCTCATTGCATTTGGTCGGACCTTCTCCGGCATTCCGTTTGGAGCGCCGCGGCGGGGACTGACCGACCTGTTCTTCCTGGTGCTCTGCCTCGACTCGCGGACGCACCTGCTCGTGCTCGCGCGTCTCGGTCGCATGCTGCAGTTGCCCGATTTTCTCGAGAAATTACGTGCCGCCGAGGACAGCCAGACCGCCTATGAAGTGATCTGCGCCGCCGATCAGCAGGTTGCCGAGATGTAAGTCGCCCCGCTTCGGTTCCGCCAAGTGAGCACACGGGCTGGTAAACGCGGCTCCTACGAGAGCGGCTGCGGCGAGGATTCCGGTGACTGACGCTCCTGGGCGAGCGACTCGCGGATTTCTTCGACCTCGACCAGGATCTCCGCTTCCGCCAGCGAATCCGCCAACTTCCCGGAAGACGCTTCGGACGCACGGACCTCGACGGTCGCGAGTTCGACCGGTTCAATTGTGTGATCCGGGGCAGCGGCATCCCGATTGGCAGGATTCGCACTGCTGGCGAGAAATTCGTTGAACACGTCCTGAAAGTCCTGCAGCAGGTCACCGTCCCGCAGGCGGATCGGCTCGACCGCGTTACCGGCTGCCAGTTCCTTGAGCGAGTTCTGAAAACGGACCAGCGGCCCGGCAATGCGATGCGTTACCCGCAGCGCGTCCCAGAGGACGATCGGGCCGATCGCGATCGCACAGACCAGCATCGAGTAATGCTGCAGGGTGAATGTCTGGTAGAGTTCACCGAAGCTTTGTGGAGGGGCACCGGCGAGCAGTTCCCCCCGGTATTGCAGGTAGCGGTAGACGAACATCACGTTCCAGAGCACCGCATGATAGAGCGCCCAGTAAAGCGCGAGCCGACCGATGATCCGTCCCTGAATCAGCGAACTGACATAGAGCTTCTTCCGCAGGTCTTTCTTGTTCATCGCATTTTCCTGTGGCATGGCCTCTGAATTCCCGGCTGTCGGGATGCGGTGCTCATGAGTGCTGTGCGGGTGGGCACGCGTGGGGGGAGTTCGGGTGTCGTGACCGCACGGCATCTGCTCGCCTGGCCCTGCTGGACTATAGGTCCCGCTGCGCGGTGTGGCAAAAATTCATCGCTTGCTGATGCAAGACTCGCGCGAGTGCGACGTCACCGGCTGATACGTTCCGCACAATCAGAACGATTTGCCTGTCCGGGCCCCTGCTCCGTCGCCGCGAGCAGGCGGTGAAGGGGCAAACTTCCTCCCGCCGACGGCACCCACTACGATACGGAAAGTGCCGGATTTTCCCTTTGTGTCGCCGACGCCACCGTCATTTGCGGGCGGGGGCTTTTCTCATCTTCTCATCGTTGGATCACCGTGACTGAATCACCGAAGGACGTCTCGATTTCTCCCGTGGGACTACCGCCTGCGGAATCGAAAGGCGAAGGTTGTCCAACCCCGCTGGCCTGGCAGGAGGTCGTCCAGGCGTTTCGCAATGAAAGCGAAGTGTGGCGGATCGAACGGGGAGACCGTTTCGTTGATGGACGCTCCTGGGGGAGCGGCCCACCCCTCTACTTCCTGAACGGGATGGGGGGCACAAGCGAATTGTTCGCGCTCTTCGGGTATCTGCTGCGCGAGGAGTTCCGCTGTGTGTTCTTCGATACCGTGCCGCCCCGTGCCCGCGATTCTGAGACGGTGCTGCGCGAATTGGCTGCCGATGTGTCCGTGATCGCGGACCAGCTGGGGGACCGCCGGGTCTCGCTGTTTGCCACGTCGTTCGGAGGTCTGGTCGCGTTGCAGGCACTGGCGACTGAGCCGGATCGCTTCGATCGTGCCGTGCTGCAGGGGGCCTTTGCCCGGCGCCAGCTCTCGCTGGCTGAACGCGCTTTGCTTCAGGTGGCGCGACTGCTCTCGCGGCCGTTGCGGGAGCTCCCCTGGCGTGAGCGGATCCAGGAGCAGAATCACCGCACGTGGTTTCCGCCGTTTGATCAGGGGCGCTGGCAGTTCTTTCTCGAGAATACGGGAGAGGTCTCCGTGGATGTCCTCGTGCGCCGGGCTGCCGTCATTCGCGATGTGGACCTGCGGCCGCTGCTGCCCCGGATCGCGCAGCCGATTCTGCTGATTCGCGGAGAGGGCGAGGGCCTTGTCTCCACGCAATCGCACGACGAGCTGCGTAACGGGTTGCCGAATGTGCAGGAAGAAGTCATGCATACCACCGGCCACCTGCCTTATCTCACGCATCCGCACCGCCTGGCGAAGCTCGTGAAGCCGTTCCTCCGCGGGGAACCGGTTGCCGCCTCCTGAAGCGTTCCGATTGCGCCTCCGGCTGGTCCCGTGCAGCAATGATTGCAACGAGCGTGGCGCTGGCGCGACGGACCTGCGCGGAGCCGGTTCTGTTTTGCGAGCATTGTGCGGCAGTTGATAAGCCGATGTCGAACGCGTAGAACATTAGGCGCAGTCCGCCTGACTTTCGTGAATGCGGGAAAGGTGTCTCCGCAGATGCGGGGATGTCGACTCCGGGCGGCGGGCTGCTCCTGCAGGATCGAGAGTTCGCCGCGAGACCTTCAGTTCGAATCGGATGCCCATGAGACCGGAACTTCCTGAAGCGTTGGACGTGATCGCCGTCGGTGCCCATCCCGATGACGTGGAAATTGCGTGCGGGGGAACGCTGGCGAAGCTGGTTCGCCAGGGGTATCGCGTGGGGATTGTCGATCTGACCGACGGCGAGCCAACGCCCGGAAGTCCGGGGCCGGAAGTCCGGCTGGCCGAGGCCGCCGAGGCGGCGAAGATCCTGGGGATCCACATGCGGCAGACGCTCGATCTGCCCAACCGCAGGCTCTTCGATACGTACGAGGCGCGGGTCGCGCTGGCGAAGGTGTTTCGCCGCTATCGGCCGCGGGTGGTGCTGGGGATCAGCGGCAAGACGCCGCTCGCCTCGCCCGACCACTGGCAGGCCATGCAGATCACCGATGCGGCGGTTTTCTATGCCCGCCTGAGCAAGTGGGACGAGCAGTTCGAGTATCTGCCGGTCCACTCGATCCCGAAGCTGGTGTGGTATCAGTTGCGGTTCGCGAGTTTGGCGATCCCCGAATCGGCGGGACATTTTGTCGTAGATATTAGTGAAACGCTGGGCTTAAAATTAGAGGCGATTCGCGCCTATCAGACACAGTTTCCGCCCGAGAAGGATCGCGTCTTCAAACTCGTGGAGAGTCAGAACCGTTTTCTGGGGGTGAGTGCGGGATTCGAGGCAGGCGAGCTGTTCTTCTCGTCGAGCACCCTCGGAGTCCAGGACCTCGTCAAGACGGTCACTCCATAAGCCGGCGGGTCTCACGTGGGATCTCGCGGACGGGAGCGCGGTTCATTTCCGAACGATGCCAGAGGCGGCCGACGGTGTTCTTGAAGTCGTTGTGGAATTTCTGGTCCGGAGGCAGCCCGGGGAATGGGATGAACGAATGCCTTTCAAGACGCCTCCGCTTCGGGGCCGTCAGCATCACCGGGAACTTCCGCGAGAATAACGAGGATCGTTATCGGATCGATCCGCAGGGGCGATATTTCATCGTCGCGGACGGCATGGGCGGCCAATGCGCCGGCGAGAAGGCGAGTGAACTGGCAACCGAGCTCGTCCCGCGGCGGCTGGAGCAGTTGCTGAACTTCGTGGATGATCCCCCGGAAAAAGTCCCCGCCGCGATCGATGATGCCGTCGGCAAGGCGAACGATGAGATCATGGCCCTCGGCGAGCTCGACCCGGCGTTTCATTCGATGGGGACGACAATCGCACTGGCGGTCGCGGACGGCGATTCCCTCTACGTGGCGGGGATCGGTGACAGCCGGGTCTATCGGCTGCACGGTGGGCAGCTGGAGCAGTTGACCAAGGATCACTCGCTTTCCGAAGCGCTTCGCGAAGCGGGCACGATCAGCAAGGAAGAGGCGGCGACGCACCGTTACAAGCACGTGCTGGTCCGCTACCTCGGCGCGAAAGAGGGAGGGCTGGGTGCCAATGCCCGGCGGATCCACCCTGCTCCGGGAGACCGCTTCCTCCTCTGCTCGGATGGAGTGACCGACGGCCTGGCGGACGAATCGCTTGTCGAGCTGCTCCAGACGCATGCCGACCCGCAGGAAGCCGCCGATGCAATTGTCGCGGCCGCCCTCGACGGTGGCTCGCGGGACAACATCACCTGCGTGGTGATCGCCGTCGACTGACGGTTTTCGCGGGGGAATCGTTCTGCGGCGGCTTCCGGGCGCCGCGCGGGGGCTGTGATCGCTGGTCAGCGGGCGCGCCCTTCGGCGTCCCGGCGGGCTTCCGCCCGAGCCATCCGGTCGAGAAGCAGAGAAACTGTCGCTGATCCGCCGGTGCAGTTTTCGGCCCGGCAGTCGAGTTGCCCGACGTCAGTGCCGCCAGTTCATCGCCGCTGCCGTTTCACCCGCCTGAAAGCTGCCGGGAGATCTATCATCGACAGGCGAAAGTGGCTGGCCGCGGTGGAGGAGACAGCAGTCGGGGGAATCATTTCCGCAGAACCGGCTGGGAGTGAGAGCGATTTTGACGGCAGGTTGGCTGGTTTGAGGCCGGTTGCGTCGACTGGGGGAAGGTTTCCGGATTTCCGGAAACCCGTTCCAACATCAACGGGTGCCTTCGCGTAGAATGCGAAAGCGGCCGATGCAGCCCGGGCCGGCCGCCACAAGTGTTTGTCTCCCCTGCCCTTTTCGCGTCTTGCGCAGTCACCCCGATTGCCCTGCGGAGAGACCTTCCTGCGTGTTCCTTCTCGACAACACGCGAAAACATAGACTACACTAACAATACTGCACGCTTGGGCAGTTTTTACGGATTTTACTGGTGGTAACTCCACTCGGGAGAGGAAAGATGGTGTATTTGCGCCGTTGGGTCGTCATTGCGGCTGTCGCCTTGGGGATAGGCGCCTCTGCACTGCACGCGCAGGAGGCGGATTCGAAAGAAGGATCATCCAAGTCGAAGTTCGAGACCCTGACGGAGAAGACGAAGAAGGTCGAGGGGATGTGGACCCTCTACCACAAGGACCAGCAGTTGCTGGTTGATCTTCCCAACAGCCATCTCGACAAGAACTTCATCGTGCTCACCTCGATCGCCCGCGGCATCAGCCGGGGTGTGGTGCTGGGGGGAATGAGCTGGGGATTCGGGGATGACGTGATCTGGACCTTCAAGAAGGTCGGCGAAAAGATGCACGTCATTCGCCGCAACGTGCGCTTCCGCGCGAAGGACGGGAGTCCCGAAAGCAGCGCTGTGAAGCTCGCGTACAGCGACAGCGTCCTGTATGCGTTGCCGATTCTCACCACGACTCCGAGCGGCGGTTCGCTGGTGGACATGACCCGGATCTTCATGAGCGACGATCAGCAGATCGGGCGTTCGATCGGTCCCGGGTTCGGCTTTGCCGCCGATCGCTCGACCTGGGCGAAGGTCAAGGCGTTCCCGAAGAACGTTGAATTGCAGGTGGCGGCGGTTTATTCGGGGGGAAGCAACATCGATACCGTTGCCGATCCGCGAGGCGTGCAGGTCAACGTGCACTACAGCATCAGCATGCTTCCGTCGAACGGCTACAAGCCGCGGAAGGCCGACGACCGTGTGGGGTATTTTCTCACCGTGCTGAAGGACTTCTCCGACAAGGAGGACGACCAGCAGTTCGTGCGGTACATCAATCGCTGGGATTTGAAGAAGAAGGATCCGAGTGCGAAGCTCTCGCCGCCCGAAGAGCCGATCGTGTTCTATCTCGAGCGGACGGTGCCGGTGGCCTTGCGGCCGATCGTGCAGTCGGGCATCGAAGAATGGAACAAGGCGTTTGAGAAGCTTGGTTTCTCGAATGCGATCGTCGTGCTGCAGCAGCGGGATGATGACGACTGGGATCCGGAAGACATCCGCTACAACACGTTCCGCTGGATCACCGCCGACGCCGGTTTCGCGATGGGCCCCTCGCGGGTGAATCCGATGACCGGGCAGATTCTGGATGCCGACATCATCTTCGATGCGGGCTTCCTGCAGTACTGGAAAACCGATTACGAGACCTTCACGCAGGCTGATGTCGCGGCCCTGATGGGCGGCCCGCTGCCGGGGATGGAGGACAAGCTGCCGGTCGACAAGTCGGCGGCACCGCACTTCCACCTGCCGGGAAGCGAATGCACGCTGTGCGTGGGCATGCAGCAGCAGATGGGCTTCTCCGCGGCTGTAATGAGCATGCGCGGTGCGGCGGCCGAAAAAGGCAAGCTGCCGGAAGAGTTCGTCGCGCAGGCGCTCAAGGAAGTCGTGATGCACGAAGTCGGTCATACGCTCGGTTTGCGGCACAACTTCAAGGCAAGTGCCTGGAAGCCGCTCGAAGAGATGGGCGATGATCCGAATCAGCCCACGGTCGCGAGCGTGATGGACTACTCCCCGGCGAACATTGCTCCGAAGGGCGAGAAGCAGGGGCTCTATTACACGCAGACGCTCGGCCCCTACGACTACTGGGCAATCGAGTATGGTTACAAGCCGATCAGTGGCGACGAAAATGCCGAACTGAAGAAGATCGCATCCCGTTCCGCGGAACCGGGACTCGATTACGGCACCGATGAGGATACGCGGAGCGTCGATTCCGACCCGCTGGCGAACCGCTTCGATCTTGGCAAGGATCCGGTGGCCTTTGCACAGCGACGGATGAAGCTCGCCGCCGAGCTCTTCCCGCTGGTGGTGGAGCGGTCGGTCGCCGATGGTGACGGTTATCAGCGGGCGCGGCAGGCGTTCGGCATGGTCTTCAGCGAGTACTGGCGGACGGCGTTCTTCGCGTCCCGCTTCCCGGGTGGCGTTTACGTCCATCGCGATCACAAGGGGGATCCGAACGGACGGCCTCCGTACCGGCTCGTCGAACCGGCCAAGCAGCGCGAAGCGTTGAAGCTGATCGTCGAGAATGCGTTCAACCCGCCGAGCGTCCCGCCCGAGGTGTTGAACTACCTGGCCGCCACGCGCTGGAACCACTGGGGGATTCGCGACTACGTGCGGCTGGATTATCCGATCCACGACTTTGTGGGGATGATGCAGGCGCGTATCCTCGGCCAGCTGCTCAATCCGCTGACGCTCTCGCGTCTGCACGACAACGAGCTGAAAGTGAATCCCGATGAGGACGTGTACACGCTTGCCGAGCATCTGCGCGGCGTGGTTGACGGAATCTTCACCGAGTGGAAGACCGTCAAACCGGGCGAGTACACGAACCGGAAGCCTTACATTTCCAGCTTCCGCCGCAATCTGCAGCGGGCGGCACTGAAAGAGCTGGCTTACCAGGTCCAGTCGCCGATGGGCGGACCGGAAGACGCGCGAACACTTTCGCGGATGTATCTGACGGAGCTCAATCAGCAACTGGCCGAGTTGCTGAAGAACGACCAGGTGAAGCTCGATGACTACTCGAAAGCCCACCTGATCGACAGTCAGGAACGCATCCGCAAGGTGCTCGAAGCGGAGCTGATCATTCAATCCGTGAACTGATCGTCCCCCCCGCGGGGAGGATGAGTTCCTCATCAGGTTACCAGGCGCCCCGCCGGATTCGGCGGGGCGCTTGCATTTCTCTGACGTGCACCGGCGCGGGATTCTCTCATGTCGTCGCGATTTCCCTGGGTGTCCTCGCGCCTGTTCTGGCTGTGTCTGCTGTCGGCGATTGCCGTTGTGCTGATCGCCTGGACGGAGCTGCCGCTGGGGATTCCGGGGGAATGGACCTGGGTGCGGGCCGCTGTCGAAGCGGACCTGGTGCTGAATGTACTGCTGCTGGGGCTGGCGGCGGGAGTATTTGCGGCGTTCGTCCGGATCGGAGAAGCGGGAATCGAGACCGCTTCACCGCGCGGGTTGAGCCTGCGGCTGGCCGGGCTGCTGCTCCTGACATTCGGCTGGCTGTGGGCCGCGCAGGAATCGGCTCCAATGGGCTTCCGTCTCTCGAAGCCCGCGTTCATCCTCTACTACTCTGGTTCGTCCGGCTATTTCACGGAGGCCAGCGAGCGCGCCGTTGATGTGCGCTCCTATCTCGCGGGATACGAAGCCCGCATGGCTGAAGGAGATGTCCTGCATCTGGGGACACATCCACCGGGGCTGATTCTCGCCTATCGCGGTCTGATCGAACTCTGCAGCAGCTCGCCGGCATTGGTCAATCTATTGAATGCGACGCAGCCGGAATCGGCACGCGAGGCATTTGCGGTGATTGCCGAGGCGACGCAGCGCTCCGCCCGGCCCTTTCCTCGTGAAGATGCGGCGGTGCTCTGGCTGGCGGCGATGCTCACCCAGTTCGCCGCGGCGGCGACGGTCCTCCCGCTCTACGCACTGCTGCGGCGGACCGAGTCGCGGCTGGTGAGCTGGCGGGCGGTCTGCTTCTGGCCGTTTGTCCCGGCACTGGCCGTCTTCCTGCCCAAATCCGATGTGCTGTACCCCCTCATCGGCGTGACGCTTCTCTACTGCTGGCTCGAAGCGGTGCGACGGCGATCGTGGTGGCTGGCGCTGGCTGCCGGTTTCGTCGGCTGGCTGGGGCTGTTCCTCAGTCTGGCATTGTTGCCGGTCGGGGCACTGGCGCTGTTGCTGAGCGGGTTTGAACTCTGGCGGGAGCGGCGGAATCGGAATGTCGGGGGGGCGGCTGACGCTCCCTCCGGCAATGCACGGGAAGGCTGGTTGCCGCTCGCGGGGATCGTTCTGTGCGGTGCAGCCGGGCTGTTGATTCCCGTGTTCGTGCTGTGGATGGTCGCCGATCTCAATCTCTTCCGCGTCTGGGCATGGAACTTGACGAATCATGCGGGGTTCTACGATCAGTTCCCGCGAACGTACTGGAAGTGGCTGCTGGTCTCGCCGATCGAGTTTGCGATCGCGGCGGGTGTTCCGCTGCTGGTTCTTGCTGGCGTGACTTTACGCCGGGCGATCCACGAGCCTTGGAGCAGGCAGGCCGGGGTGATGTGGAGCGTGCTGCTGACGCTGGGACTGCTCTGGCTTTCGGGAAAGAACTCCGGCGAGCTGGCGCGGCTGTGGATTCTCTTCATGCCGTGGATGATCTGGCTGGCAGCGCCGGCACTGGATGGCGTGCCGAAGCTTTCGGCGCAGGGCAAGGTCGGTCAAGCGCCCCTTGTCCCCTGCTCTGCGGATCGGTTCTGGTGGGCGTGGGGGCTGCATGTCGCCGTCAGTATCGTCATTGTCACCCGCGTCATCGGCTTTCACGTGCCGGGCTAGACTGACGACGATCCGCGGAGGCTCCCACTTCGCGAGATGAGTGCGCGTCCGCAGGTGGTCGGCCGCTCGTCACGGTTGTGTCGATGCTGACGTCCCTGTCAGTTCTGCGGTGTGAAGAGCGGCGGTGACGCCGCTTCGGGCCAGTGGGGCGCGCAAGTCAGCGGCCTGGAAGGCTCTTCTGACCGATACTTGTCGAGACGGACCAGTCTGGCTTCACGTTGGTGCTGAAGTCGGAAGTGGGCTTGGGCAAAGGTCCGACCGGTTTCGGCCGGTTCGCTGCATTCGCAGTCCTGTTTCGTCCCTGTGTAGAAATTCCGGGCTTTCGCATGCTCTGCGTTTTGTCGCGATGCGGGTTTGTGAGTCTTGCCTGCCTGTGGCTGATCGGCTGCTCCGGGAGCGTGGTGCCGTTCACCGAAGTGAAGCGGCTCGATGAGCGCGTCACGTCGGACGAGTTGAAGACGTTCCTGGCGATAGTCGATGCGCTGCCCGAGCGCAAGCTGCCGCCGTTCCCAACGCCATTTACTACCCTGCCGCCGAAGTGGAATCCGACGCGCACGTTGCCCGTAGGCGATCTCGCACAGGAAGAGCGGCGGGGACTTGAAGAACGCTGGTCGGTCGAACGGCTTGCCCGGCAGTTCACCCACAGTCGAGCCCTCAACCGCGCGCTGCGGCGCGAGGAAATGACGGTCGAACAGTTTGTCGGCCTGATGCTGAATCTGGGCGTAGCGCTTGCGCGCGAAAGCATCCCTGAGGAGCGGGATCTCGACGACATCCAGCGGCGCGGCGAATTCGTTGTCCAGCGCTTACGTAAGGACAACCGCCCCTATTCCTCCCTGAGCGATGACGGTGCCCACTACATTCAGCAGCAGGCGGCCTGGATTCCCATCATCGATCGCGTGCAGCGGCTGAAACTCGTTCCCCCCGAAAATCGGGCGCTGGTTCAACAGCACCGGGAAAAGCTGGAAGCGATCTTCTCCGCCGAGTTGATCGGCGATCCGCTGGCTCCGTTTGCCCGCGTACTCGATGAAAGCGGGCTTCCGTTTGTCGAGCTTCCCGAGAGCGGCAGTGACGCGGAGATCACGTGGACTGCGGACGAACTGCTCTTCGGCAACGACCGGTCCAAACCTGCTCCCCCGGAAGAAGTCGCGGGGCTCGAATCGCGGGCGAGCGACGGGCGCTGAGTCCGCCGCGACGGTGCAGCGGGATTCGCGGACCGGGGAACCGGTGACGGCGTCCCCGTTACCGGGCCGAGCGGATTACTGGGCCGAGCGGATTACTGGGCCGAGCGGATTACTGGGCCGAGCGGATTACTGGGCCGAGCGGACGTCGGGACGCAGCTTGCGCGCGTCGCGGAGGTAGACGTGCACGATGTCCTTCTGCGGCACCTCGGTGTTCACGTGCAGCAGCACGCGGATGCAGCGGGGGAGCCGGTTCGGCACGGCGATCTCGGAGGCGCACAGCAGCGGGACGAAGTTCATTCCCAGCTCTCGGGCGGCTTCCGCGGGGAACGTCGAGACCAGGTCGGGCGTCGTCGTGAAGTAGATCGAAGCGATATCGTCGAAGGTTTCGATGCGATTCGCGCGAAGAATCTCCTGCAGGAGTTCACGGGTCGCCGCCAGGATTTCTGACGGCGTATCCTCGTTGACGTTGGTTGCTCCACGGATACCACGCACAGTCATAACTGTCTTTCACCTGAACGCGAGGTCCGCCCCGGCAGACACGCCGGGCGATCTAGAAACAGCGCCAGTTCCGAAGCCGATCATTCCAGGGGAACAACGCCCCCCTGCCCCGGTGGGGGAGTGATTTGATGCGGTCCTGCATTGTGCAGATTTCCGCGCCGGACTCAATTGTAGCGGGTGAAATCGTCTCTGCTGTGAGGAAATCCGGGCATTCCGTGCGGGAAGTGGCGGTTCCTGACCGGAATCATTCCCCGAAAAGCGGGCTTGCGTTGGCTTTCCCGTTTCGGGTACAAACCGCAGTTGGCCTGACACGTAGGATTGGAACGTGCCGGGCCGGCCCGCCTGAACGGCGAAACAGGTGGCCAGGATCCGCAGGGAAAGGATGTCCGCAATGGGGGTCACGGTAGGCGAGCTGGCAGAGCGCGTCGGGGGCGCAGTCCGTGGGGACAAAAGCCTGCTGATCGAGGGAGCGCAGGCCCTGCGCAAAGCCGGCCCACTCGACATCACCTTTGCGGCGGACGAAGCCAATGTGCGGCGGCTGAAATCGTGTCGCGCGGGCGCAGCCCTGGTCGCGCCGAGACATGCCGAAGCTTGCGAGGCGGGCTCCCCCCTTTCCGCGTTGATCGTTGTTGACGATCCGCAAGGGGCCTTCATTCAGATTCTCCGCGATTTTCGACCGCAGCGTCCTCGCCGTGCGCTTGGGATTTCGCCGCACGCACATATCAGCGCGACGGCGCAGATTGCTCCCGACTGCAACATCTACCCCGGCGTCTGGATCGGCGAAGGGGTGGTGATCGAAGCGGGCTGCGACCTGCATCCCGGCGTCGTGGTGGGAGACGACTGTCACGTCGGCGAAGGCTGCACGCTCTATCCGAATGCCGTGCTCTATCCCGGTGTCGTACTGGGGAAGCGGGTGATTGTCCATGCGTCTGCCGTCCTGGGGGCCGACGGTTTCGGCTATCGCTTTCAGGAAGGTCGTTTCCAGAAGATTCCGCAACTGGGCTCGGTGCATGTGCACGACGATGTCGAAATCGGGGCCTGCGCCACGATCGACCGGGGGATGATCGGCCCGACGGTCATCGGCGAAGGGACCAAGATCGACAACCTGGTCATGATTGGACACAACTGCGAGATCGGGCGGCACAATGCGTTCGCTTCGCAGGTCGGCTTCGCGGGGTCGGTCACGACCGGCGACTACGTCCGCTGTGCCGGACAGGTCGGAATCGCCGACCATGTTGAGATCGGCACCGGAGCGGTCCTCGGGGCGAAGGCCGGCGTTCACAAGGACATGGCTCCCGGGGGCACCTATCTCGGCGTCCCGGCGGCCGAGGAGCAGGAGCAGATTCGCATTGTGATGGCGCTTCGCAAGCTGCCGGAACTGCGCCGGCAGGTTCGCGACCTCGAGCAGCGTCTCGAAGAAATGACCCGGCAACTGCAATCCCTCACGGGGAGCGGAATGGAATCGTAACCGCAACGTTTTCTGCGGATCTGTCTGATGGCTCTTCACATTGTTTCGGGATTTCAGCCCCCTCCCGCGGGGACGCGTATCGGACTGCTCGCCGGGGCGGGCAAGTTTCCGATTGCGTTTGCACGTGCGGCCCGGGACCAGGGACATTCGGTTTACTGTGTCGCCGTGCAGGGGATGGTGGCTCCCGAACTGGCGGACGAATGCGACGATTTCGTGACCTTTCCGCTCGGTCGGGTCGGGCGGGCGATCCGGTTGTTCCGCAAGGCGGAGATTCGCCGCGTCGTCATGGCCGGTAAGGTCGAGAAGCGGGTGCTGTTCAATCCCTTCCGGATCTTTCGGCTCCTTCCCGACTGGAGAGCGCTGCACCTCTGGTTCACCTTCGCGGCACGCGACAAGAAGGATGACACACTGCTCATGGCTGTGATCAGGGAATTCGAACGGGACAACATCCGCTTTGACTCGGCACTGGAGTACTGCCCGAGCCTGCTGGCAAAGCATGGTTTTCTGACCCGTCGCCGCCCTACTCCCGCGCAGTGGAAGGACATTCACTTCGGCTGGGAGCTGGCGAAGGAAATGGGGCGGCTGGATGTCGGTCAGAGCGTGGCCGTCAAGGACACCGCCGTGCTGGCGATCGAGGCGATCGAGGGAACCGACCTGGCGATCCTGCGGGCGGGCGAACTTTGCCGCCGCGGCGGGTTCACGGTCGTCAAGGTGGCGAAGCCACAGCAGGACATGCGATTCGATGTGCCGACAATCGGCACGCAGACGTTGTACACCATGCATCAGGCGGGCGGGAAAGTGCTCGCCATCGAGAGTGAAAAGACGATTATCCTGGAGTTCGACGAGGTGGTTCGGCTGGCGAACAAGCTGGGAATCGCCATCGTCGCGTTGAACTCCCAGGAAGTCCAGCAGCGCCTTTCCGCCTAGTGTGTCGGGAAGGCCGCTTCCCCGGTCCATGCGATGGGGGCCGGGAAAGCCCGGTCGGTGACGAAAATGTCGGCATGGAGAAAGTCAATAAAAATGTATGTGCGGCGGCCGCTTCGGGCGGCAGGCCGTTTGTGAAAAGCAACGGTTCCGGTGAAACAGCGTTCGGGGGGATCCTCAAAAGAAGTGTGCAGGTCAATCCCGCTTGACCTGAAAAACGGCGAGACCTGAGAGACCTCGCCGTCGAACCCAGGCATTCCGGAAAGAAAGTCCCTGGCCCCGCGATCCAATCGTGAAAGTCAGAGATCGATCGTTCCGGAGTGCAAAAGAAGATCCTACCAGAAACGTCATTTCCCCTTTCACCTCGAAGTCCCCTCGAACAGTCGAGCCGGAACCGTTGTCGCAAACAGAAAACACCTCCCCGAGCCGCCCGGCTCCGGGAGGTGTTTTCGTTTGAATGGGGCACGCTGCCGGCCCTGCCGTGCCCTGGGAAGTGCAGCGGGAGACGCCTGCACTATTCCCCTTCTTCGAGGAGGCGGACGTCGCTTTCGCTGGCCGGGTCAGCCTCGAAATGCTCGCGCGGGGCGACAAACTCGTCGGCGGCAGGGGCGCGAACCGCGGAGAGAAACTCGGTATCCTCGCTCAGCGTCGGCGGGACCGGGTCCGGGCCCAGGTGAACCTTGAATTTCACGTTCGCGAACGCGAGCTGATCGCCGGGAAGCAATGCTCCGCGGAGGATCCGCTGCCCGTTCACCTTGGTGCCGTTCGTACTCCCGAGATCGCGGACGAAGAGCAGTCCGTCGGTGCGGACGATCACGCAATGCAGTTTCGAAATGCTGTTGCGGTTGATGTACAGGTCGCACTCGTCGCGACTGCGGCCGACGACGGTGATATCACGCTGGATGGGGACAGGCTTTCCCCCGTCAAGGGGGATGAGTTGAGCAAGCATGGGCGCCTGAGAGTGGAAGGTTGAGATGGATTTGAGCTCGGTCAACAGCGGCCCCTCTCCACTCTCGCGGCTGGAACGGGCGATGTCAATGGGAGTTAGGCCAAGCGGGCCTGTCTGACCGGGGTTTCCGTAGCGAATGCTCCGATCGGCGGGAGGGCACGGGGCCTGCCGGAGAGGGGGCTGATTCCGCAGGCGCGTCGACCGCACCATTCGACCGCGGAGGAGTCACAAACCGGCGATCGCAGGGAGCCTCCGGAAACCGGCAGACTTGTGGGCAGGGCATCGTCGGGAAGGGTGCGAATCCCCGTGGTGAAACTGGTTCTCCCGGGGAGCGGAGGGGGGATTCCGCAGGATCGGGGGTTGGCTTGACGGTCGGGCGCGGCGAGATTACCTTCACGGCTGCATGTTGGCCATCCCGCCCCCTGCTGGACGCTCTGTTGCGGGATGCGCGCTGCGGCCGCGGGACAGGTCGGGGGGCCGCGATCTCCTGCTGGCTGCCTCAGAGCGGCCGTGTTGCGATCGAGCTGCGGGCCAATTTTCGCTTGGTTTTTGGGACAGGACGCCGGTGTTACGCCGCCCGGACCGTCCGTAGAAGAGGACTTTAGCAGATGGCAACGGAAAAAAAGTACGTCTATTTCTTCGGGGACGGCCAGGCAGAGGGCAGTGCGAAGATGCGGAACGAGCTGGGTGGCAAGGGAGCCAACCTGGCGGAAATGACCAACATCGGCCTGCCGGTTCCTTCCGGCTTCACCATCACGACCGAGGTGTGCACCTACTACTACGACCATGACCGCACCTATCCTCCCGAGCTGAAGGGCCAGGTCGAGGAAGCCATGCGGAAGGTCGAGAAGACCATGGGAGCGGAGTTCGGTTCGAAGACCAATCCCCTGCTCCTCTCCTGCCGCTCGGGCGCCCGCGAGTCGATGCCCGGCATGATGGACACCGTTCTCAACATCGGCCTGAACGATGAGACGGTCGAAGCCCTCGCGAAGCAGTCGGGCAACGAGCGTTTCGCCTGGGACAGCTATCGCCGCTTCGTGCAGATGTACGGCGACGTCGTGCTCGATCTCAAGCCGCGCGACAAGAAGGATCCCGATCCGTTCGAGGAAATTCTCGAAGCGAAGAAGCACAAGGCGGGAGTGGAGTACGACTCCGACCTCAGCCCGGAACAGCTGAAGGAGCTTGTCGCCGAGTTCAAGCAGGTCATCAAGGAGCGCACCGGACACGACTTCCCCACCGATCCGATGGAACAGGTGTGGGGGGCCATCGGCGCTGTCTTCAACAGCTGGATGAACGACCGTGCGATCGTTTATCGCCGCCAGTACGGCATTCCACACGAATGGGGCACCGCCGTCAACGTGCAGGCGATGGTCTTCGGAAACCTCGGCGACGACTGTGCGACCGGCGTCGGCCTGACCCGCGACTGCTCGCTCGGTCTGCCGGGCTTCAACGGCGACTACCTGATCAACGCCCAGGGCGAGGACGTCGTTGCCGGTATCCGCTCGACGAAGCGCATCGAGAGCACGCTCGCGCAGGACATGCCCGAAGCGTTCAAGCAGTTGAACGAGATCGGCAAGAAGCTCGAGCAGCACTACAAGGACGTGCAGGACATCGAGTTCACCGTCCAGCGCGGCAAGGTGTGGATGCTGCAGACCCGCAACGCCAAGCGTACCGGCTTTGCCGCGGTCCGGATCGCCGTCGACCTCGTTGAAGAAGGGCTGATCACCGAGAAGGAAGCCCTGGCGAAGAAGCGCGTTCCGGCTGACGACCTCAACCAGCTGCTCCAGCCGATCTTCGATCCGGCGGCGAAGAAGGCCGCTCAGAACGAGGGACGCCTGCTGACGAAGGGGATCAACGCCGGTCCCGGGGCGGCGACCGGAAAGATCGTTTTCCACGCGTCCGATGCCGAGCAGCAGTGGCTCGCCGACCAGACGGTGGAATTGATTCTCGTCCGCCGCGAAACGAGCCCTGAGGACCTCCGCGGCATGCGGGTGGCCAAGGGGATTCTGACCGCGTTCGGCGGCGCCAGCTCGCACGCCGCTCTGGTGAGCCGCCAGATGGGCAAGGTCTGTGTCGTCGGTGCCGGCGAACTGCAGATCGACTACCATAACGCGACCGTCCGCGTCGGCGACAAGGTGCTGCGGGAAGGCGACTACATCAGTATCGACGGTTTCACCGGAGAAGTCTTCGAAGGCCAGGTGAAGACCCAGGCGAGCGAAGTCATTCAGGTGCTGCTGCAGAAGACGCTGAAGCCCGAAGAGTCGGAAACCTATCAGCGGTATGCGAAGCTGATGGGGTGGGCCGACAAGTACCGCCGCCTGAAGGTCCGCACCAACGCGGACGAGCCGGGCCAGTCCTCCGATGCCGTGGCCTTCGGGGCCGAGGGAATCGGTCTCTGCCGGACGGAGCACATGTTCTTCGGCCACATCGACGAGTTCCGCGAGATGATCCTCGCGCCGAACGTCGAGCGGCGTGAAGCGGCCCTCGCCAAGTTGCTCCCGTTCCAGCGGGAAGACTTCGCCGGACTGTTCCGGGCGATGGAAGGACGCCCGGTGACGATCCGCCTGCTCGATCCCCCGCTCCACGAGTTCCTCCCGCACGACCGCTCCGCGATCGAAGCCTTGGCGCAGAAGATCGGAATGTCGGCGGATGCAATCGCCCAGCGGGTTCACGAGCTCCACGAGAGTAACCCGATGCTCGGGCACCGCGGTTGCCGGCTCGGGATTGTCTACCCGCAGATCACCGCCATGCAGGCCCGCGCGATTTTCGAGGCGGCTTGCGAAGTGAAGGCCGAAGGGATCGAGGTTCGCCCCGAAGTGATGATCCCGCTCGTCGGGTTCCTCACCGAGTTCCGCGACCAGGAGAAGGTGATCCGGGCGCAGGCGGAAGCGGTCTTCAAGGAGAAGGGCGTGACCGTCGAGTACCTGGTCGGGACGATGATCGAAGTGCCTCGCGCCGCGGTCTGTGCCGACAAGATTGCTGAAGGAGCCGAGTTCTTCAGCTTCGGGACGAACGACCTGACGCAGACGACGCTCGGCATCAGCCGCGACGACTACGGCGGGTTCATTCAGTACTACCGCGAGCACGACATCATCGACAACGATCCGTTCCAGACGATCGACCAGGCGGGTGTCGGCGAGCTGATGAAGCTCGGCGTCGAGCGTGGCCGCAAGACGCGGCCGGATCTCAAGATCGGTATCTGCGGCGAACATGGTGGCGACCCGGCCAGCGTGATGTTCTGCCACGAGATCGGCCTCGACTACGTGAGCTGCTCGCCGTTCCGCGTGCCCATCGCCCGCCTGGCTGCCGCGCAGGCCGCCCTGCTCTAGGCGATCGGAAAGTTTGAGAGCTGCTTCCGAACGGCACCGGTGGTTTTCGCCCTCGGTGCCGTTCGTCTTTTCCGGTCAGCCGGTCGTGCGCTTCCCGGAGCCGAAGCGAACAAACGCGGCAAGGATGGCGGGAGCCGGGCGTGTGTCCACGTCGTCTCTTCGGACTATCGGCCAACTTCCCTGTTCCCGCCTGCGGGCACCGGCTCGAGTCGGAGTTCGAGCCACCGCTCACCGGCGTCGGTCTTGTGCAGGGTTCTGCGAACCGTCTCCCCCGGCGAAACGATCTCGTCGAAGAAGATCGAACGGCTCTCCTGCTCGACGAGGTGTTCGCTGGCGGGGCGGAGGCTGGAGACCTCCAGTTTTCCGGTGAGACGCAGCTGCCCCTCCTTTTCGGGGCGCAGCCGCATTGTGAGGAATGTGCCAAAGTCGACCTTCTGGTCTCCGACCGTCTTCCGGCCGCCGCTCCCGGAGCGGGCTTCGCGATTTGCATCCAGCCGGACGCTGAGATTGGCGTGAGTCCGGATTCTTGCGGGTTGGCCCGGCTCGGTCGTTGCGGTTTCCTTAAGCACGACCTGCACTGCATAGACGGCTTCGGGGACTGCCGCCGGCGTCGCGAGGGGGGGAGAACCCGGCAGCATGGAGCCGGTTGCGAGGGGGACGATCAGAAAAAGCGGACGCATCGGCTCTCCTCTGGTCGAGAGGGGACAAGGGGGACGTGCTGCGGCGGGCTTATAACTCTTGCGGTCCGTCACGGCAATTGCAGGCTGAGTCGGTTGAGTCGTGAGTTGGCCGCCTGAAAGGCGGCGGAAGGAGAGGTTCGGAGAGGGAGAGCGGCTGGCGAGGCCCCTCGCCGGGGGAAGGATCAAGAATTTTCCATGTTTTCCGTTGATCTCCTCTTTTCCTGCGCAGTTCGTAACGATAAGATTACTTGTCTATGTTTCGCTGGGGCAAATCGCTCTCCTTCCAGCTGATGCCAGTCTCCCGCCGACGGTCGCGGTTGAGCCGGAAACTGGTGTCCATTCCGAAAATCAGGCGGTTAGAGATGTTGAAGTTGGCGCGTGACTTTATTCAGGGACCGGGAGTGATCGGAGCAAGCTGCTGAGGCAGCCAGCGCCGCTCGCAAGAATTCCCTCTCTGGAGAAAGTCGCGATGCACGGCTGACTGCCCGATTCCCCCCCCGATCCAGCAATCGATTGGCACGATTACCGGCAGGATGCACGGTCTGCGGTTCTTGACTTGGGGACGGACGCCCAATTTTCGTGGAAACTTCGGCGAAGCTTCCTACGTATCTCCTAATCTGCCGTTTTCACGGGTGAAAACGGCAATCGTGATCCTTAAGTACACTGTTTGGTTGAGTCCATGGCCACAATTGAGAAAATCCGCAATATCGGTATTTCCGCCCACATTGACTCCGGTAAGACCACGCTGACCGAGCGTATTCTGTACTACAGCGGTCGGATTCACCGGGTCAACGAGGTGAAGGGGGATGGCGCCGGGGCAACCATGGACTTCATGGACCTGGAACGCGAGCGCGGCATCACCATCGCCTCCGCCTGTACCAAGGTCGAATGGGAAGGGCATCAGGTCAATGTCATCGACACGCCGGGCCACGTCGACTTCACCGTCGAAGTGGAACGCAGCCTTCGCGTCCTCGACGGCGCGGTGCTCGTGCTGTGCGCGGTGGGCGGCGTGCAGAGTCAGTCGCTGACGGTCGACCGCCAGATGAAGCGGTATCACGTTCCCCGGATTGCGTTCATCAACAAGATGGACCGCACCGGGGCCGACCCGAAGAACGTGATCAAGCAGATCCGCGAAAAGCTGGGGGTCACCCCCCTGCCCCTGCAGCTCAACATGGGGACCGAATCCCGCTTCGAAGGCGTGATCGACCTGGTCACCATGAAGGCGTTGTACTTCGACGGCGATCGGGGCGAGAAGGTCCGCGAAGAAGCGATCCCCGAAGACTATCGCGAAGCCGCGGAAGCCGCCCGCAACGAGATGCTCGAGACGCTTTCGCTCTACAGCGACGAGCTGATGGAAGCCATGCTCGAAGAGCGGATCATCGAAGCCGACGAAATCCGGCCGATCATCCGCCAGGCGGTCCTGTCGCAGGATGTCACGCCGGTCATGATGGGCACGGCTTACAAGAACAAGGGTGTCCAGCCGCTGCTGGACGCGGTCGTCGATTACCTGCCGAGCCCGCTCGACCGGGTCGTCAAGGCGACCGATCTGTCGGCTCCCCCGGCTGAAGTGGCCGAAGGCGAGACTCCGCAGGAGAACCGCGTTGCGCTCGTCAACGACTACGACAAGCCGCTGGTCTGCATGGCGTTCAAGATCGTCGAAGAGGCGTTCGGCCAGTTGACCTACGTGCGGATCTATCAAGGGAAGCTCGTCAAGGGGCAGACGTATACGAACACCCGTACGGGCAAGTCGGTCCGTGTCGGCCGGATGGTTCGTATGCACGCCGACCAGCGGGAAGAGCTCGAATGGGCCGGCGCGGGCGACATCGTCGCGATCGTCGGTGTCGAGTGTGCGTCGGGTGACACGTTCTGCGGTGAGGGAGTGAACTACGCTCTCGAAAGCATCTACGTGCCCGATCCCGTGATTCGTCTGTCGATCGAGCCGATGAAGCGCGACGGTGCCGACAAGCTGGCGAAGGCTCTCGACCGGTTCCGCCGGGAAGATCCGACGTTCCGCCTGTACACCGACGAAGAGACCGGCCAGACGATCATCGCCGGGATGGGGCAGCTGCACCTCGAAATTTACACCGAGCGCATCCGCCGCGAGTACAAGGTGGAATGCATCGTCGGCGAGCCGCGTGTGGCTTACCGCGAATACCCGACGCGCGAAGTCGAGTTCGACTACAAGCACAAGAAGCAGACGGGTGGTAGCGGTCAGTACGCCCACATCAAGGGCCGGCTGGTGCCGCTGCCGCTGGGAACTCCCGAACCGTATCTGTTTGAAAACAAGGTCACGCAGGGACGTATTCCGAAGGAGTACATCGAGCCGACCAACAAGGGCTTCCAGCGGGCGCTCGACAAGGGCCCCCTCTGCGAGTGCGAAGTGGTGGGCGTGAAGATGGTGCTCGAAGACGGTAGCTATCACGATGTCGACTCGTCGGAAATGGCGTTCAACATCGCTGGTTTCAACTGTATGCGGGAGACGCTGAAGAAGGCGAACGTCGGCCTTCTGGAGCCGATCATGCGCCTCGACGTCGAGGTGCCGACCGAATACCAGGGTACGGTTTCGGGCCACATCTCGAGCAAGCGCGGGATCATCAACTCCAGCGAAGTTCGCGGTTCGAGCTGCTTCATCGTGGCGGAAGTGCCGCTGGCTTCGATGTTCGACTACGCCAACGAACTGCGTTCGATGACGCAGGGCAAGGGCGGCTTCAGCATGGAGTTCGCGCAGTACAAGCCGGTGCCCCGTTCGATCATGGACGAGGTCGTCGCCCGCCGCAAAGCCGAGAAGGAAGAGCGGATGGCGCTGGCCCGCTAGTCAGCACCAGCTTCGAACCAATGAAAAAGGGGGCGAGTCATCGACTCGCCCCCTTTTTTGTCTTTGCTTTCGACCTGGATGATCGTCGGTCTCTTGCGGTCGCGTGAGAAGCCGCAGGGTGACCTCTTACGCCTGTCGGCGCGTCCCCGCTGCCGCTCAGACGGGGGAGGCCATCCCCAGCTGGGCGAACTCCTGCTGCAGCTCCCGCTCGGCGGCGAGAATCGGCTGCATCATCTGGTCGATTTCCGCACGCTCGGCATCGGTAAGCTGCCGCTGCGGCGGACGGGCCGGTCCAAACTGCGAGCCGACCAGGTGCATCGCGTGCTTCAGCATGCTGATGTTGTAGCTGTCCCCTTCGCGGGCACGGTAGTCTTCGATCGGGAGAATCAGCTCCTGCAGCCGCATGCCTTCGGCGTACTGGCCGGCGGTAAACGCGGCGTGCATCGCGAGCGTCAGATGTGGGCAGAGGTTCCCTGCTCCCGTCGTATAACCGGGGGCGCCCGCCAGCATGTAGTAGGGGGCAAAACGCTCCGCCGATCCGCAGAGCCATTCGATCCGCCCCTGGTCGGCGAGCACGACTTTGCGGAAGTCGTGCAGGTTGTTCTCGGCGTATTTGACTCCCACCACCAGCGGGTGCGCGGCGAGTTCCAGGAGCAGCGCGTCGCTGGGAGTCGGACTCTTCTTGTAAACCAGAGCCGGCAGCTGCACCCGTTCGAGAACGTAGTGGTAATAATCCCGCGCGCCGGCGGTCGAAAGATACGGATGCGAGAACGGCATGAACATCACGCCGTTGGCCCCCGCGTCGCGGGACTTGCGGCCGATCTCGACCGCGTGTTCCACCTGCAAACCAACCGGCGCGAAGATGATCGCGTCCGGTCCCGACGCTTCGCGGGTGATCCGCACGAGCTCGACGACCTCCGACGCGGAGAGACTGTGAAACTCGCTGGTCCCCGCCGCCGGCATGAAGACCCGGATACCCGCGGCGTACATGCGGCGAATATGGGCCGCCTGGACGTCCGCGGCAATGCGTCCGGCTTCGTCGTACGCAGTCAGGGGGACAAGGTGCACGGTCCGCAGTCGAGTCGTATCCAGTGCGGCAGTCATCGCGGGCGATTCCTGAATTCAAGAGATATCAATTCGAACCCCAATCCAAGGCAATCCCAATCCCTGGGGGTACCGCTCTCGTTTGTACGGCGACGGAGTAACGCGGTCAAGGAACCTCCGGAGTTCCGTCATCCCGGGGCCGCTCCGGTCGCAGTGTTAAAGCGACGAACCTATAATTGCGAGCGCCCCCCTGCTGCCGGTGGCCCTGTTGCTCGCACAAGTTCCCCGTCATGATTTCCGATTTCTCGCCCAATCTCGATGATCGCGACGCAGCGCAGGAAATCGCCCGGCTGGAGCGGTGGATCCTGCGGGCCTGTGTTCTCGAAGCAACGGCCCGCAAGCCGGGGAACGTGCATCCCGAGGCCTCATTCGTCGATCTGACGTACGACGACTTTCTCGCATCGGCGCGGGCCATTGCTCCCGTCCTCGCCCGCACGCGCGAGTGGGGAATCGGGCGAGCCGTTTTGAAAGCCGTCGAACAGACGCGCTCCTGCACGCCGGGGAATTCCAATCTCGGAATCATCCTGCTGATCGCACCCCTGGCGGCGGTCCCGCCGCAGCAGTCGCTGCGCGAGGGGATCGGCAGTGTCCTGGCGGCACTCACCCGCGATGATGCCCGGTTCGCGTACGAAGCGATCCGGCTGGCAAACCCCGGAGGACTGGGGAGCGCCGAGAAAGCCGATGTCGCCAGCACCCCGCAGATCACGCTGCTCGAAGCGATGCAGCTTGCCACCGACCGTGATACGATTGCCGCCGAGTACGCCGACGGCTTTCCGCTCGTGCTCGATTTCGGGCTGGAACGTGCGCGGAAGTGGAATGACTTCGCGGCCCGTTGGGAAACGCACCTTATCGGTCTGCATCTGGAACTGATGGCGACGCGGCCCGATACGCTGATCGCGCGGAAAGCCGGCCGGGCGACGGCAGAGGAATCGGCGCGACGTGCCCGCGAAGTCCTCGACCTCGGCGGCCCCGAGACCGAAGCGGGGCAACAGAAACTGGCCGAATTCGATGCCTGGCTGCGGGCCGACGGGCATCGGCGCAATCCGGGAACCACCGCCGACCTGATCGCGGCGATTCTCTTCGCCGCCCAGCGGGAAGGCATCATCGTTGCCGATGCGCTCCCCTGAACGGTATTCCCTCCCGCTCTCTCCGGACTTCCTGCGAGGCACTTCATGACACAGAACACTCAATTTCGCGTGCGGGTGACGAAGGATCATCTGGTCTTCAGTGCCGCGCACTTCATCACGTTCAACGGCAACATCTGTGAGCGGCTGCACGGTCACAACTGGCGGACGGCCGTAGAAGTCGCCGGGCCACTCGACGAGAACCAGTACGTCTTCGATTTCATTGCGCTGCGGGATGCACTGCAGCAGATTGTGAATGAGCTGGATCATCGCGTCCTGCTGCCGACGCAGCATCCGATGATTCGAGTCGTCGCCGGAGAGCGCGAGGTCGAGGCGACCTTCGAGGAGCGACGCTGGGTCTTCCCCCGCGAGGACTGCATTCTGCTGCCGATCGCGAACACGACCGCCGAACGGATCGCCGAGTGGATCGGGCAGCGGCTGCGCGAGCAGATCATCGCCCAGGCGGGCAGCCGCCTGACAGCATTGCGAGTCGAGGTCGAAGAAAACTTCGGCCAGTGGGCGATTGCCGAACTGCCGTTGTAAGTCCCTCAGCGCGCTCTGTGCGGAAATGCTCGGCGGGGCCTCGGTCTCGCGGCACATCAAGACATGCACGTTCGACAAAATCTCTGGCCTGTCACATGAATGCCTTCCCGTTCCGCGCCTCGAAAATGTTATGATCGATAGTGCGGGCCCCATATCGAGTGACGTTGACCACTGCGGGTCGAAAGGGGAGCGGGAGATGGGACGTTGGAGTTTGGGAATCGCGGCGTGTTTCGCCGTGGCCTGGCTCGCGGGAATCGCGGGAGACCTGCCGGCGTGTCGGGCACAGCAGCAGACAAACGGCGGAACAACGGGAACACAAGGGACGCAGGGGACGCAAGGGGGAGATTTCGGCGGCATCAGTGTCGATGCCGAGGGGGTCGTGCGGGTTCTCTCCTCCCGCGGCATTTCCAGCCGCGTGGCGCGCCGCCGGGCTGAAGCCGCTCCCGATATCACCCTGCCGCAAGACCTGAATCGCTTCTCGGAACTGCGCAAAGTCTCGCTGGTCCGACTGGAGCAGGCCTGCAAGAAGCTGCTCGATGAGAATCAGTCGCTGACGGACGAGATGCAGTTTCTCGCCGGCCTGCAGCGGATCGATTACGTCTTCGTCTATCCCGAGCAGAACGACATTGTGATCGCCGGGCCGGCGGAAGGGTTTGCCCGCGATGCGACGGGAAGACCGATCGGTCTGACGACGGGACGTCCCCCCATGCGGCTGGAAGATCTTGTCGTCGCCCTCCGCACTCTGGAGCGGAGCGGAGATCTGGGCTGCTCGATCGACCCGCGGCAGGAGAATCTGGCGGCTCTGCAGCGATGGCTCGCGCAGAACAGCTTCGCGGCTTCCTCAAGTGTGGCGAAGGCCCGCTACAGCCAGATGGCCAAGATCCTCGGCATGCACGATGTCCGCATCTGGGGTGTGCCGGCTGAATCGCACTATGCCGCCGTTCTGGTCGAGGCCGACTACCGCATGAAATTGATTTCACTGGGACTCGAACGGCCGGGGGTTCGCGGCCTGCGCAGCAATCTTTCGATGATCCAGCCGGGCGGGAACGCCATGCAGCGGTGGTGGTTCATCCCCTTCTACGACACGTTCGAGCGCAGCGAGGATGGCCTGGCGTTTCACTTCGCCGGCCAGCGGGCGCAGCTGGTCTCGCAGGATGAGCAGCTCAGTATGGGCGGCTACCGCTCCGATGCGCCGGTAACCCGGGTGAGTACGCAGGCCTATGCGAAGCTCTTCACCGAGAAGTTTCCTGAACTGGCGGATCGTTCACCGGTCTTCGCCGAACTGCAAAGCCTGATCGATCTCGCCGTGATGGCTGCTCTGCTGAAGAAGGAACGCTTCGCCGAACGGGTCGGCTGGGAAAAGCGTCTGTTTCTCGATGAGCAGCGGTTCCCGATGGTAAGGCGGAATGTTCCGCGGCAGGTGGAGGCGGTCGCCAATTATAAGTCGGTCGGCGGGAAGCTGATCATCGGTCTGGTCGGCGGCGGGATTGCCGTCAATCCGCTCCGCACGGCGATTTCACTGGAGATGCAGACCGACCGGGAAGGAAAGGTGGCCGCGGTACGCTCCGAAGCCCTCTCCGCCGAGCGGCCGGAAGAACATCCGTGGTGGTGGGATTGATCCGGAACGCGGGTGCTCGGAGCAGGAGGCGAACACGTTTCAACAAGTGCGGCTCCCGCGTTCCGCTTTCGTCAGGGCATCGATGGGTGGGAAGCGATTGTTGCAGCAACTCGGCCGGTGGATTCGCACCGGCAGCGCCTGGGTGATGATCGCCGTGTACGTCGCCGTGCCCTTCTATTGCCTGGGGCGGCACATGCTCGGCGATCCGCACAGCCATCCGCTGACGTACTTCTGGACGTGGGACATGTTCCCCAACTATTCGATGTGGTCGAACCGGCGGCACGCGCTGGGAGAGACCATCAGCGGGAAGTACGTTTCCCTGCTCCCCGGCGAGTTTCAGCGGTTTCGCGGCGGCGTGCGCGGCGATCGTCTGCGGACCGATCTCGACCGCTCGGGAAAGTTGCTGCGGCCCGCCGTCGATGCGGTGCTGGAACGAACCGCCGCGGCTCACGCGGCAGATCCGATCGTCCGCGTCTACCTGCTGGAAGAGTCGTGGCCCTCCCGCTTCACAGTTCCAGCCGATCGCCTCTCCCCTTTCGCGGTGGGCGAGTCCTCGCCGCGCACTTCCTGGAAGATCATCGAGGAGTTCTCCGTCTCCCGGTCTACGGAAGCAGGGCGTGACGGGAAGGACAAGGATTCCGCAAAGAGGGGACAGGGGAACGGAGCGGAACCGTGAGAAGGTTCTTCTTCGCCCCCGACAGCCCCCGGATTGCCGCGCTGATGCGCATCGGGATCGGGCTTGTGCTCGGTTATGACGCGATGCGGCACTGGCCGTTCGTCATCGAGCTGTATTCGACCGCGGGACTGCCGAGGCCAGTGTTTCCCGACACGTTCCTGGCCCCCCCTGCTCTCACTCCTGTCGCTGCGGTCGGCCTGCATTCGCTGCTGATTTTCGCCACAGTGGCGGTGACGCTCGGTTGGTGGACCCGCCTCAGCCTGTGGGTCACGCTCGCACTGACCCTCTGGTTCGGCCTGCTCGACCTCCCCTCGACGTTTGCGAAGTACGTCGTTCTGGCGGCTCATCTGCTGTTGCTGTTGAGCTTCTCCGGCTGCGGGAACTACTGGTCGGTCGATGCCTGGATCACGGGGCAAAATCGTGAGTCCTGCCGACTGTCACCGGTCTGGCCGCGCCGGCTTGTGCAACTGCTGATCTGCTCCGTTTACCTTGGAGCGGCGGTCACCAAACTCCGCACGCCGGAGTTCAGCACGGGCGAACTGCTGACCTTTTCGCTGCTGGACGAACATTTCGGCGGCTATGGCTGGGCACGGTCGCTCGCATTCCATCCGCACGCGATGACCTTTCTCAGCATCGCCACGGTCGCCTTTGAACTGGTGTTTCCGTTTCTCATCTGGGTACGGAAAGCGCGGCTGGTGATGTGGGGGCTCGCGATGCTGTTTCACGCCGCGCTGGGCGTCATGCTGCACCTGGGATACTTCTCGCCGCTGATGTTCGTGCTGCTGCTCGCGTTTCTGGAGGAGCATGACCTGCAGCGGCTGGGATGGTTCCGCCGCACGTCAGTGAGGGAGTTGCGGCCGAATTCGCACTCCGCGTGGAAGCGGGGCGGCATCTCCCTGATTGCATGGAGCCTGATTGCAGGCGTTGCCGTGGGAGGCGGGATTTCCCTTCAGCGGACCATCGACTGGTACGGAGTTTTTCGTCCGCGAACGCCGCGGGCATTGCCGGAGGTGGACCCGGCCGACGCGGTGATGATGCTGGTCGTACAAGGTCCGCAGGAGGCGGATTATTTCCACCGGATTGATCTGGGAAGCCGGGTTTCGGGGAATCAGGTGTTCGGAGCCGACGCGGTCTTTCGCCCGGGCATGACGGTGTTTGTCCTGGCGCACCTGATCCGGCCGCACCCGGCGCTCACGATCGAAGGCGTGCTGATCGGTCCCGAGGGCGCGGAACTTGCCCGCTTCGAACATCGGGCCGGAGAACATGTCAGCTACGTTGTGCGCGGCTTTGAGCTGACTCCCGGACTTCCTGCCGGAACCTATCGCATCCTGATGCAGGCGAACGGTTACGAAGTGGGGCAGAAGTCGTTTGAGCTCCGTGTGCCGGCAGCGATGCAGTCCGGGCGTCAGGCACGAATGGAGTGTAGTTGCAGCGGCTGGTGCGGGACTCCGTTTGCCGTCGCGATTCCAAGTCCGTACACTGACCAGCAAAGTGAATGAGTTGGATCGATTCTGAATTTCGCAAGGTTCTGTTGAGGAACACCGATGGCTGAGGCTTCACCCTGGATCATTGACGGGCGGCTGGAAACGTTTGAGCAGGATGTCCTCGAACGTTCTCATCAGGTGCCGGTCGTGGTCGATTTCTGGGCGACCTGGTGTGGCCCCTGTCAGCAGTTGACGCCCGTTCTGGAGAAGCTGGCGCAGGAATACAATGGCCGCTTTCTCCTCGTGAAGGTGAACGTCGACGAACAGCCGGAGATTGCGGCAGGGTTTGGCGTGCAGTCGATTCCGCATGTGTTCGCGATCCGCGATGGCCAGATGGCGAATCAGTTCATGGGGGCGCTGCCCGAAGACCAGCTTCGCGTGTGGCTCGATTCGTTCCTGCCCAGCCGCTATGACGAACTGATCGCGGAAGCCGCCGGTCTCGAAGCCAGCGACGCACGTGCCGCGGAGGAGAAGTACCGTGCCGCCCTTGAGGAGAAGCCGGACGAATCCGCCGCGAAGATCGGGCTTGCACGCGTCCTGCTGGCGCAGCACCGCGATCACGAGTCGAGCCAGATCCTCCAGGAACTGGAAGCCCGCGGCTATCTGGAGCCGGAAGCCGAGAATGTGAAGGCCGAACTGGAGCTGCGTGCCGCCGCGGAAGAGGCGGGAGGTGTCGCGGAGTGCCGGGCCGCGGTTGCCGCCGATCCGGAAAACCTCGAACTTCAGTTGAAGCTCGCGGACGCCCTGGCGGCGGCGCACAAGTACGACGAAGCGCTCGAGATCTGCCTGCAGCTGGTGCAGAAGGACAAGGCGACGATGGGCGAGCCGGCCCGCGAGACGATGGTGAAGATTTTCCAGCTCCTCGGCAGCGGCTCGACCCTGGCGCAGGAGTACCGCCGCAAGCTCGCAGTTGCGCTGTATTGAGTAGGCTGGAGACCGGAGACTGGAGACTGGAGACTGGAGACTGGAGTGGTTGTTGCCGCGTCGCCACGTGTGCATGAACAGCGCGATCAGGTGGTCGACTTCACAACGAGACCGGGGTATCGCAGCGTGGGTTTGCTCACTGCGCTGCGGAGCGGGTTCCGTGCGGTGAACCGGCGATCGGGACGCCGAACGGCAGCGGGCGGGCGGCGACGTTCAGTCCGGCTTCGTGGACCGCAGCCTGGAGTCGCCGATAGATCTCGAAGCTGTCGGGATAGACCCAGAAGGTCACCGTCGAGTTGGGAGCGGCCCGCAGAATCGTGGTGTGGAACTCGGACCCGGCGCGGAGTGCCTCTTCGGCGGTGGCGCTCTTCAGGTCGGATTCGGGAACCAGTTTGAAACCGGTGACGACGGCCCGGAAACCGTTCGCCCCATAGCGGCTCCGATCGAGCGGTGACAGCGGTTGTCGCTCGATGACATATTCCATGCGGAAACCGCCGACCGGGCCGACCGTCCCTTGGTGCTGGTGGAATTTCTGCAACCAGTCCTGCTGCCGCTGCGCCTGTCGCAGCAGGCGTTCACGCAGTTCGTCCAGCGGGACTTTCGCCACCCGGTTCTCGGCAAGCCGGAAGTGGATCTCATCCCCTTTGACCGAGCGGCTGATCGGCGTGATGCGATGCTGAATCCGCTTCACGTCCGGTTCCGCTTCTTCAAGTGCTTCGAGTTCCTTCACCAGCGAATCGCGAATCGCCCGCTTCTCGGCGAGATTCGCCTGCAGCGCTTCCAGCGAGTTCTGCTGCAGCTCCGTCTCTTCCTTGCGTGCTTCGAGCACGCGCAGGACCGACGCGAGCTGCGCATGCTCCTGTTCGTGCCGGGCGGAGAGCTCCGAATAGCGGGCGGCGAGACGTGCCGACTCGGCATCGAGCGCGGCAAGCTCTGCTCTGAGTTCTTCCGCACGGCGGACCAGTTCTTCGGGCGGTCCGACGGGTTCTTCGGGAAGAGGCTCCATGACCGGCTCGGGCTCAGGTTCCGGCTCGGGGACGACTTCCGGTTCGACAACCGCAGGTTCGGCAGGCTCCGCCTCCGCCACCGGAGTCGCGGTGGCTTCCGGAGGCAGAGAGGCTGTGTTCCGCGGAGCCGGCATCTTCAGCACGGGTGACTGGCTGACGCGGACGCCGGCCATCACGATCAGAATGATCAGGATGCCAACGATGTTCGCGATGACATCGAGGAACGAATCCGAACCGGCATTGATCTCGCGGGGTTTGAGTCGACGGCCCATCTCTTACTCCGTTCCTCGCGCGGGCTGCGGCGGCTCGGCGACAAACCGCACGCTCGTCGCCAGTCCCCATTCGCGGAGAGCCGAATTCACCCTCTCGTAATGCTGGCTCCCCTCGGGCGTAACGGTGAAGCGGACGGCGGGCACCCAATAGAACCGCGCCGGGGGCGGCCCCCAGTTGCGCGACTGCTCATCGATGGCCGAGAGGACTCCTTCGAGCAGCTCTTCCTTCGACTCGCCGCGACCGATCGGAAGCACGACCTTGCCTTTGTCGATCACGATCTTGTCGCCCGCGATGTGGATCGCGACCGAGCGTTCAAAGCCGATCGTTCCCTCCCGTGCCTGGCCCCAGCGCTGGCGGGCCAGTTCTTCCCGGGAAGCGCCGCGGGACTTGCGCCGCGGTCCGAAATCGTGTGAGAAGCTGGGCGTGGCTCCGCCCGCCGCAGGATCTGAGGAAGTCTGTGACGAGAAAGAGGGAGTCGTCTGCCCGGCCGAGGCTCCGCTCTGCGGATTGCCGGACGCAGCATTGCCGGAGGGAGCATTGCCGCCCGATGCCATCGCGCCACCCGGAGCGAACAGCG